>OLRP01000300.1_pt1 | contig 45616 bp, 37 predicted proteins | sample 1672401 | NCBI WGS metagenome assembly OLRP01 (sample SAMEA3136682, study PRJEB25190) | human gut metagenome | reverse complement strand
CAAAATGATCATTGCAAGACTTAGAACGATCCAAAGTAGCTCTTTCTGATAGAACTGTGTCGGCGGAAATGCACACTCTGCTTCATTGATCAAAAATTCTGACAAGATCCATCCCATAACTGGTGCGATCACTCCAAGAATGATCACAAAAGCCCTGTCAACCTTCTGACTCAAACGAATGTCGCAAACTGTTACAAATACCATCCAAAAACATGCCAAAAATACAAATCCCATACGTTTCAGGTAAAAATCAGTCTGCACATGATACATTGGCTTATTTGATAAAAAGAATCCAAGCAATGCAAACACGACCAGTAATTTTAAAACTGCGGTAACTTTATATCTCTTTTTTTCACTTTTAAAAATATTGCTAATTTCTATAAAATGCATCAAAAACTAATCCTTTCATCTACAGCATTATCTTAAATTCTTTTTGTTTGATAACGCAGAAAAGAAGAATTCCGTCTCTAGCCGTTCATAACCTCTATTGTCAACGAAATTCCTCTTATATCTTAATTCATAACTCTTGCTATTTATTCGCCGTTGTTCCGTTTAATCCAAGATCCTGTTTGATCTTTGTTGTAGAAATTCCTTCTGTTCTTGGAAGATATACGACTTCACAGTAATCTTTTAAGAAATCAAACTTACCTTTCCAGTCATCTCCCATAACGAATGTATCTACATGATATTCTTTCACATCGGAAATCTTCTGATCCCAATTTTCTTCTGGAATCACAAGATCCACATAACGAACTGCTTCTACCAGTTTTTTTCTTTCTTCATAACTGAAATAACATTTTTTCCGTTTTTCATTCCAGTTAAACTCATCTGTTGATACAACTACAATTAAATAATCACCTAATTCTTTTGCTCTGCGCAATAAATTGATATGTCCCGCATGCAGTAAATCAAATGTTCCATATGTGATTACTTTTCTCATATCACACCTCCGTGTCTTCTATCTTACTTTGTTTTCTCTTCGTATACTTTACTTACTTCTTCAATCGATCCATGAGAAATGATCTTTCCTTTTTCAAGTAGGATTGCCTTATTACATAATCTCTTTACCTGATCTAAAGAATGAGATACAAATAATACTGTAACTCCCTTGTCAAACATACTCATGATCTTTGCTTCACTTTTCTTTCGGAATTTCGCATCTCCGACAGATAATACTTCATCCAGGATCAAGATATCTGGTTCCACTAATGTTGCAACAGAGAATCCAAGTCTTGATTTCATACCTGAAGAATAGTTCTTAACTGGGACATCTATAAATTTGCCCAGTTCTGAGAACTCTATGATCTCATCTAACTTCTCATCTAAGAACTTCTTTGAGAATCCAAGAACTGCTCCATAAAGATAAATATTCTCACGTCCTGTATACTGTTGGTCAAATCCAGCACCTAATTCAAGCAATGGAGCGATCTTCCCCTTGGCTGTCACAGTTCCTTCCGTTGCTTTTAATACCCCTGCAATAACCTTTAACAGCGTACTCTTTCCAGCTCCATTCAATCCAAGGATTCCAAGTCGATCCCCTTTGTTAAGGGTAAAATTAATATCTTTTAATGCCCAGAATTCATTATATGAAATCTGATGTTTCAATAACTTGATTACATAATCTTTCAGATCATCAACCTTTTCCTGACTTAAGTTAAACTTCATTCCAACATGTTCAACTTTCAATACTTCTTTCTTTGCCATGATACCCTCCTAAATATGCAGAATGAATTCATCTTGCTTCTTATAGAAGAAAATCAATCCTACAATAACACTTACGATTGCAAACACGATGGATGCAGCTAAAAACTTCATATTCATCGGCATACCAAAAACAGCCTGTCTAAAATTATGGATCAAAAGATATAATGGATTACATTTTAAGATCCATCCAAAACCTGATTTTAATAACTTCTCTGGTTTGTAGAAAATTGCTGATGCATACATAATGATCATTAATCCTACAGACCATAAATATTCTAAGTCTCTAAAGAATACTGCCATCGTAGATAGGATCATTCCAACTCCAAAAGCTGTGATCAGTAATAAGATCAATGGAATGATCGCCTGTGCCAGATAAATGGTTGGATATACCTTCAAAACAATAGATACTACTACCAACACGATCAAAGAGATAGCAAAAATAATATAATTAAACAATACACTGGATAATGGATAAATATATTTTGGCACATATACTTTCTTGATCATTCCTGCATTCGTCCTGATCGCTTTCATCGCACCATTTGTCGCAGATGAAAAGAAACTATACATCAAACGTCCACATAAGATATATACTGGGAAATGTGGATCCTTGTTTCCAAACAATGTACCAAATACTACACTTAGTACGATCATTGTCATTAACGGTTCTAACAGTGTCCATAAAATACCTAAATATGATCTTCTGTATTTTAACTTAACACCTTTCTTTACAAGTTCCCATAAAAGGAATCTGTACTTTTTAAAATTTTCAATATAAGATTTCACTGTACTTCTCCATTTTGATATTTTTAATTTACACCTTGCTATTATACTATTCCTTAACAGATTATTCAACTATCTAAAATCTTCCGATCAAAAATTTAGCTTTTGTATTAACAAATGTTATTATTGAGTATTCAATGATCATCACAAGAATCATTGCCCCAAGGCAGTCAATATAATATCTCCATGCCATGATCCCTGGCATTCCTGATATGATCTTCCATCCTGCAGTTGCAGTAGAAATAATATAAAACGGTCTTTGTGTACACATTAATATCAAAGAATTCTTTCCAAAATAATTCAGTATCGTAAATGAAACATAATCTTCAAGAAATTCAAAGACAAATAGTGCTCCAAAAGATCCAATGATTCCTGTAACAAAAAATAGTGGTGGGTGAATACCTAAAGAAATATTATTTAAATCCACTCCAATATTTTGCTGTGATAAGAAGATATTTCCAATTGTAAATACCAGTCCGATCATAAATCGGATTTCTCTGGATGTTACTTTACTGAATAACATACATCCAATATGTCCTATCTCCAAGAACCATAATGCGATCAATGCTTTACTGATCGGTAAGATCAAAAATGATATTCTTTCAAATGTTAATGGATCCACTGAAACGATCAAGTGTCTGATAAAATAAGACTCCCAAATTCCAAAAACAGGTATCACGATCAATATCACGATCCTCACCCATTTCGGAAGATATTTGATAAGACAGAAAAACAGGATCTCCGCAATAAATAACACCGGCAAAAACCATAGTGCAAATGTTCCTCTTAATGTGATCGTTGCCAAAATATAAGATTTGATCGCCGGAATATCAATTCTGTGTTTCATGATCATCGTTGCAAATCGAAAGCCAATCGACAAAATACTAAACAATACATATGGCAGCATCAATGATTTCAATAGCTTTACTGAATATCCCTTTAATGTCTGTGTCCGATAAGAATCTGCATACCGGATCAGATATCCGGCGGCAACAAAGAAAATTGCCATCTTGAATGATGCCGCCCACGTATCGACTGGATTATCAAGCTTGGTAATATGTCCCCATGTTACCATCAAGATTCCTAAGCCTTTGCACAAATCTATATATTTTATTCTCCTCTTTTTGTCCATTTTAATATCCTTTGCTTATGATATATTCATACGTACGTTTACTGTTATCATTATCACGATATTCAAAATAATAATCTTTTAATTTTGTATATTCTTCTTTTTCTTTAAATCCATTGTGAATATACTCTTCAATTCCATCGATCAATTTCTCATATTCTGTATAACGTTCTCCAAATAGTTCATGCTCCATATCCAGATAACTTCCATGCGCCTGCATATACATATCATAATCAAACTGATAGAATAATACGGGTTTATCAAGATAACATACATCCCAGCATACACTAGAATAATCTGTGATCAGCATAGAACATTTCTTCATGATCTCATTTAATGGCTCTGTTCCAAATGGAATCAACTCAATATTATCTCCACTGACATTAAACTCGCTCAAATAATCTTTAAACTTTGGATGAATGTAAAAAATCAATTTAACATCATTTTCTTTTAAGATTCTTGCAAGTTTCTGACTCTGTAACAGTTTCATATAGTTTTTATAATAATCACTTGCCTTAAACTCTTCTGCACTCTTTTCTTCCAGCCATGATCTCCATGTCGGCATTGCGAGAATGATCTTTTCCTCTGGTTTTGAAGTATCTTCCAGAACATCCCATCTCGTAAATCCAAGAATCGGTGCATCTCCATCTTCATATCCAAAATTCTCTACAATGATCTTATGCTCAAATCTTGATGTCGTTGTAAAATGAGTCATAGGACTTGAACCTTTCATTCCAAAAATCGGATGTACACGTTTTAATGCTGTCACCCCATGCTGTAAAAACAAGATATTATGTTTTGAAATACGATTTGAGATCACATTTGGTTTTGCTCTCCATGTATATAAATGTTTCTTTGAATCAGAAGCTATATATAAATTAGCAACAAGTGAATATAAAATATGTCGAAAACTCATAAATGGAATCACATGCTTTCCATATTGCTTCATCTTATCATAATCAGCAGAATCTGTATCGAGAATATAATAAATATGCTGCTTCTTTTCTTTTGGAAGCTGCTCCATACAATATTTGAAGAAATAATATCCATTATCCTGCGCCATAGAGCAGAATTTTTCAAATACTAACCATACTCGTTTCTTTTTCCAATATGGTAATAACAACGTATAAACACCAAAAGCTGCTAATTCCTTGATCTTTACATCAAATCCATCATATTTTGATCTTGTACGATAAGTAAATGCCATTTTGCATGTGATCGTCGAATAAGGGAAAATAATATGCTCTTTATCAACATCACATTGATAATTCATCAGTAATAATTTTAATCTCTGCCATCTGCTCCAATATGCACTTACTCTTACTTCTTCTCCATTCTTCTCTGTTACAGCAAATACATCCCAAAACAGTTCTTCCAGTGATAATACCGACATATCGATCTGAGCATCAATGATATAATGATCACCTGATCTCGTTACTTTATATTCAAATGGATAATCGATTGTCTCCACTTTACTTCGATATGATAATATGACATTTTTGATTCCAGCTTCTTTGTTTTTATATTTCATTTTTACATGAACTTTTGAACCTTTAATCTTGAATTTCAATACTTGTCCACGCATATTACGAACAGATAACTGTGCCTGATCTCCCATAAATACAGAAAATCTTCCATCTACTTCATTCATATAAGGAATCACACTTGTATCCGCAGGTTCGAATGTATTCTGATAAGTAATATCATGTTTCTTGATTCCTGTCATATATACAGAAGATTTATCTAATTCATCCATCGCTTCTTTTCGTTTTGCATATTCTTTACGATCTACAAAGAAATATGGCAGTTTGTTGCCATTTTCATCTTCTAATTCGATCATCAACTGATATCTTCCGTTCATATCTGCAATTTCAAGCGAAAGAAATTCATCAAAATATTCCTTGATACAATGATCTTTCCATTCTTTTTCTGTCAGATCCCTTGTATAAATGATCTGACTTTTCTTATTTACAAGTAACAGCTTCTTTGGCTGACCTTTCTTGCCTTCCTCAAACTTAATCTCCAAATGGTCTTCCATTACTCGCATGGATGCATTGATCATTTTTTTCTTATTGAAAGAAAATGTCTCTCCTGCTTCTCCATGATAGTATTCTGTCTCAAACTTTGAATATACTGGAAGATCTGCAAAGCATCTCTTGATCTCCCTCTTATGAAGTTCTTTTCTGACCTTGGCACTCTTTCTCTTTAACACTTCTTCTGCATAGGTTCTTGGAAGTGTTCGTGTAATAAAAATATAATCAAAATCATCAAGATAATTATCATGTAGATGACTGCTTAATTCTGGATTGAAAAAACGTTTTTCAAAGATCACTACATCTTCATCTTTCTTAGCGATCTGCGCGATCGTATCGATCGTCTGTGCTGTTTTTACATTTGGATAGTGCAAAACTCTTCGTTTCTTTTCTTTGTTAAAACTGTAATCGATCGTTGGCATATCGCACATATTTCCATGAAAAACAAGTTCTGCCATATTCTTTGCAGCATCAATAGAATCATACTGAATATATTTTTCTGTATATTCCATATCATTTTCATAAGAATCCTCGCGGAATGTCTCGTTGACCAGACAATCTCTTAATGCTTCCTTGTCATAGATCTTTCTAAATGGCAATTCTTTGATATCGAAATACATTCCTCTATCATGCATATATTCTTCATAGTCATACATATACAAAATAATTGGTTTTCTTGTAATCGAGTAATCAAAAAATACACTTGAGTAATCCGTGATCAGTGCATCAACACTATTTAAAAATTCATACTTGTCAACACCACTTGGAAATGGATAAATATGTTCATAATTATCCAGCTTTACGAACTTCTGCACAATTGGATGAAAGTTTACATATAATTTCTGATCATCCTTTAAATTCTCATCAAGATAATGTAACAGCTGATTGATCTCTCTGCTATATTCAGACGTATTCACATCATGATTACTCTGTCCACGCCATGTCGGCATATATGCCATCGTTGTATAATCTTCATTTCCAAGTTTCTTTGTTACCTGATCAGCTTTCTCATGATCCATAAAAATACTGTTTCTTGGATATCCATTCATCACAACAGTTCCTGTATACAAAGCTTCCAGATTATAATCTTCCATGATCGCTTTTCTTGTAAATTCATTTGGGAACATGATGTAGTTCGCATGTAAGAAATTATGTTGCACATTATACATGGATTCAATTCCAAAACGCATTCGTTTTCCTAATGTCTTTAACGGTGTTCCATGCCATGTCTGTAGGTACACCTGTTCATCTCTTCGAATGAAATACGCCGGAAAAGAACTGTTATTGATCAGATACTTGGATGTTGCAAGCACTTTTACATATTTAAAATCTGCAATATCTACAAGTTCTACCTTCAATCCGATAGAATCAATAAATTTCTGATCACGTTTCTTATCATTCGTCGCAAAATAGATCTTGAAATCTTTCGATTCCGGCATTTTCAAAAACTCCTGCAAGATTGCCAAGGATGAATCTGACACATCCTTGCCGTGAAATGACTCAAAGAGTGCTTGTTTTTCATTGATCTTGCCATGTTTATAATACCAGGCATAGATAAATTTCATCTTTGGAGTTTTTGGAAATAATCTTTTTACAAATCGAATAATTTTTCTTATTTTATCCATGTTTCCTTCTTAAACCTTTCAATGACCTTCTTAAAGATTGTTCTGCCTTATGGCATTGTTTGTTTTTATTTTCCCTGCATCATATTAAATACTTTTTCAGATGAATTTTCACATTCATATGGAATGTATGTTTCATGGAATGCATCGACTCTCTGTTTTGAATTTTCAATCGTTTCATCCAGATGCTCAATCGCATCTAACACCTCATCAGACGTATATAGTAATGGTCCTGGTGCTTCTTTTTCGATATCAATATTAAATCCACGAAGCTTATCTCTATATTCATCCAGATCATATGTAAAGAATAACATTGGTCTGTCGAGAACTGCATAATCAAACATTACAGAAGAATAATCTGTGATCAGGATGTCTGTAATGATATATAAATCTTCAATAGATTCATAATCCGTAAGATCATACACAAATCCATCTGCTGGAACTCCTTTCCAACCTTTTGCTGAAAAGTGATGCAATCTTAAGATCAATACATATTCATCTGAAAATTTTTCCTTCATCTTCTCAAGATCTAGCATTAATTCAAACTTATCACGCACTCTCCATGTTGGTGCATACATGATGACTTTCTTATCTTTTGGAAGTCCTAATTTTTCTTTTAATCTACCCATTTCTTCTTCGTTATTAGAAGAATACAAAATATCTGTTCTTGGATATCCAGTATCCATGATCGTGTTTTCAAATTTAAATGCAGATGGTGCAAGATCCGCAACAAACTTACTTTGCACGATCAGATAATCCCAACGTTTGCACTTTCTAATGTACTTCTTTTCTGATTTCTTTGTAGGGAAATCGCCTGGTACATCCAATCCAATTGTCTTTAATGGTGTTCCATGCATCGTCTGTACTTCAATCTGCCCTTTTCTCTTCTCATAAGAATCAGCAAAATTTACATTATTCACAAAGTATTTTGCTCTTGCCATATAATATAAATACTTCCAAGATAGTCTTCTGACTCTAATACCATTTCCCGTGATCGGAATGCATTCATCTTTTAATGACCAGATACACGTATAATCTGGATGATTCTTATCAATATATTCATATAAATATCTAGGGTTACAGCTAAATTTACTTCCCCACATAGATTCAAATACGATCCATTTTTTCTTTAATGGAAGAAGTCTTAATAACGGATATAAGAATCTGTTGACAAAAGCTCTTTTCTTCGCACTTCTTGTCAGGAATTCCTTGACCCTCAGCGTAGTAAAATACAGAAAATCATCTTCTGGATCAATAATAAATCGATATCTTCTTTCTTTCGTGTAGTATTTTTTATCAAAAACTTTATGTTCCCCACCAAGTGCACATACCTTCTGCTGTTCATTATTTTCATATAAAATAAACACCTGACGACGTCTTGCATAAAGATTCTTGATGATTTTTTCGTCCTTTAAACTTAAAGAAATGACAACTTTCTCCTCTTCTCCATGTTGATTCACGGATCCTGTTCCAAGAATAATCTTTTCTTCTTCTAATGGATCTTCTACATACAATGTTGCTCTCTGCCAGTTACCGATATTTTTGTTTATGATCTCAAATGAAAACTGTTCCTCATTCTGTTTTACATCTCGTATCACAGGTACTGCCTTTCGATTTAACAAGTAACATCTATGATCTCCTGATGTTTCTTCTACTAACTGATTCTTCTGGTTTTCTACAAAGATTCTCTTTTTCTTTTCTTTGTATACAGGAATAAATAAATTACCTTTTTTAACTGCAATATATCGTTTATTTTCTGGAATATCTGAAATATCCACAGAAACATCTTCCTGTGTTATAGCTGCTTTTAAGATTTCCGCATTATGTGCATCTTTCGCTTCATATAATGCATCAACTTTCTCAGAAAGTTTTAATCTTAACTGATCACCGTCCAATTTCATATCATTTAATTCGATGTTCTTTTGTGAAATTTTTACTTTAAAATCATATCTGTAAGACTTGCTAAGTTCGATCAGCATATGATCTTTAAAATATGTTTTCTTGTCCAATTTATTGCCAAGAGATTTTAAGATTCCTCTTAAAATAGTTTCTTTCTTCCATCTGTCTCTCTCATAAGTTAATAATATATGGTATTCTCCATCAAGCTTTAATTCTCTGATCTTGGCTGCATCCAGTATGATCCGGTATCCACAACCTTTATAATTTGCTAAATGGATCTGTTTTGTCTCGTTATCAATTTTTAAGCCAAATTTCTTCTGTGCATATTGTGACTTAATACTTTGTATTTCCAGAGGAATCTTCTCTCCTGTACTTAAGCATACCAAATGTGCTGATAATTTTTGTACATTTACATTTGGCACAGATAATCCTCGTAAGAATACATATCCTTCGATCACACATTGCTCTTTCTGCCATGCCACATCATAAATCAATTGAGTAAGTCTCCACTGATCTAATGCCTCTGTCATATCTGCCTTATCACCAGTTACGATCGCTTTCGGGAATTTTCCAATATATTTGTTACCCTTTTTCACGATCTTTAAATTCTTATAATTATCAACTTCATATTGACGCAGTTTTACTAATCGTTTTTCATCCAGATTCATCAAAGCCACATATTTTTCACGATATAAAACTGGTAACTTATCGATCGTTTCTAAAGGAATTGTTTCTTCTATATAATCTTTAATGATCTTCATCATCTCGAGTGTTCTGTTATCTGAAAGATAAATACAGTTGTTCACATAGATCATCAGATCAATATATAACCATTTATAATATTTTGCATCCCATAATTCTTGTTCTTTGACATTCTCCTCAAAGAACTTATCTACCATACGTAAAACGGTAATACGATCTCTCATGTTCGTAAAGTCATCTGCTCTCTGCGTAATAGACTTATTAGCTCCATCACGAATTCTCCAACGATAACAGACATCCTGCACCATTGTCACATTATTAGCAAGATAATGCATAGGAATCGTTACTGGAATATCTTCATAGAGAATTCTCTCTGGAAATTCAAAATGATTACGATCCCAAAACTCTTTCAAAATTAATTTATTCCATGAGGTTGTATCATAAATCAGATCCGTATTGTCTGTAATATGTGTTTTATCGATATATTTTCTAAATGCAATTTCATGCAGATTCGATATATGGTCTTTCTTTGAGTCAAATCTCGCAACACTTCCAACTACCATCTCGCTATGATTTTTCTCTGCTGCAAGATACATTTTCTCGTATGCATCATCTGGAACAATATCATCTGAATCAAGAAAAATAATGTATTTTCCTTTTGCATACTTCACTCCTGTATTTCTCGCATTTCCAAGTCCACCATTTACCTGTCTTACATACTCAAAATGATCATATCGACTAGCAAATTTCTTGGCAATGTCTGTACTTCCATCCAAAGAACCATCATCAACCATGATGACCTGCAGATCCTCTAATGTCTGATCTACAACTGATTGCAGACATTCTTCCAAATATTCTTCTACGTTATAAATTGGTATGATAACACTTACTTTTATCTCTCTCATCACTTACTCCTATCTCTCTGGGAATTTCAATTCAATATCTCCTGGGATATTATAATACATCTTATAACGCCATACCCATGCTGGATTATATACATCTAAACCATAACAGTATGTATCTCCAAGTGGTATTTCCTTTAATTCAATCTTCTTCTCTCCTTGTTTTATCTGTGTTTGTATATATTGAAGTCTGTCATTCACTTGTCCATGAACAAAATAATATACACCAATATTTCCGATCATCACAAAGAAAATACACATCATGATCCCTGTGTTTAAATATCCTTTGCTTATCTTTAAAAGTCCACTTCGTATACTATACGATAGCAATACTCCAAGATATAAAACAAAAAAGATATATGTTACATAAAAACAACGAATTGCTATCGGACTTGCAACGATCAATGGTCCCATTAAAATCAGTTGTGACCATAAAATGATCTGAACGATCACCTTATCCTTAGAATCTGTAATAAACCATGCACTAAAAGCCACCAATGCTAAACAATACGTCGTTGCTATTACAGCCTGAGCTGCATTTCCCCATGCCAAATAATCTTTCCATATACCAAGATTCATAAAATTAAATATATAAAATGCTAAAAAACCACTGAACAGAAGCAAGAACAATCCTTGTCCTTTCTTCTTTCTCTTTTGAAGCAATATCAAAATCATTCCACATGTCACTATATTTAATAAATGATTTGGCATGATCCAATAGTTAATGATCGTGTCTGCGTATACCTTTAATGCAGAGGCAAACCATTCAAAGCTTAATTCAAACGCTGCGATCTCTTTTCCTGTTCCTTGTGATGTATGTGCCGCAGCCATACGATATGCGCTATTCGAGAACATCCAAAATGCACCAATACCAACCATGATCAAATGAAGTAACATTCCTTTATGCAGCTTCTTATATTGTACACCATAAATAATTAAAAAAGCGATACTTAGTACAATTAGATATACCGTTGAATTTTCAAGAACCAAGCTTCCAAGAAATGCATTGATCATTGAAATCCCTGTTTTCAACTTCGACACTTTCTTTTCTTTGAAAATAGATATATGATATAGCAAAAATCCAAGAATCATCGTTGCACTAACACAGAAATTTGAAAATCCTGATACCCATCCATACGTCTGACTCATTAAGCTTGTTGGAATATTGACTACAAAAAAAACACAAATTAAAAATGATAATATCTTATATTCTGTTAATTGATATATCAAGTATAACATTGCAGTCATTATCCCAGAAATAGCCATACTTCTCAATACGATCGGCAATCTTGTTAAAACAATGACCAAAATATCTCCAAAGTAACGTCCATTATATCCTTCAAACCACGTTTTTAATCTCATGATCCCTACTTCACTTCCCCATCGCCAATCATCCAGTGCTTCCGGCACCCATAACTGCCAAATGGAAAATAATACAAAAAATATGATCAATATCCAAAATATTGATGATTTCTTTTCTTTTTTCAATGTACTGTTACTCCTTCTTTTGTTACTAATCTTTTGACCCAATCTATAAACTTCTCATATCGAATTAATTTCTTAAACCATTCTAATACAATCGATGTCACCAATGAAATTGCCATAAGTACTATATAATCTAACCATGCATAATAAAATGAATATGTAAATTCATGGAAAAATACGTCTCTGTAAAATGAATGAATCAAGAAAATATTCATAGAATGTTTTCCAAGGAAGCCTAATCCTTTTACGATCCATTTTCCATTTAATATATAAATATATGAAATTACGATCACATACATTGCTGCAAAGCCATCCCAAAAATCTAGATATTTCCATCCAATCCATGCATTTTGTCGGCATTTTATGATAACTGCCAAACCTATCAATGATACTATCAGAGACAACAGTTTTCCTGCCACATTCTGTTCCATAAATTTTTCTTTTATTCTCGCAAGCAAGTCATGTTGTGCAAAATACATTCCCAGTGTGTATGCTAATAGATATCGGAACAAATCTGTTGATTGTCCAAATCCACAAGCTCTTGGAACGATAATAGATGCAACAACCACGACCCATTGATATTTTTCCATAATTGAATGTACAAATGGAAAAATCATGATCAAAACGATCGCAAGACTCATATACCACCATGTCAGACAAAATAACGGTGTTCCCAGTAATTTGGCTAATCCTAATGCATCAATAATCATATAGACCACACTACGAAAATCATGTCCATAAACTTCTATAAAGCGTCCAGTTGGAATCGCAAGAATCTCTGTCACAACAAAAATGATCAAAAATCCTGTCATTAATGTGACCATTCGTTTCTTTATATAATTACTCATCGTTGTTTTCTTTTTCTGACTCTCATAAGAAACCCACATTCCGTATCCAGTCATAAAAACAAACATGGCTACGCATATCTTTGAAAAACTAGCAAGATATTGTATCGTATGAGAAGAAAATGGTGCAAACGAAATTGGGTAATACCCCCATCCCTTCGTCGTCGCAAGTTTCTCATACGGAACCGTAGCCCAACGCTGTGCATTCAAAAAGCAATGATGAAACAACAGGATAATAATCGCAATCCCTTTCATCTGCATTGTATGTTCCTTTGTAAACTTCATTCAATCTTACTCCTCTTAATTTTACTGACCTGTATTATATCACAACGTAATACTTTTGTAAAAACTTTTACTTTATATACACCGCAAAAGCTTGTATTTTTTTGCCAACCGGTCTATAATTATCCTGTTTGAGCTAATTTACAAATAAACAAAAAGGGGATGTGATCAATGAAAGTTCAACGCAAATATTTACAACTGGCATGCCTGAATCTGTTTCTTGTCATGTCTGTTATCTTATGTCCTCACCAGACATATGCCAAAGGTAAAAAATTTAAAATCTATTTTACCAATGCAGAAAAATCTATCAAGTTACCTTTAAAATCCAGCCAGACACTATCTGTTCGATACTCTAAGAAGAAAAAAGCTTCCTACAAAATCAAATGGGAATCTTCTAATCCTAGAGTTGTAAAAGTATCAAAAAAAGGTATCCTGACACCAAAGAAAACCGGTAAGTCAGTGATCCGTCATGTGGTCAGAACAAAATCTGGTAAGGTCATTGCAAAAAAATCTATTAAAGTAAAAGTAACACCTGAAATTGCCATCAAAGCAATTTCCTGTGAAGAAGATGCTGCTTCTGAAACACTGATCAAATATCCAAACAAATATCGTTGGAATGTTTCTCTCAAGCCTGCGAATGCATCTCTTGCTTCCGTTACTTTTCGAAGCAGCAATAAATCCATTGCCACGATCAGTAAATCTGGTGTTATCACACCTTTAAAAGAAGGCAACATAACAATGACTGCAAAATATAAAAAAGTTATCTTGAAACGACGTTTTCATGTAACGATTCCATTAAAGAAATTAACAACAAGGCATCAAAAGATTAGTATGCCTTACGGAACTTTCAGGACTTTATCTGTGAATTTCAAACCATGGAATGCATCTGACAAAAAACTTACCTGGAGCACAAACAATGATACCGTTGCCGTTGTCGATGAGAATGGTCAGGTAACTACCCGTGGAGTTGGTGTCGCTGTGATTACCGCAACTTCTATAAAAAATCCAAGCAGAAAGTGCAATATCACGATCACTGTCACTGCTGAAAATGGTTTATTATCTACTGAAGCTTTGGATTATTTTGACTTAAAAGATGGAGACCGTCTGATGATCATTGCCCATCCAGATGATGACCTCTTATGGGGTGGTGGAAATATGATTCAGGAAATTAAAGAATTAAAAGAAACTGGAAATAACTATTTTGTTGTTTGCCTAACCAATGGCTCTTATGATAGTCGAGCTAGGGATTTTGACTCTGCGATGAATGATATCGGGGCAAAACATGTGATTCTCCGCTATCCTGACCTCTATCGCAGACATCAGGTTGCATGGGGTCCTTATACTAACTATATCACACAGGATATCCGGCGTATCATGAATTATCGTAACTGGAGCAAGATCGTAACACACAATCCTGATGGCGAATACGGACATCAGCATCATAAAAAAACAGATGAATTAGTCACTGCTGTAAGTCATGAAAATGCTGAGCATTACGATAAATTATATTACTTTGAAAAATTCTACACACAGGATGCTATTCCAGAAGGTCTTGCAAAACTCCCTTCTGATGTCGCTCAGAAGAAGCATACTCTGATCTTTAAAAACTATTTTGACCGTGGTGCGATTCGAATGTATGAATATTTTAATGATTATGAAAATTGGGTAAAAGCTACGGATTGGCAATAATACAATATGGTATAAAAAATGCAGCTGTATTTCAAATTATACACCTGCATTTTTCTTTCTAAATTTTTATTGATATACACGAAATACCAGATCTGCTTTCCCAATCTTCTTGTTACTCCTATACATACATCCATTTGGGTATGCATCATAATTTCCAGTCCAGTATACCGGAAGTTTGTATTTTTGATCTTTTTTCTGATTTACAATCTCTATTGCATATGTCCCAGAATTCTTAACTTTGTTTAACTTCCACTCATATTGATTTTGCGCATAAGATAATTGATCTTGTCGTGCGCTTTCCATTACTTTTCCTGTTTCATCAAGCAGACGCACAGTAAAATCATTCTCATTATTTAATAAATTGAATGTAATATTCTGAAACCTGATTTTTGTAAGAAAACTTTGTTTTATTGCTTCATTCTTCTTCAATGACAGATTCAACATCTGACTTTGTGCAAACTGACTAGCTGCATAAGATTGATCTAACGCCTCTGGATTTTGTTTTAAATAATTATGCATTGGCTGCAAACATACAATCAATCCGATTCCGACCAAACATAACATAACATTCCCCATTGAAATCTTTTGTTTTTGTTCTTTCTTTTCTTCTTCACAAAGATTTTCAATTCCTGTTACCATCATAAACATCATTACACCCATAAAGCATATGCTATACTTTGGATTTGCTTCCCAGAATACATGGAAGATCATTCCTCCAAGTAATGTAAGCATCACAACATAATTCCATGGGTTTCTTTTTCTGAGCATTCCAATCACTGCCACTAATGCAAAGCACCAGACCGCCATCCGCATCAGATAGCTGTACATTAAGATCCATCCATTGTGCTTTCCATTTAAGAACTCGTTTGCTGTTCCATAATCTGTTGAAACATAAGACATTTTTGTAAAATCATCATCTCCTGTCAGCCAGACTTCTCTTAACTTCACTCCAGATAACTGTAAAGTTCCCTTTATCCCAAGCTCTTTATAATTATGAATTGTTTTTTCAATTGTCTTTTCTTTTTTTTGTTTTTGCGTTGAAAGTTGTGAAGTAAACCACACATCACCACTATCATATCGCCCAACTCCATGAGAAGACATCATTAACCAATGTGTTGCTGGAAATTCTTGTGTGTTTTGTTTTGGTATCATATTCTGAAATTTGTACTGATATCCAAAAACAGAAACTGCAATTCCTGCTGCCATTCCAAGAATCAGACACATATGTCTTACTTTAAACTTATACTGCTTCCAAAAGATAAACAACGTGATCCCCACTGCAATACAGAGAATCAAATTGGTGATCCTGATCTTAATTCCTATATAAATTACAATTCCTAAAAAAGCACTGTACAAAATGCCCTTCCAATTGTCTTTTTCTTTATGTATTAGCACAAACAACAACAGCAACACCATGATCATACCAAATGATATCGTGTGTGTATAATAATAAGCAATCCAGAAATACGTCCACGGATTCAGTAAAAACAACAACATCCATATGTTAGCCAGTTTTATATTTTTAACTATGCGTATTGCAATATATCCACATAAAATTCCAATATCAATTACTAATAAATTCAAAAAATTTCCCGCAAGAACCAGACTTCCGACAGAAATACCGCAAGACACCAACAATTTATAATAGCAATATAAGATTAGTAAATATCCATAATTATTCGGATAATGTGCAAAATACCCACCAAAACGCTGTAACGAAATCATAGGATTTTGAATCATTCGGATTGCTTCATCATGCAAATATAACAAATCATTCACTGGCTGTATCTTAAATACATAGATTGTCATCAGCTGCAATGCAAAAATCATCACAAAGATGATAAAAAATAACGATTTTTTTACAAAAACAGCTTCTAATTTCTTTCTGTATCTTACGATAAAACAAGCTATGATAAAAAATAACAACGTCCCCAGCCACCTAACTGGCTGAGAAACGTCATTCATCTTTTCTTGTGTATATTGAAATGGAAAACTTACGATCAAATATGCTACGATCAAAATAAACAATCTGATCGAATATTTATATATAAAATCTTTTATCTTCATCTCCATTCTCCTAGTCATTTAATACCTGTTCAATAATAAATTTAGGTCTGGCCTTTGTCTCCAAATATATTTTTCCAATATATTGTCCAACCATCCCAATCGCGATCAGCTGTAAACCACCTAAAAACCATATCGACATAACAAGGCTAGTCCAACCACTTACCGTGTTGTTTGTAAAATGCCGTACTAGACAATAAATGATTGCCAAAACACTAATTATACAGATTAAAATTCCAACATTAAAAATCATTTTGATTGGTTTTACACTCAACGATGTAATTCCTTCAAATGCAAAAGAAAGCATTTTCTTCAATGGGTATTTGCTTTCTCCTGCAAATCTCTCAGCTCTCTCATACGTGACAATATCACTCTGATAACCAACCATCGGCACCATCCCTCTAAGAAAGATATTAACTTCGTCAAATTCTAATAATCCTTTTAATGCCCGCTTACTCATCAGTCTGTAATCTGCGTGATTGTAAACAAGCTCTCCGCCCATTTTATTGATCAGTTTATAAAATGCTTCTGCCGTAAAACGTTTAAAAAATGTATCTGTATCTCTGGCACTTCGAACACCATATACAATATCACAGCCTTCATAATATTTTTCGATCATCTGATCTACAGCATTGATATCATCCTGAAGATCCGCATCCATTGATATTACAATATCTGCTTTCTCTGATGCCATTGTCAAACCAGCCAGCAATGCATTTTGATGCCCACGATTTCTGGATAATTTCACTCCTGAAAATATAGAATCCATTTTATGAAATTCATCGATCATATTCCACGTATGATCTTTTGATCCATCATCCACAAAAACAATTCTGCTTTCTTTCGCTATTTTACCATCATGGATCAGCATTTCACATTTTTCCTTTAATCGTTTGGATGTTTCAGCTAATACTTGTTCCTCATTATAGCAAGGCACTACAATATATAATATATTCTTCTCTTTTCTTGATCTTTCTTGCATATTTAATTATCTTTCTCATTATCTATTTTGTTTGTGATCAACTGTAATTTAAATTCGAAATCTTGCCTATTTTTTTGTACAATCGTACTTAAAATCAATCCAGAAAAGAATGCCTGCAACGCTGCAAGTGCTATAAATCCACTTACGATCAAAGTTGGGAAATTCGGTACCAGACCTGTATGAAGATATGTCATAAATACGGGTATAAATAATCCTGCCGCAATGATCATAAGCAAGAATGCCATACTTCCAAAAAACTGAAATGGTCTATAACCTTTAAACAGTTTTATGATCGTAAATAATACCTTCATACCATCTGTATAAGTATTTAATTTGGATTCGCTTCCATCTGGTCTATCTCGATATTCGATGATCACATTATCAACCAACATATTTTTATCTACTGCATGAATGCTCATTTCAGTTTCGATTTCAAATCCCCTGGATAACACTGGAAATGTTTTAACAAACTGATAGCTAAAAGCTCTATATCCAGTCATAATATCCCGGATATTACTTTTAAAAAGATGATTAATTGCAGCTCTCACCATGCTATTTCCAAGATTATGAAAAGGTCTTTTATTTTCCTCAAAATAAGTAGATGATAATCTGTCCCCTACAACCATATCCACCTTGTATTCTAAAACTTTTTCTGCCATTTCTCGTCCAAATTGAGCAGGATATGTATCATCTCCATCAATCATGATATAACATTGCGCATCAATTTCTCGAAACATCCTTCGGATCACATTTCCTTTTCCCTGTTGATACTCATTTCTTACAATAGCTCCTGCTTCTTTTGCAATCTCTACTGTACGATCTGTGGAATTATTGTTATATACATAGATTGTTGCCTCTGGAAGTTCTTTCTTCCAATCCTCCACTACTTTTTTAATTGTCTTTTCTTCATTGTAACACGGAATCAATACTGCAATTTTTTCCATTACGCATTCTCCTTTGTTAAAATTCATTATATTCTTTATATATTATTTCATTTACAAATGCAACATATAAAATCGTACTCGCTGTAATCGGAAGCATATATCGCATATCGCCATTTACAGGTGATGCCAGACATATAAGGAATGATGTCACTACTGGCAAAAATGCAATCCAATATCTGATCGTCTTTTTAAAAGAACATACCATGCCAAGCAATCCAATCAAAATCCATAAATACATCATCGGTTTTGTAAATAATGTGAATGGAGTTTTCTGATATATTGTATCTAAAACCCCATGATATATATCTCTGATATATTTTGTTTTTCCTGAATAATATATTTTATATTCTTTTTGGTATGCATCCATACTTTCTGGCTGTACATAATATCCATATGGATATCTTATTTCTGTCATATAACCCCAATATCCATATGTCCCATTTAACGTTGCCTGAATATAAGCCGTCGGATGCTTCTTAAGCATTTCAAACCATATGTTAAAATAATCTTTTAAATATTCGTCTTTCTGTTTGTAAGTATTCTTTACTGGGTCAGAAAGATCTGGATCATAATTCTTTCCGATCGTATCGTAATCTAATACTTTTCGAATCACTTTTTCCTCTTCCGTCGAAACATCATTTCCATAATATTTTACATATCTCGCTGTCTGTTGAAAAGGGATGGAGAGCATCTCCTGCTTTCCGCCAGGCTTCACACCTGCCATGGGAAGAATTGCTTTTTGGTAAACCTCCCAAAACGCCACCATTATTATAAATAAAACTATCAATTGTCTTCGATATTTTTTTACACCTACAATACAAAACGGCATCGTAAAAATTAATATATAAAACCCGTTGTGTCTGACCAAACATAATAATAAAGAGACTATTAAAAACAAAATACTCTTAACTTTTGAATCAAATATCTTCTCTGGTTCTAATACTATATCAAATATAAATAACACAAATAAAACAAATATTGGATAAAATAATGTGTCTTTTACTGCTGTCCTTGCATATGCCGACCAGATAGGAAACAATCCATAAAATGCCAATCCTGTAAAGCGAATCCAATACTTTGTATTCTTCTTATGCATCCAATAAAAACATATTGCGAAAACACCACTTGTAAATAACAATGTAAATAACAGATACACTGCGATTCCTACATTTTGACATCCAATGTTTCTTCCAAATTTGACAAACATCCCTTCAAACAATGTCGTCAATACAGGATGATGATTCGTCAGATTTCCACTGAAAAACTGCTCATACTGTCGTATAATATCATAAGTTAAACAACCCGGAAAATACAAAATATAATTTGGAAGCCATAAAACGATCAGAATGCTCCAAGGAACTGCTATAGGATGATGATCAAATATTTTTTCTCCTATCCCACTGTTTGCTTGAGTCTTTAACCTTATAAAAGACTTCCCCGCTTTTGAATATAATACATTCATGATCATATGTACGATCATTGTAAGAATCATCGTCATGATCAATGCACTGATCATATGTTTTTTATCGCATATGATCAGTGACCAGTTATCTCTCTGATCATAACTTATAGATATAACCATGCATATTGAAAATAAAAATGATATAATCCATGAAATGATTCGATTATTCTGATGCATTGACTGCCTTTCCTCGTTTCTCTTCTTTTTCTTTTCCCTTAAATAATCCCATCAACTGATAAAATGCCAGGCCAAATACAAATGCCTTTAAATTGTAAGCGGCTGGAAAATATGCTTCTACTCCGCATGCGATAAATCCAATTTCTAAAAGCACCATAGCCCCAAAATATCCCTTTTTATAAAGTACCCATACAGCTATAAGCATAAAAGCACAAAAAAGTCCAAACACAATTGGCCCATATTCCAACAATGTTCTTACAATTCCTAATTCTGTTACGTATCCATCATTGGCCTGTGTATAAATTCCATATCCACAAACCTTTCCACCAATATTACTTCCAAACAGAGGAATTCCAGCTCCAAGAAAACAGTTCCGTGCAACTGTCAATCGTCCTGTGATCAATTGATCTAATCTCATAAATGTTGGATCTGTCAATTGAGAATAAAGTCCATAATATATAGATAAGAAAATCCCTACAAGATTTCCGATCTCTAATAAAATCAGTGAAATCTTAAACTCATAAATTTTTCTTGCATATCTTAAAATAAAATAGGCAATGATCGCTGCTGATCCACAATAAAATGCTGTTCTTGATTTTGATAGTTGATAAAACTCATAGTTGAAATAGAACATGATCGCAAATGCCCACCATTTCATTTTCTTATAATAAGCATATAAAAAACTAACAATCAAAACCATGATCATAAGATGAATCGTGTTCGCATGCCATGTGCAAAACTTATATCGTACTTCTATCATTCCTCGCCCATAATCTTTTACTGTTGTTAATTTATCTGGTGCATTCACAAAGAACCATGTAAAACCGTAGCTTAACCCAACAAATCCACATGCAAATACTGCTTTCATCACTTTCTTAAGATCTACGTCTTTCATCGCCAGAATGATCAGATAATTTGCGGGGTAATCAATTCCTCCAGAGCTTTTCCAACATAAATACATCAAAACAGCTCCTGCTGCTCCAATAATCACTTCTTTCCATTGATATTTTGTTAATATTATTTTGACCACAAAACAGATTAATCCAATATAAAATAGTCTTTGCATTGGAATTTGTCTTGTCGGATCTTTCTCTACATACCAATAGTAAGCTATATAAAAAAAGTAGTATGTAATATAGAGTATTGTTCCTAATAAAAAGAACAACTCTCCGACCCATTGTCTTTTATTTTCAATCTTCATCTCTATTGCTCCTGTTTATTTTTCAAAAAAGCCATCGTATATTCTACGACAGCTTTTGTCTAATGCTATGATAATGAAATAATTAATCTTCTGTTCTATATCCATCCGGATTCATAGACTGCCATTTCCAGGAATCTGCACACATTTCTTTGATTCCTTTTTCTGCAGCCCATCCTAATTCTTCTTTTGCTTTTGTCGCATCACAATAGCATGTTGCAATATCTCCAGCTCTTCGTGGTTTGATCTCGTATGGAAGTGTCTTTCCACAAGCCTCTTCATATGCATGTAAGACATCTAATACACTATATCCAATTCCTGTTCCAAGGTTGTAGATACGTACTTCTGGTTTTTCTTCAAATTTCTTTAATGCCTTCACATGTCCTTTGGCAAGGTCTACAACATGGATATAATCACGGACACCTGTTCCGTCTGGTGTGTCATAATCATCACCAAAGACTCCTAATTTCTCAAGTTTACCAACTGCTACCTGTGCAATATATGGTACTAAGTTATTTGGAATTCCCTTTGGATCTTCTCCGATCAGTCCACTTTCATGTGCTCCGATAGGGTTAAAGTAACGAAGTAATACGACATTCCATTCTGGATCTGCGACATGGAAATCTGTTAAAATCTGCTCTAACATCCCCTTTGTCTGTCCATATGGGTTTGTGATCTGTCCTTTTGGGCATTCCTCTGTAATTGGAATGAAAGCTGGATCTCCATAGACTGTTGCTGAAGAACTAAAGATAATATTCTTCACCCCATGATTTCTCATCACATCACAAAGGATCAATGTTCCTGTGATATTGTTATGATAATATTCTAATGGTTTCTGTACAGATTCTCCAACTGCTTTTAATCCTGCAAAGTTGATCACAGAATCAATATCTTCTGCATCAAAAATCTTCTCTAATGCTTCACGGTCTAAAACATCTGCCTCATAAAATTTTACTGTTTTCCCTGTGATCTGCTCTACTCTCTTTAAAGCTTCTTCACTAGAATTATATAAATTGTCTACTACGACAACTTCATATCCTGCATTTAAAAGTTCCACACATGTATGGCTGCCGATATATCCAGCACCACCTGCTACTAAAATAGCCATGATTTCTCCTCCATTATTGTATATATTATTTATTTACACTATTTTTTATCATACCACATTTCACGATATCATTAAAGTTTTTCTTGTAAAGCAATTATTGGGCACTCGTCTATCTCTGAATCTTTCGTCCTTCAATATAATAACGTTTTTCACAAGCATGTCCCATGGAAAATGTCTTTCTTGGCAGTGTTCCGTCTGTCATCACACTTGGAAACAGCTGATCTTTCTCCATTGCTGGAAGTTCAATTCCTATCGTCTGCTCTTCTTTTGACAGTTCTTTTAAGACATCTTCTCCGTGGATATAATCAATACATCCTGAATTGTCTTTGAGATATTTATCTAAAAATGTCTGTATTTTATCAACTGCTAATTGATGTTTATGTAAATTCAAATGGAGAACTTCTTCCTTCTTTCCATAATAGCAGCGAATTGTTTGTCCTTCTTCGCTGCAACATTCTGTTTTTAATGCATGTATTAATTCTTCTGGATCTGTTCCAGTAATGACTCTGTGAATTGGTTCAAACTGCTGGGAATCATCATGTAGATTCTCAAGTTCTACCAATGCATATCTCGCTGGATGATCTTTGATATGTTCCCATTGATGATTTTTCTTTAACTTCTCGTAACAGGCTTTTGCTGTTGCCAAAGAATGGTTTCCGTCTCCGACTGCATAGACCATTGGATCATCACTTAAATCTTTATATTTTTCTGTCATTTCTTCTTCATATGATCGTAGTTTTTCTAAAAATTGTTCTTTGACCTCTCCGTCTACCAGCCATCCTGCGATATGTCCACCTTCCTGCATCAGATCAAATTCATATAATTTCTCAAGATCTGCCTTCTGCTCTGTTACGATTTCTAATACTTCATTTTTCCAATCATCGCATAGCAAGATCACGTGTGGCAATTCAATCGGTGCCTGATAACGAATCTTCATTCTTGGTGGGATTCGCTCCATGACTGTTTTCTCTGTGGAACGGATCTTTGCTTCGTGTTCTGGCGTATAACTATATTGTTCCAGATCGATCGCACCTACGATCCCTCTTCGAATCTTTCCATTCTGCAAGGTTCTTTCCACATAAACCAAAGAATTTTCATAAGTTTTCAACAGATGATCATCTGCATAATTCTTCATTGTGGATTGAATCTTTCGGATCTTTTCATCTTCTTCCTCACTTCCAAGATATGCTTCTGGAAGCATTAGATGTAACGTTGATGGCGTATTTCCTACATACTCTTTTACTTCATCCCAGTATTCTGGCTGGGATGAAAACTGGTCACAAGCGATCACGGCCCATTTCTTCATAGAATCTACCTGTGGCATTAAAATATTTGCTGGTAAAAATGTTTCGCTCATGTTTCTTGTTCCTCTTTTCTTATATTTTTCTGATCATGCAGCGTTTCTTGTAAAATGAGATTCCATAACAATCAATCTCTTCATACTCATCTTCATAATCTTTTGCATACATTTTATCTTGAATCTGTTTTAAAGCTTTGGCACACTGCGATGACATATCATTTAAAGTTTTTGCATATTTGACTTCAAAAACAGCAACTCTTCCCTGTTCCACATCGTGAACCACTACATCACTTCTTCCTTCCCCATGTTCTTTATTCGACTCAACCGAATATCCTGCTCCAGCAAAAATTCCCAGTAAAAATGCATGATAGAAATCTTCTTTGTAATCATGGTAACTGATGGTCTTTCGAAGTAATTTTGTCATCTCAGCTGACAATGATTCTTCATTTCCATCCCATACTGCCTGAAATAATTTCTTTCGTTCCCATCCTTTGACACTGTCATCAAACCATTTTAGGATCGTATTCTGATAAATTTCTTTCACTTCAAGATTCGGAATGATCAAAGCAGTTCTTTCTTTTTCCAAGCTGTTTTGGCTGTCTTCTTGTGCCTTCGTTAAGTATCCAGTTAAGTATAAGATACTCCATAGATTTTCTTCTGAAGAATGGAGATAATCATATGTTAGATTCTCTTCTATCTTTTGTTCAATAGAATTTCCTGCCAGTAAAGTTTCTAATTTTCTCGTAATATTACTTCCTGCATAATCAATAAACGACCTTATGATCTCATTTCCGCTCGTATTTTTCCAATAGCTTACTGGTTCTTTTTTCCCTTCCTGATAGTAATTCAATGCATAATTCATCACATCCCATGGGCAATATACATCCACCGATCCAAAATGATAACCATCGTACCATTCTTTTACCTCTTGTGCATATGCAGATGCCCCGATATCTTCAAGTATCTGATCCACTTCTCTCTGTGTAAATCCAAAGTGTTCATTTAACCTTGTCGATGAGATCGTGTCAGAGACAAAATTATTGGTACCTGTAAATATACTTTCTTTTGCAACTTTCAGGCATCCTGTGATCACTGCTATATTAAGGTCTGTATTATCTTTTAATGAGCTGCTCATCATCCCTTTTACTATATTAAGCATCTGATCATAGTATCCGTGCTCGCTCGCTTTCGCGATCGGTACGTCATATTCATCTAACAGAAAAATGACTTTTCTTTTGTAATACTTGTGCATCATTCGCATCAATGTGGCAAATGCCAGGGTTGTCTCACTCTGATTCCCATTTCCTGCTTTTAAATGTAAAAATATCTCTTTATCATCTGGATCGATCTCATTGCTTTCTAGTAAATACGTATGTTCCTTGCATAGATTGGCAATCAACGCCTGCAGTCTTTGATATGCATTTTCAAAATCAAGCCCATCCACATCTTTCATTGAGAAAAAGATCGTTGGACATTGGTTCATCCACTGCTCACATATCTGTTCTTCTTTCTCTATCTTAAGTCCTTTAAAATGTTCTTTACTTTGCTTTCGGATATCCAGAAAATCAGATAACATACTCATTGCCAAGGTTTTTCCAAATCTTCTTGGCCGTGTGATCAATGTTACTTTTGCTGTATTATTCTGTAGAAGATCACTGATCAGTCCTGATTTGTCTATATAATAACATCCACTATCTCTGATTTCTGCAAAATCTGAAATACCGACTTTGATATTTAATTTTTTCATCAGCAACCTCCTGTCTTTCTTTGTTCTCTTAATACGTGATATGCGAATTTTTACAGTTCTTTTTCACACATATCTAACGCCGCTGCAATGACCGCATCCATATCATAATATTTATATTCTCCGAGTCTTCCTCCAAAGATGATATTTTCTTCTTTCTCGGCTAATTTCTTATACTCTTCATATAATTTTCCATTCTTTTCGTCATTGACTGGATAATATGGTTCATCTCCTAATTTCCACTCGGAGCTGTATTCACGACTGATAACAGTCTTTGGAAGGTCGTTTCCTTCTTCGTCTTTTCCGAATTCAAACCATTTGTGTTCAATGATCCTTGTCCATGGTGTCTCGGCATCTGTGTAGTTCACAGCTGCATTTCCCTGGAAGTTTGGCTGATCTAATACTTCTGTCTCAAATCTTACGGAACGATATTCTAATTCTCCTAATTTGTAATCAAAATATGCATCAATTGGTCCTGTGTAGATTACTTTCTCTGCTAATGCATCCAGTTCTTCTTTGTGTTCAAAATAATCTGTATTTAAACGAACTTCTACATCTCCTAACATATTTGCGATCATCTTTGTATATCCGCCCACTGGGATTCCCTGATATAAGGCGTTGAAATAGTTGTTGTCAAATGTTAAACGTACTGGTAATCTCTTAATGATAAAAGATGGAAGCTCTGTACATGGTCTTCCCCACTGTTTTTCTGTGTATCCTTTGATCAGTTTCTCGTAAATATCTGTTCCAACCAAGCTGATCGCCTGTTCTTCCAGATTCTTTGGCTCTGTGATTCCTGCTTCTTTCTTCTGCTGTTCAATCTTATCTGCAGCTTCCTGCGGTGTGATCACACCCCACATCTTGTTGAATGTGTACATATTAAATGGCAGGGAATATAATTCTCCTTTGTAGTTTGCAACTGGTGAATTTGTGAATCGATTAAACTCTGCAAACTTTGTAATGTAATTCCATACTTTTTTGTTATTTGTATGGAAGATATGTGCTCCATATTTATGTACATGGATTTTCTCAATATCTTCTGTATATACATTTCCTGCAATGTTTGGTCGTTTGTCAATGACTAAGACTTTCTTTCCTTTTGCTGTTGCCTGCTGTGCAAAGACGGCTCCGTATAAACCGGAACCTACAATCAGGTAATCATATTGTTTCATTTTTGTTGTTTCCTTTCTTGTAAATTTCTTATCCATATTATCAAGGTATCTCCCAATATCCATTTTAAAAATAATATTTCTCTGGATAATTATAATCGTTGTAACGTGTGTTCACAATAATATATGGTACATCAACACCACGAAGCACTTTATTCTGCGATGCAATCCTTTGGTATTCTTCTTGTGTAATATGATTATATATCATTGGATATTGCGTTGCCGTATTCTGGTTCTTCCATGGCATACACTGCATAACTCTTGGAAGATTCTGAAACGTACAATCCTCGATATTAATCTCTGAAACACCTCCTCGCACCAAGATTGCTCTGATCTTACGATCCCTGTTATAGGAAGTATATTTTCCTTTACTGTTTTTTCCAATATTCATAAATCTCGTATTGGTCAAAGACACTCTTTGCCAGTTCATCATCTCAATGCCACCGCTGACACAATTTTTTATCATGCAATCAGAGATTGAGATATCTGTGTGATATTTTTCTACAGAATACTGATGTGTTCCTATTGCTTTTTCGAGATTTGAAAATATACAGTTTGTAATCTGCACATTCTGATTTGGCGTACAATCGTACTGACTCCAGCCATGAGTAAACCCTCTTGTTTTCTTATCTGGAGTATCTAGATTGATTGCCTCGGATGTATGACGTTTACTTGCTTTATATCCTGTAAAGGTACAATGATTGACATTTACATTCTGTGATGCATCCATCTCGATAAAGTGTCCATATTTCATATTTTTAAATGTGATTCCCTCAATCGTAACATTTCTGTTATGACACATAACAAGTGCAATACAATTCTGACCAGTTTTTCCCTGATAATCCTGATCGATCACTGCCTTTCCTGTTGAATATATCTTAACATCATGAACCCCATTATATCGTCCATGCACACCCTTTTTCTTCGCTTTCGATGGTTCCAACAATTCAAAAATACCACCACCTAGTTTCATTTTCTTTGCTTTGGTTTTCATGATCTTTTTAATCGTTACACCATCTTTGAGTTCGATCGTAACATTGGATGGAATATATAAAACATTTGGTATCTTATAAGTCCCCTTTTTTATGACTAATTTTCCTCCACCCTTTTTTTCGAGCAGTTCTAAATAAGATCGGATCGCAAAATACTGTTTTGTTGTGGAATTGTAGTATCCTTTTGCTTTTTTGTACTTTCCTTTATATGGTGATAACTTTGGCGTGATCGTGTATGTCTTCTTTGCTGCAGCTTGCGCTTTTGTGTTTGATGTTAACATCATCGCTGAAAATACCGTGATGGCTGTAATTGCAAACACTAATTTTCTTTTTTTCAAATTTATTTTCTCCTTAGTTTATTTATACTCTTTTTCAAATCCGATTTTGCACTATTAATTGATTTCTGTGTTGCCGCATTACTGTATAATATTTTCTTTGACTTCTTTAATTGCTTCTGCATATACCTCCACTTCCTCTTGTTATACTTTTCTGCTTTTAACTTTGATGCCTTATGAATCGTTTTATAAAGATCCTTAGTTTTCAACCCATCACTTTTTACAACCACTCTACTTGACAGCTATGTTTTTTCGTTTTTCTATCATAACTTATACCAATTCCAAGAATTTTTTTCACTGTAACTTTCTTTTCAGCTAATTTCCCTTGAAAACGTAATTTATAATTTTTATTTTTTATCTGTTCTAGAGCTTCTTCTGATGTATGATCTACTTTTAACTCCAAAATCAGCCCTGGATCATATCATCAAATTTATTCATCAGCTCTTTATTCGGAATTCTTACTTCCCCATTCTCGTAACTTAAGAATCCATATACGATCATTGCAGAAAATATCTCATTTTTTGTCGTTAAATTCATCGAAACTGCTGCATATTCCTGAATCTTTGCTGTTACTGCCTCTCCCGATATCATTAATGCGAGATCATTTTGTACATCATCTATGTTTTGTCTGATATAATAAAAAATCTCATCATATGGTCCTGAACTTGTCCAGTAATTTCCAATATTATTATTTGTCAATGCCAAAACTACAGATCTTGGATTATACATTCTCTCTCCTGATTTTGTCGTATAACCATCGTACCATTCTTTCAAATCTTCTCTTGAAATATGAATCTCTCGTGTATTCCTCGTATATTTCTCATACAACTGATCTACTTCTGAATCTGTAAATCCAAAATATTCATTATATTTCGCCTCAGATACCATTGTATATTCCCAAAACATATTTAATTCCGATCCACTGGAATACATAGCAATCGGAAGAATTCCTGTCATATAAGTCAATTGTACATATGAACGATCCTTCAAAAGGTTACTTAAAAATAGCACATACTGCTTTTTATTTTCTTCTGTAACAAAATCCTTATGAAAAATAAAATCCCATTCATCCAGTACAAAAACAAATCTTTACTGGTCACATTCTTCGAATATCGTCTCTAATACATCTGCTGCCGAATCATCTTCATAAATTTCGATCTGTGGATATTCTTTTCTTAAATCTCTGATCAGATTTGTTTCGATCCTGTCTATATAGTCTGTATATGAATCGCAATCTCTTGGCATCTTGCTGAAATCTATTGATATTACATTATATTGATTCCTGTAGTTATTATATAAATCATTCTGTGATATTTTTAATGATTTAAAAATTGAATCTGAATCCTGTTTTTTTCCTAAAAAAGCAGTGATCATATTGGCCATGACTGTCTTTCCAAAACGTCTTGGACGTGTAATGCATATATGGGTATTACCTGCATCTAAAAATGGAAATAATTCTGATAGCATTTGTGATTTATCTACAAAGTATGGCTGTTCTGTTTGTCCTTTGTATAAGACATATGAAGTTGAACTGTTTAGATATCTACCCATGATTTCACCTCCATTTATGAAAATTTATGTCATTTTAAACCTTTGTAGTTTATTATATATTTATCTCATATTATTTTACACATTTTGTAACTATAGTTTCATATCTATGATTCTTGATTATTTTATCACATTACCAATATTACGACAATCAAAAAGCCATTGCCGATTAGAGACTATTTTAATAAAAATGCTAAATGGCAATGACTTTTTTATATAGGTTTGTAAATTAAATGTGTATTTTGTTCGAAATTTTTTGAATAATTTAGTCTTAATGTTGCAGTTTATTTTATATGCTGATTTATTAATATCTAAGAGCACTTAAGTATTCCTCGTCAACTTCGATTCTTTCCTTAACAATTGGCTGATCTTGACATTTTTTCTCTCATATCATGGATATATTGATCAATTCCTTCTGCATTTTTTAAATTATATTTCTTATTTATTTTTTCAAAATAATCATCTATAAGATTATCATCTATAGGATTATTACTTGCTGCTTCTTCATCAATTCCATTTCTTGCACTCAACCATGGCTCTTCCATATGTGTTAAATCCTTTAAAAACCATATGTTATATATTCCAAATGTATTAAGGACAAAATCTGTAACCTGTTTTTCTTCTTTAGTAAGTAAATTTTTTGCATAATCAACAGGTAAATCAAGAATAATTTCTTGTTTTCCAAAATTCTTATATTTTTCATATATATTTGGAAATACTGGTCCAAATCTCCATGCTTCACATTCATCTGTTATAATTGGATATTCAACAAGTAATTTGCCAATTGCTTTTATATAATATAAAATTTTTTGTAAAAATAAATTGGTTATCCCTCTATTTGAATCAATTATATAAAGTGCTATTTTTTCAGCTATCGTTTCACATTTCTTTTCTTCTTCGCACTTTTTTATCGCATCATTTACTTTATATATTGTTTTATTTGAAACAATAGTATGATTTTTTTTAACAATACTTTTCATTTTTTGCTCATCATTTAAAATTTCATATAGATAGTCAGAATATTTTTTTGATGGTAACTGACCATCCATATATCTAGTAATTGTTAATTCTCCCATTCCCAATAATTTTGATAATGGACGTTTTTCAATATTGTATTTATTTAAAATTTTTTTAATTTCTGAAATTGTAATTAAATTCTTTCTTTTTCTATATAATTCTTCTATTCTTTCCTCATTTTGATCAGTAACTCCTGGAACAAATAACTCAGATTTACAATTATCACAAATTCCATAGTATTCTTCGTATTCAAGTTCCATATCTTTAATCTTTACTTTAACTGGGCGTTTGAAAATCTTATATGAAACTCTTTTACGACACTTACTGCATAAAAGTTCATTTTTTCTTCCCATAATCATTTTATTCTCCTTTATTATCATCATTATTTTATCATCTTTATTTATCATCATATTAGTATTGAAATTGTTTAATTACAATTTCAATACTAATATGTAACTTTCTTGAATTATCATATATTTTATTGTTTATCTTATATTTAAAATTATCATCATTTCTATATTTCTTCATCTTCATGAAATGATATAATGAACATCGGCTCTTTTCCTTCTGGCCATGTAACCTTTATATAAATGCACACTAATCTATAATCTGCTAATTCATCATATCTTGGCATCAACTTTTCATTGATTTTGAAAATATGCACTGTGTCATTTATATGTTCTTTATTCATACTTTCTTCACTTTTTACATAATGTTCTCTTTCAAGTTTTAAAAGAATTTCTTCTTTTTTGGAAATACTTAAATTATACTCTCTATCAAAACTTTTATTTTTTTCACGATTACAATCAAAAGTATAATCCAATCCAATTTCACCATTTCTGATTGTCTCATGTAATCTGCCAACAATGAGGTCAACTATTTCCATTTTTATCACCTCCTCTCTTTCCTTATTATATAAAATGATACACTTTTTTGTCAAGTGTATTATTTTATACTTTATGTCTACACAATCTTAACGTTACTGTTCAAGGGTATCGGAAGTTCTGAACACTATGTCAGAGCATTCGATTACCTAGGAAGAGAGTTGACAAGAAAAGTATTCAGATTTTCAACTGATATCAATGGGTTCAACGTAAGCGATTTATCTTAGGGTGTTGCTAGAATAATAGAATGCTAGTACTTTACTTCATTTTTCTAGCAAACATCTTTTGCACTTCTTCATTCCATGGTGCTAGTTTTTCTAATTCTTTCTGGGCAGTTCTCGCATTTGGACGTTTTTCCAATAAGAAATTTAAATACTTATACACGTTCAGATCATATGCTTTTGCCATCTCGATCATTGTAAAACAGATCGCACTGGCATTGGCTCCGTCTACAGAATCACAGAACAACCAGTTTTTCCATAGCTTTACGCTTAAGCTCTATATCGGCAATCATATATTTATGTGTTGTTTCTATACTTGAATGTCCCAACCATATGGCTATTGTCGATATATCAACACCCGATATCACCACATTCATTGCAACAGAATGTCAGAATGTATGTAGTGTAACTGTTTTCTCACGTAAGCTTGGAACCTGAGCTGTTGCTTGAGATACAAGTTTATTAATGCGTGTTCGTACACCAGAACGTGTTAATTCATCACCGTTTTTGTTTATAAAAAGATAATCGGTGCATTCAGCAGTATAGGTCTTTAAATACTTATTTATATATTTTACAGTAGTTTTCCATAACGGAACTTCTCGTTGTTTACGACCTTTACCATGAATGATCACACTTGCATGATTGACAGAGTCTGCTCCATGAATATCTGATACTTTAATTTCAAGAAGCTCTGACACTCTAACCCCCGTGTTGTACATAAGTAAAAGCATCAATTTATCACGTGCTCCTATGAATGTATTTGTATCGCAGACTTGGATTAAGGCATTAAATTCCTTCGTTATAAAACTCATAACTGGTAATTCGTGCTTTTGAGCAGGCAACATAAGAGCTCGTTTGCTTATTGCACTATATTCAGGAGCTGTTTCGGCTACATACTGCATAAATGATTTTATAGCTGCCATACGATTATTTATAGTTACTGGTTTATTTTTTCTCTTTTCCTCAAGATATTTACAAAAGCATTGCAGATACTCGAGATCAAAATGATTTATACTTACTTTTGTTGCAGATATTCCATGTACATCTTCCAGGTATCGTAAATATAATCGAAATGCATCCTTATAAGAACAAACCGTGTGATAAGAAACTTTTCTTTGTTGCATCAGACGTTGTAAAAAATAGTTTTGAATCAGTGTTTGTATGGAAAGTAACTCAGATTTCATCATCATTCCCTCCAAACTGTTCCTCATACTTTGAACACAATGCTTTTAATAATTCAGGGGTTGCAGATAAATACCAGAAGGTATCTGCAGGTTTTACATGTCCTAAATAAGTTGATAAGACATATAGTTTTTCATTTACGTCTTCTCCCTGCTCATTCCATCTTAAGATTGTATTGCAGGCAAATGTATGGCGAAAATCATATAATCTTACATATGGATATCCTGTAGGATTAGAATTGATGCATGGGCGAATCAGCTTAAAATGCATATGCAAGTGAGGATTCAGTCAATTTTTTGCCCCCCTGTTGTATAGAAAAATGGATCCTTCGATGATTTTAATCCCAACTTTTCTTCAATCCACTGATGATAAGAGCAAAGTTGTTCCGTTACACTTTTGTGTATTGGTATATATCGTTCTTTTGAAAACTTTGTTTTTCTTATATGTAATGTATTATTTTTAAAATCTACATCTTCGTTCAAAAGATTCACTGGTTCAGATGGTCTCATTCCTGTAGACCACAGCAATCCGATGATGATATTTGTTGTGTATGAGCGAATTCCATCAGGTGAATAAAGATTTTTACATTCATCCATAAGAGTCCTGACATCTGACTGCGAATATATATGGTGTAGGACGCTCATGTGTTTGTGATCTCTCAAAATGAAATCATATCATGGACATTTTGAGAGATCACAAACAGTAAAGTACTAGCATTTTCATTCATCTAGCAAACGATGGAAGTAAAACACTAGCATCTAGCAATCATTATGACAGGATTTGTGTGGATTGAAATTCCACCCTTAGATAAAGCGCTTACTCTGTGTTTTTTATTTGTATGCATAATATATTAATTTGTATACTACAATGATAAAAAGCCATACCCATTTTTGATATGACTTTCTAACTAATTTTACTCTATATGCTCAATCATTATTTAATTTATTTGGAATTTTTTGAATAATTTGTCCTTAATGTTGCAATTTATTTTGTATACTGATTTCTTAATGTCTCAGGTATCTTAAGTTGATTTTAATAATTTCATCACTCCCAAAGTTTTTCCGCATAAATTCCATTCTGAATCAACTCTGCGAAAGCTTTTTGAACAATTTCTTTATCTTCTTTATATGTAACTCCAAACCAACGATCCTGTGTCTCTAACACTTTTACATTGGCTCTTTTCTCTTTTAACAGTTTGTCCACAATATTCGGCAACAAATATTCACTCTTTAAATCTCCTTCTTTCACATTGGCAAGGAAATCTTTAAAATCTTCTGCTAAATAATCTATAAATTCTGGATATCCTGCCCACATGTTCATAGACACTTTATCTTCCGGACTAATCCATTCTTGTACTTTAGGATCGTCGCATTTGATTTTTCCGTCTTCTCCCATTTCTATTCCTGTTGTTTCATGTACTTGACTTAGTAAACCATTCTCGTCAACCACACTCACTCCCCTAGTCACAGTACCATTATCACTCAATGTATTCTTTAAGATAAATCCACCCATACCCATTGTGAACTCTCTACCTAAATCTTCCCCACTCACTAAGAAATCATGCAGTTTCACAAATGCTTCTTTGCCATAATAATCATCTGCATTAATAATTACAAATGGTTCTTTCACAACATCCTTACAACATAGTATTGCCTGTCCTGTTCCCCATGGCTTTGTTCTTCCTTCTGGTAATTTAAATCCTTCTGGAAGATCATCAAGTTCCTGAAATACATATTCAACGTCAATTTGTTTTTTTATTCTGCTTCCGATAACTTCCTCAAACTCTTCAAAAATATCTTTACGAATAATAAAAACTACTTTATTAAATCCTGCTTCTTTGGCATCATAAATGGAATAATCCATAATGATTTCCCCATTTGGTCCCATCTTTGCTAACTGTTTAATTCCCTCTCCGAATCTAGAACCTATACCTGCCGCCATAATGATTAATGTTGTATCCATAACATCCTCTTTCTTGTATTTCTTTCGTAATAATAACTCTATAATTCTTTCTCACACATATCAAGTGCTGCTGCAATTACTGCATCCATATCATAATATTTATATTCACCAAGTCTTCCGCCGAAAATAATATTTTCCTCTTTTTCAGCTAATTTCTTATATTCTTCATATAATTTTCCATTTTTCTCATCATTCACTGGATAATATGGTTCATCTCCTAATTTCCACTCAGAACTATATTCTCGGCTGATCACTGTCTTTGGAAGATCCTTTCCTTCTTCATCTTTTCCAAATTCAAACCACTTATGCTCAATGATTCTCGTCCATGGTGTTTCAACATCCGTGTAGTTTACGGCTGCATTTCCCTGAAAGTTTAGCTGGTCTAAAACTTCTGTTTCAAATCTTACGGATCGGTATTCTAATGCTCCTAATTTATAATCAAAATATGCATCGATTGGTCCGGTATAAATGACTTTCTCTGCCAATGCATCCAGTTCTTCTTTGTTCTCAAAGTAATCTGTGTTCAAACGTACTTCTACATCTCCTAACATATTGGCTACCATCTTTGTATATCCGCCAACCGGAATTCCCTGATATAAGGCATTGAAATAATTATTATCAAATGTTAGACGTACTGGAAGTCTTTTGATGATAAAAGAAGGAAGTTCTGTACATGGTCTTCCCCATTGTTTTTCTGTATATCCTTTAATCAGTTTTTCATAAATATCTGTTCCGACCAGACTGATTGCCTGTTCTTCTAAGTTCTTTGGCTCTGTAATCCCTGCTTCTTTTTTCTGCTGTTTGATCTTATCTGCAGCTTCCTGTGGTGTAATCACTCCCCACATCTTATTAAATGTATACATATTAAATGGGAGTGAATATAACTCTCCTTTATAGTTCGCTACTGGTGAATTTGTAAATCTATTAAACTCTGCAAACTTTGTAATATAATTCCATACTTCTTTGTTATTTGTGTGGAAAATATGTGCTCCATATTTATGTACATGGATTTTCTCCATATCTTCTGTGTATACATTTCCGGCAATATTAGGGCGTTTATCAATTACTAAGACTTTCTTTCCCTTTGCTACTGCCTGTTGGGCAAAAACGGCTCCGTAGAGTCCAGAACCTACGATTAGATAATCATACTGTTTCATTTGTTACTTTCCTTTCTTTTTGAGAAAACTCTTCTTAAGTATCCCATCAACTACATAATTTTGTACAAATGTCTCTTTCGTCAGCAATAAAATTATGCCATAAATCCCAAAGAAGCTGATACCTGCTACTATTAATTTTAAAAATACCATATCAACAACTCCACTGCACTTTATAGATATAATACTTGCCAAAACCAACGCTACCAGTACTTTCCAATATTGAACCTGTTTTGAGATCTTAAAAAACAAATCTTTCAAATACATAATCTGTACAATCAACACAACAAATTCCGCAACCAACGTACCCAGTGATGCTCCTGCTGCTCCCATCTTAGGAATAAAAATAATATTTAAAATCAAATCTGCCACTGCGCCTGCAACGACAGAGTAAACCAATTGTTTTTCTTTATTCAATGGTGTTAATACCTGAATTCCCAATAAATTTGATAATCCAATCAAAACAATTGTTGGTGCAATAACCTGCATCGCCAATGTTGCTCCAATAAACTCTTTTCCTGAAAGAAATACTAAGCAATCTCTTGCATAAAAAATTGTGAATAACATTAATGGCAAAGCAATAACAATAACAAAATTATATGCTTTCCTTATCAATGTCTGGAATTCTTTTTTTCTTCCTTCCATAATATAATAGGATAGTCTAGGCAATAAAACCGCCCCTAGGGATGTTACCAGACTTGTTAAAATAGTCTTTACCTTTACTGCTGCTGCATACAATCCAACATCTACATCCGTTTTCATAAAACCAAGCATGACATTATCCAAATTGGTATAAATATTTACCGCAACAACCTGGGCAAATAATATTAAAATCGGCTTTAAATGCTGTTTAATATCATAATGCCCAACTGGTTTTAACGATACATATTTTCTAAGATTAATAAAATTCAACACATTAGAACCTGCAGATGCCAAAATGGAAGTTACTCCATAAAATACATAATCATCTGGACTATGTATGAACATGAACATCAAAATAACACCTACAAATTTTAAAAATATCGAACGTTTTGCTATGTAGCCGTATTGCTCTAATCCTTGATATAGCCAATTAACCCCTAATGGATCTAGTAAAATTGATACTCCTACCACAAGAAATAAAGTTCGATCAGATTGAAATCTTGGAACGAATAAAATTGCTAATATGTATACAATAGATACTAGTAACATCATAAACAAATGAATGCTTAAAATTTCCTGTGTTGTTCTATTCAACTTTTCCTGGTCATCTCTTACTTTCGCTGTTGTCCGAATTCCGTATGTAGGAATTCCTAATGCTGCTACCATTGTAAAATAGCTTACTACAGATATTGCAAAAGAAACTTTTCCTGTTCCTGAAGCTCCTAAAACTCTGGATACATATGGAAACGTAATTAACGGAAAAATAAAATTTGATGCTGTTAATATAAAGTTCATTATGAAATTGAATTTTACTGATTTAATTTTCATGATAATGCTTCCTGTATTGCTTTTTTTAGATAATAGCCCTTTCTTACTCTTTCAGAACATTTCTTTGCATTTTTACGCATTAAATTATATTCATCTTTAGAAACATCTTTCAGTTTTTCGTTTATTTCATCTAAAGACGATACTGTTATCCCAACTCTATTCTTTCTTACATATTGCGCAATTGCTGCTTTATTCCATGTAATAATAGGAATTCCACATGCAAGATATAATGATGTTTTATGTGGATTATTAATTCTTAAATAATCCCCAAATATTCCACTACATGTTTTTGCTGTATCTCCATCCCATACTAAGCCATATGCACCTTTTAAATGCCATGGTAATTCATCTGAAGGATAGGACCCATGATACTTAATTTTATTATCTGTCACTCCTGTATAATTAATTCCATATAAATCAAATTTAACATCATGTGGTAATTCATATACATAGCCAACTTTATATGAACTTAAATTACCAGCAATAATAATATTATTTTCTTTTGACTTTGTATTTCCAGGTAATTCATTTCCTTCTTTAATTAAATAGTCAAACATTTTTAATGTTACCATTGAATCTTCAGAAATGCCTTTCTTCATCAAAACTTTTTTCATTGATTGATTATGTACAACAATTTTTGAAAATTGCTTTAATGTAGGGATTTCCTCAATATATAAGCGAATTTTTCGTTTTTTAGAAATTGTATTATCCTTGGTTATTCTTAACGTTTCTAAATCATGAATAACAGCAATTGTTTTAATATTTTTCTTCTTTAAATTCTTTAACAAATGAGATGCAAATATAAATCCTTCTTGCAGTGGAAACTGTATAATTAATACATCTCCTTCTTTTAATTTATCTAAGGACTTTTTCCAAATTTGATATAAATGATAATGTGAAAACAACTTTTTTAAAATACTATTTTCATTTGAATTTTTCTTAATTTTAATCTTTATATCTTTCGCTTTCCAATCATATAATATATCTTCTACATCAATTCTTGCTTTCCCTGCGGCTGTAAATTCACTTTCTCCTGAACAAATATGCTCTTTTACAATATATATTTTTTCTTTCATAACTGTTCTCCATATCCATTTGTGGAATTTTTTATTACCAAAATCAATTATTTATTTTTAAATTATCATTTCAAAGCGAATAAATTGTTTTTTTCTTAGTGCACTTTCTACTTTACTCATATTAGCATTTTTTGTATGAAAACCTTTAAAATAATCATCCATCAATTTTGTAATTAAAACAAATTCAGATTCGCGTACTTTCCTCTTTTGTTTTCGTATCCGCCATGCATTCATTATGCTCTGTTGTAATAAATACTCATATGCTTTTTGATCATAGTGAACCTTGAATTTAGGAAATTCTTTTAGGCATTGTTCTGTAATCCAATAACTATCTATGGATTTTTCACTATACACTGCTTTTGATGTGATGCCTTCTGAATTTAATCTGTATCCATACACAATGTTATCAATTGAAATACATTTAAATGGCAATGCAGCAAGTATAAATGAAATCGGCGTATCCTCAAACCAATATCCGTCTGGAAATTGAAAGTTTTCTAACACTGAATATTTATAAAGCTTTCCCCATGGATAGCCTGATATGTATCCCTGACTTCCGGATTCTTTTCCACTTTCTTTTACTCTGTGCTCTTTCTTTTTCTCATTCGTAAATGTATACCAACTTCCTTGTAAAATATCCGCATCATATTCATACGCAGTATCTAACATAACTTCAATAGTATCTTGAGGTAATACATCATCCGCATCCAAAAAAATAATATATTTTCCTCTTATAAAACTCAATGCAGTATTTCTTGCTCCTGAATATCCTTTGTTATCTTGATTTATAATTTCAATATCAATTTGATTTCCTTTATACAGTTTTTTTAAATTTTCTAGAATTATACTTGTTTGATCAGTTGATCCATCATTAACAACGGTAGCTAATACACTATATTCTGAGACTTGGATAAAGACAGATTCCAAACATTCTTTTATATATTTTTCTGCGTTATATGCTGGGATAATAATATGTAAATCATATTGAATAGCAAGCTTATTTTTTGTATAACAAGTTCCTTTTGGTTTGGGATTGGTTTCTTGTAAACATTTTCTTGCTTCATCAAAACTTAATCTTGACTGTACTCGAACAAAATTTCCAAACACAGAATTTACAGCCTTAATGATTTTTTTAATCATTTCTTACCTTTTCCTTTGATTCTATTTTTTATCTTTTTCTTAATAGTTTCATAATCTCCTGTACTAATCCACTCCCAATAATATGACAGACTAGTATATAATTTTGCTATACATTCCCCTAGTCTTCCTCGTAATGTTTTTTGAATTTTCACACAAACATCTCTTCTTTTTTGCATTTTACTATCAAGCCATGATGCATCATACCAATGTATTGATCTTGAATTATCCGTAATATTTAACTCTCCAATATTATAGTCATATGGGCAAAAATAATCAGAAGGATATATCTGCATTCCCTCTATGATCTCATATTTTTGTTCATTGGAAAGCCCATATTTTCTTAGTATATTGGTTACTTTTTCTACTACTGTTTCCATTTTTTCTACTTGCTCGAAGTGAGCCTGCTCATAATGTTCAACTATTTCTTTTATTATCGGCATTTTAGGTTCTGCTGCCAATCCAAGACCAGCATTAACTGGAAATGCATTTGCAATTCTTTCACGACCAATAAATGCACCTTTCTGTAATATATCATCCATACTTTTAATGACTTCTACATCTGTATCAAAATAAACTCCACCATGCTCATATAAAATTTTAAATCTGGCATAATCACTTACAAAAGCCCATTTTTTAGCATCATACGCTTCTCTGCAATAATCACATGAAAATAAATCAAAATTGCTTTCATTCCATTCGATTATTTCATAATCTGGAAAATATTTTTTCCAACTATTAATACATTTAACAGCAATATTAGGCAGTGGATTCCCACCGAACCAACAATAATGAATGACTTTCGGTATCATTTAAATACTCCTTTTATTCTTTCTGCTTTAATTTATCCGTACCTATCAAAGTACTTGCAAACAATAACGTAAAGTTTGATGTGGCTGAAACCATCATTCCTTCATATACCATCCAAAATAAAATCAAAATACAAATAGTTGTTAAAACCACATCTTTTTTCTCTATACATTTCATAATCGCCTTTTGCTGAAATCCTGCAATTATAAGTGATCCCAAAATACCATAATGAATCAAGATATAAACAAATCCATTGTCTAACGCATAATATTGATTATCCAATGCAATCAGTGAAAGATCAACCTTTTGTCCAATCAATGTTACCGGATAATACGCAAGATTCATTGCTGATAATAGAATACGTCCATTCATCAATTTATCAACCACATCAACAACTCTTGGCATCATCTCTTTTGCACGTAAAAATATAAGTCCAAATATAATTATCAACAAAATACTCTGAAAATATTTCGCTACTTTTAATATTACTTTATCCATATTTTTAACATATTTACACAGTAATAAAATAAACACTAATGCAGTCATCAATAACAAACTTGTTCTCGCTCTCGAAAAATAGAAAATCAACAAATCTGCTATAACTGCAATTACAAAATGTATTTTTTTTAAATTATTTCTACAGATAGCAAACATAAGAAATATTAATATTCCTGCACTTCCTGCAAATGTATTAGCATGCCCATATCCAAATAGAACACCTTTATCCGCAGACGTTAAAGCTATCGATCCTTTCTTTAATACCCCGACTAAAGATAATAAAACCACGGATATAAACACAACAAATCTTATTGAAAAAATCATTTTCAAGATATCATCTATATTCAGTTTCCATGCAAGTACAACTAATAATATACTCGCAAACATATCTGTATTTCCGCTTATAATATAACTCATCACTGCCAATAACAAAATACCAACATGAGCTAATAGCTCTTTTATTGAATATCTTCTTACTAAAATGCATAATATTGAAAAAGCTATCGTCCCAACTAAGCAAAAACTATGTAAAGAATCTTTAAAAACTTCATTTACTGTTGTATTATATATAGCTGCATCTATAATAAGCAAAAACAATATGCATTTATAAGCAAATTCTGGCAGTTCCATTTTCTTCATTAGCTTCACCCCTATCATTTCTTTAGTATGTAGTCTCGAACAGAAATTGCTTTATAATTAATCACATCATTTTTATCATAATAATAAAACTCCTCCATACTTCTTTTTGCATTTCTATCAGCCATGCCCTTATTAACTTTTTCTTCAAAATGCTTTTTATTTTTCACAAAATAATGATACAATCTGATCTTTTTTTTCTTTGGAAGTTCATTTCTAGGTTGAACTATTTTCTTTCCATCTAGATTTATCTTTTTATAACCAAATGCTTGTAATGGAAGATGTGGATTAACCCAACCTATTATTTTAGATGGAATCACACATGATTTAACCAATTGATTCCATTCAAATTCATCTCGTGCACAGTGCGTAAATGCATTTATTACACCATCTTCCGGATCTTCTACTAAATTTGATGATCCAAAAATAAGCCAATTAATACCTAAACAAGCTATTTTTTTCTGTCTTTTAAATACACTATCTAAAATTTGATACAATGATTTTCCTTTTAACAAATCATCAGCAATTAAAAATTCATCTGCATCAAAAAACATAATATATTTATATTTTTTTGCATATTTTTTACAAGCTTGATTGTAAGCATCTATTTGTCTCTTATTCCCATGCCATGGTATGTACGTCACATTCCTATATTTTTTTACAATTGAAGCTGTTCCATCATCTGAATCGTTATCGTATATAATAAGATCACAATCCAGCGCTGTATAATATTCTATATACTCTTTAATGTATTTCCCTTCATTTTTTATTATCAAAGCCACTGCACATCTCTCTGATTTAGTGTTTATAAACATCGCTTTAATAGATACATAAACATACCGTATAATCCCTGCAGGAATTAAAATAATAGATAATATTTTTCTCAGCTTCTCATTATTACTTTTTCCTCTAAAATAAATCATTACATCTAATGAATAAACGCAACTTTGTAAAAATCTCATCATAATTTATAAATATATCCCTCTCTCTTTCGCTTTGTTTTAATTATCCAATATATTTTTCATCCTAAGCATTATAATTATTAATAAATAGAATCTAACCTTCAAAAGATATAACAACAAGTAATGATCTCTTTGTAAATTTTCTTTGATATTATTAAGATATTTTATATTAACAATAAACATCTTATCTTGACGAATCTTCTTTAAATATTTTCTTTGTTCGCCATAAGAATTCCATTTATTGTACCTAGATTGAGTTATAGCTCTTCCTGTTGTCTGAAATACTTTAATAGCAAATAATTTATTGAAGCTTTTCAAATTCCAAGCTTTTTTTTCTTTTATTATTTCTTCGAATATTTTTTTAAATGTAAAATAATAATCTTTATCAAATTTTGTTGTCATACCAGAATCACATCTATAATCATACAATGCTTCATTTAAGTATACAAAAGTATCTGCATTCGTAAAAAATTCTACAGATTGTAAAGTATCTTCACCTGTGCTCATTCTTCCGTATTTTTTATAATCCAAGTCTGGATTAATACACGATGTCTTACAAATTTTTCCCCATACACTAACTACACTATGCCCCGTCATAAATTCACGTAATACATTCTCTCTAGGTATTAAGCTATCATGTTTGTTTGAAAAAATGTTTTCAAACTCAATCGTTTTTTCTTTTCCATCATATCTGTTATGATTTATAAATATTATATCCGGATTTTTATATTTCAAGATAATATTTTTTACAGATTTTAACATTCCTTTTTCTAATAAATCATCTGAATCACAATTTATAACATAATCCCCAGATACCCTTTTAAATCCAAAACGCCTAGTTGCCAACAGCCCCTCATTAGGCTTATGAAATACTTTAACAATATCTGGATATCTATCTTTATATGTATCGCATATCCTTCCACTCGTATCAGTTGAACCATCATCAATCAAAAGTATTTCACAATCATTTTCTATTGTCTCAACCTGTAAAAGTATTGATTGCATACATTCATTTAAATATTTTTCAACGTTATATACGGGAATAACAATACTAAACAACATACTCTTCCACCTTAATCTTTCCTATAATTTATTTAACATAATTTTAATAAAATATGTTAAATTCAAGCCTTTATTACAAAAATTTATATAATGTTTATTCAATAATTTTTTGCGACATTTTATATTATTTTTATAATTACAAATATAATAAATTACTCGTTTATATTCCGGAATAATACTCTTTCCATATCCCTTCTTCAATTCCAACATCTGCTCTTCAACTTTATATTCCTCTATGTATTGTCTAACCTGTTTTAAATTAGATTTTATACCTTTTCCTAATCCTACAGTGTTATTACTATGTTGCCTGTAGTTCATATGTGGTTTTGGATCTACTATAACCTCTCCTCCCATTGCCAAACAAACCTTTAGAACCCATGTATCATGCATCAACATATACTCTGGCTTATATTCTAAAACTTTATTTAATAATTCCGTATTAAAAACTGCTGTACATCCTGCTATATCAGATAATACAAATCTCGTTCTTAAATTACGATACTCATTGAGATTATGATCTGATAGAAAATTCATATGTTCATCAACTAATCTTTGCCCACAATAATAAAGTGCTGGGTTTGATTGACTACATTTATCTTCTAGTTCTTCTACCGCTATACATAATTTATCATTATCCCACACATCATCCTGATCACAAAATGCTATATATTCAGTATCTTTTTGAGCTGCATGTTCCATCAAATCATAAAAACCATATTGAACATTTAAATGTTTTCCTGTGTACCAATCTAATTTTCCTTGTTTTTTCCACTTATTCAATACATTTATCGTATTATCAGTTGAACCATCATCTCTAACTAAAATTTCCAATTCAACATTTTTTTGATCTATCAAACTTTGAATCTGTTCATCTAAATATCGTGCTCCGTTATAGGTAGCCATTAACACAAGTACCTTTTTCATGAATCTTCCCCTGCTCATTTCTATTGAAACATATCTTCTACAATATTTTCTAATTTTTCATTAAATCTTGTATTGTTATTTTCAAGTGATGTAGTCAGCTTAACTGTGATTTTATCGTATTTTAAGATTGCCTTTTCCAGCTTCTTTATATTTTTTACAACTATGATATTCCCATATCTTTCTTTTACAGCTGTAGCAAACTCTACTTGATGATTATTCACATGCTCATTATATTTTTTCTGTCGTGGCACAACAATTGGAATTTTTCCTATCTGCAGTGGCATAATAAAACTAGAAGGTCCTCCATGTGTAATAACAATGTCTGCTTTTTCTACATTTTCTAACATTTGATCATACGGAAGTAATTCTGACCATTCACAGTGTTTCGGTTCATAAGTGCAATAACCCGTCTGCATAATAACTTCATCTTTGATGATTCCATTTCCTTTTAATCTGTCAATTTCTTCGATCAGACGATTAAATTGTTGTTCGTGTGTTCCTACTGTTACAAATATCAAAAGAA
>OLRP01000293.1_pt1 | contig 45874 bp, 39 predicted proteins | sample 1672401 | NCBI WGS metagenome assembly OLRP01 (sample SAMEA3136682, study PRJEB25190) | human gut metagenome | reverse complement strand
AAGCGTGAAGAAAAAAAGAAAAACTTGCGGAAAGCTTTTGATTATACGATCCTTGGGCTGATTGCACTTGCAATCGTTGTCTGGATTGGATGGTCCGCTTATGATATGTATGAATCAAAGCAGCCAAGAGCAGTAGCAGAAGTTGATTATTCTGCTGTAAGTGATTATATCCAGTCACTTAACACTGCTGAGTAGATGAAAAGAAGAAAGTGGAGAGATGGTTCCATTATGGAACGGTTTCTCCACTTTTTTTATGCACTGTGTGGGGAATGGAGTATAAAACGCTCCACTTTTCACCACAAAATGAATGAAAAATGGGAAAAAATATGATTTATCGGACTTTTTTCAGAATGGATAAATTCGAAAAAGTGCTTGAAAAGGGCGGAAAAGTGGGGTACAATGGATACAAGTGGTAGAAAGTGGAGCGAAGTGGAGCAAAGTGGCATGGAAAGTGGCAGACCACTTTGAAAGAAGGTGATCCTATGTTGACTGGAGAATTTAATCATAGTATTGATTCAAAAGGCAGGCTGATTATTCCTTCCAAATTACGAGAGAGTCTGGGAGAACATTTCGTAATTACGAAAGGGATGGACGGCTGCTTATTTCTGTATCCGGACAACGAATGGAAAGCCTTTGAAGAGAAGCTTAGAACCTTACCGCTTACAAACAAAAAAGCCAGAGACTTTAAGCGTTTCTTTCTTGGAAGTGCTACGGAAGGAGAACTTGACAAACAAGGGAGAGTTTTGATATCTTCTTCTCTTCGCGCTTATGCAGATCTTGAAAAAGAGGTTGTTCTAGCAGGTGTGCTGGACAAGGTCGAGATCTGGAGTAAAGAGGCGTGGGAAGCGCGTACAGCTGATGTTGAGGAAAATATCGAGGACATTGCAAGTGACATGGAAGATTTGGGACTTAGCATCTAAATAGATCTTTTAATTAGGAGGACACCATGGCATTTAAGCATAAATCAGTATTACTGGATGAGACAATCGAAGGACTGAACATCAAGCCGGACGGTATTTATGTTGATGGCACACTTGGAGGAGGCGGACATGCATACGAAGTATGTCGGCGTTTAAACAACAAGGGGAGTTTTATAGGAATAGACCAGGATGCGGCGGCGATTGAAGCGGCAGGCACCCGATTAAGCGACTTCGGGGAGAGAGTTACAATAATCAGGAGCAATTATTGTGATATGAAGTCGAGGCTCCATGAGAAAGGGATTGACAAGGTCGATGGAATCGTACTCGATCTGGGCGTATCATCTTATCAGTTAGATACGGCAGATCGTGGTTTTTCCTATCGCGTAGATGCGCCTTTGGATATGAGGATGGACACACGCCAGACTTTATCTGCAAAGGAGATTGTCAATGGCTACAGTGAGATGGACCTTTTTCGGATCATTCGCGACTATGGTGAGGACAAATTTGCGAAGAATATAGCAAAACATATTGTTATGGCAAGAGAGAAAGGTCCTATTGAAACAACCGGGCAGCTGGCAGAGATTATCAGACAGTCTATACCGATGAAGTTTCAGAAGATGTCGGGGCATCCGGCAAAAAGAACCTTTCAGGCAATCCGGATTGAATGTAACCGGGAACTGGAGGTGCTCAGGGATTCACTTGACGATATGATTGATATTTTAAATCCGGGAGGAAGGATATGCATCATCACGTTCCATTCCCTGGAGGACAGAATTGTCAAAGGAATTTTTAAAAAGAATGAGAATCCATGCACGTGTCCGAGTACTTTCCCGGTATGTGTGTGTGGAAAAGTTTCCAAAGGAAAAGTCATTACGAAAAAACCGATTCTTCCAAGTGAAGAAGAGATGGAAGTGAATAGTCGTTCTAAGAGTGCGAAGCTGCGTATCTTTGAGCGCGTATAGAATTTGAAAGGGTGGTGCTGTATGGCAAAATACAGTCATAGAATACAGGCAGACAGACGTACAGTAACAAGCCGAGGAATGTACATATACGGAAATACAGTTCGCCAGGCAGAAGTCATGCCACAGCGACAAGAGGAACCAAGAAAAGAACATAAAAAGAAAAAACTGGACAGACAGATTTTGAAAAATCGAAGAAAAGCAATGCGGATGAATCCTGCATATGTGATGTTTCTTTCAATTGCGGCAGTGGCAGCGCTTGTAGTCTGTGTATGGTATCTGCAGGTACGTGCAGAGCTTACAAGCCGGACAGAGCATATTACCGAGCTGCAGCAGGAACTGGCAGATGCAAAAGAAGAGAATACAACTAGATATAACGTAGTAATGGATTCTGTGAATCTGGAAGAAGTAAGAGACCGTGCAATCAATGATTTGGGTATGGGATATGCGACTTCGGATCAGATTATTGAATATCAGAACCCGGTTAATGATTATGTAAAACAGTACGAAAGTATTCCGAAAAGCGGAGTGCTTGGACAGACAACAGATAAATAGGTTTATGAACAAAGGTGAATAACATGTCAAAAAGAAGAAAAAGAAAGCCTTCCGTTCTGAGGCATAAATTCACGGTTGGAATGCAGAAAAAGCTGGTAATGCTCTTTATAGCGATATTACTGGCTTTTGTTATTCTTGTCGGAAGAATTACCTATATCAATGCCTCGTCAGGAGAAGATTATACCAAGACAGTACTGGATCAGCAGCAGTATATGAGTCGGTCGATTCCGTTCAAGCGTGGAGATATTGTAGACACAAACGGCACAAAGCTTGCGACAAGTGAGCGTGTATACAATGTGATTCTGGATGCAAAGGTCTTACTTTCAGACGAGACAAAAAAAGCTGAAAACATAGCAGCTACGAAAAAAGCGCTGAAAAGTTATTTTCAGATCAAGGCATCGGCAGTGGATGCAATTATCGCGGACAGTCCGGACAGTCGGTACAATATTCTGAAAAAAGGAATTTCCTACGATGATGCGAAGGCATTTGAAGCGGCAGAGAAGAAAAATTCCAAGATCAAAGGAGTCTGGCTGGAAGAGGATTATGTCAGAAAATATCCATATAATACACTTGCCTGCGATGTCCTGGGATTCAGCGTATCGGGGAATGTGGGAGCAAGCGGACTGGAAGCATCCTATAATTCAACGTTGAATGGAACGGATGGACGCAGATATGGTTATCAGAATGAAGACTCGGCAATTGAAAACACGGTGAAAGAGCCGATAAACGGAAATACGATCGTAACAACGATTGATGCGAACCTGCAGTCTATCGTGGAAAAGCATCTGGAAGAGTTTAACCAGGCGCACACAGATGAAGCGCAGGAGGGGATGGGATTTAAAAACGGAGCTGTGATCATGATGAACCCGAATACCGGAGAAGTTCTGGCAATGGCTTCCTCACCTACCTATGATCTGAATAATCCGAGAGATCTATCCAAGTATTATACAGAGGAAGAAATAACCGGAATGAGCAGTGACGATAAGATCGATGCTCTGAATGAACTCTGGAGAAACTTCTGCGTGAGCGATACTTTTGAGCCGGGATCTACGATCAAACCATTTACGGTTGCAACAGGTCTGGAGATTGGTGCACTGAAAGGCGATGAGACCTATTACTGCGATGGTTCCCTTCAGATCGATGAATGGGAGATTAAATGTATCTCTTATGATAATGGTGGACACGGGCAGCAGAATCTGACACAGGTTATGGAAAATTCATGTAACGTTGCCCTGATGCAGATTGGTCTGGCAATCGGACCGGAAGAATTCTGTAAGTACCAGAGTATTTTTGGATTCGGTCAGTATACGGGAATTGATCTTCCGGGTGAGGCGGTTGGTATTTTGCAGTCACCGGATGGAATGATCAAAACGGATCTTGCAACCAACTCTTTCGGACAGAATTTTAACGTAACTATGCTTCAACTTGCGACAGGATTCTGTTCTCTGATCAATGGTGGCGATTATTATGAACCGCATCTTGTAAAAGCCATTCAGGATGAGAACGGAAATGTGATCCAGACTATTGATCCGGTGTTGGAAAAGAAGACAATTTCTAAAGAAACTTCTGATAAACTGAAAAGTTATATGTACAGTGTTGTTCAGAACGGTAGTGGTAGATATGCACAGGTAGAAGGTTATGATATCGGTGGTAAGACCGGTACAGCGGAAAAATTGCCCCGTGGAGAGAATAAGAATGTGGTATCCTTTATCGGATATGCACCGCAGGAGAATCCGGAAATTATGATTTATGTAGTCATCGATGAACCGAATGCTCCGGATCAGTCAGCGACCAGCAGCCTGATCTCGCAGCTCGCTTCTGATATTATGGCAGAAGCATTTCCATATTTGAATATTACAAAGACTCCGGCTGAGTAATTTGGGTATAACCCCGGAAGACAGATCATACAGTAATAGTAAGAATCTGTTTTTCGGGGTTTTTATGCGGAATAAGACTTATAATAAAAAGAAAATGCTGGTAGTATTTTTAAGCGCGCTTCTGATGATTTTTTTTCTGATCGCAAGACTGGTGTATTTGATGATATTTGATGCTGCGTATTATCAACAGAAAGCAAAAACGCTGCACGAAAGAGAGAGGGAGATCAAGGCGGCAAGGGGAGAGATCATTGACAGAAATGGCAAAGTCCTTGCGACCAATAAAGCGGTGTGTACCATATCTGTTATCCATAGTCAGATAACAGATCCGGAGAGAGTGATCCAGGTTCTTGCCGATGAGCTGGGAATAGAGAAAGAAATGATTCGGAAAAGAGTCGAAAAAGTTTCTTCCAGGGAAAAAATAAAGACAAATGTGGAGAAAGAGACCGGGGACCGGATTCGTGCATATGAACTGGACGGGGTGAAGGTAGATGAGGATTTTAAACGGTACTATCCGTATGGCAATCTGGCTTCAAAGGTACTTGGATTTACCGGTGGAGACAATCAGGGAATCATTGGACTGGAAGTAAAGTATGAAAATTATCTGAAAGGTGTGAACGGAATGATTCTGACAACAACTGATGCTAGAGGGATTGAGCTTGCGGATACGCTGGAAGACAGAGTAGAACCGGTTTCCGGAGACACTCTGCAGGTAAGCCTGGACTATAATATCCAGGAATATGCACAGCAGGCTGCGGAAAAAGTAATGGAAGAAAAACAGGCAGATGCAGTTGTAATTTTGATCCTGAATCCAAAAACAGGGGAAATCTATGCCTGCGTCAATGCTCCAGAGTTTGATCTGAATGCCCCGTTTACATTACCGGAGGGAACAGATGCCGCTTCGAATGATGAAGAAAAACAGGCAATGCTGAATCAGATGTGGCGGAACAGGAGTATCAATGATACTTATGAACCAGGATCGATCTTTAAGGTATTTACTGCTTCGGCGGCGTTGGAAGAGGGAGTGGTCAAAGAAGAAGATACTTTTTACTGTCCTGGATACAAGCTTGTGGAAGACCGCCGGATCCGGTGTGCGAGGACGACTGGACATGGATCCGAGACGTTTGTACAGGGGGTGCAGAATTCCTGTAATCCGGTTTTTATTGAAGTAGGGATGCGGCTTGGAACAGAGAATTTTTATAAATATTTTGAAAAATTCGGATTGATGGGGAAGACAGGTGTAGATCTTCCGGGAGAGGCTGCAACGATCATGCACAAGAAGGAAAACGTAGGGCAGGTAGAGCTGGCAACGATGTCGTTTGGACAGTCTTTTCAGGTGACACCGATGCAGATGGCAACAACAGTATGTTCTCTGGTGAATGGGGGAAAAAGGATCACTCCTCATTTTGGCGTCGCCGTTTATGATGCGGAAAGTGGAGAGAAAGAAGAAACGATTTCTTATGGAAAAAGAAAACGGATTCTTTCTAAAGAAACGTCAGAAAAGATGAGAAAGATACTGGAAACGGTTGTGTCCGAGGGAGGAGGAAAAAAAGCACAGATCGAAGGATACCGGATCGGAGGAAAGACAGCGACCAGCCAGACGCTGCCAAGAAGTGCGAACCGTTATATAGGATCTTTTATCGGATTTGCACCTGCAGATGATCCGCAGGTAGCAGCAATGGCAATTATTTACAACCCACAGGGTATCTATTATGGCGGGACGATAGCAGCTCCGGTTGTGCGCGATATTTTCGACAATATTCTTCCCTATCTTGGAATCGAACGGGAAGAAAACCCGTGAAGCAGTTGAAAAAACAGGGCAGATACATTATACTAAAGCGTAGAATCTGTGCCTTTAAGGTAAGGGCTGATTTTGAAAACAAAAGAAAGACAGAGGTGTATTATGGATTTTACAATGGTCATACCGGTGCTGATCGCGTTTGTTCTCAGTGTGGCAGCAGGACCGGTGGTAATTCCTGTTTTAAGAAGACTCAAGATGGATCAGACAGAGAGAGAAGACGGGGTGAAGTCGCATCTTAAAAAAGCCGGAACGCCGACGATGGGAGGCGTGATGATCTTGTTTGCGATTGCGGTCACTTCGCTGATCTATGTAAGAGAGTATCCGAAGGTGATTCCGGTACTTTTTGTAACGATTGGATTCGGACTGGTCGGGTTCCTGGATGATTATCTGAAAGTTGTTCTTCACAGATCAGATGGACTGATGCCGATGCAGAAGATGGCACTTCAGATCGTGATTACAGCGATTTTTGCATTTTACATCGTGAAAGTGGCAAAGATACCGCTTACCATGCTGATACCGTTTTCAGGTGGGAAATATCTGAACATCGGCTGGTTTGCCATTCCGGTACTTTTTATTGCAGTGATCGGTACCGTCAATGGTGTGAATTTTACAGATGGACTGGACGGGCTTGCATCCAGTGTAACAGTTCTTGTGGCAACCTTCTTTACAGTTGTTGCGATCGGAACAAAGAGTGGGATCGAACCGATTACCTGTGCAGTGGTAGGTGCGTTGCTGGGATTCTTATTATTCAACGTTTATCCGGCAAGCGTATTTATGGGCGACACCGGATCACTGGCTCTTGGGGGATTTGTTGCTTCGACAGCATACATGCTCCAGATGCCATTATTCATTATCATCGTAGGATTGATCTATCTGGTAGAAGTTTTATCAGTTATGATCCAGGTAACATATTTTAAGAAAACAGGCGGAAAGCGTTTCTTTAAAATGGCGCCGATCCACCATCATTTTGAGCTGTGTGGATGGAGCGAGACACGGGTGGTTGCAGTATTTTCAATTGTAACTGCAATTCTGTGCCTGGTTGCACTGCTGGCATTATAGGAGGCTTACAAAAATGGATTTACAAGGAAAGAAAGTGTTGGTATTCGGTGCGGGGATCAGTGGGATCGGATCCTGCGGATTACTGGAAAAAGAAGGGGCAGAGGTAATTCTGTATGATGGAAATGATAAAAAAGATGCCGAGGCAATGAAAGCACAGCTTGGTGAGGGAAGCAAAGTCCGCGTTGTTCTCGGAGCTTTTCCGGAAGAGGAGATGGAAAGTCTTGATCTGGTTGTAATGAGTCCGGGGGTGCCGACTGATCTGCCGGTTGTTCTGGCTATGAAAGAAAAAGGAATTCCTGTCTGGGGCGAGATTGAGCTTGCCTATGTATGTGGAAAAGGAGATGTGCTTGGAATTACCGGAACCAATGGGAAAACGACAACAACCTCTCTTTTAGGCGAGATTATGAAAAATGCCCGTGACAGCGTTTTTGTTGTGGGAAATATCGGTACACCATATACGAATGCCGCAGCAGATACCAGAGAAGATTCTGTGATCGTGGCAGAGCTTTCAAGCTTCCAGCTGGAGAGTATTCATACCTTCCATCCAAAGGTAAGCGCAGTTCTTAATATCACACCGGATCATCTGAACCGCCATCATACGATGGAAGCATATATTCGTGCAAAGATGAATATTGCGAAGAATCAGACACCAGAAGATATCTGCGTTCTCAATTATGAAGATGAAGAGACAAGAAAGATGGCAGATGAATTTCAGGCAAGTGTTCTATTTTTCAGCAGTAAGCATAAACTGGAACAGGGCATTTATCTTGACGGAGAAGACATTGTATACAAACCGGAAAAGGAGAAAGAAGGAACGGTCATCTGCAAGACCGGCGAATTACAGATCCTTGGCGTCCACAATTATGAGAATGTTATGGCAGCGGTTGCAATGGCAGCAGCTTACGGTGTAGATCTGGATGTGATCCGTAAGTCTGTACTTGCATTTAAGGGGGTTGAGCATCGTATTGAATATGTGGCAGAGAAGAACGGGGTTGTCTATTACAATGACTCTAAAGGAACGAATCCGGATGCGGCGATCAAGGGAATCCAGGCAATGAACCGCCCGACGATCCTGATCGGTGGTGGATATGATAAACAGTCCGATTTCCATGAATGGATCCAGAGCTTTGATGGAAAAGTCCGCTATCTGGTACTGATCGGTGCTACAAAAGAGCAGATTCAGAAAGAAGCAGCAGAGTGCGGATTTCATGACTGTATTTTAAAAGATACTTTCGAAGAAGCACTCGATACCTGTGTGGAGCTTGCAAGACCCGGAGATGCAGTTCTGCTGTCACCGGCATGTGCAAGCTGGGGAATGTTCCCGAACTATGAAGTGCGTGGGGAAGAATTCAAAAAATACGTGAATGCATTATAAAAGAAATAAAATAATTTCATATAATCTGTATCAAAGGGCGTGAAACAAAGTGGAGGAAAAAGGGAAAAAGGGGCGTATGGATTACACGCTTCTGTTGATTGTTGTTCTCCTGGTTGTGATCGGACTGGTGATCTTATACAGTACCAGTGCATATAACGGGCAGGTGAAATTTCATGATTCCTTTTACTATCTGAAAAAGCAGGCGTTTGCGACGGTGCTTGGAATTGTACTGATGCTGTTCGTGGCAGGGATGGATTACCACATCTGGCAGAGACTGGCAGTATTTGGTTATCTGGCAGCAGTTGCACTTTCGGTTGCGGTCATGTTGTTTGGCAGAGAAATTAACGGGTCCAAAAGATGGTTAGCTTTGGGCCCGTTTTCTTTTCAGCCATCAGAATTTGCGAAAGTTGCACTGATTCTTTTTCTGGCGGATCTTGTGACGAAGAACGTAAAAAAAATCGGAAAAATGTGGACACTTTGCAGGATCATGTTCTGGATCCTTCCAATCGTGGGACTTGTGGGAGCGAGTAATTTAAGCACGGCGATCATTATTCTGGGAATCGGTGTGATCCTGATCTTTGTTGCAAGCCCGAAGTATGCGCAATTTGCCTTGATGGGAATCGCAGGCGCCTGCTTTATGGGGATTTTTCTTGCCCTTGAAAGCTATCGGCTGGAACGGCTTGCTATCTGGAGAAATCCGGAAAAATATGAAAAGGGTTATCAGACCCTGCAGGGGCTTTACGCGATTGGATCCGGAGGAGTATTCGGAGTCGGGATCGGAAACAGTGTACAGAAGCTGGGATTTGTACCTGAGGCACAGAATGATATGATCTTTTCAATTATTTGTGAAGAGCTTGGACTCGCAGGTGCTGGGATTATCGTTTTTCTGTTTCTGCTTCTGATCTGGCGCTTTTTCCTGATCGCATCCGGAAGCAGGGATCTTTTTGGTGCGCTGATCGCGACCGGAGCGATGGCACATATGATGATTCAGGTTATTTTAAATATTGCAGTTGTGACGAACACAATTCCGAATACGGGGATTACACTTCCTTTTATCAGTTATGGAGGAACATCGGTGATGTTTCTTTTAATTGAAATGGGACTTGTGCTAAGTGTGTCACAAGTGGTAGACTAAACAGGAGATATACAAAAGACGGAAGGAGGAAGATGCCTGATGGGATGATACAGAAAGAAAGGAAAAAGAGAATCATAAAGCAAGCTGCCATGAAAGCCATTCTGGTCATTATTTTGGTTTGCATAGCTATGATTACGTTTCTTTTACTCTTTCAAGTGCGGAAAATCGAAGTATCAGGAAATCAGTATCTTAGCAGACAGGAGATTGCAGACTGGGTGCAGGATGATAATTGGTCTTCCAATTCTCTGTATGTGATGATCAGGAACCACCTGATGAATCACGAGCTGCTTCCGGCAATGGAAGAGGCAAATGTGACGATGAAGAATCCGTGGACTGTGAAGGCGACGATCAAAGAGAAGCGTGTGGCCGGTTATATCGTGTCAGGTGATGAATGTATTTATTTTGACAAGGATGGTATCGTACTTGCAAAGACAAAGGAGCTGTGGGATGGAATCCCGTGCATTGAAGGGCTGGAAGTAAAGAAAGTACAGCTTTACAAAGAACTTCCGGTCAGCAAGGCGAACAAAAAAGCATTTGGGAACCTTCTGGATATGACGATGACACTGAAAAAATGTGATCTCGCGCCGGATAAGATTGTTTGTTCCGGTTCAGATCTGTATCTTTTTTTTGGAAACAAATGTGTCAATGTCGGGCACACGAATCTGGAAGAACGGATCATGCAGATATCGCCGATCCTTGAGAAGCTGGGAGATCAGGGAGGAACCCTGTATCTGGAAAATTTTAACACAGATAATATTACAATTACCTTCGAAAAAGATGTGATTCCGGACCTTGGAACATAATCTGTGTCAAGTGAATAAAAAAATAGGAAAATATACAAAATTCTATTGATATTTTTCGGAAAAAAATATATTATAGTCTTATGTATAACTAAGCGCATATTGACATTTAGGGTGTATAATATAATAAGGTGACGAAGGAGGAGAAACTCTTGTTAGAAATTAAAACAAATGAATCAGAAGCAGCAGCTAAAATAATTGTAGTCGGTGTAGGTGGCGGCGGAAACAATGCAGTCAACCGTATGATCGATGAACAGATTGCAGGTGTTGAATTTATCGCAATCAATACAGATAAACAGGCTCTTCAGTTATGTAAAGCTCCGACTCTTATGCAGATCGGAGACAAGCTTACAAAGGGTCTTGGTGCAGGGGCTAAACCGGAGATCGGTGAAAAAGCAGCTGAGGAAAGTGCCGAAGAGATCCAGTCAGCACTCAAGGGAGCTGATATGGTATTTGTTACCTGTGGTATGGGTGGCGGAACAGGAACAGGAGCAACTCCTGTTGTTGCGCGTATTGCCAAAGAGCAGGGAGCACTTACTGTTGGCGTTGTAACCAAGCCTTTCAAATTCGAATCCAAGACAAGAATGAACAACGCTCTTGCCGGAATCGAAAAATTAAAAGAAAATGTAGATACACTTATCGTTATTCCGAATGATAAGCTTCTTGAAATTGTAGACAGAAGAACAACTATGCCGGAAGCACTTAAGAAAGCTGATGAAGTTCTTCAGCAGGGTATCCAGGGTATCACAGACCTGATCAATGTACCTTCACTGATCAACCTTGACTTTGCCGATGTACAGACAGTTATGACAGATAAAGGAATTGCTCATATCGGTATCGGACAGGGCAAAGGTGATGACAAGGCTCTTGAAGCAGTTAAGCAGGCAGTTGCCAGCCCTCTGCTTGAGACAACCATCGCAGGTGCATCTCACGTTATCATCAACATTTCAGGTGACATCACTCTTATGGATGCGAGTGATGCAGCAGAATATGTACAGGATCTTGCAGGTGAAGATGCAAACATCATCTTCGGTGCAATGTATGATGATTCCAAGTCAGATGAAGCAACTATTACAGTTATCGCAACAGGTCTTCACAATGTAGGTGGAACACAGAGCAAGCTTCAGTCAAGACTGGAACATAAAGCAGCTATGATGAACGGTGGATCTGGAATGGGAGCAAGCAATATTTCACGTCCACAGTTTAATCCGGGAGAATACAGCAATGTAGAAAGACCGGTATACGGAGGCAGACCGGTACAGCAGCAGACTACACAGGTACCACCGCTTCAGAGTGCAAGAACTCCACAGAGCAAGGTGAAAGAGCAGTCTATCAAGATTCCGGATTTCTTTAAAAAATAAGAATGAAATAACAGGGAAGCAGTAAGAAATTACTGTTTCCCTGTTTTTCATAGTTTACTGTTCATAGCGTACCATTTCGCGTCGCAGTCTCTGCATAATTTTCTTTTCAAGTCTTGATATGTAAGACTGGGAGATTCCAAGAAGATCGGCCACTTCTTTCTGCGTTTTTTCTTCCCCGTCGGGGGTTCCGAGTCCGAATCGCATCTGCACGATTACCCGTTCCCTGTTTGAAAGCCGTCCGATGGCTTTCCCAAGAAGTTTGTGTTCTGCTTCGGTTTCCATATCACGATAAATGGTATCTTCTTCAGTTCCAAGAATATCGGATAGAAGAAGCTCATTTCCATCCCAGTCAACATTGAGCGGTTCATCGATGGAGACCTCCAGTTTGGTCTTGTTATTCCGGCGCAGATACATGAGGATCTCGTTTTCAATACAACGGGAGGCATAGGTGGCAAGTTTGATATTTTTCTCTGGATTGAAGGTATTGATTGCTTTGATCAGTCCAATCGTGCCGATGGAGATCAGGTCTTCTACGCCTACACCGGTATTGTCAAATTTTTTCGCTATATATACAACCAGACGCAGGTTATGTTCAATAAGAAGCTTTTTTCCTTCTTCATCCTGCCCGCCTCCGAGAAGGGAAATGGCATGACCTTCTTCTTCACTGCTAAGTGGGAGCGGCAGGATATCTGTCCCTCCTATGTAATGGATTTCCTGCTTTTCCGGGAAGAAAACACTGCGGAAAGAGGGAATCATTTTCAATTTAAAACAATCTGAAACAGCAACTTTTATCATCATTATAATCCTCCTAACAATCTTCAGGATGCAATAGCATTTCATATTTTCCGTTTCCAAAATTCTTCTGTTCGGAAATACCGATCAGTGGAGAATGGATCAAAAATTCAGATTCTCCTGTTATTCTCATCTTCTTGACAGAAAAAACAGGAAGAATACTGGTCGTCTTCTGTATAGTCCGGTACGGGATGTACCGGAGTCTTCCAGGTGAGATTTGAGAAGAAATCTTCTGACAGGCGTCTTTGCTGATAATATGAACCGGCTTTCCGGTCAGTGGATCAGAAAGATGATTACCACTGTCCAGAAAGGCTTTCAGATGAAAATCTTTTCCATTTACAGTTAAAATCACATCAAAACTATGATCTTGTGATTTCCATAGTTTCTTTAGAAACAAAAGTCCATGATATAAAAGAAAAAAACCACAGATGCCAAGGGTGAAAAGAAAAGATATGATCCGGAAAAATTTTCCAAAATAAAGACGGAGCCAACTCATGATACCTCCAAGAAGAAAGCTTGCAAGATAGAGCAGAATCCATGCTTTAAAAAAAACGGGAAATGTCCGGATTTTCAATCCGATCACTGTCATACAGGAATTTACCAGGAAAAACAGCAGGATATAGCGGGTCCATACCGGGCATGGAAAAAATAAAATGGCACAGGTCAGTAGTGAACCGGTAAAGGAACCGGCAAGAAGACTTCCATAAGTGGCAGAACATGGAAATACTTTTTTTACTGCCAGAAGAATCAGAAAATCCATCATCATATTTTCCAGAAACAATACATCCAGATATACTTCATACTGCATAGTCTTATCCTTCTTTCTCTTTAGCTGCTAAATAGATTTGGTACTTAAGCATGCTTTATTATAGAAAAGATGTGTTTCAGATTTTGTCAGAAGATGGAAAAAACAGAATAATTTTATTCGACATGCTGAAATGCTGGATTTTTTTAAAGAATTGTCGAAAAAGACAGGAAAAGACCGGCGTTCCATGTCGGAAGCCGGTCTCTGGAAAGATAAGATCGGTATTTATCTGTCGTCACGATCCCATTTGTCAGCAAGATTCTGGATCTGTGACTCGAATTTTGCAAGATCTTTGTTTGCAAGACCTTCATTTTTAAGCACAACATCCATGAGGTGTTTGGCTGCCGCAACCACACGGTTGAATGCAGTAAGAGCACGTGCTTTGGCCGGCTTTTCAACTGCTTTTTTCGGAAGCCTGATACCTTCAGAAAGGATGGTATCGGTTGCGAGATCAACACAGCCTCCGGAGTATGGTGCAAATGCCGGAATGCCGAAACGGTCTGTGATGGTAGCAGCGAAAGAATCTGTAACCGTATCCTCTCCATGTACAACAAAGATGTGGGATGGTTTTTCTTTGAATCCATCAATCCAGTTCAGAAGACCATTCATATCGGCATGTCCGCTGATCCCTGCAAGGACTTCAATACGGGCATTAACCTCTACATTTTCGCCAAAGAGCCGGACTGATTCCGGTTTGCTTTCGACAAGCTTGCGGCCAAGAGTGCCAACTGCCTGATAGCCTACGAAGAGGATCGTGCATTCTTTTCTCCAGAGGTTGTGTTTCAGATGATGGCGGATACGGCCGGCTTCACACATTCCGGAAGCAGAGATGATTACTTTTGGTTTGTCATTGAAGTTGATCATTTTAGATTCTTCACTGGTGATCGTGGTTTTCAGTCCCTGGAAAAGAAGAGGGTTGATTCCTTTACTTATCAGAGCCATTGCATCCTCATCAAAGCAGGACTGTACATTTTTCTGGAAAACGTTGGTTGCTTCGATCGCCAGAGGACTGTCTACATAAACTTCAAAATTCTGATATTCCGGCAAAAGATTATTTTCTTTGATCTCACGGATAAAGTATAAAAGCTCCTGGGTTCTTCCTACTGCGAAAGATGGAATGACTACATTTCCACCTTTGGCAAAGGTTTCGCGCAGGACTCTGGTAAGATCCTTAATATAATCCGGTTTTACAGTAGAATGGACCCGGTTTCCGTAGGTGGATTCGATGACAAGATAATCGGCTGCATCCACATGCTGCGGATCTTTGATGATCGGCTGGTCAATATTTCCGACATCTCCGGAAAATACGATTTTTTTGCTTACACCGTCTTCTGTGATCCAGACTTCAATGCAGGAAGAACCAAGCAGATGACCGACATCTGTGAAGCGGAGTTCGATTCCTTTACAGAGCTGGATCGTCTGGTTATAATCGATCGGCGCAAGAAGTGCAACTGCATTCATGGCGTCCTGTACAGTATAAAGTGGTTCGTAAAGCGGAGCACCGGAACGAAGTGCCTTCCGGTTCCGCCATTCTGCTTCGGATTCCTGGATATGTGCACTGTCACGGAGCATAATGCTGCACAGATCAGAGGTGGCGAATGTACAGATGATTTCTCCTTTAAAACCATTTTTTACAAGCAGAGGAATCTTGCCGGAATGGTCAATGTGTGCATGCGTTAAGAGGATATAGTCGATCATGGAAGGATTGATCGGGATTTCCTGATTCTCATATAGATCAGGTCCCTGTTCCAGTCCACAGTCTATTAGAATATGTTTTCCACATGCTTCAAGATAATGGCAGCTTCCAGTTACTTCATGGGCGGCACCGATAAAAGTAAGTTTCATATACTCAACCCCTTTGCGTAAAAATTATTTTAGTATATTATACTATAATTTAAAGAAAAATGATAGAAAATCAGACAATATTACTAAGATGTATATTCTTTCAGAAGAGTATGGGAAAAGTCAAGGAGCGATATTTTTAATATTTTAGTGGGAATCGAATAAATAAAAACAGTTTTGAGAAAAATTTATACCAGTAAAGATTTGGAGGTTTATTGAGATGGTACTTAATAAAGTAGAAATCTGTGGTGTAAATACAGCAAAGCTTCCCCTGCTTAGCGACGGGGAAAAAGAGGTGCTTTTTGAGAAGATCAAAGCGGGGGATGAGGAGGCAAAAGAACAGTATATCAAAGGAAATCTACGTCTGGTACTCAGTGTGATCAAACGCTTTTCGGGAAGCAGTGAAAATCCGGATGATCTGTTTCAGATCGGGTGCATCGGACTGATCAAGGCAATCAATAATTTCAATCCGGAGCTGGAAGTAAAATTTTCAACTTATGCGGTACCGATGATCATTGGAGAAATCCGGCGGTTCATCCGGGACAATAATTCGATCCGTGTTAGCAGGTCACTTCGTGATACGGCATATAAAGCCATTTACGCGAAAGAAAATTATGTCAAAGTAAACCAGAAAGAACCTACTGTTCAGGAAATTGCAGAGGAAATCGGGATCGCAAAGGAAGAGATCGTCTATGCGCTGGATGCGATCCAGATGCCGGTCAGCTTAAATGAGCCGGTATATAATGACAATGGAGATGCTATGTATGTGATGGACCAGATCAGTGACAAAAGGAACAAAGAAGACAGATGGGTGGAGAAGCTGTCCCTTCAGGCGGCAATGGACCGACTCGGAAAAAGGGAGAAGTATATTATCAGACTTCGTTTTTTTGAAGGTAAAACGCAGATGGAGGTAGCAGAAGAAATCGGAATCTCACAGGCACAGGTAAGCCGCCTGGAAAAGAATGCACTCAGGGCTATGCGACAATATCTGCGAAGTGAATAGAAAAATAGAGATTTCCAGTTGAAATTTGTCAAGGTTCATACTATTATAATCATAGAACAGAAGAACAGGAGAACAGCAATGTATAAAGCGTGTATTTTTGACTTGGATGGAACTTTGACAAATACGCTGGATTCGCTGACTTATTCAACGAATAAGACGTTAGAAGAAATGGGACTTGAGACGATTACCAAAGATCAGTGCCGAAGCTTCGTTGGGGATGGAGCCAGATGCCTTATGGAACGTGCACTTCGTGCGTCCGGAGACACAGAGCTTAAGAGGATTGAAGAAGGTATGGAAGTGTACAGCAGAATCTTTGGAGAAAATTGTATGTACCATGTACGTCCTTATGATGGCGTTGTTCAGATGTTAGATTCACTGAAGAAGAAGGGAATAAAGATTGCAGTATTTTCCAACAAACCACATTTGCAGGCGATCGATGTAGTGGAAAGTACATTTGGAAAAGGATATTTTGACCATATTCAGGGGCAGTCGGGTGAATTTCCGAAGAAACCGGATCCGGAAGGACTTCTGTGGATACTTGATAAATTAGGGGTATCGCCGGAAGAAGGAATATACATAGGAGACTCGGATGTAGATATGAAGACAGGGAAAGCTGCCGGTATGTTTACAGTCGGAGCAGAATGGGGATTCCGGACCAAAGAACTTCTTGTGGAGACAGGAGCAGATGCAACAATTGCACATGCTGAAGAATTGCTTAACTATTTATAGTTCAGATGAGAAAATTTTTCTGTGAGAAAGATAAGGGAGGGTTGCCTGTATGTATGAGTATGATGAAGAATGTCTGCAGACATTCCTGAATATGCAGTCACAGCTTTTTGATGAGCCGGTTGCAGAGACACTGGAAGAGGCAGAAGCGTTTTTGGAAGACTGTATGGCGGTTGTTGTAGATTCTATCAAGGATGTGAGAGATTATCTGGATGAAAGCGGAGCGGACATCAGTGGTATGAGTGATGAAGAGCTGGAAGAGGCTTCAGAAGTATTCGCACTTCCGAACGGACAGTATCTGATCGTGGAAGGTTAATAAAAGGAAAAGAGCTGCGGCATCAGTTGGTTGCCGCAGCTTTTTTGAGCGCATCACGGATGGTGTTGAGAAGAAGCTGAGAAGTATAGGGACTGTCACTTGAAAGTGTAAGATGATCAAGGGACTGGGATTTACAGATCTGGTCAGCCAGATTCTCAAGAGATGGCTGAAGAAGAGGATACATGGCAGTTACCGTCTCACTTAGATTGGAAATGCGGATGGAATTGATAGAGGTGTCAGAGACAGAAACTTCCAGTTCCAGATCTTCATTTCCGAGTGTAAAAGAAGAGGTATAAACGCCGGGAGTATATTTTTTGTCGGATACAGAGGAATGCCGGTCTCCGGAGAACATAAAGAATAAAAGGCAGAGGATGAGAATACCTAAAGTGGCAAAAATAACAGTATAGATAATTTCTTTCATGTGAAGTACGATGATTTTTGTTTTGGAATTCATAAAGAACCTCCTTAGGCAGTATGGAATTTCGGCAGGTTATGCCGCTTAATAAACTATATGAAAAGAAAAAATAGTTTATGCATGAGAAATGCGTGACAAAAGAGAAAGGATTTAGTAGAATCAGGAAAGAGAAAAAGCAGAGGTGAATAGAATGTTTATAATTGCAGGACTTGGAAACCCGGATGAAAAGTATCAGGGGACAAGACATAATGTTGGATTTGATGTGGTGGACCGCCTGGCGGAGAAATACCAGATAGCAGTCGATACTAAAAAACACCGTGCCCTCATCGGAAAAGGAGTGATCGAGGGACAGAAAGTGCTTCTTGTGAAGCCGCAGACTTATATGAACCTGAGTGGAGAGAGTATCCGTAGTCTGGTGGAATATTACAAGATCGATCCGGAAGAAGAACTTCTTGTAATTTATGATGATATCAGTCTGGAAGTCGGACAGCTCAGGATCCGCAGAAAAGGAAGTGCCGGTGGACATAACGGAATCAAAAATATCATTGCCAATTTAGGAAGTAGTGTATTTCCACGGATCAAGGTAGGTGTGGGAGAAAAACCGAAAGGATATGATCTTGCTGATTATGTTCTTGGAAAATTTTCCAAAGAGGACCGTGTACTTATGGAAGAAGGATATGATCTTGCCTGTGAAGCTTCTGCTCTGATCATGCAGGGAGCAATCGATCAGGCAATGAACGAATATAACCAGAAAAAGAAAGAATAAGAGGAGGCAAAAAGCGATGCATGCACTTACGGCTCCTTTATCTGAACTGGCAGAGATTGAAGAAATCTGTGAAGAGCGTGGACGGGAACCGGGCATGCTGCTTCTTTCCGGGTGTGTGACATCACAGAAAACGCATTTGATGTATGCGCTTGGAAAAGGTTATGGGCATACATTGATCGTTCTTTCCAGTGAAGATAAAGCAAAAAAATTATACGAAGAATATCGTTTTTTAAATGAAAATACCAGCTATTATCCGGCAAAGGATCTCCTTTTTTATCAGGCAGATATCCACGGAAAACAGCTGGTCAAACAGCGGATGGAAACCTTGCAGATGATGATGGAGGCAAAAAGCCAGGTTACGGTCATTACAACGATTGACGGATTCATGGATGAACTGCCATCGGAAGCAGAAATAAAAGGAGACATTCTGACCATTTCCAATGGGGAGGCGCTGGAATTTGAATCGCTGAAGGAGAAGATTATAAAACTTGGATATGACAGGGAAGCCCAGGTGGATGGTCCGGGGCAGTTTGCAGTTCGTGGTGGGATCATTGATATTTACCCACTTACCGAGGAATTGCCGATCCGTATTGAATTCTGGGGAGATGAAGTGGATTCAATACGGACTTTTGACGTGGACAGTCAGAGATCTGTAGAGAATCTGGAACAGATCGTTATTTATCCGGCAGATGACAGACTGGGAAGTGACCGGAAAGTTTCTTTTATCAACTACTTTGATCCGAAGGACACACTGGTGTTCCTGGATGAACCAGCAAGGCTTCTGGAAAAAGGGCGTCTGGCAGAAAATGAAGTGGAAAAAGCGAGAGAGAACCGTGCAGAAGAAATGGAAAGGACCGGGGAAATGGAAGAAGCTCCGGAATTTTTTACGACTGATGAAATTATAAAATTTCTGAACAAATTCTGTATGATCGGGATGTGTGCTCTGGAAATGAAATGTAAGCCATTTTTTGTGAAAAAGCGGTTTGGGATCCAGGCAAAAAGCGTTAACCCGTATAATAGCAGCTTTGAGATGCTGACACAGGATCTCAAAAGACTGAAAAGGAACGGATACCGGGCGGTTCTGATTTCTGGGTCCAGAACAAGGGCAAAACGTCTGGCAGAGGATCTACGTGATTATGATCTGAGCAGTTTTTACAGTGAGGATCAGGAACGAGAAGTGAATCCAGGGGAGATCATGGTATGCTACGGGCATATAGAAGTCGGATACGAGTACCCGATGATTAAATTTATTGTCATATCTGAGTCAGATATTTTTGGAAAGACAAAGAAGAAAAAGAAACGAAAAAGTTATGATGGACAGAAAATAAGCAGCTTTTCGGATCTGAAACCGGGAGACTATGTAGTGCATGAGAATCATGGACTTGGAATCTACCGGGGAATTGAAAAGATAGAAGTTGATAAGGTGACAAAGGATTATATGAAGATTTCGTATGCTGATGGTGGAAATCTTTATATTCTTGCCACACAGCTTGATCAGATCCAGAAGTATGCCAGTGCAGATGCTAAAAAGCCGAAACTTAACAAACTTGGAGGACAGGAATGGCATCGCACGAAGAGCAAGGTAAAGACAGCAGTCTGGCAGATTGCCAAAGATCTGGTGGAACTCTATGCAGTACGGCAGTCCAAAGAAGGATTTGTCTATGAAAAGGACACGGTCTGGCAGAAAGAATTTGAAGAAATGTTTCCGTTTGAGGAAACGGAGGATCAACAGCTTGCAATTGAGGCAACAAAACGGGATATGGAAAGTCCAAAGATCATGGACCGTCTGATCTGTGGGGATGTGGGATTTGGAAAGACAGAGATTGCAATCCGGGCAGCATTCAAGGCTGTGCAGGAGAACAAGCAGGTTGTCTATCTGGTCCCTACTACGATTCTTGCACAGCAGCATTACAACACTTTTGTGCAACGGATGAAAGAATTTCCGGTAAGGGTGGATCTGTTATGCCGTTTCCGCACACCTGCACAACAGAAAAAAACGATCGAAGATTTGAAAAAGGGACAGGTTGATATCATCATCGGAACCCACCGGGTATTGAGTAAGGATGTGGTATTTAAAGATCTGGGACTTCTGATCATTGATGAGGAACAGCGTTTTGGAGTACAGCATAAAGAAAAGATCAAAAAGCTGAAGGAAAATATTGATGTTCTGACACTTACGGCAACACCGATTCCCCGAACGCTTCATATGAGTCTGATCGGAATCCGTGACATGAGTGTGCTGGAAGAAGCACCAGTTGACCGGATGCCGATCCAGACCTATGTGATGGAGGAGAATGATGAGATGGTCCGGGAGGCAATCGAAAGAGAAATTTCCCGCCAGGGACAGGTGTACTATGTCTATAACCGTGTCCAGGATATAGCTGAAATGGCAGCGAAGATCCAGAAACTTGTGCCGGGTGCAAATGTGGCATATGCACACGGGCAGATGCGGGAACACAAGTTAGAAGATATTATGTACGATTTCATCAATGGAGAAATTGATGTTCTGGTATCGACGACGATCATCGAGACTGGTCTTGACATTTCCAATGCCAATACCATGATCATCCATGATGCAGATCGGATGGGGCTCTCCCAGCTTTATCAGCTACGTGGAAGAGTTGGAAGATCGAACCGTATGGCATATGCATTTCTTTTGTACAGAAGAGACAAAATGCTCCGGGAGGTTGCAGAAAAACGTCTTTCGGCAATTCGTGAGTTTACAGATCTTGGCTCTGGTGTAAAAATCGCCATGCGGGATCTGGAAATCCGTGGGGCAGGAAACCTGCTTGGTGAGGAACAGCATGGACATATGGATGCAGTGGGATACGATCTTTACTGTAAGATGTTAAGTGAGGCAGTCCGTCACCTGAAGGGAGAAATCCCGGAAGAAACCTATGCGACAACCGTGGATCTGAATATTGATGCTTATATTCCGGCATCTTATATTCCGAATGAGTATCAGAAACTGGATATCTATAAACGGATCGCAGCAATTGAGACAGAAGAAGAACAGGAAGATATGCTAGAAGAACTGATTGACCGTTTCGGCGATCCGCCACGAAAAGTGCAGCAGCTTCTGATGATCGCGCAGCTGAAGGCGAAAGCACATGCGGCTTATGTAATTTCGGTAGAGCAAAAAGGCGATGAATACAAATTTACCATGTATGAGAAGGCAAGGGTAAATGTAGCAAAGATTCCGGAACTGCTGGCAAAATATAAGGGAGAACTGACATTTAAGACAGATGCAGAAAATCCATATTTTATTTATTGTAAACTTCGGAAAAATAAAAAAGAAAAAGCAGAGCAGATTCTTGAAAATGCAGGAAAAATTGTCGAAGATATACAGGGACTTGTCGAAGAATAATGTGTATTTTTTATGAAAAAGATTGCCAGTAAGGTAAAAAAAAGATATACTATACGAGTGCATAGTGAAGAAGTGTGTACAATGGAGAGAAGATCAAGGAGGAAATTTTATAAATGAAAAAAAGAGTGGTTGCCTGTATACTGGCAGTTGCCTGCATTGCATCTTTAAACGGATGTGGAAGCAAGTTTAACGGACAGGATACAGTGGTAGAAGTCGGAGATGAGAAAGTGACTGCAGATGTGGCGAACTTTTTTGCAAGATATCAGCAGGCGCAGTTTGAAACAACATATAGCAGTTATCTGGGAGATAATTTTTGGGGAAAAGAAGTTACAGACGGAAAGACTTATGAAGAGAATTATAAGGATTCAATCATGGATTCTCTGGAAGAAATGTATGTTCTGGATGAGCACAAGGATGATTATAAAGTTTCGCTAAGTGATGATGAGGAAAAAAGCATCGAGGATGCTGCGAAGAAATTTACTGACAGCAATGACAGTGCTGCAAAAGATGCAGTATCGGGCGATGAAAAGACGGTAAAGAAAGTACTGGAACTTCTGACACTTCAGAAGAAGATGGAAACTGCCATGACTGCGGATGTAGATACGAATGTATCCGATGAGGAAGCAGCACAGAAGAAAATGCAGTATGTGCTGTTCTCTACAAAGACAACGGGCAGTGATGGAAAATCGACAGATATGTCAGATGACGAAAAAGCAGAAGTGAAAAAGAAAGCAGAAGATTTCCAGAAAGATGCGGCTTCGGCAGAAGATTTTTCTGTATTTGCAACAGCAGTAGGTGCATCAGCCACCGATCTGACATTTGACTCGGATACGACATCGCCAAACGAAGATCTGATCAAAGCTGCTGATAAGTTAAAAGAAGGCGAAGTAACAGACGTGATCGAAGCAGACAATGGCTATTATGTTGCAAAAGTAGTCAGCCTTCTTGATCGTGATGCAACGGATACCAAGAAAGAGTCCATTGTATCACAGAGAAAGAGTGACCAGTATCAGTCAATTTGTAAGAAATGGAAAAAGAAAACGGATATTAAAGTACATAAAAAAGTATGGAATACGATCAGTTTTGCTGATCAGGGCGTAACGGTTAAGAGCACGACCGAAGATACAGATACATCTTCAGACTCTTCATCAAAATAAGCGTCTGACTTAACAACAGGAAAGTACGACAGGAGGAGAGATTAGGATGGAATCAATAGGTATAGTATTGAAGGATATCATGGGAAACAGTGCGGTATTTATAGCAGGAAAAGAAGCCGTGATTGTTTCGGCGGTATCAATTGTTATATCAGTTTTCATTGGAATTTTAGGTTTAAAGCTGATCCGTGTCTGGAATGCAGTGATTGGATTTGTTGCAGGGGCATTGCTTGGATTTGCCGTGACATATCTTATGGGACTGGAAGTTGTTCCGGTACTGATCGCAGCCGGTGTTGCGGGTTTGGTTTTTGCAATACTGAACAGTGTATTTAAGAAATTCGGAGCTTTCTGGGTATGCTTTCTGGGAATGGCTGGCACAGTACTTGCGATTACAAATGCGGGAAACTGGATCATGCTGGCAGTCTGCGGAGCAGTCGGACTGATTTTCGCAATCCTTGCGATGATCTGGTTTGAACCGTTTGTGATTATTGCGACGGCATTAGCAGGCGGTTTTGGAGCAGGAATGATGATCTATGATCTGGCAGGTCTGAAAAATGTGATTTTCATGTGGATCATTTCGATTGGGATTACATTTATCGGAATCGTGATCCAGTTTATCATGAAGTCAAGTGAGATCAACAAGAAGCAGGTTCGAAGAGCAAATGCGATCAAGAAAGAAACATCAAAAGAAGAAGAAATAGAGATGGCAAGAACCATGCTGATCGATCTGGATGATGATGATGACGAGGATGAAGAATAGATAAGATGGATGAGAGGATGTATCAGAATGTGATACATCCTCTTTTGCATCTGATCCGGAATGGCTGGAAGAAAACGGTATTTCTTGCAGCGTTATAAAAAAAGAGGTATAATAAAAATAGTATCAACGATATAAGATCTGGAGATGAAAATATGAAGATAGATATGCATTGTCATGTAAGAGAAGGATCAATTGACAGCAAAGTGCCGATTGAAGAATTTATTAAAAAGCTGCAGTCTAAAGGCATTGGCGGAATGCTGGTTACAGATCATGACACCTATAATGGATATCGGCACTGGAAGAATACGATCAAAGGGAGAAAATACAAAGATTTTGTCGTATTGAAAGGAATAGAGTATGATACACTGGATGCGGGGCACATTCTGATCATTATGCCACAGGGAGTAAAGATGCGCCTTCTGGAGCTGAGAGGGCTTCCGCTTTCGCTGCTGATTGATTTTGTGCATCACAATGGAGGAATCTGTGGACCGGCACATCCGTGTGGGGAAAAGTATCTGAGTTTTACGAATACGAAAAGATGGCAGAAATCTCCGGAGTTGATTGAAAAATTTGATTTTATAGAGACTTTCAATGCATGTGAGCCACCACAGTCCAATGAAGGGGCGAAGTATCTTGCTGAAAAATATGGAAAACCGGGAACCGGAGGAAGTGATGCGCATAAGCTGGACTGCGTCGGCATGGGGTATACGGAATTTCCGGTACGGATTGAGACAGAGCTGGATCTGATCCGGCAGATCAGGGAAAAAGGAGAGATCCAGTCCGGTGGGGAGTATTACACGAAGACGACAAAAGACAAAATTGGAAAATTCAATAAACTTCTGATCTTTTCTTTTTGGTTTTATAACCGGGGTGGTGCACTTCTGAAAAAGCACACACGCAAAAAGAAGATCAATAAAGAACAGCCACTTGATGCAATCGATCCAATCGAGATTCCGTATCTGGACAAGATCAAGAGGAAACATTAGTGAGTGACAAAATTTACTTTTGACACTCACATCATAATTTTAAAGATAAAAAATCCATCTGATTTCTTTTTTTAAAAGAAAACCAGATGGATTTTTTACAGCCTGTTATTTTTTGAGAGACATTTCCTTCAGTTTGTTTCTAAGATCTTCAAAGGATTCTTTGTAGTTGCGGCTCTGCATTTTCGGGAAAGCTTTCATGATACGCTTCTGCATATGAGAAGTTGCTTTGACATTTTCCAGGTAGCTTCTGCGAAGAAGAGCAATCCGTTCTTTTACTTCGTCAGAAACATCGGCAAGGGTGTCTGAAATTGCTTCCTGTTTTTCGGAAATAGCAGATTTAAATTCTTCCTGCTTCTCAGATACAGTATCTTTGAACTCTTCCTGTTTTTCCATAGCTGTAATGGTACGCTTGTAGATTGATTCACCAAGCTTGTCGGAAATCTGATGAAGTTCGTCTGCAATGGCCTGCATTTTTTCAAGACGTTTGTTGAGCTTCAGGATACCGGATGCTGTTACATAGAGATCGGCAAGTCCGGCAATCACCAGAATACATACAAGAATGATACCGACAAGGAAAGGAATGTGTGAGAGCAGTGTGTCAATCAGTGGATGGAATACATCTACGATGAAAACACAGAACACTCCCCAGATTAGAGAAAACAAAAGGCACACATATCCATTCAGATTGAGCGGCATATTAGAATAATCCCACCATTTGTTATGGAAAACCTTTTCGAGAATGAACCCGGTCAGCCATTCGATTGCAGTAACAAGAATAGCACTTCCGAGATATAGCAGGAGCAGGTTGGAACGAAGCGGTGTCAGAAAATGAATGACTGCAACCACGCCGAAACCGTATACCGGACAGATCGGGCCATTTAAGAATCCACGGTTGACAAAACGACGTTCTTTAAAAGCGGCAAACGCAACTTCTGTACACCAGCCTAAAAAGGCATATATAAAGAAGCACTGAAATAAATAATATAGATGCTGTGCAGTCATAAAAAACCTCCTTGAGTCTGCTGCAAAAAAATATGTAATCCTTTATATTATATACAGAAAGGAAAGATGTGTAAACGGAAAAATGTGCTATACTGAAAACATGACATGGAAGGAGCTGGTAAAATGCTGGAAGAAATGATGCCGAGATGGGTTCCGACAGAAAATGTAAATGGATTTGAAATCTGTCCCGGACTGTATCGTGATGAGGGTGCGACTGCATTTCAGTCGGCAGTTAATTTTACAGTGCATTCAAAAGGGGCTGTGACATGTGAACTTCTTCTGTTTCACAGAAAGGAACCGGAACCTTATGCTGTGATCCCATTCCCGGAAAACTGCCGGATCGGGGATGTATTTTCCATGATGGTATTCGGACTGGATATTGAAGAATTTGAATATGCGTACAGGCTGGACGGACCGTGGAAACCAAAGGAAGGTCTGCTGTTTGATAAAAAGCATATTTTACTGGATCCGTATGCAAAGGCAGTTACCGGGCAGAGTGTATGGGGAAAAGCACTAAATACAGGGGGATATCGTGCCAGAGTAGTCCGGAATAATTTCTTCTGGGGCAGTGAAAAGCCGGATAAGATCCCGATGGAAAAACTGATCATCTATGAGATGCATGTCAGGGGATTCACGAAGATGGACAAAAGTGTCCGTCATCCTGGAACCTTTGCCGGAATCAAAGAAAAAATTCCTTATCTGAAAACACTGGGGATTAATGCAGTGGAGCTAATGCCGATCTTTGAATTTGATGAACTGCAGGGGAGTCGTGAGGTTGATGGAAAGAAACTGATTGATTACTGGGGGTATAATACAGTCAGCTTTTTTGCGCCGAATACGAGCTATGCAGCATCAACGGAATACAACCGGGAAGGAGTAGAATTAAAAGAACTGATCCGGGAACTGCATGATAACCAGATTGAAGTAATCCTGGATGTGGTGTTTAACCATACGGCAGAAGGAAATGAATGCGGACCGTTTATTTCGTTTAAAGGATTTGACAATCAGATTTATTATATGTTGACACCCGATGGAAAATATTATAATTTCAGTGGCTGTGGAAATACTGTGAATTGCAATCATCCGGTGGTGATCAAAATGATCCAGGATTGTCTGCGATACTGGGTGGCAGAGTACCGGGTGGACGGCTTCCGGTTTGATCTTGCCTCGATCCTGGGAAGAAATGAGGATGGGTCACCGATGGAAAATCCACCACTCGTAAAGAATCTTGCCTATGATTCGCTGCTTGCAGACACAAAGCTGATCGCGGAGGCGTGGGATGCCGGCGGACTTTATCAGGTCGGAAGTTTTCCGGCATTCCGCAGATGGTCAGAGTGGAACGGAAGATACCGGGATGACGTGCGGGAATATTTAAAAGGGGGACTTTGGGCAGCAGGAGCAGCGCTTCAGAGAATTGCCGGTTCTCCGGACATCTATGATACCAGAATCCGCGGAAAACATGCTTCTGTGAATTTCCTGACCTGCCATGATGGATTTACCCTGTATGATCTTTATTCGTATAACCAGAAGCATAATGAGGCTAATGGATGGGGAAATCTTGATGGAAGTGACGATAACCGGAGCTGGAACTGTGGGGCAGAGGGGGACACTGATCAGGTGATGGTTGTTGAACTGCGCCACCGGATGATGAAAAATGCTTTTGCGGTCCTGCTTTGCAGCAGAGGGACACCGATGTTCCTTGCAGGTGATGAGTTTGGCAATACTCAGTTCGGGAATAATAATGCCTACTGTCAGGATAACGAGATTTCCTGGCTGGACTGGACAAGAAAAGAAAAGTTTCAGGATGTATTTGATTTTTGTGCTTATATGACGGCATTTCGGAAACGGCATCCGTCGATCACAGGAGATGCAGGGGCGAGCAGTCTTGGATTTCCGGAGATCAGCTTTCACGGTGAAGTGCCGTGGAAACTGGATTTTTCCAGACCGGAGATCCGGACGGCGGCAGTCATGTTTGCCGGATATGATAACAAAATGGCAAAAGAAGACTGTGTGTACCTTCTGATGAATCCATACTGGGAAGGCGTCTGGATAGAACTTCCACAACTTCCTGGCGGATATAGTTGGCATGTGGTGGCAAATACTGGAGATAAAAAGCAGGAAATTTATCAGAATCCGGTACGGATTTCGGAGGAAAAAATTCTTGTGGGACCGAGAAGTGTGATCGTTCTGGAGGCAGATCAACAATAAAATACTATTGACAAGCGGGTACTCTTCCTTTATAGTAAGGGTACTCGTCTTTTATATTCTCTTTTCTGACCTGAAAAGGCAGAAGGAGAAACTTTTATGAAATATATGAAGAATCATTTTGCCGGAATACTAAGTGTGATTCTGGCGGTAGTATCATTGTCGGGCAGCAGTATGCCTGTCGTATCTGCAAACTCAGCAGAGAGAATCGCAAAGAAAGAAACGATTGTAAAACTTGATGAAAAATTAGGAGCAGAGCCGGGAAAAGTGCTTGAGGAGTTAAAAAAACACGAAAAGGACGGTTATTATCTGGGAACGCCTTACAGCGGATATCCTCTGACAGCAGAGAACTGCATGCGTCCGAACGGAGCCTACGGTGGAAATGGGGCAATGAACTGTACCGGGTTTGTCGCTTATGTTCTGGAAAAATGTGGAGCGGATCTGTCAGAAATTGACAAAGGAAGTCTCCGTGGCGGCAAGGTCAATGCGAGCAACTGGTTTCATTGGATGACAGACAATGCCGTGGAATCCTATCATTACAACACCATTGAGGAGCTGCTTGCGGGCGGAAAAGCGCAAAAAGGAGATGTGATCTATTTTGAGCCGGTTTCCTGGGAGGAAGAAGATGCAGACTGCCATATCGGATTTTTCTGGGGAGATAATAGCAACGATAACCGGTTCTGGCATTCGGCATCTATCCCGTCGAGTGGTAATCAGATTTCACAGCTTGTGGCAAAATCCAGATCAACGATATATCTTTTTAAGACAACCCATAATGGAAGCCTGGAGATCATGAAGAGCTCTGCAAGGTCAGAGATTACGGCTGATAATCAGCTCTACTCACTGGAAGGGGCAGAGTATACCGTCTGTAAAAGTGGGACATCCGAGGCAGTCTGCGTAATCCGGACAGACAAGAAAGGATATGGGAAGGCAGAAAATCTGCCGGAGGGTTCCTATGACATCAAAGAGACTAAAGCACCGAAAGGCTATGTACTGGACGCAAAGATACGGCAGATCACGGTGAATGCCGGACAGACCGTGACCTATGAGTGTCAGGATGAACCGGAAAAGACAAAGGTGGAAATCCTGATCCGGAAGCAGGATGCGGAAACAGGGAAAGGGCAGGCGCAGGCAGGACTTTCTCTTGCGGGAGCTGAATTTCATGTGGCATTTTTTGATAGCATTTTTGACAATCAAAATGAGATCGGTGTGAAGGTGCCGCTCAGGAGTTGGAAGCTGAAGTCGGATGCGGATGGTGTGGTCCGTATGGATGAGGCGCACCTGATCAGCGGAGATCCGTTTTTTGAAAATAACGAGCTTCCGCTTGGAACGTTTACGGTATGGGAGATGCATGCGCCGGAAGGGTATCTGGTGGACACCGTTACACATTGTATCAGGACTGGAACGGAGCAAAATGGAAGCTATAAAGCCCTGAAAATATGGAATCCAGTGGAAATAAAGGAAAAGCTCATCCGTGGGGATTTAAAGCTGGTAAAAGCGGCAGATAAAACCTTGAAAAGACTGGCGGATATCCCATTTCGGATCACATCGCAGGCAACTGGGGAGAGCCATGTGATCCGGACAGACAAAAACGGGGAGGCTTCGACGGGTGCGTACTGGAATCTGCATACGGTCAACACGAATAAGGGGGAAACAAGTGAAGATGGGATCTGGTTTGGGGAAGGAACTCCGGATAATACAAGAGGAGCACTTCCTTATGGAACGTATCTGGTGGAAGAACTGTCTTGTAAAAATAATGAAGACCGGATGCTGATTCCTGCGTTTGAGGTGGAAGTAACAAAGGAAATGCGAGTAATTGATCTGGGGACACTGACAAATGATGAACATCCCGTACCGGAGATCGGGACAAGAGCATCTGACCGGGAAACGGGAACGCATAATGGGAAACGGACAGAACAGGTAACGGTCATAGATCAGGTAAAATGGAAAAATCTGGAGATTGGAAAAGAATATGTAGTTAAAGGTACATTAATGGATAAGGAGACCAAAAAGCCGGTTCTTCAGGATGGAAAAGAAGTGACCGCAGAGAAAAAGCTGATCCCGGATACAGATTCCGGAGAACTTCAGATGGAATTTACGTTTGATGCAACGAAGCTTAACGGAGAACAGGTTGTTGTATTTGAGGAAGTGTATCTGGAAGAGAAGCTGGTTGCAGTGCACGCAGATCTGGAGGATGAAGGACAGAGTGTAACCTATAAAATGGAAAAGCAGGTAGAAGAGGAAAAACCGGAAAGTCCGGAAAAGCCAAAGGAAACTGAGAAAGCAAAGACGGTTGCAACAGGAGATGGATCTTATGTAAAGATTCTGGTATTTCTGATCGGTGTTATTCTGACCGGGGCACTGCTCCTGTGTTTTCTTCTGAGCAGGATGTGGGGACGAATGTGGAAACGCAGATAAGGATGGCATTGCACTTGAAAGGTTCTTATGCTATAATCGCTAAATAGGAAAATACTTTAGCAGATTGCTGAAGTGAATCAGAAAGAATAAGAAGGGTGGAGAACCATGAATTTACTTTATAAGAGTACAAGAGATGCAGAAAAGACAGTAACAGCTTCCCAGGCAATCTTAAAAGGGCTGGCAGATGACGGCGGATTATTTGTACCGGTTTCGATTCCGAAGCTTCCGGTGTCGCTTGGTGAGCTCAAAGAAATGACCTATCAGGAGATCGCATATACAGTTATGAAGGAATTCCTGACAGACTTTACAGAAGAAGAGCTGAAGAACTGTATCGCAAAGGCTTACGACAGTAAGTTTGATACTGAAGAGATTGCACCGCTTGCGAAGGTGGAGGATGCTTATTATCTGGAACTGTTCCACGGAGCAACGATCGCATTCAAAGATATGGCACTTTCCATTCTTCCGCACCTTCTGACTACTTCTGCAAAGAAGAATCAGGTGAAGAATGAGATCGTCATTCTGACTGCAACATCCGGGGATACAGGAAAAGCTGCACTTGCAGGATTTGCAGATGTAGAAGGAACCAAGATCATCGTATTCTATCCGAAGAACGGAGTCAGCCGCGTACAGGAGCTGCAGATGGTAACACAGAAAGGAGACAATACTTCTGTTGTTGCGATCCACGGTAACTTTGACAATGCACAGAGCGGTGTGAAGGCAATGTTCGAGAACAAAGAACTGGAAAAAGAGTTAAATGAAGCAGGCTACCAGTTCTCATCTGCCAACTCCATCAATATCGGACGTCTGGTTCCGCAGGTTGTATATTATGTATATGCTTATGCGAAGCTTCTTCAGAATGAAGAGATTGCGGAAGATGAAGAGATCAATGTAGTTGTACCGACCGGTAACTTTGGGAATATTCTGGCTGCATACTACGCAAAGAATATGGGAATCCCGATTGCAAAGCTGATCTGTGCATCCAATGAGAACAAAGTTCTCTATGACTTCTTCCAGACAGGAACTTATGACCGTAACCGTGAATTTGTTCTTACAACATCTCCGTCCATGGATATTCTGATCTCCAGCAACTTAGAGCGTCTGATCTACAAGATCTCAGGAGAAGATGCAAGAAAAGATACGGATCTTATGACTGAGCTGAAGACAAAGGGAAGTTACGCGATTACAGGTGAGATGAAAGCAAACCTGGCTGATTTTGCGGCAGGATATGCGACAGAAGAGCAGGTCGCAAAGACAATCCATGATATATACGAAGATACCGGTTATGTAATGGATACCCATACGGCGGTAGCTGCAACGGTGTATAAAGCTTACAGAGAAGACAGTAAAGATGACAGAAAGACAGTAATCGCATCCACAGCAAGTCCATACAAATTTGCAGGAAGCGTTATGTCAGCGATCGATCCGAAGTATAAAGGACAGGATGATTTCAAACTGATCGAGGAGCTTCAGAAAGTATCCGGTACAGAGCTTCCGAATGCCATCAAAGAGATCATGAATGCCGAGATCCGTCACAATACGGAATGTGATGTGGATCAGATGGAGCAGACCGTTAAGAATATTCTTGGCGTAAAATAGACAGGAGAAGGCAAAAGAATGAACGGAATGGAAGGAATTTTCGGGATTATTGGTATTGGGGCGGGATTGTATAGCCTGTATGCATGGTTTCAGCTTAAATTCAAAGGAATCATCAATACATCAATTCTTGTACCAAAAGATACGAATATAAAGAAGTGTAAGGATAAGGAAGCATACAGGGCAGCAGCAGGACCGAAGCTTCTTGTGCTTGCGGTAGTGCTGGTCCTGTACGGCGCAGAAGATCTGTATAATACTTACGTGCAGAGTACAGGAAAATTATTCTGGGTGATGTTAGTGCTGGTACTTGCAGTACTGGTATGGTTTGCATGGACAGTCAAAAAGCTGAATGCAAAGTATTTTTAAAATCAGATCACAAAATAAAGGAAAAGGGAAGGTGCAGACAAAAAGAGCTGCACCTTCTTATTTCATTTGGCGGAAAAATTTGTTACAATAAAAGTATTGCATGGCAGAGAAAATGTGATGGGGATAAAAGAAAATGTCATGCGAGAGATAAAATGCCGGAAGATTCCGATCCGTTTCAGGATGGAACCGTATTAAAAGAAGCATTTGACAGACTGAATAAATATGTAGTAGGGTAGATGAGATTTGATGGAAAATGTATTTGAGATATTAAAAGATTTACCAAAGCCGGGGGATTACGTTCTTTTGACAGTGGCAAAAGGATCCGCAGCCGGAGAAAAAGCAATTTTGGCAGAGAAAAAAATAATCTGGGAAAGTAAAGAAAACGGTTTCTTTTCAGCACATTTTTCAGAAGCAGGTGACTTGAAAAAATGTGGACTTTATGAAATCAGAGAGCAGCAGGTGTTTTGTGATATAATTGGAGGGCAGGAGCATCTGGTCATTTGTGGCGGTGGTCACGTATCGGTGCCGGTGATCAAAATCGGGATTATGCTTGGATGGAAGGTCACGGTTCTTGAAGATCGTCCGCAGTTTGCCGATCATGCCAGAAATGCGGGTGCAACGGAAGTGATCTGCCAGCCGTTTGAAGATGCCCTGGATCAGATCGAAGGAGATAAGGATACGTATTTTGTTGTACTGACCAGAGGTCACAGATATGATCAGGTTTGTCTGGAGAAGATCGTTGGGAAGGAACATGCTTATATCGGAATGATCGGAAGCAGGCGAAGAAGTGCGATGGTAAAGCAGAATCTGATTGAAAAAGGATGCAGTCAGGAAGTAATCGGCGAGATAAAAAGTCCGATTGGTCTGAACATCGGTGCTGAGACACCGGAGGAGATCGGTGTGGCGATCATGGCGGAAATCATCGAAGTAAAGAATCAGAACAAGAGAGTCTGCGGTTATCCGGAAGACTTGCTGGAAGCAATCCTGGATATCGTTCATTCGGGAAAGAAGATGCTTGCAACGATCATTACAAGAAAGGGTTCTGCACCAAGAAATGTGGGATCCAAGATGCTGATCCTGGAAGACGGCAGCTGTGTTGGAACCATCGGAGGCGGCTGTATGGAGGCAGAGGTTTTAAGAAAAGCGAGAGTCATGATGCATGAAAATAATACAGGACTAAAGACAGAATATGTGGATATGACCGGAGATGATGCGGAGGAAGAAGGCATGGTCTGCGGCGGTACGATCGAGGTGTTACTGGAACCACTCTGGAATTAAGAAAGGATGGAAAAGGCTGTGAGAGATTCTTATGGACGAACAATTGAATATATGAGAATTTCAATCACAGACCGCTGTAATCTGCGATGCAGGTACTGCATGCCGGATGGCGCAAAGTGGATTCCTATGTCAGAAATCCTGACTTATGAGGAGATTGAACGAATCTGCAGGGAGGCTGTCCGGATCGGGATTACCAGGTTTAAGATTACCGGAGGGGAGCCTCTGGTCAGAAAAGGATGCGCAGATCTGATCCGGATGATCCGGCAGATTCCGGGCACAGAAGAAGTAACAATGACGACAAATGGGGTTCTTCTGGGTGAGAATCTGGAAGATCTTCTTGCAGCGGGGCTGGATGCGGTGAATATCAGTCTGGATACACTGATTCCGGAAAAATATCAGGAGATTACCGGGGCAGATGAACTGGAAAGAGTCAGAAAATCCATTTTCATGGCAGAAAAAAGCGGGATCCGGGTAAAGATCAACACGGTCCTGCAAAAAGGAGTCAATGATGAGGAATGGAAAAGTCTGGCAGAGTTGGCGAAAAAGAACAAGCTGGATGTCCGTTTTATTGAATTGATGCCGATTGGACAGGGAAAAGCAGAGAATGGCATTTCCGGTGCCTGGGTGCTTGGAAAACTGAAAGAAGCTTATGGGATAGAAGGAGAGTTTTATCCGTTAGAGGGACGGTTTGGGAACGGACCTGCTGTGTATTATCAACTGCCTGGTTTTCAGGGGAAAATCGGTCTGATCAGTGCATTGCATGGAAAATTCTGTGACAGATGTAACCGGATCCGGATGACATCAACCGGAAAGTTAAAAGCGTGTCTGTGCTATGCAGATACTATCTCCGTTTTTGAGGCAGCAAGACACGGATCGGAAGAAGAAATCCGGAAATGTCTCGAACAGGCGATCCGTGGAAAACCGAAGATGCATCATTTTGAGGAGCAGAATTTTATTACAGAACAGAAAAATATGTCACAGATCGGAGGATAAACATAAAAATGGGAAGACTGAAGGGAATCTGCATCAGTGAAAAGAGAGGAACCGAAAAACATGAGGTTCGTGAAGCCATGGTCAAAATGGACTGGGGGATTGAAGGAGATGCGCACGGTGGAAAATGGCATCGTCAGATCAGTCTGCTTTCCGATGAAAAGATTCAGGAATTTCGTGCAAAAGGGGCAGAAGTTGCGTATGGTGCATTTGGTGAAAATCTGATCGTGGAAGGATTTGATTTTCGCGCGCTTCCGGTTGGAACAAGATTTCATATCGGAGATGTGGTACTTGAGATGACACAGATTGGAAAAGAATGCCACAGTCATTGTCAGATTTATAAGAGAATGGGTGACTGCATTATGCCAAGAGAGGGCGTTTTTGCAGAAGTCGTCACCGGAGGTCATATCAAGGTAGGAGATGAAGTTGTCATGGAACAGGTGAAAAGTGACCGTCCATTTTCAGCGGCAGTTATTACTTTAAGTGATAAAGGCTCTGCCGGAGAACGAGAAGACAAAAGCGGACCCATGATTGTCGAAATGTTGAAAGATGCCGGATATGATATTAAAGAAACGATTTTATTACCGGATGAGCAGAAAAAACTGGAAAAAGAGCTGATCAGACTGGCTGATCAGAGACAGCTTAATGTGATCTTTACCACCGGAGGAACCGGATTCTCCGAGCGGGACCGGACACCGGAGGCGACGGTAAATGTCTGTGACCGGATGGCAAACGGAATAGCAGAGGCAATCCGGAATTATTCGATGACGATCACAAAGCGTGCTATGTTCAGCAGAGCTGTATCAGGTATCCGAAAAAAAACGCTGATCATCAATCTCCCGGGAAGTCCCAAAGCAGTACAGGAAGCACTGGAGTTTCTGCTTCCTGAACTTGGACATGGGCTTGGAATCCTCCGGGGAACAGAAGGCGAATGTGCCAGAAAATAAAGAGGTTAAAAATCATGAGTGGATTTACACATTTTAACGAAGATGGTAATGCAGTGATGGTAGATGTGGGGGAAAAGGCTGAGACAAAAAGAGAAGCACTTGCATCAGGGGTGATCCGCATGTCGGAAGAATGCTTTCAGAAAGTAAAGGAAGGCAGCATGAAAAAAGGAGATGTTCTTGGCGTAGCAAGAATTGCCGGGATCATGGGTGCAAAAAAGACAGCAGAACTGATTCCGCTGTGCCATCTGTTAAACCTTACCAAAGTCGAGATTGATTTTGAATATCTGGAAGAAGAGCATGGGATCCGGGCAATCTGCCACACGGCATGTACTGGCAGGACCGGTGTGGAAATGGAAGCACTGACCGGGGTAAATACCGCTCTTCTTACAATCTATGATATGTGCAAGGCGGTTGACTGGGGAATGGAGATCAGAGAAATCCATCTGCTTGAAAAGTCCGGTGGAAAAAGCGGGAAATGGGTACGTTAAACGTATTTTAATTTCTGGTAAAAAAAGTAAATATCTTCAACGATTAACAGTTGAAAAAACACGGCTGATGGTCTATAATAGGCTTTAGAAAACCTGGAATGTTCGAGACTTCCGTATTTTTGAACCTACAATACTTTAAACGGGATTCTTATATCTCTGTAATATGTCAAGCCCTCATTGCGCAGGGGAAGGCAGAAAAGCAGATGCGGTCGCCCACCTAGCGGAGTGCTAGGAGTCAAAAAACGGAAAACGGCATTTCGGGGGACTACAAAAGATAAAGGACAGTTGCGAGAGCAACTGTTTTTTTGGGTTTTCAAAGAAGTGAAAATGTGATAAACTATTTTGAAAAATGAAACTGCCGATAAGATAAATGGAGTTATTATATGATGAAAACGATAAACAAGATTCGGGAAATTACAGGGCAGGTGTCACAAAAGCATGTGGGAGCATACGCGGCCCAGTCTGCTTATTTTTTTGTGCTGAGTATGATCCCGATTATTTTGCTGCTTCTTGCTATCATACAATATACTCCGGTGACAAAAGCAGATGTTATGACTGCAGTGGTAAATTTGTTTCCGGAGACAAATATGCAGGATTTTATGGTTGGCATTGTAAATGAAGTATATAACCAGTCGAAGACGGTCATTCCGATCACTGCGATTGTAGCACTGTGGTCAGCAGGTAAAGGAGTACTTGCGGTTAGTACAGGACTGAACTGTGCATATGAGCTTCGTGAGACACGAAATTATGTATTTTTAAGAATCCGGGCATCCATCTATACGATCCTGTTCATTGCAGCGATCGTGATGGCTCTGGTACTTTCTGTGTTTGGTAACAATATCAGTATTTTTATATATCACAAGATTCCGTTTCTTGCGGAGACGACGGATATGATCATGCGTTTGAGAACGGTGATTTCATTTGTTGTTATGACTGGAATTTCGCTTCTGGTATATCACTTTTTGCCGAACCGGAAGCTTCCGTTCCGGGATTTGATTCTGGGATCTATTTTCTGTTCTCTGGGATGGCTGGTGATCTCGTTTGTTTTTTCAATGTATCTGACAATCTTCAAAGGATTTTCCGGTCTGTACGGAAGTATGACGGCGATCATTCTTGTGATGCTGTGGCTGTATTTCTGTATGTATGTGATGTTGCTGGGAGGGCTTATTAACTGTATCTGGGTAGATGCAAAGCGGGATATCCTGGAAAAGGATTAGTTCTGCAAAAAGCAGCATCCAGGTTCCGGAATATGATTTTGCGTAGATAAACGGTGAATCTATCAGATAAAACCGCTTGACATAAAAAAATCATATGTTACAATAATTAAGTATATGACATATCATAAAAGCAATGACCGTGTAAGTAGTGAACTGTTTTCCGACAGAGAAGGAGAATCCCCGGCTGTAAGTTCTCCCCGGTTCAGGCAGGAAACGAATTTCCCACGTGAGCTGCGTTTTTGAAAATAAAGTAGAAAACGACGTCCCTGCACGTTACGCAGTCCGAGTGCCTGTTATTCAAATAACAGGAAACAGGGTGGTACCGCGGTTATTATTCCGTCCCTTTTCAGGGGCGGATTTTTTATGTTAAAAAAAGGAGAGTAAAACCATGGATATGAAGGAAAGACTTCAGGAACTGGCAGAAGCAGCCAGAAAACGGATCGAGGAATCAGATGGTCCGGATAAACTGAACGAAGTAAAAGTTGCGTACCTTGGAAAAAAAGGTGAATTGACAGCAATCTTAAAAAGTATGAAAGATGTTGCTCCGGAAGACCGTCCAAAAGTCGGTCAGATGGTAAATGAGACAAGAGCAAAGATCGAAGAACATCTGGAAGCGACCAGAAAGAAACTGGAAGAAGCTCTTCGTGAAGAAAAAATGAAATCAGAAGTGATCGATGTTACACTTCCGGCAAAGAAAGCAAAGATCGGACATCGTCATCCGAACAGCATTGCACTGGAAGAAGTAGAGCGTATCTTTATCGGAATGGGCTATGAAGTAGTAGAAGGTCCGGAAGTAGAATATGCAGATTATAACTTTACAAAACTGAATATTCCGGAAGATCATCCAGCAAGAGATGAACAGGATACTTTCTTTATCAATGATTCTATCCTTCTTCGTTCTCAGACTTCTCCGGTACAGGCACGTACCATGGAAAAAGGCAATCTGCCGATCCGTATGATCGCACCGGGACGTGTATTCCGTTCAGACGAAGTAGATGCGACACATTCCCCGTCCTTCCATCAGATCGAAGGTCTGGTCATCGATAAAAATATTACTTTCGCAGATCTTAAAGGAACTCTTCAGGAGTTTGCACAGGAACTGTTCGGACCTGAGACAAAGACAAAATTCAGACCGCATCACTTCCCGTTCACAGAACCAAGTGCAGAGGTAGATGTTTCCTGTTTCAAATGTGGTGGTAAAGGATGTCGTTTCTGTAAAGGTTCTGGTTGGATAGAAATCCTCGGATGTGGTACGGTACATCCAAACGTACTGAGAATGTGCGGTATCGATCCGGATGAATACACAGGATTCGCATTTGGTGTTGGCCTTGAGCGTATTGCACTTCTCAAATATGAGATCGATGATATGAGACTTCTTTATGAGAACGACGTCAGATTTTTGAAACAATTCTAGTTCAATTCAACAGAATTGAACAGCTTCCCTGATAGAATATCGGGGAATTTCCGAAATTTCTGCACAGCAGAAAGGATGAGCGAACGAAGTGAGCATTTACTTTCTGTGCAGGTTGATTAATTTAAATGAACTTTATTCGAAAGGTGGATATAAAACATGAATACATCAATGTCCTGGATTAAAATGTATGTGCCGGATCTGGATGTAACAGCCCAGGAATACACAGATGCCATGACACTGTCAGGAACAAAAGTGGAAGGCTTCGAAAAACTGGACGCAGATCTCGACAAGATCGTAATTGGACAGATTGAAAAAATAGAAAAACATCCTGATGCAGATAAACTTATCATTTGCCAGGTAAACATCGGAACAGAAACTGTACAGATCGTCACAGGTGCGCCGAATGTCAAAGAAGGAGATAAAGTACCGGTCGTTCTGGACGGCGGACGTGTTGCCGGAGGACATGACGGACAGAAGACTCCTGGTGGGATCAAAATCAAAAAAGGAAAACTCAGAGGTGTAGAATCTTTCGGTATGATGTGCTCCATCGAAGAACTTGGAAGCACAAGAGAAATGTACCCGGAAGCACCAGAATACGGTATCTATATTTTCCCGGAAGATGCGGTTGTAGGAGAGAGTGCGATCAAAGTACTCGGTCTTGATGATGTTGTGATCGAATATGAGATTACATCCAACCGTGTAGACTGCTACGGTGTGCTGGGAATCGCGAGAGAAGCAGCAGCTACTTTTGATAAGAAATTCGTTCCTCCTGTAATCAAAGAGACAGGAAATGATGAAAAAGCATCCGATTATGTCAAAGTAACCGTAGAAGATCCGGAACTTTGTCCGAGATACACAGCAAGAGTTGTCAAAAACGTCAAGATCGGACCATCCCCGAAATGGATGCAGAGATGTCTGGCTTCCAACGGAATCCGTCCTATCAATAATCTGGTTGATATTACCAATTATGTTATGGAAGAATTTGGCCAGCCAATGCATGCCTATGATCTGGATACTATTGAAGGCAGAGAGATCGTTGTACGCTGTGCAGAAAAAGATGAAAAATTTGTTACCCTGGATGGTCAGGAACGTACCATGGATGATCAGGTGTTAATGATCTGTGACGGCAAAAAGCCTGTAGGAATTGCCGGAATCATGGGCGGAGAGAATTCTATGATCACAGATCAGGTGAAAACAGTTCTCTTTGAGGCAGCTTGCTTTGACGGCACTAATATCCGTCTTTCTTCCAAGAGGATTGGCCTCCGTACAGATGCTTCCGGTAAATTTGAGAAGGGTCTGGATCCAAACAATGCACAGGCTGCCATTGACAGAGCCTGCCAGCTCATGGAGGAACTGGGTGCAGGAGAGGTTGTCGGCGGAATGGTGGATGTCTGCAATAAAGTCAGCGAGCCGTCCAGAGTACCTTTTAAACCGGAGAAGATCAATGCACTTCTGGGAACCAGCCTTACTCCGGAAGAAATGCTTGGATTCCTGGCAAAGGTTGAGCTTACCTATGATGAGAAGACCAATGAGATCGTAGCGCCTACCTTCCGTCAGGATATTCACTATGTAGCTGACGTAGCGGAAGAGATTGCCAGATTCTTTGGATATGACAAAATTCCTACCACATTGCCAAATGGAGAAGCTACAACAGGTAAACTGCCATTTAAGCTTCGTATTGAAGCTGTTGCAAGAGATATTGCAGAATACTGTGGTTTTTCTGAAGGCATGACTTATTCCTTTGAAAGCCCGAAGGTATTTGATAAATTAAGACTTCCGGCTGACAGTGAACTCCGCAGGGGAATTGTGATCAGCAATCCACTGGGTGAGGACTACAGTGTTATGAGAACAACTACCTTAAATGGTATGCTTAGTTCTCTGGCAACAAACTATAACAGAAGAAATAAAGATGTACGTCTCTATGAACTGGGAAATGTATATCGTCCAAAGGCATTGCCTCTTACTGAGCTTCCGGAGGAAAGAATGCATTTTACCCTGGGAATGTATGGAAACGGTGACTTTTTTGACATGAAGGGTGTCTGCGAGGAATTCTTTGAAAAGGTAGGTATGCGTGAAAGAGTGGATTATGATCCTGACAGCAAAAAATCCTATCTCCATCCGGGCAGACAGGCAAATATGATTTATAGTGGTAAGGTTGTAGGTTATCTGGGAGAGGTTCATCCGCTGGTTGCAGATGCTTACGGAATCGGCGACAAGGCCTATGTGGCAGTGATCGACATCCTTACAGTTCTGGAATTTGCAAGCTTTAATCACAAATATACAGGAATTGCCAAATATCCTGCTGTAACCCGTGACTTAAGTATGGTTGTTCCGAAGGCTGTACTGGCAGGCCAGATCGAGCATGTACTGACACAGAGAGGCGGTAAGATCCTGGAAAGCTTCCAGCTCTTTGATATTTATGAAGGTAATCAGATCAAAGAAGGATATAAATCCATGGCATATTCTCTGGTATTCCGTCATCATGACAAAACTCTGGAGGAGAGCGAGATCACAGCAGCAATGAAGAAAATCCTGAATGGACTGACAGATCTTGGAATCGAGCTGAGAAGCTAATGCTGATTTATGTATTAAGACACGGAATTACCCGGTGGAACAAATTAAAGAAGGTGCAGGGGGTTGTAGATATTCCCCTGGCACCGGAAGGAATTGAACTGGCAAAACGTACCGGGGAGGCATTGAAGGATGTTCCCTTTGATGTCTGTTTTACCAGTCCTCTGACCAGAGCCAGAGAAACCGCACATTATGTGTTAGGAGACAGAAAAATCCCTGTAATTCCTGATAAGAGAATTCAGGAGATTGATTTTGGTATTCTGGAGGGAACACAGTTTAAGGATGCCGGAGGAAATATTATCAGTCCGGATATGGATATTTTTTTCAATAAGCCGCTGGCTTTTGAGAGGCCGGAAAACGGTGAGAATATTGCTGATATCCTGAAGCGTACCCGGGATTTCTGGATGGAAAAAACAACAGATCCGGCGTTACAGGACAAAACCATTCTGGTTTCCTCCCATGGCTGTGCTGTGAGAGCCCTGCTTCAGAATGTTTATCAGGATGAGGCACATTTCTGGCATGGCTGTGTACCGCCCAATTGCAGTATTAATCTTGTGGAAGTAAAGGACGGCAAAGCCTGCCTTCTGGAAGAAGATAAGGTATACGCATAAACAGAAAATTTACAGAAGGATTTTGGGTGAAAAAGAAGTTCTGGGCAGGTGCTGTCCAGGACTTTTTTGTGCAGTCTTACTTGTTCTTGATATGATGTTGTGATATGATGATTACAGATTTTTCATGCCGGTTGTGTATGATAAATGTAACTGTGTATATGCGGAACAGTTACTGGTAAAAAATACTGAGGATTACAGGAGGTGTACCATGAGTAAAAAGATTTTAAATCTGCTGGCATTTTTGGCAGTGCTGGCAGGATGCATTGCAATGACAGTTTTTACAGGTAAGGGTTCTGTCAGTACCATGATCTATAACTTTGTGTTTCTGGCAATCATGACAGTGCTTTATCTGGCCGGAATGTTGGGCGGAATGTTCAGGGTTGAAGGGATCGGACAGGCCCTTCACAGAGGAAAAGAGGAACTGACAGGTATTTTCAAAACGCCCGGCAAGGTAAAAAATGAAAGCCTTGTCTACCTGAAAGGAATTTTTGATCACAAATATCTGGACGGAAGACTGGATGACTTTGTGGATGGAATGAATCAGGCAAAAGAAGGAATCGGTGAGATTGAGGACTATATCAATGAGGATGATATTGATCTTCATGTACATAAGCGTATTCTGGAAATGATCCCGGATATTTTTACAAGTTTGGGTATTCTGGGAACCTTTATCGGTCTGGTATGGGGACTTAAGAACTTTGAACCCTCCAGCTACGAGACAATGACCAATTCTGTGTCTTCACTGGTAGCAGGTATTAAGGTTGCCTTCCTGACCTCTATCTATGGAATTGCTTTTGCTATTATTTATACCTCAGGGATGAAGAGTGTTTTCTCTGATATGAATGAGAAGCTTCAGGCATTTCTGGAGAAATTCCATATTTATGTCCTGCCTACAGCTGAGAATGAATCCAGAAATCTTATGGTTGCCAGCCAGAAGCTTCAGGTAAAGGCTATGAAACAGATGGCAGAGCAGCTTTCTGCAGAAATGGCACAGAGCTTTGAAAAGGCCATTAATCCTACTTTCCAGAAGATGAATGAATCTCTGGATGTGCTGACAGAATCTGTAACCAGCTGCCAGCAGGATGTGATGCAGGAAATCCTCCGTTCCTTCCTGCGGGAGATGAACGGCTCCTTTAAGCTGCAGTTTAAGGATTTTAACGATGCTCTGGCACAATTAAAGAAAGCTCAGAAGGAAAATACAGACTATACCACCAATCTGTATCATACTATGAGCGATCAGCTGAATTCTTCCTATGAGAAACAAAGTGAGACTATGAAGGACATGGTCAATGAGCTTGGAAATGCCCAGGGACGTTATATTTCTACTGCCTCCAGGATTGCCCAGGAGAACCAGGAGATTCAGAAAATGCAGCAGCAGGATTATCAGAGAGTGGCAGATTATCTCAAAGAGGCTGAGAAAACCTCTGCTAAATTCTGGGTAGCCTGCAACCAGACCATGCAGAGATATGTGGAGACAGCTTCCCAGGGAATGGAAAAGGTTTCTGCTGCCAGTCAGACAGGTACAGATGTGCTCAATGCAAACCGGCAGGTAATGGAAGAACTGGAAAAAAGACTGGCAGATTTTGCGTCCTGCCAGGATAAGACTTTACAGACCATGGAAGAGGTGCGCAGACTTCTGACAGATATTTCAGTTACAAAGGAAAATGGTAATATTTCTCTTACAGGAGGACAGCAGAACCTGAACGCTTCCAGAATGGCTGACAGACAGTCTATGGATCGGTTATATGCTCTTATGAAGGAGCAGGGAGAAAAACAGGAGGCTCTCCTGGAAGAAATGAACAGAAATCTGGGGGAACTTTCCAAAACTCCTCAGAAAGGAAAATTCGGTTTATTCAGATAAGAAAAGGAGAAGACTATGCGCAAAAAGAAGAAATCAGAGGAAGGCGGATTTAATGTCTGGCGTTCCTATTCTGATATGATGGCCGGTGTGTTGCTCCTTTTCGTCCTGATTATGTGCGTCACTCTTTTTCAGGCACAGAAAAGCTATAATGAGAGCATCAAGGAAAGAGATGACAAAATTGCCCTACAGGAGCAGTATACTGCGGAAATCCTTGCTCAGCAGAATGAGCTGGATGAAAAAGACAGCAAGCTAAGTTCTCAGGATGAACAGCTGGATAAACAGAAAAAGCAGCTGGAAGAGCTTGCGGCCAAGCTGAAAAAGCAGCAGGCTACTTTGAAGAAACAAAAAAGCGCCCTGGATGAAAAGACCACCCTTCTGTCCGAACAGCAGCAGAAGATTGATAATATTATTGGTGTAAAAGCAGATGTTATCGAAGCTTTACAGAAAGAATTTGAAAAAAACAATGTTAGTGTAAATATTGATTCCCAGACAGGAGCTCTGACTTTAAATGCCAGCGTACTGTTTGACTATGACCAGGCAGAGCTGACAGACGAAGGTAAGGCAGAGCTTTCCAATATTCTTCCCATTTACTGTAAAGTTCTTTTGCAGGATGAGTACAAGAAATATCTGGCAGAGATTATTATTGACGGCTATACAGATACAGACGGTGACTATACCTATAACCTGGAGCTGTCCCAGAGACGTTCCCTGGCAGTGGCAGAGTACCTTACTGAGATCCGTGAGGATTTCCTGAATGAGAATCAGATTTCAGATCTTCAGACCTATCTGACTGTAAACGGACATTCCAGTGCAAATCCCGTTCTGGATGCCCAGGGAAATGTAGATAAGGATGCGTCCAGACGAGTGGAGGTGAAATTCCGCTTAAAAGATGAAGAGATGATCGATGAACTGAATCAGATCATGTCTTCGGATGAAAGTAATACAACAGATGAGGGCAATACAACAAAAGAAGAAACATCCAAAGACAAGAAATCTGCGGATGAATAGAAACTAAGGAGCGTTAAAATATATGTCTGTAAAAATCGGCAGAAATGATCCGTGCTGGTGCGGAAGCGGAAAAAAATACAAGAAATGCCATGAGGCGTTTGATGAGAAAATGGAGGCAATGAAGCGGGAGGGGTATGCAGTGATCGACCACAGCCTGATCAAAACCCCTGAGCAGATTGAAAAGATTAAAGAGAGCTGTAAGATCAACATTGCTGTACTTGATTATGTTGAGGAGCATATCCGTCCCGGAATTTCTACGGCGGAGATTAACAGATGGGTTCATGAGGAGACTGTCCGCCATGGAGGAATCCCGGCACCCCTTGATTATGAAGGCTTCCCCAAAAGCGTGTGTACCTCTGTTGATGATGTAGTGTGCCACGGAATTCCCAATGAGGAGGAGATCCTTAAAGAGGGGGATATTATCAATGTGGATGTATCCACAATCTATAACGGATATTATTCTGATTCCTCCAGAATGTTCTGCATTGGCAAGGTAAATCCTGAAAAGGAAAAGCTGGTAAAAGTGACAAAGGAATGCGTGGAGATCGGTATCTCCATGGTAAAGCCATGGACCCCTATCGGAAATATGGGCAGCGCAGTACATAAGCATGCAGTAGAAAATGGTTTTTCTGTGGTACGGGAGATTGGTGGCCATGGAGTAGGCGTGGAGTTCCATGAGGATCCATGGGTAAGCTATGTATCAGAAGAAAATACCGGCGTTCTCATGGTGCCGGGTATGATGTTTACAATCGAACCTATGGTTAATATGGGAAGCGATGAGATCTGGACAGATGAGCTGGATGAATGGACTGTGCGTACAGAGGACGGACTTCCCTCCGCACAGTGGGAGGTTACTGTTCTGGTCACAGAAACCGGTTGCGAAGTGATCTGCTGGTAAAAAAAGAATTAAAAAGATTGCAAAAAGGCTTGCAAACTGCATTGCCCTATAGTATAATCACAAATGTTGTGAAAAAAGATGGTCCTCTGTTACAAAAATTGTATTAAGAACATCCATATAAGAATAGGAGAAAATAAAATGAACGAAATTATCAAAAACATCGAAGCTGCTCAGCTGAAGGCTGAAGTACCGGAATTCAAAACTGGTGATACTGTAAGAGTACACGCGCTGATCAA
>OLRP01000286.1_pt1 | contig 46118 bp, 41 predicted proteins | sample 1672401 | NCBI WGS metagenome assembly OLRP01 (sample SAMEA3136682, study PRJEB25190) | human gut metagenome | reverse complement strand
GCTCAAAATTTGTAATCCTGGCACCGCCGGAAGTGCTGGATTATGTGGTGGTACATGAACTCTGCCATCTGAAAGAGATGAATCATTCAAAAGCATTCTGGGAGGAAGTCGGGAAAGTAATGCCGGAATATGAGACACATAAACTGTGGCTGAAAGAAAATGGCTGGAGACTGTAAATCTACCTTTGAGTATTACTGCTTTTACCTTCTGAAGAAAGATATTTTGATATGAATTTAAGGGGATAAATATTAATGAAAATAATAGGTGATCTGCATATTCATTCCAGATTTTCCATGGCGACAAGTAAAGAAGGCACACCGGAAAATCTGGATTTCTGGGCGAGAAAGAAAGGGATTTCACTGATTGGAACAGGAGATTTCACACATCCGGCATGGAGAGCAGAACTGAGAGAAAGACTGATTCCGGAGGGAAACGGGCTGTATCGGCTTAAAGAGGAATATGTGAAAGAAGAGAGCCGGAAGTTCTCAGGCGAGGGGACACGATTTGTTGTTTCCGGAGAAATCAGCTCTATTTATAAGAAGAATGGAAAGACCAGAAAAGTACACAATGTGATCCTGCTTCCAGGTCTGGAGGCAGCAGATGCCATGGCACAGTGTCTGGAGAAAATTGGAAATATTCATTCAGACGGCCGCCCGATCCTGGGACTGGACAGTCATGATCTTCTGGAAATGATGCTGGATGTCTGCCCGGAAGGAATTTTAATCCCGGCACATATCTGGACACCGCACTTTTCCGTGCTGGGTGCAAAATCAGGATTTGATTCTGTGGAGGAATGTTTTGAAGAACTGACACCATATGTACACGCACTGGAAACCGGACTTTCTTCTGATCCGGCTATGAACTGGAGAATTTCAGGTCTGGACCGTTATCAGCTTGTATCCAACTCTGATGCACATTCTCCATCCAGGCTTGGACGTGAGGCGAATCTCTTAGATATTGACTGTTCCTATGAAGGGCTTTATCAGGCAATACAGACTGGCAAAGGGCTGGAAGGCACAGTAGAATTTTTCCCTGAAGAAGGTAAATATCATTTTGACGGACACAGAAAATGTGGTGTGTCATTAAGCCCGACAGAGGCAGAACGTCTTGGCGAGATCTGCCCTGTCTGTGGGAAGAAGCTGACAATGGGGGTAGACCACAGAGTAGAGCAGCTTGCAGACAGAGAAGAAGGCTTTGTGAAGGAAGATGGCAGAAAATATGAAAGCCTTGTACCTTTGCCAGAGGTAATCTCTGCATGTATGGGATATTCCACTGCAAGTAAAAAAGTACAGGGATGTTTTGAACAGATGCTACAGAAACTGGGAACAGAATTTGATATTTTGCGAAACGTACCGGCAGAAGACATTAAATCCTGTGCAGGAGAGCGGATTGCAGAAGGAATAGAGAATGTAAGAACCGGACATGTAAAGAGAATTCCGGGATATGACGGGGAATATGGAAAGATTGAATTGTTTGATTAAAACGAGGACTTATACATGAAGAAAATAGGAATTATCTCAGACACTCACGGTCTTCTCAGACCGGAAATCCTGAAAATCTTAAAAGACTGCGACTGCATCATCCACGCAGGTGATGTAAACAAACCGGAAATTCTGGATACATTGCGCATGATGGGATCTATTTATGTAGTACGTGGAAACAACGACAAAGACTGGGCAGAAGGAATCGCGAAAACTTTATATTTTACCATAGAAGGCGTAAAGTTTTTCATGACTCATAATAAAAAAGACGTAGACTGGGACTTAAAAGATACACAGGTGGTAATCTTCGGGCACACTCATAAATACTTTGAAAAAATGATAGATAACCGCCTGTGGCTAAACCCGGGAAGCTGTGGTCCAAGACGCTTTGACCAGGAAATCACCATGGCAGTAATGACAGTTGATAATGGAACTTATCAGTGGGAAAAGATTGCGATGATTCCTGCGTGATCATTCATCATGGCAATTCCAGAAAATAAATGGATATGAAAAACTTCTTTTTAAAAATCTGCTATGATTTTCGAAAAGAAGTTTTTTCTTTGTCTCTTTTGTCAGTTTTTCTGCCTTGTTTTTGGTGGGTTTGCAGAACTTAAAAAATTAAGTTGACTGGGAATTAAAAATTAAGTATACTGAAAGCGAATAAAATCTCAGAAAATGCATACAGAAGGATCGCGAAACTGCTGTTTTTGGCAGCCGCATGACAGAAAGAAAGGAGCAGGGCAGGCATGGCTGTTCAGTTTAATGAAGACAAGAAAATTTTCCGTCTGGATACGGAAACCAGTACTTACTTAATGGGACTCACTCCGGAAGGATATCTGGGACATATTTATTATGGAGACCGGTTATATAAAGCCACAGAGAATTATATGCTGCGTATGGAGGAGCCGCCGTACACACCATCTGTAAACAAGAGAGAGAAATCCTCTTTTCTGGACAGTTTTCCAATGGAATATCCGACTGGCGGTATTGGAGATTATCGTGAGAGCTGCTTAAATATGCGCAATGAAGCTGGTCAGATGGGATGCGAGATCCACTACGTTTCCCACGAAATCTACAATGGCAAGAAGGCTCTCAAAGGACTGCCGGCATCCTTCGGCACAGAGGAAGAAGTTCAGACATTGGATATCCTCTGCGAAGATGAAATTCTGGGATTGCAGGTAGTATTAAGCTATTCTGTATTTGAAAAAGAGAACGTGATCACCAGAAGCGTGAAATTACTTAATAAAGGACCTCAGAAGCTTAAAATCGAAAAGATTTACAGCGCATGCCTGGATATGGATAATGAGAATTTCGAGATGCTGACTCTGCATGGTTCCTGGGCGAGAGAGCGTCATATTCAGCAGGGACCGCTTCGTTACGGAAAGCAGATGGTATCTTCTACAAAGGGAGAGTCCAGTCATCAGGAGCATCCATTCCTTGCACTGGTAACACCGGGAACCACTCAGCAGCAGGGTAAAGTTTATGGAATGCATTTTGTATATTCCGGAAACTTTATCGGACAGGCAGAGTTAAATCAGTTTGATTCCGTCCGCACAGTTATGGGTATTAACAAAGAGGAATTTGGCTGGGTGCTGAAGGCAGGAGAAGAATTCCAGGCACCGGAAGTTGTGATGGTCTATTCTCAGGAAGGCCTGGGAAAAATGACCAGAAGCTATCATGATTTCTACAGAAATCACCTGATCAGAAGCAAATATCTTCATAAAAAAAGACCAATCCTGATCAACAACTGGGAAGCTACTTATTTTGATTTCAACACAGATAAACTGCTCGCGATCGCCAGAGAAGCAAAATCCTGCGGCATTGAAATGCTGGTTATGGATGATGGCTGGTTTGGTGTGAGAAACAGCGATAACTGTTCTCTCGGTGACTGGAAAGTTAACACAGACAAGATCACAGGCGGACTGAAATATCTGGTAGATGAAGTAAACAAGATTGGTCTTGAGTTTGGTATCTGGTTTGAGCCGGAGATGATATCTCCCAACTCTGATCTTTACAGAGTGCATCCGGAATGGGCAATCCAGATTCCGGGAAGAGAAGCAACACAGAGCAGACAGCAGTACGTGCTTGATCTTTCCAGACCGGAAGTGCTGGATTATGTATATGAAAGCGTGGCTTCTATCTTAAGAAGTGCAAATATTGTTTATGTGAAATGGGATATGAACCGTCAGTTAAGTGATCTGGGAAGCACTTATCTGGGAGCGGAAGAGCAGCAGGAACTTTTCCATCGTTATGTTCTGGGGGTTTATGCACTGCAGGAGAGACTGGTTACAGAATTTCCTGATCTTCTTCTGGAAAACTGCTCCGGAGGTGGTGCACGTTTCGACCCGGGTATGTTATACTATAGTCCACAGATTTGGTGTTCCGATGACACAGATGCCATCGAGCGTCTGATGATCCAGGAAGGAACTTCCCTGATTTATCCGCTGTCTACTATGGGTGCTCACGTCAGTGACTGCCCGAACCATGCAGTTGGACGTGTAACACCATTTGAGACAAGAGGTCATGTAGCTCTGGCAGGTACTTTCGGATATGAACTGGATGTAACTAAGATTCCGGAGGAAGACAGAAAAATGATTCCGGAGCAGACAAAGATGTATCATAAGTATCATGAACTGGTGCGTGAAGGTGACTATTACCGAATCGCTTCCTACAGAGAAAATCACCTGTATGACTGCTGGGCGGTAGCTTCCAAAGATAGGAGCGAAGTTCTGGTAACTTATGTGCATGTACTGAGCACTCCGAATGCACACAGCAGAAGAATTTTCCTTCAGGGATTTGATCCGGAAGCTGTCTATGCACTGGAAGGAACAGAAGAGAAATATACAGGCGAGATGTTGATGAAGTGTGGTTTCCTTGTAAAAGGATTCTGGGGAGACTTTAAGAGTAAATTGTATCATTTTGTGAAAGTGACTGAGTAAAGGGGATAAGAAAGGACATATAATGTAATGGGAAAAGTAAGGATGGCTGATATTGCCGCAAAGGTAGGAGTCAGCACTGTAACTGTTCACAATGCTCTGTCTGGCAATAAAGGCGTTAGTGATGAGATGCGGGAGAAAATCCAAAAGGTGGCAGATGAGCTGGGTTATCATCAGATGACGGCAGCAGCCAAGCGTGAAAGAAATAAAGGTGGCCTGCGCAATATCGGTGTCATTATTTCAGAGAAATATTTGGCGGCATATACTACTTTTTACTGGAAAATGTATCAGGAGCTTGCTTTGGTTGCTACTGATAAGAATTGCATGGCTGCAGTGGAAATACTGAAGCAGGATATGGAGGAGAATTTTATCCTTCCGAGAATTCAGGAAGAACATACCGTGGATGCTCTGATCGTAATGGGGGAAATCAGCAGGGAATATATTCATTTTATGAAGAAACATACTGATGTGCCGGTAATATTTCTGGATTTCTATGACAAAGAGATGGCTAAAGATGCAGTTATTGCAGATAACTTCTATGGAATGTACCTGATGACAGGATATCTGTTTGAACAGGGATTTACAAAGATGGCCTATGTTGGTTCTATTCATGTGACCAGCAGTATCATGGACCGTTACTGTGGTTTTTATAAAGCACAGTTAGAACATGGACAGGTTCTGCCGGAAGAATGGCTGATCGAAGATCGTGATGAGAAAGGTGTTTCTATAAATATTAAGCTGCCGGAACATATGCCGGAAGCCTTTGTATGCAACTGTGATCTTACAGCCGGAAATTTGATCGTGGAACTGGAAAAACAGGGCTACCGTGTGCCGGAGGATATCTCCGTAGTTGGTTTCGATAATTACCTGTACCCGGGATTCCCGGACAAAAAGATCACCAGTTACGAGGTTAACACACAGGACATGGCAAAAGTGGCACTGGAAAAAGCTCTGAAACAGATTAAAAATCCGGCTTCCGGACGGGGATTAAGTATCGTTTCCGGAAAGATCGTGGAGAAAGAAAGCGTTCGCAGGAAATCTTCCTGACAACGTTACTGAATCCGGGAAGTGGACAGATAGCAAAGAAAAAGGGCACGCAGGAGAATCTCTCAGGCGTGCCTGAAGTAAATGGAGGAAATTTACAAATGGCAATTTTAAAATTAAAACCAAGCTGTAAAGATTATCTCTGGGGCGGCACAAGATTAAGAACAGAGTTTGGGATTGAATATGACAGGGATCCTCTGGCAGAGTCCTGGGAGCTTTCCTGTCATCCGGACGGACCAAGTTATATCGTAAACGGAGAATATGCAGGGAAAACTCTGCAGCAGTATATTGATGAAAACGGTAAAGAGATTCTGGGAACTGACTGCCAGTCCTTCGGGCAGTTCCCGGTTCTGATCAAATTTATTGATGCAAAAAAAGACCTTTCCATCCAGGTACATCCGGACAATGCTTACGCACTGAAAAATGAAGGACAGTACGGAAAGACCGAGATGTGGTATGTGATGGATGCGGCAGAAGGGGCAAGCCTTTTCTACGGATTTGCCAAAGAAGTTTCTGAAGAAGAATTTGAGGAACGTATCCGCAATCATACTCTCACAGATGTTCTGAATAAAGTAATGATCCATAAAGGTGACGTACTTTTTATTGATCCGGGCACCATCCATGCTATCGGAGCAGGAAGCCTGATCGCTGAAATTCAGCAAAATTCCAATGTTACATACCGTGTCTACGACTATGGACGCAAAGGACCGGACGGAAAGGAGAGAGAACTTCATGTAGATAAGGCTCTCCAGGTGACAAAACGTGAGCCTGCAGCTACTGACAGGGATTTCGGATCACACGTTGCATCCTGCGAATATTTCACAGTAGACAAAGTGATCCTGGACGGACTGAGAAGAAATAAACTGACAGGAGAGGCTGACGGCACTTCTTTCGTAAGTGTACTGGTTATGAGCGGCGCAGGTAAGATCACTGCAAGCGGCGAGACAATGGAAGTGAAAAAAGGTGACAGCATCTTTATCACAGCAGGTTCCGGTGAATATGAGCTGGAAGGTGATATGGAGGCTCTGATCACTACAGTATAAGTAAAAAGCTGCTGCTGAAACGATCAGAAAACTGACAGAAAATTTACAGATTTGGAGTATTGCAGGCACTATTTCCTGATCGGCGGGATCATTCTTGGGCTGGTGATACTCCTGATCTATCACCTGACACTGGGAAACAAAAAGCCTGTTTTTCAGTGTGTGGCAGTGAATCAGGAAATCGACCTGAACAGAGACAGCAAAGTATCCGCAGATTTTGCAGACTATCTTGGAGTCAAAGCAGACAAACTGGGACTTCGGAAACCGGAGGATGAGAAACTGCTGTTATGTATCCCCTCTGATGCGAAACATCCGGAAGAGGGGAAAAAGTTTATAGAATATATTTCAGAATAAAATAAAAGAACAGCTGCTATACAGCAGGAATATCCGACTGACCTGAGGATAATTCCTGCATATAGCAGCTGTTTTTTATTTTGTAGAGAATGGTTTTACAGTGCTGCCGCAAGATAAAAAATCCTGAAAAAACTGTATTACAAAAATCATATAAATGCTGTATTGACTGCAATATTTTCTGGAATTGTCATAAATCGTACAGAAATTATCTTTCAACAGTGGCTGTTGGACTGGAAATTACGTGTGAAAAATAGTATCATGATGAATAGCAGCCATAGGGGTGTATGGAGATGTATGAGGAAACGGGGCGTGGCTATCCGCCCGAAGGGAGAGGGAAAAATGAGGCGTTCTTTGATAAAAATACTGGTGCTGGCCCTGATTCTTTCTGTGATGCTGACAGCACTGAATTATGAACCAAGAGCAAACTATGATCCGGAAGAAAAGCGTTTTGCATGTATTATTAACTATGGATTCAATTATTGGACAGGCGTCCAGAACGGGGCGGAAGAGGCAGGAGAAGATGATAATGTCAGCATTGATGTTTACAGCTTTGAACTGATGGATACACAGCGTCAGATCCAGCTGATGAAAAAAATGGAATATATGAAAGTAGACGGAATCATCACCATGGGAGATCCGAACAATGAAGAACTCAACAATGAAATCGCAAGACTTTCCGAAGAAGGGATTCCGGTGGCATTGATAGATTCTGATTCTCCGCAGAGTAAAAGAGCCTGTTATATAGGTTCAGATAATTATGCGATCGGACAGCAGGCGGCAAAGGTACTGGCGGAGAAAACAGAGGAAAGTGCAAAGATTATTGTGATGGTTTCCAAAATGGAATATGCCAACCAGCAGGAACGTTATCAGGGTTTTGCGGATGAGATTGCAAAGTATAAGGATATGCAGATTCTGGCGATGGTGGAAGGAGATTCCAGAAGAGAAACTGTCCTGCGCCAGCTTCAGAGTACGCTGGATGAGTTTGAGGATGCAGACACTATTTTCTGTGCAGAGGGAAACTCACCGCTTCATGTAGGAGATGTCCTGAAACAGATGGATAAAAAGATGACCGTACTTGCAATGGAAAATTCCAGGACAGTGCAGAACTTTATAAAAGAGGGAATTTATATTGGAACTTTGCAGCAAAATGCCGGACAGATGGGATATCAGGCAGTGAAAATGTTAGAAGAATACTGTGAAAATCCAGATAAAGAGCCATGTGAAGTCTATGTAGATGCCACATATGAGGACAGGGCAGATTTTACAGAGTGAAAGAAATCAGGTTAAAAGACACGGGGGTGAACAGAATTTTATATGGAAAAAAGAAAAAAAGAATATACCCTGAAGCGGCATCTGGCAGAATTTCTGGTATTTGTGATAGGCAGTATGATATGCCTGAATGTATTTACCCTGATCTTCAGCAGCAACAGCAATGAGAAATACAGGCAGGCTTCCTATAATATCCGTTCTCTGGAAGAATTTGCAATCACTCAGGAACAGGCAATGAAATATCTGCGAAGATATGTATTGTACGATGCACTGGAAGAAGACTATCTTCAGTTGAAAATCTATCTGAAACAGGGAGAAGACAGCCTGGATTATCTTTTCGATAATACCAATGATAAAGACACACTCAGAAGACTTTATAACCTGATGAAAGTGCACACATTCCTGGAGGAAAAGGCAGAGAATGTCAAAAATATGGTGGCAGAAAAAAACTCCGAAGAAGAATGGCAGCGTCAGATCGATACCGCATACGCAGAAGCTGTTTCTGTCTACGATGTTCTTCTGGAAGAGTATGATACGGTAAATCGTCAGTATTTAACATATGTAGATAAAATTTCAGAAAATCTCAGAGTTCGGAGGATGTGGTTCCTGGGATGTTACCTGATCGTTTTTCTGGGTGTGTGTGTCTATCTGTGGAGAGAAATCTCAGAAATTTATAATTCTGTACTGCTTCCTGTGCAGGAACTGGTACACGGTGCCAGACGGATCGGAGAGGGAGAATTTGAGGAAATACATCCGGGGCATGGAAAAGTGGAAATGGATAAAGACATTTCTCTGCTTGTCCATATTTTTAATCAGATGACAGATAAACTGAAACAGCAGATAGCGGTTCTCCAGGAAAATATCAGGATACAGAAAGAACTGGAAGCAAGTAAATACCGTGAACTTCAGATGCAGATCAATCCTCATTTTATGTTTAATACCTTAAATATGATCGCGGAAACTGCGTATTTTGAAAATGCAGAAAAAACAGAGTTTCTGCTGAATAAAACGGCAAAAATGTTCCGGTTCAGTCTGGATTTTTCGGGGAAATCCATTTCCCTTTTTAAAGAAATTGAAGAACTGGAAAATTATATTTTCATTCAGGAAGAACAGTATGAAGACCGCATAGAATTTCTCTTTGACCTGGATGAATCTTTTCACAATATCCTGGTTCCGTCGCTGACACTGCAGCCTCTGATCGAGAACTCGGTGGTACATGGAATCGGAAAATATACAGAAGGCGGGCGCGTAAAACTTACAACCAGCTATCATGAAGAGGAAGGTGCGGGATATATCATGGTAGAAGATAATGGTGTGGGAATAGAAGAAGAAAAACTGCAGCAGATCAGACAGGAAATGATAAATTATAAAGGAGACAGTATGAAAATAGGTCTGGGAAATGTATATTCCAGACTGAAGATTCTTTATGGAGAAAAGGTTTCTATGGACATAGAGAGTGAAGAGAGAAAAGGGTGTAAAATTACAATAAGAATAGAAGGTATCTGAAAAAGCACCCCGCAGAAATCTCTACAGAAAGCAGCAGGGCGGCCCCGATCCGCCTGATCATGTGGGAGGAAATAAAAAATGTACCGACTGATGATAGCAGATGATCAATCCATTGAATGCAGGGCACTGGAACATAAGATTCAGACAGAATTTGAAAATATTGAGGTTCTTCCAAGCGCCAGAGACGGGATTGATTTTCTTAAAAAAGCAGAAGAGTTCAAACCGGATATTGCCATCGTGGATATTAATATGCCAGGACTAAACGGACTGGAGACGATTGAGATCCTGAAGATGAGAAATATAAATATGAAGGTTATCATACATACCTCATACAGTGAATTTGATTACGCAAGAAAAGCCATACAGCTTGGCGCAGTGGAATATCTTCTGAAACCTGCGTCAAAAGAAGAAATGGTTGCCGCGATCGAAAAAGTCTGCAGGATTCTGGATAAGGAAAAGGAATTTAGGATACAGCTTACGGAGGGCAGAAAAAGAGAAGACGGACTTGCGGAGCTGGCAGCAGGAAAGTGGATGATGTCTTTGTTTCTGCGGCAGTCTGATTCTGAAAGTTATCAGGACTTCTGGGAAAAATATCCGCAGGCAGCAGCAGGAGGAGTTTTTACGGCATGGAAACCCAATGGACTTGAAGAGTTGAAAAAGGCCGGATGGAACTGGAAGGAGAAGGAAAAGCTGATACTGGAGCAGATGCGGCGATACTGTAACTGCGTGGGAATGCGCCATAAAGATCTCTTTTATCTTTATATTTTTCCGGGAAAAGCCCTGGAAGAAGGTTACGAGGAATGGATCATAGAAATTACGGATGCTGTCTGCCGGGAACTTGGGGAGGAACATCTTCCGTTTGCGGTGGGAATCAGCCGCTGGAAATCAGACCCGCAGCAGTATGATACAGGCCTGTATGAAGCAAGGATCGCAGTACAGGGGAAAACAAGACCTGGCATCAGTTTTTTTCAGTATGGAGAAGTCATTACAAGAAAAATGATGTTATCTGATATTCTGCCTGAAGTTTTGCAGCTTCTGATGGAAAATAAGACACAGGAATGTATGGAACTGGTGAGCAGCCAGACAATTGCGGAAAAGAATGAAATCAGTCGGGAAGAAACCGAATTGTTTAAAGTACAGGCATTGGAGTTTATCTTACAGCTCAGGGCAGAAGTGGAAAATCTGGCAGGAGAGAATGAAATCAGATGGAACAGCAGGATTTTCACACAGGATTTTGGAAAAATGTCCTGTGCAGATGAGGTTTTAAAATGGACGGAAACTCATATAGAAGAACTTGGAAATGCACTTACGGAAAAGCCATACGAAGAATCAGAATATATCCGTAAAGTGTTGCACTATATAAAAGGAAATTTCAGCAAAGACCTGTCATTGGAAGATGCCGGAAAGGAAATTGGAATCAGTTCTTTTTATCTGAGCAGGCTTTTGAAACAGGAACGAAAGACAACATTTATTGAAATTCTGACAGATATCCGTCTGGAAGCAGCCGTTCGAATGATGAAAGAAGGACAGCTTCCAATGAAGGAAATCTGTTGTCGAAGTGGATATCCGAATCAGTCATATTTTTACAGAGTAGTAAAGAAAACAACAGGAATGACAGTTGGAGTTCTGCGCAGATATCTGTAAAAAATATATGGTTTAACCAAATCAGGCAGGCAGCGAAGCGGATTGCGGATATCTGCCTGAAAGTGAAAAAAATGATCAAAGTGCAAGATTCAGACAAGAGTGCAAGATAGTACAAAGAAAGAAGTTAAGATAGTATAGCGATTGTCAAAATGGTAAAAATGAAAATTTCTCCGGAAACTGGTATATTAATACCATCAGATAACGACAGGCCCCATAAAGAGCGGAAAAGATGATAAGGGGCATCTGTTTTAAAGAAGGGAGAAAAAAGTTTATGATGAAAAACAGAAAGAAACTTGCCGGTGTATTAGCTACTGCTACTGTATTAACTTCTGCATTTGCACCACTTACAGTTATGGCAGAGGATTTTGACGCTTATAATCCACCGGTCGCAGAAGTAGAGGCCGGACAGATTAAAGGATTTATGGATGATGATACCTATACATTCCTTGGTGTTCCGTATGCTGCATCAGAACGTTTCCAGATGCCTCAGAAAGTAGAAGCATGGGATGGCGTTTATAATGCACAGGCATATGGAAAAACATGTAAGATTCCGGAACAGACTTCTGTAGGCTCCGATGAAATGCTGTGGCCTCACCGTTACTGGATTCAGGGAGAAGACTGCCAGAACTTAAATATCTGGACACAGCAGTTAGATGAAACAGCTAAAAAACCGGTTCTTGTATTCTTCCATGGAGGCGGATATAACAACGGTTCTTCCATTGAATCCGCAGCATATGACGGCAAAAATTTAAGTGAATATGGGGATGCGGTTGTAGTAACTGTCAACCATCGTCTGAATGCACTTGGATTCCTTGACCTGTCTGCTTATGGTGATGAATATGAAAATACAGGTAATCTTGGTATCGCAGACCTTGTAGCTTCTCTTCAGTGGATCAAGGATAATATTGAAACCTTCGGTGGAGATCCTGACAATGTTACTATTTTCGGACAGTCCGGTGGTGGCGGAAAAGTTCTCACTCTGATGAAAACTCCGGCAGCAGAAGGCTTATTTAATAAAGTTATCTGCGAAAGTGCTGTATTCGGAAGAATCGACAATACACAGGAAGTAACACAGCAGGCCGCAGCTTATACACTGGAAAATCTCGGACTGGATGAGAGTCAGGTAGACGAACTCAAAACCATGGATTATACAGATCTGGTAACTGCCGGAGCAAGCGCTTACGACAAAATTACAGAAGAACGTGGAAAGATCGCATTCAATACCCGTGGATATGCATGGGCTCCATCTGTTGACAACAAATATGTCATGGAAGATTACTGTGACTGGGCAGCAGACATTCCGGTTATGATCGGTTCTACATTTGCAGAATTTGACTATTCTTGGAACATTCTTGATGGAAAGAAGAATGAGTGGACAGAAGAAGAAACCATGGCAAATCTGACTGACAGATATGGCGATAAAGCACAGGAAATTGCAGATGAATTTGCAAAAGTATTCCCGGATCAGAAACTTGCAGATGCATATTTCTACAGTGGATTTATGAGAGAAACCGTAGCAGAACTGCTTTCCGCAAAACTGAAAGATGCTACAGCACCTGTTTATTCTTATCTGTTTGATTATGAAGCACCTGTAAATGGTGGTGGAGTTGCTTTCCATTGCTCAGAACTGATCTATGCATTCCATAACGTAGATATTCCGGTTGTAACACGCGCAACAGGCGGCGGCGAAGATGCTCATAAAGTTCAGGATGTAGTTGCAACAGCATGGCTCAACTTTGCAAAAACAGGTTCCCCAAGCCAGGATGGTCTTGAATGGAAACCATACACAGAAGACGAGCAGAACACAATGGTTCTCAAAGAAGAAAGTGAGTGCAGAGATTTAGGTGATGAAACATTAAGAGGCCTGATCATGAGCGCACTTGGACAGGAATAATATCTGTTAAAAAGAGAATAAAGAGTAAATCAAACGAAGTGTAAATAAAATAAGTGACAGGAGCTGGCGGTTATGGGCGGGTATCGAAGTGGATTGTAAATATCCGGCTGACACACCGTCAGCTCAATATAAAATTATCCTGGCAGGTATAAGGTCTGTTGACTTTAAAACCTGTTCAGGATTATTTTATTTTTAGAAACAGGTCTATTTTTCGTGGTAACCCGTTTTTATTCGAAGTTTCGGGGAAAACAGCCTTGAAATTTACAGTGGATACGGTATAATTAAAAAACGTAGCAAACCAGGATTGGTTAGACCAATAAAAAGGAGTTGAATACTTGAAGAAAAAAGAAAGAGACTGGAAATTCATCATTGGTATGGTTGTTCTGATCGCCATTTTCGCAGTCATGGGAGGAGCTTTCTGGAACATGGTCGGAGAGCAGGCACAGCTTGTAAAAGAGGAAGAACAGCAGCAGGAAGCGAATGCAATTCCTGCAATTTATATTGAGACCGGAGAATTTCTGAAGACCGGAATTTTTGTAAACACGAAAAACGGAGCGATTTTCAGTGCAAAAGTACCGGAAGAGGGTATTTACAATAAAAAAGGAAAATTAATTTCTGATGATGTATTGGAAAACGGGGATGAAGTAAAAATATACGGCGATGGGATCATGCTGGAATCTTTTCCGGGACAGTATCCGGGAGTGACAAAGATCCAGAGAACCGGACGTGCGTCTCTTGAAGAAACGCAGGAGTACGAGAATCTGGTAAACGGAATGATGAAACCAGTAGCAGTACAATAGATTGATGCCATATGCCGCAGAATGAGTGAACAGACAAGGACTCTGCATAAATGTGATTTATGTTATGCAGAAACAAAAATCAGAGGAGACAGAACATGAAATACGTTAGACAATTCTGGATTATTTTACTGATATCCGCAATAGGGGAAGGACTGCACGTCCTGATCCCGCTTCCTGTACCTGCGAGTGTGTATGGACTGGTGATCATGCTGATCGCACTGGGAACACACATTCTCAAACTGGAACAGGTCAAAGAAGCTGCTGAATTTCTCATTGAGATCATGCCGGTTATGTTTATTCCGGCAGGCGTCGGACTTCTGACTGCCTGGGGTGCGTTAAAACCGGTGTGTGTGCCGATCATTCTGATCACTGTGATTACCACGGTTGTGGTTATGGTTGTGACAGGACGTGTCACTCAGACGGTTATTCGTAAGGACAGAAAGAAAGGACAGAAGAAATCATGACACAATTTATGAGTAATTCGATATTTTTCGGCGCAGCTATCAGCCTGATCGCATATGAGGCAGGACTTCTTTTAAAAAGAAAATTCAGGATGGCAATTTTTAACCCGCTTCTGATCGCGATCATCGCGGTAATGGCAGTTCTGAGTTTATTGCATATTGACTATGATACTTATAACCAGAGTGGTCAGTACATCAGCTATCTGCTCACACCTGCAACTGTCTGCCTGGCAGTTCCACTGTACCAGCAGATGGAACTTCTGAAAAAGAATCTGAAGGCTGTCGTGATCGGAATCGTTTCCGGCGTACTTGCAAGTATGGTCAGTGTTCTGCTTCTTGCAAAACTGTTCAGACTGAGTCACGAGCAGTATGTCACACTTCTTCCGAAGTCTATCACCACTGCAATCGGAATGGGTGTTTCTGAAGAACTTGGCGGTATCGTAACGATCACAGTTGCGGTTATCATCATCACCGGTGTTCTGGGAAATATGATCGCAGAAACCGTGATCAGACTGGCACATATCGAAGAACCGATCGCCAAAGGACTGGCACTGGGAACTTCCGCCCATGCCATTGGTACAGCCAAGGCTATGGAACTCGGTGAAGTAGAAGGGGCTATGAGCAGCCTTGCCATTGCGGTTGCCGGACTGCTGACGGTTGTCGGGGCATCGGTGTTTGCACAGTTTATGTAGAGAGTTGCTGAAGTGATGGATTTTGAAAAGATATTTCAGATATGTTTCATTTTGTGAAAAGATAAAATACAGCGAATAAAAAGAATAGATATGCTCTCGCGTTCAGTGCTTACTGTTCGCGGGAGTTTTTTGTTAATAAAAATCAGTTATTTAATGACTTGAATATGTTTGAAGATTTAGATATATTTTTACTAACAGAGAGACTTAAAAGGTCAGATTCAAAGAATGGGGAACGGTTATGATAGCAAAAGAAGACGGGTTTAAATTTGAACTATTCATAAAAATTTATATATTTGCTTATTTATTTTTTTTGATTTTTGAAGTGTATGTGTTAAGATATTCATTTGAAAAAAAATATACAAGCAGAGGACCATCACTTTATGCTCTTTTGCAGGGGAAACATATACAGACTTTTGTTATGATTTTTTTGCTGGGAATTTTATGTGTTGTTTGGTTTGAGGCACTGAACATATTTTGGGACACAGAGAAGAATTTTTGGAATGTGCTTGAGATTTTAATTTGGGGAGCAGCAGGGATTTTTTTGTTGCAAAAAGCTGGAAGTGGATTGCAAAGATTTATTTTGGAAGATGTAGAAGGTGAATTGAAAAACGTATGGCTGTCTGCATATATGAATGATTCGAATAATTTGTGTAGAACAGTTGGAAGTGTATATATTTTTGTTTTGGGGCTGAAATCTGTAAAAATATTTTTGAAAAATAAATCTGCAATCAGGATAGCGTTTTCAATTGAACTGGTATATAACTGCTATGCAGTTATAGTGACCGCATTTTATCTGCTTTTTCCATTTACTAACTGGTGTGAAATATCGTCACAGCAACTCGTCATATTCACGAGTTTTGCCCCATGGATGAGTTTTGTTTTTCAATTGGTGAAATATATACAGTATTCATCTGTATTTGAAAAAGAAGGAGCAGACAAAGAGGTAGAAATGCTAATCGTTCTGGCAGAATCACCTAAAAGTACGACGATGGTAACAAATATAAATACACCATGGAGTATGCGTATTGACAAGGATACACGTGTCTTTTTAAAAAATACGAAAAAGTATCGTATCTGTGTAGACTATGGGAATGAATTGACAGATAGACAAAATCTGGATCATACAATTGTAATTTTTACTAGATTTTATAATTCTCGTTATTATATAGACTTTGCGGAAGAACATTTTGCATTATTCATATATGAGTATATTTATGATACAAATATAAATAAAGAAAGGATTCGGGTAAAAGAAGCCTATTATGAACAACAGATGGATATGAGAGAATTGTCATGTGTTGAATCATCCTTGGGCACTGTGTTAAAAAGAGCCGTGCTAAATTCAGATCAGATTACTTTCAGAGAAAAATTGGACGAAGTGATGTTTCAGAATATTAATTGGAGACAACTGGAGAATACAGTGTTTGAGGGAGTAATTGTACGTGGAAATCTGGATATGTTTATGAAAGTAAAAACGTTTAGTCTTGCTGACCTTATGGTTAAATATATAGAGTCTTTGAATCATTGTATGACTTTGATAGCATTTGATATAAAAGACATGTCTGTAAATGATGTGATGAGAGATAAATCTATGGCAGATAAACTTAGAAATGCAACATTTGGTGACTGGAAAGATCTCAGGAGGGATTGCATAGGAAAAGACAGCAGAAATAATATATATGATTTTTCAGTACAAAGATATCAAAGTATTCTGAATAGTGTAGTAAGTAATTCTATTCTGGAAGAAGTCAATAAATTACGAGACGAATTAAAAAAATCCAGAATGCATCAGTTGTCAAATGAGCAGATAATGGAAAATTTGTTGTTGTTTAGAAATTATACAAGGGGGCATGGAATCTATACATATGAGTTTACAGAATCTCTAGTTCTGGCACTGGTAAAAATAGCTGTTTATCTGACGAATGTCTTAGGGGAGTTATATCAGATACATCCGATAGAAAAGCTGCAAAATCTGGGATGGTTGTATAGAGATGGAGAGGAATGTTATTTCTTAAGCAGTAATTATGATACGGAGTATGAATTCATAGAATACAGTCGAGGACGAACCTTAAGAATAGATGCACAGAGAATAGAATAAATGGTAAAGTACAAATTGTACAGAAGAAAGAAAAAACAAAATTAAACAAGAAATAGTTGTGTTGCGGATGGGATAAGACAGGAAAGGATAGGCGATTTTGATAAAGAAAGTAATAGGACATTGGAATGTTTTAAGAAGATCTTTACTACACATCATCATATGTTATACATTTTGGTTAGGTTCATGGGGGTTTAAGAATCCTGAAGGGCGTACACAAATCTTTGATATAGTGTGTGCCTTTGGGGGAGTGGTAGTGTATGCGGTATTTTTTCTGCTGACCTGTTACATTATCGGAAATAAGAAAAAACAAAGGGGAATGAAAAAAGCAAAATTTACATTTGTTAATACATATGCATTCCAATTAGATATTGCTCATGCTGTGATTCCAATAAGTTTCTGTATTTTTTATTTTTATAGAAATTTTGAAATGATGATGGAATATAAGGTTGTAATGATAATATGTATATGGATATTCATTGCTTTGTTATTTTATTATGATATAGGTTCTGCTGTGTTTCCATACCAGTATTATAAAAAGATTCAGCTTATGGCAGCCAGAAAAAATCCAGAATTACGGGATGCATGGTTTAGCATATCAGATTCGCAATACGACATGAGCAGTTTCTCACTCTTACCATATATTGCAGTTATTTCAGATACGATAAGAGAGGAATGCCCGATTGTTTTTTCACAAAAAGATATAGAATGGATTAATAAAAAAAGAAAAGTGAATCTGAGTTATCTTGATTTTAATAAGTGTCTTTTTTATCTGGAAGGAAATCAAAAAAATGAGAATATTACTGACTGGATGAAGAAATTAGAAAAATTTCCGCATATCAAATGTGTAATTTTGACTGAGGGAGAGAAAGTATGGGAGATATATCAAACAGAAATAAATGATTTAAAAAGATGTTCTACAGTAGAAATTATTCCTGTAAAAGAACCGATATATGATATGTTCACGCTTTCCAGATACATAGGAAAAATAAATCCAGGATTTAATGCCAGAAATATGGATATAAACAGGAAGATTATAAGCAACCCATTTTTGAAAGAAAGATATCTTGAAATCAGTCAGTCGCCGGAAACGGTAAAGTTATTATTATCTAAAGTATTTAATGAATTAGAACCCTTGTCAGGAATTTATGCGTTGTTTGATTTAATGGATTTAATGTTGAGACTGGCACTGGCATTTTATGCTCCGCAGGAAACAGAATGGTATATAAACAGCAGTAACAGCAAAAAAATAGGAAATATGTTTGCAATGATGACATTGCTGGAACAACAGAATGCGTTTTTTTTGGGGAAAAAACTACCAAAGGAGCAACAGGTTTATTGTGCATATGCTGGGGAACGAAAAGTATATGTGCGTGCAGTTTTGACTGAGAAAGATGAGATACTTATAAAAAAGTATCTGGCAGACTATGAGGTATCTGGATATGAAATGAATTATGCAGATATAATCTATCTTTGTGCGCGTCTGAGAAATGCAATCAGAGGGCATGGAACTGTTGCTGAAGATGATATGAAAAATATGATGATTCTGCTTTTTAAACTGGTACTGGTGCTTCATTATGTTCTCGAGTTAGAGAAAATGTTTTTTTTATGTGAGACATATGAGAATTGGATATATGGTTCATATGGAGCGGAGATGGATGACAGACTTGTAGATTTTGAGTTTTACAGACAGGAGGAAATTGATTCCAGAAAGTATAATAAAAAAAAGATAGGATTTTTGCTTTTTATTGATGGGCAGATGGAGTTTTTCAATAATTATTTAAAGAATACGGGAGGAAATACAGCAGAAAAATATATAGAATATATAAATTATCAATCAGGTACTTTGATGACATTATCCTATAAAAACTGATAAAAGTTACTAGAAAAAGAAACAAATGTTCGAAAAAAAGACTTCCATTTTGGAATCAGGTGTGGTATGATATATCAAAAGCGAATATATGTTCGGAAAATATGTTCGATATCATACAGGGAGGAAAAGCTTATGAGAAATACAACAGGTACCACACAGGAAATGAGAAGAAAAGAGAACCATAAATGTTCAAAAACAATGGCAGTGATCCTGGGACTGATCGTTACACTGGAAGTTATGATCGCAGGCGGAATGATATTTAATGTTGACTTTCATTCTGCGGATATTATTACTTTGATATTTGGGGCTATTGTGGTTTTCTCAGGGGCAGTTGCAATCCTGACGGACAATTGAGTTCTAAATATTAGACAAAAGACTTATCAGATGGTATGATTAGAAATATATCATAACAAGGTATGGCGCATACCATAAAAGGGGTAAAGATGACGGTAAAATCAAGTCTTTTGGAAATGTTAGAGAAGAATAAAGGAGAAGTAATTTCCGGGGAACGCATTGCCAGTGAACTGGGATGCACCAGGGCAGCAGTATGGAAAGCTGTGAAATCTCTTCGGGAAGAAGGATACCGTATTGAAGCGGGTCCGAATAAAGGCTATATGCTTGCGAAAGACACAAATCGTCTGTCACAGGAGGGAATCCGCCTGTTTCTGGATGATCCGGAAGTTAAGATAGATATTTATGATGAACTGGAGTCTACGAACCAGACAGCCAAGAAAGAGGCGATGATCGGAGAAGCAGGACACGGTTCCTTCGTAATTGCCAGAAGCCAGACCGCAGGCAGAGGACGGCGCGGACGGGGATTTTATTCTCCGGCAGATGCCGGACTTTATATGAGCGTGATCCTGAAACCACAGGGAACCTTACATGACAGTCTTCTGATTACCACAGCAGCAGCGGTAGCAGTGTACAGAGCAGTAGAACAGATCTGTGGGATTCAGCTTGACATTAAATGGGTAAATGACCTGTTTTATCACGGCAGGAAAGTCTGCGGAATTCTCACAGAAGCAGTGACGGATTTTGAAAGCGGAAATATTGATTTTGTCGTAGTAGGAATCGGTCTGAATCTTTATCAGGATTCAGATACCCTGCCGACAGAACTGCAGAAGATTGCCGGAGCATTGTATACAGACAGAGAAGCAGCCGACACAGCCGACAGAAACCGCCTCGCCGCAGTGATTGTAAATGAACTGAGAAAAGAAACCAGAGATTTAAAACTATCTCCGGACTACATCAGCCATAACATGATTCCGGGCCATGAGATCACCATTACAGACGGAAATTCCTCAAGAAAAGCATTCGCATTGGAAATATGTCAGGATGGAAGACTGAAAGTACGGGAAGAAAATGGAGAGGAGACAGTGCTGGCATTTGGAGAAGTGTCGGTATCTGTATAAGCGCAATCAGAGAAACAAGAGATAATTTATGAATTAAAAATGAGATTCAGATTTGCGACCAGTGTATAATCGCAAATCTGGATCTCATTTTGGATTCAGGGTTAATTGTTATTGTTATCCGTGTCCTCAATTTCTCCGGAAAATTCTTTTTTTAATGATACAGGCTGGCTGTTGGTGACTGCTGTATCAGCAGTATTTGCAGAAGTTTCAACATTTGCTGTATCGACATTCTCTGATACATTCGGGGCAGTCATTGCATTCGTATTTGCACCTGCATTTCCAGGATCTCTCATATCCTGCTGAAAAGGATGATAAGGAGTCCAGTAATGCTCATTTTTAGAGAATGTATCAGACTCCTGCTGTTCTTTATCCAGAGCGTCTTTCTTACGTGTAAGAATATAAATACCGGCAAAGATAATGGCTACTGCAATTACAAGCTGAGGAAGGTGATATGCAAAGGTTCCCAGAACATTTGCCAGATAACCCGGAAGAATCATATAGAAGAAATCCACAAGATTATTCCACAGGATGGAAGCTCCGAATACGATCAATACAATGGCCGTCAGTTTTCTGTGATGAGTCAGCAGGGTATCCACATCACCGATCAGTTTATCCATATGAAGCACATAAGAATCCTCCACAGAATAAAATTCTTCCTCAGAAAGAGATTTCAGGTTGTGTACATTGAAGAAACTGTAGAACCAGATAATTGGAATAAGGAATATAAGCCAGTCCATTCCGGTGCATGACCCTACGGCAAATACACCCCAGAACAGCAGCATAATACTGATTCCCTGTTTCTTAAACCCCATGTACATTTCTCCTGCACCGGGGATTAAGGAAAAAATAAAAAGCCAGAATCCACGTTTTTGTTTTTGCATACTTTATTTGCCTCCATTCATTATTTTACTGGAAAAATCATTTAAATACTGAGCCAGAGAGCCGGTTCCATCACAGATGCTTTGTCCGATATCTCTGGTAAAATTATAAAGCCGACCGCTTTCACTGTCCGGCGAAGACCGGTTTGTCTGCACGGAATAGGAAGGTGTCTTAAAGGAAAAATCAATTTCCGGAACACTGAACAGCAAAAACAGTGCAACGGCAATTCCGGCGGCTGTCTGTAATCCGTAATAGAGAAGCTGGACTTTATGGGATGCTTTATTAGCTGCTTTTGCAAACTGAACTTCTCCGGAGTCAGCTTTTCCCAGGATCTGATCAGCCAGATAAGCGGGAGCAGAAGCAGCAGGAGTGTTCGATTCCTGTGTCATCATCTGCTCCAGACAGAAATCACAACGATCCAGATGGGAAAGAAATTCTATCAGTTCATCTTCTTCCATGGTTCCATTTTCAAATTTTATTAAATCATCGTTATTAATATGCATCTAATCACTCCTTTCCAGCATTTTTTTCAGCATAGCCTTTGCCCGGTAAAGCTGTGTCTGAATCGTTTTGGGATTTTTATTGGTTCTCTGGGCAATTTCATTTACAGAAAGTTCCTCACAGAAATGCGCGTAAGCCACTTCTTTGTAGGGACTTTTTAACTGCATACACAATGCCTGAACATGGGTATTGGATGCAGTGAGCATATATTCATCTTCGGGAGAAGACTGATGATCCGGAATCTGGGAAAAGTAGGTATCTTCGGTCGGAATACTTCGCCGTCCGGCAGCTTTTAGGTAGTCCAGACACTTGCGGACTGCGATTTTACTCAGCCAGGCTTTTTCATAAGCACCATCAAAACGGGAAAGGTTCTTATAGGCAGACAGAAATACTTCCTGAGTCAGATCCTCGGCATCAAAAGGATTGCCGACGGATTTCAGGCATATCGAGTATATTAAGTTCTGGTATTGCTGAATGAGGTATTCCAGATATTGCTTTTCTGTTGTCATTACTGTCTCCTTTTGTTCTCCCGTTCATTAATTATAACGCAGGAGGGGGAGGAATGGATTCATATATTTGAAAAAGATTTGGGAAAATTGAGAACTCTTTCGTACAGGCAGCCACCGTAGCTCGATATCCGGCAGCCACCCGACTTGTTGCAGATTGCAAATGAATGAAGGGAATTTATGGTTCCTTTTCATTTGCTGATTTCAGTATAAATGCAAAAACGAATGGATACCAACGACCAATAGTTGAAATTTAACCAAATCAAGTAGCGAAGCGGATTGCGAATATCCGCTTGACATCCTTACGGGTTTCTGTTATGGAAAAATTCAACTTTATGTAGTTTGTAAAAACATGAATTGTATTATAAAATTGAATTGTAAGTGTTAAAGCAGATTATAAGTTAAGGGGATGGACAGTATGAGAACAAATGATATCAGCCAATGGGAAAACGTATATTTATCGAATAAAAATACTTTTGCTTCCTGCAATAAAAGGAATTTAGAAGCTTATCGCTGTATCAGGGAAGAAGAATACGAAACTTTGGAAAAATGTGCAGAATATTGGATTGAAAACAGAAGTCATGCGGCTTTTGTACATTTCTTTATTGAAAAAGGAATGTTTCCAAACGAATTGTTTGTGGACTGTCTGAATGGATATGTAAAAATATTTAAAGAGAAATATAACTGTAAAAAAATATCCTGGACAACACTTCGGGTAATGAAAAAAGAATACTGGCTGTCTCTGGATATAGGCTCAGACAAACTGATGGATAAAGTTTATTGTTACAAAAATGGTTATATAAAGAAATTATGTACAAAGAAAGATATCCAAGAAATAAAATATCAGATAAAAATGGCGCAGAAAACACAGAAGGAAAAAGAGAAAGAAGCAAAAACAAATGGAAAGAAGCAGAAAATCAAAACAATAGAGAATTACAGCGTTCCTGACAGAGAAATAATGATTCAACTGGGAATTTATTTCAACCTGAGTTCAGCAGATGTTGATAAATTCCTTTGCATGGCTGGGCTTCCACAATTTTATGTGCCGGATATTGTAGATGCTGTTTCGATGTATTATCTTGACAGATATCATGAGGAAGGAATAAAAAATCCCAATATGTGGAAAGAGGAAGGAGAAAACCGGATTATTGAAACAAAAGAGGGGATAAACCGGGTATTACATATTATGCTGGATGATATTGAGACCGGCAGTCAGAAGCATGAAAATTTAAAAAGCAAAATGTATACAGTAGAAGTAAATAAGGGCAAGATTCCACCGTACAGAAAAATTGTGTATCAGCATTCTTTATGCGATACAGTAGATGAGGAAATTAAAAAATTTATGGAGGAAGTAGAACCTGAAAAAAACAGAGAAATTCTGAATGGGAATACCTTATATATCACCACGAAGATGAAAAATCTTTATGAAGAACATAAGAAGGATGATTTTAAAACTCTTATAGATCAGGTTATTCTGCAAAAAAGTAAAGATTCAAAATATGTCTCGGCAATAGAATATCGGTATGGATACATGAGGAGACTTCAAAAAGCAATGCGTGATGCCATTATGAAAAATGGATGTGAAAAAAATTTTGAGAATATAAACTGGACATTCGGCAGCAAACAGCCGTGGAAGTATGAATTTCTGAAAAAGAATTTACCTGAAGATGTCCAGACGCAGCCTGACAAAAAAGAAGAGAAGAGATTATCAGGGAAAAAGAAGAAACCGGAAGAAAAAATCCGGAGAAAAAAAGAAGATATTGTTCATATATGGTATTGTGAAGATTTTATTGAACAGGGACCTGAAAGTGAAAGCAAATCTACAGTAGGAGCAAGTTATAGTCTGGATTATTATATCCGTAATCGTCCGCTAAAAGTAGAAACAACAAAGACGAAAGAGGATGGAAGTAGAGAAACTGTGAAAGAAAGCATAAAAATCCCGCAGATGATGTCAAAAACTGCATTAACTAAATTTACAATTGCAACAGGAAGTGAAAACAAAAGGGATATGTATTTTGAGGCTGTAGGATATGGAGTTGAAAGAGAATGGTATCCTGAATATGTAAATGATCTGAAAGATGAAGCAGAAGATAAGATGAGAACTAAGACCAGAGATAATTCCTATCCTGTAGACAGAGGAGATATGCTGTTTGAGTATGTATGCATTTTAAGAGACAAATTAATAAAGAAATATGTGGAGAATGATAAAGAAAAGAATCCTGATATTTTCGGTGGTAATCTGAAAAAAAGCTTTCCTTTTGCACGAATGATGAATTATGTAACCAGAGATATTCAGTATGTTCTGGAATTTATTGCGGGCAAAGATTTAGCCAGGCGGATAGATGAGACTGATGAGGAGTTAAAAAAGAAAAAAGAAATTCTGGAGAAAGAGGATGAATTAGTGGTACAGAAAGATAGATTACAGAATGTTGGAAACAGTGGATATTGTCTGTGCTTCCCATATTCTGTGAAAGAATGCGAATGGTATTATGCAGGACATGTGGGAGGTGAGAAGTAATGTATGTGGGAGATTATAAAATACTGCGTACAATCTGCAAAACAGAAAGTTCATGTCTGTATGCGGTAGAAAACTGTTCTGCCGCAGGGTCTAAAGATGAACTGCCATATGTATTGAAAGAAATGAATCTGGATGAAACAGGAATCTCTACTCTGGAGTATGAGAAAAAGATATCTCAGGATATCGAAAACTCTCTGGAAAAAAGTATCGCCATTCCTGCAATGACCGTATTTAAGCAGGACGGAAAGGAATATGCAGTAATGCATATGGCAAAAAACGGAAAGTTTTTGTCCGAGATTATTGAAATGCTTGAAGAATCTTCAAAGGAAGAAGAATGGAAAGCAGAACTGATTTTCAAAATTATTGATGCGGTTTTAATATCTCTGGGAGAGCTGCATAAGAAATATTTACATCTGGATCTGCATCCGGGAAATATCTTTCTGGAAAACTTTGATTTTGAAACAATGACAGCAGGATTTGCCAAGTTTATTGACTTCTACAGCGCAGTAGAGATAAATGAAGATGGAAAAGGAATAAAAAAAGAGCATCTGAGTTTTACCAATGGCTTTACAGCACCGGAACAGCTTAACAGTAAACAGTTCATTTTTTCTGCTTCTGCGGATACCTATGCAGTTGCGGCGATTACAGCAAGAATGTTTCTTGGAAAAAATTTTCTCAGCAAAACAGAAGAATTGGATGTTAACTATGGGAAAGAATTAATTTATCATGGACAGAACCCGATTCTGGATATTCTTCTGCGAAAGTTCCTTATCTGTGGACTGGAATATTCAGAAGATTACAGATTTACAGATACAGACAGGATGCGCAAAACACTTTCTGTATTAATGGAAAGTATTCAGGTTTACAAAACATCCGATTATTACAGACTGTTTGAACTGGCATATTCCATGCTGGTTTCCAGAAGTGAAATCAATGTGGATGGATTGAAATTTGACGGAAGAAGTTTTTCTGCTTCAGTTGCTGCCCTTTCCGGGAGTCTGTATCAAAGAGAACCAAATGTGGAAAAATGCCTGTTTATTTTTGAATTGTTGTGGAAAATGAAGAAAAAATTTCAGGCACAGATCTGGAGTGGAGATTGGATTTCCCTGATTAAAAGCGGAATTGCCTGCTATAACCATGTAGGACAGAGCCGAAAAGCGTATGCACTTTTTAAAGAACTGGAAGGAATGAAGCAGCAGATTCATGTGCTGGAATATTTAAGCATACGAAACAGGGCAGCAGTATTTCTGGCAGACAGCTACCGATATGAGGAAGCTTGTGAGATGATGAAGAAAAATGTGGCTCAGTTGGAAAGAATAAAAGATACTTATAAAAAAGCTGCACAGGATTTGGGAATGGCAGCAGCGGACTGCTGTCAGGTGACAGACCTCGCCAGATCTTACAGCGCACTGGGACAGTATATGACATTTTTGCGATTATGGGATTCAGAGAATGATATTTTACTTCATGGAGATCCGGAAGCGGCATTTCTGAAAGCGATTCAGGAATTCGGGCAGCAGACCATTAACCAGAATATTACTTACTCTCATCTGCTCCATTATGCAATTCAGAGAAAGGATGAAAAAGGAAAACAGATTTTTGAGAAATACAGGAAAGCGTATTTTGGAAGAGAAGGAAATATCTTTGAACAGATAGACGAGACATTGGAAAAATGGGAATTCAAATATGAATTATACGTTTTGCTGAAAGCAATCTATACTTATTATATAGAAGAAATAAACGGAGAATTTGCAGATAAAATTTATGGGATGTTAAGAAACGAAAAACTGATTAACTGCAAAGAACATCCGATTGAACTCATTTATCGTTATATGGGACTGATCTTATATGAATATAACAAAAAGAAAGGTGTTTCACCTGTAGATGAGTATGTGAAAGATGCCTTTGTCAATGCAGTAACCTGCATGGAACCAGCTCAGATCGATATGGAAAAAGACCTTACAATCATCATGTGCATCAGCTACCATTCCATGTGGAAATTCAACTGCATAACCGGACAGGAGAGCAGGAATGAAGAACTTATAGATCTTTTACAGGAACACTGCCGGAGAAGCGGATGGGAAGAACTGTTGGAAAAATTACAGCAGGTGCAGGATCTGGATCAGATATTTGAATATGAGTATAGTTAACAAAAAGAAAAAAATGCCAACGAATACGAAATGGTTTTTCATTCAGTATTCGGAGGCATTTTTTTTGTTCAACTATATGTCGTTAGAGGAATGAGTAAAACTGTGAAATAATGATAGCATCAAAAAATAGGAGGTACAGTTTAATGAATATTCTTATAAAAAGTTCTAATGGTATTACACAGGTATCTGCTGATTCGAAACTTATGTCACAGCGTAAAGTATTTATTGAGGGAGAACACTGAGTTTAAAACTTAATGTTCCGCTTGATGAAATTCTTTACCTTCCTGTGGGACATATCATCGTATTTCGCCGGGGACAGAAACCTGTATTTTCTACAAGATATGATATTTATAATGATGAATTCTATAAAAAAATAACGAAGGAATATGAAAATAAATCCAATCGGAGTTTAGAAGTTCGCTGACAGGAACAGCCTGATATTTCTGTGAAAAGCAGAAAAATGTATTGAACAAATTTAGAAATTGATATATACTTATGTCAATAAAAAAACGGAAACCCAAAAACAGACAGGAAAATGATGAAATTCAGAATATTCTGTGAATTACTTGCGAGAATGATGCTGGAAAGTATTGATTTTACTGATGTTTCAGAGGGATACCGTAGAAATGAAAAGCCCAAGAGACAGGGCATTGCAACAGTTCAATATCTTTTAATTCAGAATCTGAATCAGATGTAGAAATGAAAAGCCCAAGTAGATAAAAAAGAATATTGGTAACATAGAGAATGCCAACAATTATTGGACAGTTTTAGTTCAGTAGTTGTTGGCATTTTTCAAGTATATGTCGTTAGAGGAGAAGGATAAAAAATGCGATAATGATACTATCAAAAGAAGAGAGGGTGGATGCAGTATGAAAAAGATGCATTTAATCAGACAACATGACGAGAAGGACTGCGGAGCGGCATGTCTTTCCATGATCCTCGAATATTATGGTCTGAAGTTGCCAATGGCAGTTATCCGAGATGCGATTCAGGTGGATCAGAACGGAGCAAATATTTATGGAATGCTGGAAGGTGCAAGTCGATTTGGTTTAAAAGGAGATGCCAGAGGCGGCAGTGCGGAAGACGTATGGGAAGTGCTGTCCGGCTATGATTTTTCTGATCCTGTGATCATCAGAATTCTTAATCGTGGTGTTTATGAACATTATGTTGTAGTTTCTGACTTTAAAGGAAACAAATTGCAAATATGTGATCCGGATATGGGAAAGCGTACCATGACAAGAGAAGAATTTCAGGAATGTTTTCTGGGAAATATTATCTTCTATAATAAGACAGAAAATTTTCATGCAGAAAACCGAAAGAAGGGAGAATTGAAGCGTTTTATAAATATGCTTTTAAAGCAGAAAAAACTTCTGGGTATCATAACATTTTTGTCTTTCTTTGTAACACTTATTGGAATCTGCGGAACTTTTGTTTTTCAGTATCTTATAGATTCCGTACTGCCTGAATTTGACCGATATGGAACAGCAGGAAAAGGACTGGAAAGTTTCGCAGCACTCCTGCTGATTCTTGGAGGACTGTACGTTATTAAAATGGCAGTAGAACTTCTTAGGGGAAAACTTCTGATGCTGATGAGCAAAAACATTGACCTTCCCCTGATGCTGGGATATTACGACCATGTTGTAAACCTGCCGATGCGTTTCTTTGAGACAAGAAAAACAGGAGAAATTCTCAGTCGTTTTGCAGATGCGGAGAAGATCAGAGATGCGATTTCCGGTGCAACCTTAACCATTTTGATCGATACGGTTCTGGTTGCGGCGTGTGGAACAGTACTGTATCGATTTTCCATGACATTGTTTATAATTGCGATTGCAACTTTTATATTATATGTACTCATCAGTATCGCATATATAAAGCCACTGGAAAAAAATAATCGCAGGTCAATGGAACAGGGGGCAGAGTTTAATTCTTATTTAAAAGAATCTATTGACGGAATGGAAACAGTCAAGACCTCACAGGCAGAAGACACAGTTAAGGAAAAAACAGCCGGATTATTCAAAGAAAACCTGAAAACAAATATTTCCGGCAGTATGCTGAGTCTGAGCAAAGAATCACTGATCGATTTTGTAACTTCCATTTCCGGTCTTGTTTTACTGGGAGTTGGGGCTTTAAAGATCGCAAATGGTGAGATGAGTATTGGTTCCCTGATGACGTTTTCATCTTTGCTGACGTACTTTCTGAGTCCTGTACAGAATCTGGTAGACCTTCAGGGAAATTTGCAGACTGCACTGATTGCAGCGGAAAGGCTGAATGATGTCCTTGATTTAAAATCAGAGGATATGAGTGGCACCGAGCCGGAAGAAGAGATTATGGATATTCGGTTTGAGGATGTTTTTTTCCGGTATGGAACAAGAGCGTTAACATTAAACGGACTGGATTTTTCTGTGAAAAAAGGACAGAAAATTGCACTGGTTGGTGAAAGCGGCTGCGGAAAATCTACAACAGCGAAACTTATTCAGGGGCTTTATATACCTGAAACAGGGAGGGTGCTGATTAATGGCATTCCAACATCTGAATTGTCATTAACATGGATGCGTAAAAGGATCGCTTTTGTGACACAGAATACATTTTTGTTCAGCGATACAGTAAGAAATAATCTTACAATTGGACTGGAAGAACATGAGATTCCGGATGAGGATGAGTTTATCAGAATATTAAAAGCATGTGCCTGTGATTTTGTTTTTCAGATGCCGATGGGACTTGACACTTTTCTTGAAGAAAATGGAAACAATCTTTCCGGTGGTCAGCGTCAGAGACTTGCCATTGCCCGGGCACTTCTCCGAAAACCACAGTTACTGATCCTCGATGAGGCAACCAGTGCCCTCGATACCATAACAGAGGCAAAAGTCCAGAAAGCATTCTGTGAATTATATCCATTCATGACAATTGTGATGATTGCTCACCGTCTGAGCACCGTAAAACAGTGCGACCAGATTCTGGTGATGGAGCATGGTACGGTTGTAGAAAGAGGAACTCACAGTGATTTGCTGAAAGAAAAGAAAGGTTATGCTGATCTGTGGTTACAGCAGAATAATGCTGTAGCTGCATAAGCAGCCAATAGAAAATATTCTGTTTATATTGCATCTGATGAGCATTCCATATATACTTATGTTAACAGAAAAAATGGGAAATCCAAAAACAGACAGGAAATGAATGGTTTCAGAATATTCTGTAAATTAATTGCAAAAACGATGCTGAAAGCTATTGATTTTACTGATGTTCTGGAGGTATACCGTAGAAATGAAAAGCCCGAGATACTGGGCATTGCAACTTGTAAGGTTCCCCTTGTAGCTTTCTGCAGACACCGTAGAAATGAAAAGCCCGATATAGTTGGGTATAGGGATATAAATAAAAAAGTTTGATCTTTTTTCTGTGAGTATTGAAAGATTAATGAATTACTACAGTGAGTAGCTCGAAATAATTCAATACTTTTTATTTGTGAAAAAGGAGAGATATATATGGTGCTAACAGAGTCTGTGAAAAGAAAGATTGGAGAATATATAGACTGGGAAAACTGTTTTGATTTTTCGGGATGGGAAAAAACAGATATATTTATAGATGAAAAATTATCAGATTCCTGGATTAAAGCAAGACCAGAAGATGCCTATAAGTTTGAAAATCCGATATTTAAAAAATATGTCGACTCTGCAAATGGAAAATGGTTGGAGAAACAGTATTCAAAGGATAAATATAAGGTTATAGTGGCTTCAGGTTTGAATGATGCACGAACAGAAGATGAGCTGTGTGAGACTATTTTACATGAGTTACGTCATTGCCTTGATTATCAAAATGCAGTAAAAGATTTGGATTTTAAAGATTATTATTCTGGAAATCAGTATTATAAAAATTGGTCGGAATATAGAGCAGTTACTGTGAGTATTCGTTATAATTTTTTCTTAAAAAACAGATCAGATAGAAAAGATTTGTTTAAAATCTTAGCAGAAATATTAGGAAGCTGGTCTGCAGATTGTGTAGAAGGATTGGTACAATCAAAAGAACCGGAAGAAAAGTTATATTTTCTGAGCCGATATATTGGTGCTTCCAGAGCTATACGAAACTTAAGCATAGAGTATTTATCTGATGCACAGGCGTTTCAGCTCTGGTTACTGACTCCGACTTATATTACAGAGAAATATGGATATGTTTTTTATATTGCTAATGAATGGGATAATCTTAAAAGATGTCTGTTAGATGCTGAACCACATACCTATTATTATCGAGATTTGGTTGCGAGATTGAAAAATTTATAGTTCTTGAAAAACATTGAAAATTAGGATATACTTATGTCAACAGAAAAATGGGAAACCCAAAAATAGACAGGAAAATGAATGATTTCAGAATATTCTGTGAATTACTTGCAAAAATGATGCTGAAAGCTATTGATTTTACTGATGTTGTGAAGGTATACCGTAGAAATGAAAAGCCCGAGACACTGGGCATTGCAACGATTAAGAGAAAAGATGTTATTGCTAAAAGGTACATGTAGAAATGAAAAGCCCGAGACACTGGGCATTGCAACATTCCTTCGCGGTTCGTGTGGCGATCGTAAGCCCAGTAGAAATGAAAAGCCCGAAGTAGTTTAGCAACGGGATGTAAAAAGAGAATCATTAACTAAATAGGATTTATTTTCAGGAAAGGGATCAGAATAAAAAATTTGATCCCTTTTCTGGTATCGTTGAAAATTAATAGAATTACTACGGGGAGTAGTTTTGAAAGCTTCAAGTATATGTCGTTAGAGTTTTCGGAGTATGTGTGTTTCAATATACTTGTAAGGAATTTTCCTGACATTCAGGAAGGTTACTGAAGAAGTTGGAACTGTACATGGTATTCAAAGAAAAAGAGGAAACCAGATATGGCACAGATGGATAAAAGTTTTTAGACAATTATATGTGAATAAAGCTGGGGTGGGAATTCAATGAAAACGTATACTTACGATGAAGTTAATGTCTTTATTAAGGAACTTGAAACAGGAAGGGATGAAATTCAAAACAAAATATCTGGACTTAGAGAAAAACGGAAATTTCTGAAACTGTTGGATTTCAAAGGCAAGCAAGAGATTGACAAGGAAATAGAAGCTTTGACTTTTAATTCTACTTGTCATAATTATTCTATATTAATGTTGCAGCTGTATGAAGACTCAATAAAGCCTAATAGAGGCTCGATGGAGGATAAGAAGCTTATTCAGTGTGAAAAAGAAGCAGAGGCAGGGAATGGAATCAGCAAACTAATCATATTTTGCCACAAATGTTTTGTTGAGCATACGATAGTTGACCACGACCTGAAACGGCTTGAAATGGAAGCTGGCAACGGAAGCTATTCAAGTGCATATATCCTGTTCGGGTATAATATGTTCTTTGCAGATTAGATTACGAAATATGTTTAATAAATGTATGTTATTACAGGAACATTATTAGGAAGAGTCGAGAAATAAATAGAGGTACCATGTTTGGAACTTCTATTGGTTCTTTCTACACTTTGGGTATTCATAGTGTATAGAATACCTCCTGAGTTTTAAGGAGATTGTAGCAGAATAAAAAATGAAAAAACAGATACGGATGATTACCTACTTACGGATAAAACTCAAAGAAACGCAATCAAACAGACTTTCAAAAATTACAGAAATATGACTTCTGATGTAAGAAGAACACTTGCATCTATAGGCATTCAGGCGGAGAAGAGGAAGAAACACTGGATACTTCGATAGGGGAATAAAATTTTCATATGTTCGTCAAGTGTAAGTGACTACAGATCAGGAATGAATCTTGCACTGGAAATCTGCCGTACTCTTTCAGAAGTTTAGTAAAAGCACTGCATTGAGATGCACCATTAAGCTAGATTGCAGAGATAATAAAAAAGAAACAATGATTCTGGTTGATGCACGTTCAGAAGTATTTTTGAAACAGTTCCAGAAGATTCTGGAATATAGAGTATAAAGTAAAAAATATGATTATGAGCCAGAGAACAGTTTAACTAGAAAATGCCGATAAACATTGGGGTAGTCCCGGTGATTATCGGCATTTTTTTAACTATATGTCATTAGAATTTCAAGCATATTTTGGGTTTAATATACTTGTAAAGGATAAGAAAACCGTCAGATATACGGAGAATAAAGCAGACAGAGTAAGATGCAAAATTCAACTTTAAGTCGTTGGCGGAAATTAACAGGAAATGCAATAATAATATCATCAAAAGAAAGGAAGGAATTACCTATGAAAAATCTGAAGAAACTTAATGAAAACGAAACCCGCAACATTAATGGCGGAGGAAACTATTGTAAAATCTGTGGCTATGGAAACAATACATATAAAAGCTGGAGTAATGTCGCCAGTCACATTCTTCGTAACCACCTGCGTCAGTTTGCCGGAATTTATGCGAAGAATGTCAGGAAGTATATCCGTTAACAAAAAAGGAGAAACACATTACCAGAAATCAGTAGACATCAAAAAAGAAGGTATTTTGAAAGGAGAACAGAATTTATGAAGACTACAAAAACAGCAGAAAATCTCAAAACTATGAACGAAATGGAAACCCGTGAAGTAAATGGTGGAAGAACTTATAGCTGTCCATTTGGATGTAATAAGTCAGGTGGATACTGGAGTGTTTATGGACACTGCCTGATTACCAGATGCTTTACACGCAACAGATATCTGAATGCTTTGTGGAAAGGAGCAGGATTCTGTTTTTCAACAGCACTTTCAAATGAACTTACCAGAGTTTTAAACGCTTCTTTTGTCAGAGGTAAACATGCCAGATAAGTTTTGATGATGTTCATTTGTTTCGGCATTGAAAAGTTTCTTTCAGTGCCGGAACAGATGAAAAATTCTTTGTATGAGGCATAAACGTGACAGGGACTTTATCTATCTGAAACAATGCGTCTAGGGTATGGTTATCGAAAAAAAGAAATGTGAGATGGCTTATTAAAAGAAAGTTTATGTTGCATTTGGCGAGTGTTCGATATATACTTATGTTAACAGAAAAATGAGAAACCCAAAAACAACCAGAAAAATGAGTGATTTCAGAATATTCTGTGAATTACTTGCAAAAATGATGCTGGAAAGTATTGATTTTACTGATGTTTTAGAGGGATACCGTAGAAATGAAAAGCCCGAGATACTGGGCATTGCAACAGAACCATAAGTGTAGTTTGCTCCAGGAGGAACATCGTAGAAAAGAAAAGCCCGAAGTAGTTTAGCAACGGGATGTAAAAAGAGAATCATTAACTAAATAGGATTTATTTTCAGGAAAGGGATCAGAATAAAAAATTTGATCCCTTTTCTGGTATCATTGAAAATTAATAGAATTACTACGGAGAGTAGTTTTGAAAGCTTCAAGTATATGTCGTTAGAGTTTTCGGAATATGTGTGTTTCAATATACTTGTAAGGAATTTTCCTGACATTCAGGAAGGTTACCGGAGAAGTTGGAACTGTACATGGTATTCAAAGAAAGAGAGGAAACCGGATATGGCACAGATGGATAAAACTCAAAGAAACGCAATCAAACAGACTTTCAAAAATTATAGAAATATGACTTCTGATGTAAGAAGAACACTTGCATCTATAGGCATTCAAGCGGAGAAGAGGAAGAAACACTGGATACTTCGATATGGGAATAAAATTTTCATATGTCCGTCAAGTGCAAGTGACCACAGATCAGGAATGAATCTTGCACTGGAAATATGCCGTACTCTTTCAGAAGTTCAGGAAAAAGAAACGAAAACTTTTGATAATGAGCAATTGCTGGCAATGCATTGAACAAAAATAATCCGGCTGGTTATTGGCTTTCCAGCCGGGGAGTATAAACGAAAAATGTGAAATAGAGATAATGCCAAGGGGGAATGCAAATGAAAATATCAAAGATTAAAAATTCACGTCCGGGAATCAGTGTATTTGAGAATAAAAGTGAGGAACAGTTTTCGAAACAGAGTTTTTTGTATTATGCTCCGAAGAAAAACGGGAAGGTAAGACTGAAATCAAACGATCTGAGAAAACATGTAATGGACTGCAATAAAAATGCACAGAATCTGTATAATGTAATTAATCCGGAATTTGATTTTTGCAAAGATAAGAACCGTAAAAAGGTATTTGAAGACCTGGCAAAGAATTTCAATCTGGTACTTTGCAGTGCCTTAAGAAGTGTAGATACTTCAATTTCTGACCCTAAAGAGAGAGCAAAAGAAGAGACTGCATTTATACTTAATATGGATAAAGAGGGAATTAAGACAAAAAAAGATTCTATGAAAAGTGAGAATTTAATTGTGGAATTTCCCCCAAGCGATGAGGATAATGGTACAGAGAAAACAAAAAAGGCAGAGTCTCCGGAGTTAAAGGAACAGAGAAGAAAAGAACAGGAAGCAGAGATTCTGAAAATGACCGAAGAACTGGTTTTGCGTAAACTGAAAAAGACTCTTCGAAGAAATGCAACACTGGACGATGAAAGTAAAATGCAGATGACTGAAATTGCAATAAGTCTCATGAAGGCAATTTGTGTGCATGGAAATGCAGGATCTTTTGATCCTGTGATATTGAAAACATTTTTTAAAGAAATAGACAAAGATTATATGAAAAATGAACAGATGGAAGAGATTGTAAGATCCATAGAATCCCAGTCTGTAAAAGTAAAAGTTGCAGAGAAAGATGGAAAATATCTTTTACTGCCGGCGAATGCTGATCATAGAAAGAAGAAATATGCATTTGAGTTCATGAGAAAATATGCAGCCGCAGAAGCAGAAGGAAAACAGGAACTTACGGAACATATACAGGCATTGATTGGACTGTATCTTTGTGGAGAGTCAGAATATCAGGATGCAAAAAACTGTTTTTATGATATGGTGGAAAACCATGAGTGCATGTCTGGAGAAATTGAAGAGATTTGTAATACAATCGAAGAACTGAAAAATTTATCCAGACAGAAAAGAGAAGAACGAAAAGAAATAAAAGAGAAAATAAGAAAGATTGAGAAATCCGGGAAAGGGGATAAAAGAACCCCGAATAATAATAGTAATAAGAGTTATAAGAACGATAAAAAGGACAATGACAATAAAGAAAATGATATAAATCTAAATGAAAATGATCTTAAGAAAGCAATAGAAGAAATAGACAAAGAGCTTGCGAAAATCCCATTAGAAATCTGTATAAATAATGAAAAACTGAACAATGCAGTTATAAAAACAATGTCAGTAAAATACCGGGCAGCAGTAAAGTATCTGGTATCTAAGGTTAAAAAAACAGTACTTGGAGAAATTAAAGAGAAAAAAGACTGCTCCTGTGCAGATTTATACTGGATTGATTATATTGACAATACCGTGAAAAAATTGCTGCTGGATAGCAGGAACAAAGGAATGTACCGCTATGAGATCAGCTTTCTTTCCAATCACATCTGGAAGGAATGGACACAGTATATTTCCGGAAAATATATAGAACTGGGAAAAGGAGTCTATCATTTTGCAATTCCGGATTTATCTGGTGCTTTAGAGGGAAAACCAGTATCTGTCTGTGAAGTAAAACCAGAATACAGGAAAGGTATTTCCGGATTTGACTATGAACGGATTAAGGCAGAAGAATCTCTTGACAGAGAAATGGAAGAATATGTTCTGTTTGCTGTCAACAATTTTGCAAGAGCAGCAGCACCGGAGAATGAAAGAGAAAAACCGGGTCATGAAGATGTTTTGATCATGAAAACATCAGATGAGTTAATAGCAGAAAATAAAAAAAATCAGGAACCGATTGTTCTTTATAAAGATGCTGACAGGAGAATCCTTCAGTTCTTTGGTGGTCAGAGCCGTTTCAGGGAAAAGGAAGACAGTTTCATTAATCTGTATTCAGGAGAAGATTTGTACAAAGAAATCAGAAATGAATTGTATACAGTTCGGAATATAACGTTTCATTATACGACAAAAGCAGAAAAAGACCAGATACAGAAACATGAAATGGCGGAATATTTCTTTAAAGAAGAGCTTGCTGACATCTCAGGAGTTTTCCGGAAAAAATATTATTCCAATAATGTCTGGAAGTTTTACGATGTGGAAGTTATTAATGACCTTATGGATAAGATTTATTCCGGCAGAAAATACAGAGCTGCGCAGATACCTGCATTTAATAAGATTATCAGCAGACCTGCACTGCCACAGATCATCAATGGTTTTGTGAAGGGAAATTCTTTAAAAAAGATTATGAATTATCCCGACAGAGAAATAATTAAGCAGTATTGGTCAGCATTATTTTTTGTTCTGAAAGAACTGTATTATTATGATTTCCTTCAGGAACAGGAAAATCTGGAAGAGAATATACGGGAACGATTTTTACGGGTACTGGCAAGAAAATTAGAAGAGACATCAGATGCCAAGGAGCAAAAAGCGTGGGAGAGTTTTGACAAACGCATTTCAGAAATCGGAAGAGAGCGGTCTTTTGGTGAAATCTGCCAGGGGTTGATGATTGAATATATGCTTCAGAATAATGACAGTCCGATGGTTCGAAAAGAAAATATTCATAAAAGAACAAAAAGCAGAGATACACAGATTTATAAACATTATAGAACATTATTATATATCTGTATCCGTGATGCCTTTATAGAGTATCTGAAGGAAAAATGGCAGGGACTTCGGGAACCGGTTTTAATAAAAAAAGAATGGTCAGAAGAAGAATTTTGCCATTCAGATAATGTGGAACATCTGTCATTATATGACCATTTAAAAGATTTATTTCATTCTACTGCATCCGGTCCATCATGGTATATTGCGGCACATTTTATAAATCCTAAATACCTCAATCATCTGATCGGAAGTATTCGAAATTATCTACAGTTTACGGAAGATATTGAACGAAGGGCAGTTTCTCTTGGAAAATGTGTGGATAATGAAAGAGAAGAAAAGAATCTCAGATATCGAAACACTTTGGAGATTCTGGAATTTGTACTTCAGTTCTGCGGAAAAACAACAAAGGTGATGGAAGATTACTTTGAATCAAATGAAGTATATGCAGCGTATCTTTCTGATTTTGTAGATTATAAAACACCAAAAAATATAACAGATATTGAAACAGCTCTTCATATTTTCTGTGAACAGAAAGTTAATGTTGACGGGAAAGAAAACATGGTGGGAATTTACTATGATGGTGGCAATCTGATTCCTAATCGTAATATTATACGTGCAAATATGTATGGAAATGTCTCCTGTTTAAAGGCTTCCATGGATAAAATCAAGTATGCAGAAATCCGAAAAATGTATATAGATAAGAGCAAGCTGGATTCAGTTTTAAAGGAAGGCGTATGCCGTACAAAAGAAGATCAGAAGGCACTGAGAGAATTTCAGAATGAGAAAAACAGGATTGAACTGTTAGATTTGTCAACTTATACAGAAATTCTTAATGATATGCAGGCAATACTTATTGGCTGGACTTATATGAGAGAACGTGATCTGATGTATTATCAGTTGGGGTATTATTATACAAAACTGTTCTGGACGGATTCCATCAGTGAAGAAGATGAACGCCGCAGACTGACTGGCGATGAGATCAACATAGAAGATGGAGCAATCCTGTATCAGATTCTTGCGCTTAATACATATCATTTGCCGGTGATTTCCAATAAAAAGAATACGGTTTCTTTTGTAAAGGATAACGGATCAATTGGTGGAAAAGCATTGAGAGCTTTCTTTAGAAATTTTGAAAATGCTATTCCAATTTATCTGGAGGGATTGAGTCTGTTTGAAAATACAGATGAGCATGATGATATTATAGATACGAGAAACTATATAGAGCATTTCAAATATTTTATAAAATCAGACAGAAGCATGATGGATTTATACAGCGAGGTTTATGACAGATTTTTCAGACATGACCACAGGCTGAAAAAGAGTGTTCCGGAAGTACTGATAAATGTTTTGGCAAGAAACTTCATGGATGCCCGTATTTATATGAAGCTGGGAAGTAAACAAGTAGTTAAGGAAAAGACAGGAGTATCCCGTGAACACAAGGCATCAAAAATTGCTTTTACTGATAAAGGAATAGAAAGCACTGCGTTGACATACACCATTAAGCCAGATTCTAAAGATAATAAGAAGGAAGCAAAGATTTTGGTTGATGCACGTTCAGAAGTATTTCTGAAACAGTTCCAGAAGATTCTGGAATACAGAATATAAGAGAAAATACAGTAAAACAGAAGAAATGATTTTATTAAAAAATGCCAACAGTCACAGAGTAATTTAACTCAGTGGCTGCTGGCATTTTTTCAACTATATGTCGTTAGAAATTGGTATATTTTGGGTTTAATATACTGGTAAAGGTTAAGAAAACCGTCATACACACAGAGAATAAAACAGACAGAGTAAAATGAGAACTTCAACTTTAAGTCGTTTGAGGAAAGTAAAAGGAAATGAGATAATAACACTATCAAAAGAAAGGGGAAATACAACATGAAGGAAATCAGAGGGTCGCCGGTAAATTAAGAAGTATGATAGTAACTACGGTGTAGTTATAACAATGAGGTGTGAGGTTATCTTGCTTTATTTTATAACACATAATCAACAGGGAGCGAAACAAACATATCCATTAACGAGAAAGGAAGGAATTATCTATGAAAAATCTGAAGAAACTTAATGAAAATGAAACTCGCAACATCAATGGTGGAGGATCTTATTGTAAAATCTGTGGCTACGGAAATAATACATATAAGAGCTGGAGTAATGTTGCCACTCACGTTCTTCGTAACCACCTGCGTCAGTTTGCCGGAACTTATGCAAAGAATATATGGAAGTACCGCAAAGTTCTTGAATGGTCAATTGGACTGTAAGTCGAAAGAAAGACAGGACTTAAGCAATAATCTTTCAATTTGAAAACAATAAATGAAAACATGAAAAGGAGAAAACGATTATGAGTTGGATGGATGATCACTACAGAATGGATGAGGATGGTAACTTTGAGACATTAGCAGACTATAACAGAGCTGTAGGCAATGGTGATTTGGAAGAATTATCTAATGGTCGTTATTACGACAGGGAAACTAATACAGAATATGATTCCAGAGGTGATAAAATCTGAAATAACAGATTAACAACTGAATAAGAAAACAAATTTATCTTGGGGAAGGAAACTGGAAACAGTTTCCTTCTCTTTTTAAGTGCCAGCAAAACAATATTTGCAATTTAACCAGCAAATTTTCTGCCTGAAGAAAATTACATTCTGCATAAGAATATCTCTGAGAGACAGTCTTGCGAACCTTTCTGATTTGGTCTATACTTGACTGCAATGAAACAAAAAAATCAAAGGTACAGCATTTGTATAGAAGACAGTACAGAGCAATATGACAGATTGAAAGGGAGACACAGATCATGACAGAAACAAGACGCTTATATTATGAAGATGTATATAAAAAAGAATTCACCGCAACCGTTGTAGAATGCAGAGAAAGAAAAAAAGGCTATGCCGTAATTCTGGATGAGAGTGCTTTTTATCCGGAGGGTGGCGGTCAGCCGAGTGATGTGGGAACTCTGGGTGATGTGCAGGTGACAGAGGTTCATGAGAAAGATGGTGAGTTACTGCATTACACAGACAAACCACTGGAAGCAGGAACAAAAGTAGAGGGAAAAATTGACTGGAACCGTCGTTTTGACCTGATGCAGCAGCATTCCGGAGAGCATATGGTGAGCGGCATCATTCATGCGAAATATGGATATGATAATGTGGGATTCCATATGGGCAGTGATGTGCTCACTGTGGATTTAAATGGAATGCTGGATGAAGCACAGCTCGCAGAGATTGAGAGAGAAGTCAATGAAAAAGTGTGGGAGGATAAGGAAGTTGTGATCACTTATCCGACTGCGGAAGAGCTGGAAGTGCTTGATTACAGAAGCAAGAAGGAACTGACAGGACAGGTTCGTATCGTAACTTTTCCGGGAGTGGATGTGTGTGCCTGCTGTGGAACTCATGTGACTCATACAGGTGAGATCGGTATGGTGAAACTTCTCTCTGTAGTGAAGTTCCGTGATGGTATCCGTATGGAAATGATCTGTGGAAAACGAGTTCTGGATTATTTGAATATGGTGAATGAACAGAACCATCAGATTTCCGTAAAGCTTTCTGCCAAAATGGAAAAGACAGCAGATGCTGTGCAGCGTTTGCAGGACGAAAACTTCCGTCTGAAAGGTGCAGTTGCCCGTATGGAAGAAGAAATGTTCCAGGCAGAGGCAAAGAAATGGGAAGGTTCCGGAAGTGTTCTGATCTTTAAAGAGGGGCTGGAAGCGGATTCTGTCCGTAAACTTGCGGATGCGATTATGAATACCTGTGAGGGATGTTGTGCAGTATTTTCCAGAAATGAAGATGGAAGTTATAAGTATGCTATGGGCGAGATTGACGGAGATTTACGTCAGTTTACAAAGGAAATGAATGCAGCATTAAATGGCAGAGGTGGCGGAAAGCCATTCTTTGTACAGGGGTCCGTGCAGGCAACAGAAGCAGAAATCAGAAATTTCTTTGAAAAATAAAAAGCTGCGGATAAAAACGGATAACAGATTCAGACACGTTGTAAGTTAAGAAAGAAAAAAGGCAGAGAAAAGGAAGAAAAACAGGGAATGTTTGGAGAGTGTCATGCGCATATAATCATGGATGGTGTGAACTACCGTCGTGCAGTTGATATGCATAAGAATGGTCCGGATGACCAGATAATAAAAGCACATCTGAAAGCTTATCAGGACAAAGGAATTACTTTTGTCCGTGATGGTGGTGATGCGCTGGGTGTTTCTCTGAGAGCGAAAGAGATTGCACCGGAATATGGAATCGATTACCGGACTCCTGTTTTTGCGATTCATAAAGAGGGGCACTATGGCTCTATTGTCGGAAAGAGTTTTGCAACGATGAGAGAGTTCCACGACCGTGTGCTGGAGGCAAAAAAAGCAGGGGCAGATTTCATCAAGATCATGACTACGGGTATCATGGACTTTAATGCGCATGGAGCTGTCACAGGGACACCTCTGGATGCGGCTGAAGTGAAAGAAATGGTACATATTGCTCATGAGGAAGGCATGAATGTGATGTCTCATACTAACGGTGACTATGGCGTACAGGCAGCAGTGGAAGCCGGGGTGGACAGTCTGGAGCATGGAAATTATATGAATGAGGATAGCCTTGCTATGCTGGCACAGAGCCATACGGTATGGGTTCCTACGTTAGTCACTGTCAGAAATCTCATGGGTGATGGACGCTATGAGGATGAAGTGCTGTGGCCAATCATTGAGTCTGCAAAAGAGAATGTCAGAAAGGCTTTTCAACTTGGAATAAAAGTGGCTCCGGGAAGTGATGCGGGAGCTTACAGAGTTCTGCATGGACAGGGGATTCAGGATGAGATGGATTCTTTTGTAGAGTTTCTGGAGGAAGAGAAACGAGATGATGTATATCGCTGGCTTGCGGATGGTGAAGCAGAAATCAAAAAGAAATTTATGAGATTATAGCTTGTAATGAAGAGTGTAATAGTATTGCGATAAGCATTATAAGGGCTTTGTAATCATCCAAAATAATCAAAAGAAAAGCAGTTCATTTCACAGTGTACAAAACTGTAGATGAACTGCTTTTTGTGTGTAAGGTAAATACCTGATTCATTACAGACTGAGAGCGAATGGTAAGTTTGGTAAGTTTAATTTTACTTACGGATACTGAATCTTAACCGCAGTATAAATATTGGAAGATTTTGATTTGGACGGATGGAAGGTAATGACTACATAGTCCCCATATTCCATACTGCCTTCGGTAAGATCCTGGGCGTTTTCCGTGCAGAAGGTGTCTATGGCACCATCGTCTGTCTGGAGGGTGATGGTGTTGGCGGTACTGCCGATGATGGTTCCGGTTACAGTGAAAGAAATATGTTTGTTATCAATGGTGTCAGGGTCTTCTCCTGTTACGGCGATAATGCGGACGGATTCCAGAGGATCTGTCTGCAAGTCTCCGATGTATGTGACATTTACGTGAGAGCCGGGAGCGATTCCGCCTTTAAAATAGGCGGGGATTGCGGACATATCCAGGTTGAATGTGGTGTCGCTTCCAGCCGGTAAAATCTGAAGGATATTCAGATTTACTCCCTGTATTGTTGCCAGAAACTGTTTTTCTCTGTTGGCAATTTCCTCCGGAGTCTGTGTGACATCAGGTGCCGGAGTTGGAGTCGGATCCGGTATCTGTAAGTCCTTCAGATCGGAGATACTTAAGACTTTCAGATGGCTGGCGTTTAAGGATGCAGAGGAATCATCGGAAGTATCCGGAAATTCACCTTTAAAGGTAAGGTAAACCCAGTCACCGGCTTTGATGCCACTCTGGTAATATTGTTTAGTTCCGGTGATCGGGTAGGTGGCAGTTTTTCCTTTTTTATTTTTTATGGTAATGGTATTGGAGGTCAGGGAGATCACCTGTCCGTGTGTAGTATGCTTTTTCAGTTTGTTCTTTTTGTGGAACTCGTCCACAACTTTCAGGACATGCACACTGCTGGTATCTGTACCGGAAAGCTGTCCTTCGTAAATAATGCTGATTTCATCACCTGTGATCATTCCGCCCTCACATTCAAGAGTGGCATTGGAAACATTAAATACATAGGCTGCATTGTCCGTGTTCAGGATGAGCTGGTTTCCGGAAAAATTCTGAAGGGTACCCGAAAGCTCATCCATATAAACACGGTCTTTGGATTCCGTTACAGTGGTGGTATCAGATGAAGAAGTGATTTCCCGGGCAGAAGGATCGCCGGTAGATGTAAATTGTTCCAGTACAGTTCCAAGGCTGCACCCACTCATAGAGAAGCTAAGACCGGCACAGACACAGGCAGCAAGCAGTTTTTTCATAATTCAGACAGGACCTCCGATAAATCATTCGTTTGAGCATTATTCCTGCCATATACAGTGAAAGAATCTCGCAGCATAATTATTTATGAGAGGAGATGACTTCTTTTGACTCGTCTGACGGATCAGGGATAAAATCGAAAATCTTCCGGTAATTTTCCCATTCCTCGTTGTCTTTGGCAGGAGTAGATATCAGGCCGGTACATTCCGTACAGGCATTGGTATTCAGGTAATTATCATAACATACATTGTAGGGATTTTGGCAGTTATTTTTACGCTTTTCTGACATTTTTTTACCTCCATGATTATAGCAGATGTGATCCGGCTTTCTGTATAATGGATAGTATTAGTATATGCATTTACTTTATGTGTGTTTTTCATGAAAAGTGAACAAGAAATAAGTGTTAAATTTGACAAAATAATAACGAAAAATATATTGCAATTTCTATTGATTATGTTATAATTTCGGTAAATAAATAATAGCGAAGTAGGATTTTATGCGTCAAGTGTTCACAGGCTGGGGAGTCGCCGTGAAACGAAAAGCAGAAAGCGTGCTGCTTACGATATAATTTCCGCACCCGTTGCTACATGTGAGGACATCTCATAATGTGGAGGGATTATTATTTATGGTAACTACTCTGTTATTTTAATCATTATGGAGGTGTTTTTTTTATGCGTAAAAACAAACAGACATGGAGTGTTAAGACTCTTGTATTCCTTGCACTGCTGGTTGCAATCCAGCTTGTGCTGTCACGCGTTCTGGTAATTGATCTTGGTGTATATCGAATTACACTGGGAACTGTCGCCACTGTGTTGGCAGGTCTTTGGATGGGACCTGTAGCTGGTGGCGTAGAAGGTGCTGTTGCCGATATCATTGGATGTTTTATGAAAGGCTATGGAGTTAATCCACTGATCACTTTATCAGCAGTTGCCTGGGGTGTAATTCCCGGACTGGCCGGAAAACTGATGGCTGAAAAGAACAGAAAAGTAAAGACTGCTGTTATGTGTGCCGCAATTGCAATCTCTGGCGTAGTGGGAACACTTGGACTGACCACTGCCGGACTGGTAATGATCGGAGCAAACTTCTATGCAATTATGCCCGGACGTCTTGTGCAGTTTGCAATTATGACTCCAATCTACTGCGTACTTACCAGTCTTCTTTATTTCAGCCCGCTTACAGGCATGGTTGTAGGAAATATAAGACCTGCTAAGCTGGAGAAGAAGACCGTATAAAGTGTATGAATGGCAGCGGTCCAGGAAATGAATTATATATAAAACCAAATAATAAAAAATTAAATAATATGCATAAGATAGATTATGAAACGATGCACTTACTGGAAAGTTGATTGTTCGAGAAATCAACTTGTTGAATAAGTCAAAAAATACGATTCCCAAATAAAAGGCTGTGATCAGGATAAACACTGATCGCAGCCTTTTTTAAACATGCTCTGAAAAGTTTTCAGTTTGTATGTGTCTGAACCCGGAACCAATAGGTGTAGAGATAATGAAGTCCAAGTGATTCATAAAGATTACGTGCTGGAGTGTTTCCTTCTACTACCTGAAGATAGGCCTTAGTTGCGCCTTTCTTTTTTCCTTCTTTTAGAAGCGCAGTACAAATTTGTCGGGCATAACCCTTGTGCCTGAAATCTTCGCGAACGTGGATTGCGTACAGTCCGATATAATTTCGATCCAGAATTCCAAGCCCGGTTGCAATAATTTTACCGTTACTCCAGATGGAGGCACATACGGTGTCTTTTACGATAGCATGATACATGGATGGAACTACAGCACGGTGAACAGGATTAATGGTGCCTTTCAGATCAAAAAGACTTTCAATCCAAATATCTGGAATATCGTCAGTAAGAGTTACCAGATCGCAAGGCGCAGAAAGATCTGCTCCGTCCAGTGAGGCTGCCATAACATTTGTTGTATGCTGGATTTCGTAGTTGCGGTTTTCCAGAAGATAATCAAAATCCGGAGAAACCAGAGGACTGATCTTAAAAATTGCAGGGCTACCCAGTCGGGCATACTCTGCTTCGCAAAAAGAAACCTTTTCTCTCCAGGAAAGGGTAGAAGTTCCGAACTGCTCCACACTGTTTGTTCTATGTGTATAAAAATAGGAAAAACGGAGAATCCATCCATCATAAAGCTCCATTTTATGGGAGGGCCATGCATTTAGTGACATATCTTCAATTTCTTTAATGATTTTATCCATAAAAAAACCTTCTTTTATAAGTTTA
>OLRP01000268.1_pt1 | contig 47016 bp, 42 predicted proteins | sample 1672401 | NCBI WGS metagenome assembly OLRP01 (sample SAMEA3136682, study PRJEB25190) | human gut metagenome | reverse complement strand
CAAAAAACTGCCGAAGAAAAAATGAATACGATTACTTTACAGGATATCATAGATATCTACTATCAGCGGATATCTATAGAAAACAACTTACAAAATATCATTTAACAGAAGAACATTTTCATGTACCTTCAGCAAATACGAAATGCCACCATTTTTTTATATTATGGTGGAAAAACATTTTTAATTGATCCTATATTAGCTCCAAAAGGAAGCTGGCCTCCACGAGCCATCAAAGCAATGGCAGATTGAAAATATTTCCAATTAACCTTTCAAAGCCGATATTTTATTCCAGTTTTACTGAAATAAAATATCGGCTTCTATTATTTCAACCTGCTATCCAAATGGATCTCCTGGATTTTCTGTTCCAATTTATCAAAAATAATTTTTCTAATACTTGTTTTTCACAAGTTTTGCTGAAACATATATACATTTTTTCATTCAATATATATTTTACTTCAGTCCTTTTGTCAGTGGAATCAGCATTAATAATGCTACGATACCTACAAGTCCGATCACTACTCCAAGAATCATCTTTCCAAATACCATGCACAGGCTCATTCCGATACCAAGAAGAAGTGCTCCGAAAATCGCTAACACAACCGTACCAACTGTCTTACCACTTAATTTGATTGGCTCTTTTCCTTCCATTCTTCTCCATACGATCAACGTGATCAGGAGAATCACCAGTCCAATCACACCGGAAACTATTCCCTGATGGAACATTCCCCACTCCTCAATCAGTGCCATGCACATTCCCAGTGCAAAAAATACCATTCCAATGGTTCCAAGTATCATCGCTACAAAATTACTTTTTTTCATTTCCTTTTACCTCGTTTCTTTCTTGCTTTTGTTATGACCACAGTATACTTCTGCATTTTTTTAAATCGTTTGAGTTTTGTTTGAAAATCATTAAAAAAACCGGTTTCTGAATGTTTCTTCAAAAACCAGTTTTTCAAACTCTATGCAGTTCTTGTCTTTTTATGATAAAGAATGCCCTTTTTCACAGATTTCATAGATCTCATCGTATTTTTCCTCGATATACGGAGTTATCTTTTTTGTCTTTTCTTCTTTGACTTTTTTATAGACAAAATACGGCAGAATCCAGCCAGCAAATGCAGGAATCGCCAACAATATACAAAGCCAGATGATCGGCGGTTCTGCCGTCACTGCAAATACAGAGCCCGCCATAAATACGGTACCAAGAATTCCAATAAGCAGTGCAAGAATCGTTGCCAAGCTTGTTTTGGAATTTTCAAGGGAAACGATATCCTGCATATCTGCCTCAAAATGTCTCTGCAGTCTGGTCAACTCCACTTTATTTACGATCTTCCGGTTCCGCTTCAGCTTCAGTACCACCGAATCCCCCTTATTCTGCGGTGGAAAGTTCCCATCCTGTTTCCATCCAAAGTTCTCGTAACATTCCAGATAAAAGGATGCCTGTTCTTCTTTTACATTTATTTCTTTATATTCATAGGAAGTGAACGATTGCCGTTCTCTTTGAACATCAGGATTCATTTTCGTCCTCTCTTTCTAATTTTGTTTTCTGAGCTTTTTCCATTATCACAGTAAACACAGAGCCCTTATCCGGTGTACTTTCTACGGTAATAGATGCATTTGACAACTCCAGGGTTCGTTTTACCAGAGCCAGTCCCAGTCCATTTCCAAAAGTTGCATGGCTTTCATCTCCCTGATAAAATTTATCGAAGATATGTTTCATTACGTTTTCATTCATACCTAAGCCAGTATCTGCAATGGAAACTCTAACATACTGATCATCACTTGTCTCTGAAATGGTAATCGAACCGCCTTCCCGGTTATACTTGATCGCATTGGACAGCAGATTATTCCATACCAGTTCCATCAGTCCCGGATCTGCCGCAATGTATGCCTGCTCTTCCATCTCCACGTTCAGTTCCAGATTTTTCTTTTCCCAGCTTTCTTCAAACTGCACGGCACATTCGCAAAGCTGTGCACATACATCATACACTTCTACTTCCGGTATAATCGTCTGTTTTTCCAGTTTATTCAGCTTCAACATATTCTGAATCAGGCTTGACATCCTCCTGCTGGCATCTGCGATGTTATTCACGCAGTCTTTCTGTTCCTCATCCATTTCCTGTCTCTGTAAAATCTGGGCATTACTGTAGATTACAGAAAGTGGTGTCTTAAATTCGTGAGAAACATTGGAAAAGAAATCCGTTTTTAATGTTTCCGTGCTTCCCAGTTCCTCCACCATCTTATTAAAATCCTGCACCAACACATCCAGGCAATCTGCCTTATCCTTTGTATGTCTCGGTCGTAAATAAACAGAGAAATCGCCTTCGGCTACTTTTCTCGCTGCATCCGCAATTTCTTCTAATGGTTCTGTATATTTTTTTCGCACCTGCCAGCCTGTAAAAAATGTAAATATCACAGACCCAAGAAACCAGAATCCAAACACGCCAGTCACCGCCACAGCCGAAATTTCATCTGCATGAATATATTTTCCAATTATTTTCATCTGGATCGTCGTGATCACTGCAAAAAATACAAGTGAAAGAATAAAAATGGATACAGGAAAAATCCTCTTCTTGATTCGCTGATCCTTTTCCATTATGACAACACCGCCTTATATCCAAGTCCCCTTACTGTCTTGATCTCAAATCCATCACAGGCAGAAAATTTATCCCGTATCTTAGTAATATATACGTCCACTGCCCGCAGGCTTGTATCTGTATCCATTCCCCAGAACTCATCCATCAACTGTGCTCTGGTAAATGTTTTTTTCGGATAGGAAAGCAATTTATACAAAATATTAAACTCCCTAGTAGCTACTGGAACCTCTTCTCCATCAATCTCTGCCGTCATGGCATCCGCATCCAGCACCAGATTCCCTATAGTGATCTTTCGCTCCATTTCAATATTCGCACGACGAAGCAGTGCCCGTACCCTCATTTCAAGCTCTGCCAATTCGATGGGCTTCACCATATAATCATCAATTCCAATCTGAAAGCCTTTCTGTTTGGATGGCAGATCGTCCTTTGCTGACACAAACAAAATCGGGATATGTTTATTGACCTCTCTTACTTTTTCTGCGAATGCAAATCCATCCATTTCCGGCATCATAATATCAGAAATGATCAGGTCGTATAAGCTGTTATACATTTCTTCAAAGGCGTCTTTTGCATTTAACGCCCCTTTTGCTTCAAAACCAACATCGTTTAACCATTTACAGATCGTTCTATTTAGTTTTTCATCATCATCAACTACCAAGATATGTATCATTTTCCATCCTCCGTATTTCTTTTTATCAGGACACCCGACCGGACAATCACAAACACCGCCATTCCTACCACGATACAACTCACACCCGCTCCGGTAAGTGCTGTCATGATTACCCGGAAATGCTCTGTGCTCTCACTTCCGAACTGTGCAAGCATTGCTGTTTCCAATGAAAAGATCGACACCAGTGCCAGATAGTATACACCCAGCGATATGAACCATGCCGACCGGTAATAAATTCCTGTTGCTGTCTTAAATATAACATATAATACATTAATGAAAAATCCCGGATACAGGGCTATTTCTGTTCGGAAATTTTTTCATGAATGAATTTTTCCACAATTGGTACGGAAAGCAGCCACTTCATAAAAGGATGTTCACTGACACCATTCCTTACAAAATTTATAATCTTTAAAATAGCTGTTACACAGATGATTAATGCATACGCCGACAGAATATAGGCAATATAATCAAGTGCCGGAATGTTTATCTTTCCTGTCAATACTACAATCAGAAAAGCAAATGACGGAATTGCTATCATAAGCGTTGCAACAGGCGGCAGAAAACATATTCTTTTTGTGAGCCTAACTATTTTCTCTTTCATAAGCAGCAAACTCCTTTTCCGGCATAATAAAACCCCTATATTTCAATATTAATATTTTATTACCACATTCAATGCCTCCTCCACTCTTGAAGCCTTCTCAATTGCCTGCGACAGCTGTTCCCATGGATAGACATCTGTAATAATGCTTTCAATATCCCATTTTCTGCTCTGCATGATTGCCATAACATCCCGTACATCCTCCGGAAAATATCCGCCGGAGCCGATAATCGCATGCTGGCCGTAAGTCATGGCAAGCACATCAATTGGCCTGAGTCCTGTTTTGACGGCAACCACTACCATTCTGGAATTCACTTTTCCCATGGACTGATAGGTTTCTATGATCCCATCCGCTCCGGCTGCATCTATATAAATATCCACATCACAGGTTTCACCCAATGCTGATATGGCACCGCCAAATATTTTCTGTGCTTTCGCTTTGATATCCTCTTTACCATTATTGCAGATCTCAAATCCCAATTCTTTTGCTTTATTCAGGCGAAAATCAGAATGGTCGCAAATCATTACCTTATGACATCCAAAATACTTCAGTGCGATTGCGGCAGCAATGCCTATCGTTCCTGCCCCAAAGACAATCGCATTTTCGCCCTGCTGCGGAAATGACCTTCTGGCAGCCCTGCACCCTACGGTAAATGGTTCAATCAGGCTTGCTTCTTTGGACGGTATTTCATCTGGGACTGCATAGACTCCTTTCCCAAGTTCTGCATTTGGAATCAGAATATATTCTGAAAATCCACCTGTCGTTCTTGCACGTTTGAGATCTCCCTTTGCAAGTCGTGGATACGGATAGACTCTGTCACCAACTTTTATATTTTTTACATTTTTTCCAACCTGAAACACTTCGGATACCATCTCATGTCCGAACTCACTTCCAACTGTAATTCTGTGTCCGGTTCCAGGACCATGCTCATAAACGGCCACATCTGTACCGCAGATGCTTGCATAAATATTTTTTACAACAATATCATTCTCTCCCGCTTCCGGTGTCGGAAGCTCCGTCATCTCTATACTTTTCTTTCCATTGTATAATGCTGCTCTCATAATCACGAATGTCCTTTCTCTTAATTTGTATCTATTTTATCGTATTTTTCTTCAAAAAAATCCTATGCCGGATGATTTACATACAGCATAGGATATATAGGTTTATATTGTGTTTGAAAATTGTTTCAGAATTGTTAATGATTGGGGTTTTCCCTTAAATGCCTAACGGCTGTCGCAGTACTCTTCACACTGTTTATGTAAAAAATATGCTGCTCCCTAAGTGGGATAAACGCATGTTTTTTATAAATTCCACTCTTTTCAAAACAGTCCCTAGGTCCACATTTTTTCTAAACCCAGGGACTATCTATTTGTTTTCTTTGTGTTCTAATTTTTTCTTTTCTAATTTTTTATCTTCGATCCACCAAACTTTATTCTTACTTCCAATCACATTCAGCTTCATCTAGCTTTTTTATCAGCGTTTCTTTGAGCACTGTAAAAGCTGGAATAAAGCTGTCACGTATCAGCAGAATCATTTCATCCACATCTTCTTCGTTATATATATGAACAGAAGTATTACGTTTTTTTAACATGAGCAGCCATACTTCAGAATCTTTTAGAAATCCTGTTTTATATCCAAGCTGCAAAATTTCACGAGGAGAGCCTGTAGAAGAACCGTCAACACCATGTATTTTCAAAATTTCCTGAAGTGCTTTCCATGCAAGTTCAAAAGTAAGATTGAACTGTCCAATGATACCTGTCCTGTATATATCATTTGTTTCTGCGAGTTTAAAATCTGCAGCTGCCAATATAGCCAGACAATTTGAAAAATTATCGAGTTTTTTCATAAATTGTAACACCGTCCTTTTCTATTTCTTGTTTCAATTCTTCTGAAATAGATGCATCTGCTTCTATGATATCAAACATCAAAAGAGAATGGATTTTTTCTTTGACGTCCCAATAAAAACTGTCAAAATCTCCTCCATATACAGCGATATCAATATCGCTTCTTTCTGTATGAGTGCCTCGTGCACGGGAACCAAACAGTACAATTTTTGAAACGGAATATTTTCGGGCAAAAGAAAAAAGTTCCCTTAGAACCCTATCCGGCAGATTGTATCTCATATCCAATGTTGCCTCCTTCGATATAAAATAAATATCTGTAATCAAATTTTTTTAAGCATAGCATATTTTTACTTAATTAACAAGTATTGAAGCCCTTGCCAAAAACAGTCCCTGAGTTCACATTCTTCTGAACCCGGAGACTGTCTATTCGTCTTCTTTTTTTTCTATTTTTTTATAATCCCAAGCTAGCAATCCAGCATTTGCACTAACATTCTGCTTCATCCATACGGAACCTTAGTCCATTCTTTTATTTCCACTTTCTTTTTCTCCCGTTATTCATTTTAGATAACTACAAGCAAAAGAGTGCCGGCCACAATACAGACCAGTCCCCATGCCGCTTTCTTTGATAATTTTTCATGAAAGACAATCCAGGAAAACAGAATCGTAACTAAAATACTTAGCTTATCAATCGGAACAACTACACTTGCCGTTCCCTCCTGCAAGGCTCTATAATAACAAAGCCACGATGCTCCTGTTGCAAGACCTGATAACATAATAAAAATTAGTTCTTTCTTTTTTATTTCTTTCACCCGATGATGTTTTCCTGTAATTCCAACCATCATCCATGCCATAACAAGAACCACCGTAGTACGGATAGCAGTTCCCAAATTGGAGTCTACTCCTTCAATACCAATTTTCCCTAAGATTGCAGTAAGACTCGCAAACACTGCTGACAAGATTGCATACAGCACCCATTCTTTCTTTTCATCCTGCCTCTTTTCACCCTCTTTTTTGGTAATCATCAACATGGTTCCTACCCCAATTAAAACAACAGCAACTGCTTTTCCTATGCTCAATCCCTCTCCAAGAAAAATTAATGCAAGAAGAATCGTTAATACAGTACTGGATTTATCAATTGGCACAACCTTATTGACATCCCCAACCTGTAACGCACGAAAATAACACAGCCACGATGCCCCTGTTGCAAGACCTGACAATACAAGAAACAGCATCGTCTTTCCATCAATCTCTCCGATTCCACTTCCGCTTCCCGCAACAAGCACCATCAACCAGGAAAACAACAACACTACAATTGTACGGATAGCAGTCGCAACATCAGAGTCTGTTTTCTTGATTCCACATTTTGCAAGAATTGAAGTAATTCCGGCAAAAAACGCAGAACCTGTCGCATATAATATCCACATTTTTTCGTCCCTCCTTATTATTTTTCATCTTATCATTAATACAAAAAAGACGCAAACTACTCTGCGTAATTTACATCTTTTCTCTGCTCTCTTATTTTCCAGTTTTTTTATTTCCAACTCGTTCCAGATAAATGAATAATCCTACATTCAAAACAATTCCTACAATCGTAGATACCGGTGCTGCCAAACCGATTTTTGTCAGGCTTGCATTTGGCTGAATACTCATAAAATATGCCAGTGGAAGACGGACTAAAAGAGTCTGAATCAGTCCCTGCGCCATAACCCAAAGCGTTTTATTATTTCCATTAAAGTAACCAACCATACTAAAAAGCACAGCCGTTACAATTGTCTCTAACGCAAATCCTTTCAGGTAATCATAACCATTTTGAATAACCGCAACATCTGTTGAGAAGAATCCTGCCAGTACATCCCCTTTAAACATGACAAACAAAAATACAACGCATCCAACTGCAAGCCCTACGCCAATTCCTGTAAACATAGATTTCTTTGCTCTTTTTGTTTTTCCTGCTCCTACATTCTGAGAAACAAAGGAAGCCATAGACTGCATTAAAGCACTTGGTACAAGCATTGCAAAGTTTACGATTTTGCAGGCAACTCCATATCCAGAAGAAGCTTCCAGACCAAGTCGGTTAACAAAGGCACATAATGCAAGGAAAGAAAGCTGGGTTAAACATTCCTGAAGTGCCAATGGTAATCCGATTTTAAGGAATTTTTTACACTGCGGATTAAATCGGAAATCGCTCTTTTTAATTGCAAATGGAAGCTCTTTCTTTAATAGAAGAATCACTGCAAATACAACGCTGAGTGCCTGTGCCATAACTGTCGCAACTGCTGCACCTGCTGCATCTTTATGTAATACTGCAACAAAAAACAAATCTCCGATTACATTTACAATACATGCAACCAACACAAACAAAAGTGGAGATTTGCTATCTCCAAGACCTCTGAATATTGCAGACATCAGGTTATAAGCTACAATAAAAAAGATACCGCTTCCGCAAATTCGCACATACTGAGAGGTCAAATCAACTGCCTCTGCCGGTGCCTGCATTAAAACAGAAATCGGACGTGCAAAACATACCATAATAATAAATAATCCAATTGAAATCAGAGCAAATACAACAACTGCACCACCAATAACAGCTCCAATCTGCTGTGGTTTTTTCTCACCCAGATACCGTGCAATCAAAACCGTAATACCCATTGCAAACTGAATCACCACAAATGTAACCAGATTTAAAACCTGACTTCCTGTAGAAACTGCAGAAAGTCCTGAAGTCGAACCAAATCTTCCAACTACCAGCAAGTCAACTGCTCCATAGGCTGCCTGTAAAATCAAAGCTCCAAGTACCGGCAGCATAAAAAATACTAATTTCTTTAAAATACTCCCTTGTGTGAAGTCCGCTTTATCATTCATTCTTTATCTCTCCTCTCACACATCACCTGATAAAATTTCTCAATTACTGCTATCATACAATCTGCTTCTTCTTCCGAAATATCTGCCAAATAAGGAGCCAGCTCATTAAAATATTTCTCATTGTATTTTTCAGATAGCTTCTTTCCCTTTTCCGTGGCAGATAAATAGATAATTCGTCCATCCTCCGGTGAGACTGTTTTTTTGATATATCCTTTTTCTTCCATTTCTTTTACCGTCCTTGTAACACCGGGTCTTGGAAGATTTAATTTATCACTGATATCCGATATTTTCACCTGAACTTCTTTTTTCTCTAAAGCTAGAATCACGTCCAGATAATGAATATAAGACGGAGCAACTCCATTTGGAAGTGCCGGAAGTAACTCACGGATACGTTTTGCCTGATAACAGGCATCTAACATTCGCTTAATTTTTTCTGTTGTCATCTCTCACTCTCCTTTTTAAATTTTAGTTACCGACGTTAATTACCATTGATAATTATACAGATATTTTCCTCATTGTCAATTCATTTTTTTGCTTGCCCGAAATTTTTCTTTGTGCTACTATTTTCTTAGAAATTTTTCTAGGAGGAATTTTAAGATGAGCGATGTATTAGAACAAATGAAAACCAGAAGAAGTGTCAAAAAATATAAACCAGATATGGTTCCACAGGAAATCATTGACAAAGTGACCGAAGCCGGACTTTATGCGGCAAATGGAATGGGCCGTCAGGCTACTATTATCATTCAGGTAACAAACAAAGAAATGCGTGACAAACTCTCCGAACTCAATCGTCAAATCGGTGGCTGGAAAGAAGGATTTGACCCATTTTATGGTGCGCCTGCCGTTTTAGTTGTTCTTGGAAAAAAAGACTGCCCGACTCATGTTTATGATGGCAGCCTTGTTATGGGAAATTTAATGCTTGCTGCTCACGAACTCGGAGTTGGAAGCTGCTGGATTCACCGCGCTAAAGAAGAATTTGAAACAGATTTCGGAAAAGAACTGTTAAAATCTCTTGGAATTGAAGACGAATATGAAGGAATCGGACATTGTATTCTTGGTTATCCAGAAGGAGACTACCCGGAAACTCCAGAAAGAAAAGAAAATAGAGTATTTACAATTCAATAATCATTAAGGGTGTAGAAGCAACAGACTCCTACACCCTTTTTAGTGGATTTTTAAAGCACATTTTGCAAAAACCAACAGATAAATGGCAATGTGATAATCGAACAAATCGTGGTAATAAATACCCCACCCATTGCGTAATCTCCATCTGAACCTGAAGTATTTGCCATCATCACCACCGATGTCATAACCGGCATCCCTGCAATCAATGCCATTGTTAACTGGATTTCCGATGAAACAGAAAGGAATCCTAAAAGAACAAACAACAAAATTGGTGCCAGTATCATTTTTGTAAGCACGATTCCATATAGTGCGAATTCTTTTAGATGTTTTCCAATGTGAATACTTGCAAAAATTCCACCCACATAAATCATTGCAAGCGGTGACGCCGTTCCTCCTATCTTTTGAAGTCCCATATCCAGAATCCGTGGCTCTTTGATTTCAGTTAAGACCAGAAATACTGCAAGTAAAATTGCAACCGTTGCCGGATTAACTAATTTCTTCGGGTTAAATTTTCCTTCTCCTTGCGGAGTTGTAAATTTTACTCCCAAAGTCCAAAGCATAAACTGGTCTATTATCGTAAATACTGAAATATATAAAATGCCATTTTTCGGAAAAATGCTTGTAATAATCGGGATTCCCATAAATCCCACATTTCCAAACATCGACATTGCCTGATAGATTCCTGCTCTGTCTCCTTTCAAATGAAATAATTTCGTCATGCCAAATCCGCAAAAAAGCATAAAAAAATAAAAGCCGGCAGTAATAAACAGTATCAAAACAGAATGAATCAATGTTTCTTTTTCTACTCCATCTGTGATATTTACAAAAACCAGAATCGGTAACGCCATTTTTACTACAAATCTGGAAATGGCTTCAAGCATTTCACTGCTTAATACCTTCGCTTTGATTAAAATCACGCCTGCCAGCAGATAAATAACAAACAACCCCATCTGTTCCAGCAAAATTTCAAATGTATTCATTTTCTCTTTTCCTCTCATTTCTTTCCCTACTAATCTATCGCATTTTGCTATTTTCGTCAAATTGGCCTTTGCTATTTTTACCGAGTTTTTGTATACTTTTCTTATCTATAAGACGTTTTTATTCTAAACAAGGAGGCATTTTTTTATGAAGGAATACGAAATTTTTATCGAAACTATGAATCCCTGCGGTGGCGCAAAATATGCCAAACAGGAAATCATCGAAGCCGAAGCTGAAAGCCCGGAAGCTTATATCAAAGAGCATGCGAAATATCCTGTTCTTGAGACTATTAAAAATGCGGATGGAGATACCGTTGTTACGACAGGGAATAAGAATGGGTATTTGATTCGGTATACGTTTACGGAGTGAATAAAAAAATCGTGAATCAGCTCTTCCCCTGATTCACGATTTTTCATTTATTTTTTTCCTAACCAATACGGTTCCATATATCCTGCTTCACAAAGATTTCCAACTCCCTGTCCTAGTCCGGCAGAAGACACCGGAGCTTCAAAATCCTGTGTATTTCCATCTGAGCCAATATAGCGGATACATTTTGTTTCGTCATTTGGAGACATGTAGAATCGATATTCTTCCTGTCCCTTATAGACAAAGGCAAACAACAGAGTATTATTTTCATAGTAAAATTCAGCGGAATAATCCTGAGGCAAATCCGATAAATTTCCAGAACAGGCTCCATTTTGAGAGACAATCTTTTTTAGATTTCCATTTTCTGTATAGATTGCCAGACCACTTGTGCTTTCATCTTTATTATAATTATTTAACTTGCCTTGCGTATCATAATAAACATCACGGATATGCTGAATCATTTCCTCCTGTGTCTGTCCCTGTGCATCCCAGGTACTTGTTGTCTGATTTGGCTTTGTTGTCGTATCCGTAGCCTGATTCGATGAAGTGGAAGTCTCTGCATTGCTCTGACTTACTTCTTCAGCTTCTTTCTTTGCCTCCTCTGCCTCTTTAGCTTCCTGCTCCTCATATTTTTTCCATAGTTCTTTTTGTTCTTCTTCCTCTTTCTTTTTTTCCTCTTCTTTTTTCTTTTCGTCTTCTGTTTTTTCTTCCTCTGCTTTCTTCTTTTCTACTTCTTCAGACTCTTCTTTCTTTTCGTCTTTGCATTCTTCTGTTTTGCTTACCAACTCTTCCTGCTGCTGCGCTTCCTGTTTCTTATTTTGAATCACCATTCCGGTTACAACTGCTCCTGCACAAGCTGCAATTGCCAGAATCGCAATCAATATATACAGCCCAATACGTTTTTTCTTTTTCTCTTCTACTAAAGCTGTACCACAAATTTTGCAAAATTTCTGGTTTTCATCATACTGCTTTTTACATTTTGGACAAATCTTCATTTTCTTTCTCTTTTCACCTCAAATATTTTTACCTATAAAATACGGCTGTATTATATCACAATTTTTTCAAAAATCAAATCTGTTTTCTTTTCTTTTTCTACCTTATAATAAACTTGCTAAAATTGACATTCAAGTAGAAAGGATTTTAATCATATGGAACAATTTCTCGCAGGTTTTGAGGCATTAAAAGCCAACATCTTTGATAATATGATTGAACAACAGGCTAAACTTGGTTATCGTAAAGAACCTGTCCGTCTTTACTATCCACTTAGCTCTCTCAACCATTTTTTTAATAAAAAAGCAGACTCAGATGAAATGCAGCAGATACTTTCGGATTTTCCGGTTTATACAAAAGAACAATGTGGAGAAATTTCTGCCACACATAAAGGAGAACGCTTTTGTTTTACCATCTCCGAAGAGGTTTCGGAGTATGTTCACACAAATAAACCCGGCAATATTTTTATTTGTGAATTAATCCAGCTTTTAACAAAGCATAGTACAACTCTTGAAGAGATAATTACGCTTTTCAAGTCTCAACCAAAAGAATCCGTTATCGAACCAGTCAACAATGGAGAATTCGACATTTTAATTCGTTTTGTAAATGATAAAGACCGCTATTACTATTGTTTTAAAGATGAAGGTTGCCATATTATCTATCATCGGTTCTTACCGGAAGATTACGCAGATTTCGATTTTTAACAAAACAAAAGAGCAGGAGAACTTCCCATTCTCCTGCCCTTTTTTAATTTACAGAATTTTTTTTATGCATCTATCTGATTTAATAAGTTCACCATTTCAATTGCAGAAAGTGCACAGTCATATCCTTTATTTCCTGCTTTGCTTCCGGCTCTTGCAATCGCCTGTTCAATATTTTCTGTCGTTACTACGCCAAATAACACCGGCACTCCTGTCTGTAATCCGACTGTTGCAATTCCTTTTGAAACTTCATTGCACACATAATCATAATGGCTGGTATCGCCTCGAATAACTGCACCGACACAGATAACCGCATCATACTTTCCGGATTTTGCAAGACGCTCTGCCACAAGCGGAATTTCAAATGCTCCCGGTACCCATGCAGCTGTAATGTTTTCTTCTTCTACTCCATGTCTTACCAGTCCATCTACTGCTCCGCCAAGCAGTTTATTTACAATAATCTCATTAAAACGAGCTGCTACAATTGCTGCTTTCATTCCTTTTTTGGCTACTACTTTTCCTTCTAATACATTGATTTCTTTCATGATTTTTTCTCCTTTTTGTATGCTTATGATTTTATTGTTTTCCAGCTAAATTAATTTAAAATGTTTTGAAACACATGTCCCATGCGGATTTTTTTGGTTTCCATATAGCGTCTGTCATACTGCTGTGTTGGAATTTCAATTGGCACTCTCTTCTTGATTTCAAGTCCAAGTCCACTCAATCCGTAAATCTTTGTTGGATTATTGGTTAATAATCGCATGGATTTAACTCCAAGATCTTTTAAAATCTGTGCTCCAACCCAGTATTCTCTCAAATCCGGCGCAAATCCAAGTTTAATATTCGCATCTACCGTATCATATCCTTGTTCCTGTAATTCATACGCCTTTAACTTGTTAATCAGACCAATTCCACGACCTTCCTGACGCATATATAATACAATTCCGCGACCTTCTGCTTCTATCATCTGCATTGCTTTTTGGAGCTGAGGTCCACAATCACATCTAAGAGAGCCAAACGCATCACCGGTCAGACATTCGGAATGAATCCGGCAAAGCACATCTTCTCCATCCCCGATGTCACCTTTTACCAATGCAACATGATGCTCCTTTGTGATATCATTTACATAACCGTAAATTTTGAAATGTCCATATCGGTTCGGAAAATCCGCACACGCTTCTCTTAACACATGTTTTTCGTGAATTCGGCAGTAATCCTGAATTGCCTGAATCGTAATAAATTTTAATTCAAACTTTTTGGCAAGCTCCCAAAGTTCACTTGTGCGCATCATCGTTCCATCTTCTCTCATAATTTCACAACACACACCGCATTGTTTTAACCCTGCAAGACGCATCAAATCTACAGTTGCTTCTGTATGTCCATTTCTCACCAGTACACCGCCGTTTTTCGCAATCAGCGGAAATACATGCCCCGGCTTTCTGAAATCCTCTGGCGAAACATTCTCATCCACGCACATCCGCATGGTAAGTCCACGCTCTGCTGCTGAAATGCCTGTTGTCGTATCTTTATAGTCAATTGAAACCGTAAATGCAGTCTCATGATTGTCGGTATTTTTTGTTACCATCGGTACAAATCCAAGTTTTTCTGCAAGTTCTACACTCATCGGAGTACAAATAAGTCCCTTTGCATAACTCGCCATAAAATTAATATTTTCCTGTGTTGCAAACTCGGCTGCGCAAATCATATCACCTTCGTTTTCTCGATTTTCATCATCCGTAACAAGCACAATTTTCCCTTGTTTTAAGTCTTCTAACGCTTCTTCTACTGTGTTATATTCATGTTCCATTTCCGTTTTCCTCCCTGTCAGATTCCGTATTTTTCTAAAAATTCCATTGTCAAATTTGAGGATGACTCTGTTTTTTTCTCTTCTGTTTCTTTAAAATTCAATAGCCGTTCTACATATTTTCCAATCACATCGTTTTCAATGTTGATACAGCTTCCTGCCTTTTTATCAGCTAATGTCGTTTCCTGCCTGGTATGTGGAATTACTGAAACTTTAAATGTTACATCATTTACTTCTGCTACTGTAAGACTGACTCCATCAAGACACACCGAGCCTTTTTCCACGATAAATTTTAGAATCGGTGCATCTGCTTTTATTGTAAACCAGACTGCATTTTCTTCCGGCAATATCTCTGTAATCACACCACAGCCATCTACATGCCCCGACACAATATGTCCTCCAAACCTTCCATTTGCTGACATCGCCCTCTCCAGATTTACTCTTGCACCTGTTTTTGCTTCTTTTAAACTGCTTCGCCTTACGGTTTCTGCCATAACATCAGCTGTAAAAAAACCATTTCCAAGAGTAGTCACAGTCAGACAGATTCCATTGACGGCAATGCTGTCTCCGATTTTTGTGCCTTCCAACACTTTTTTTGCCTGTATTTTTATACTTCCGGATGAGCCGGAAATGCTTAATTTTTGTATGATACCTGTTTCTTCTACAATTCCTGTAAACACTTCGGTACCTCCTTCCGGTAAGTAAGCTGTACGTCTTCTCCAATTTTTCTGATGTCCTGCAGATAAAATTCTTTTGCGTCTTTTACCTCACAGATTCCACATCCTTCTACAGGGGAAGGTGCACCTTTTCCACCAAAAATCTTTGGTGCAAGAAATACATGAACTTCATTAACCAGATTTTCTCTCAGCATGCTTTCATTTAATGTACCGCCACCCTCAAGCAAAATACTGTCAATCTTTTGTTCTCCCAGCATCTCTATTAATTTTTTCAAATCGACTCTTCCTTCTTTTGAAACTTCCAGCACCTGTACTCCAAGCATTTCCAAATCTGCTTTTTTCTCCTGTTCGGCATCGGCACAGGCTATGATTGTCGGATACTCTTTTGCACTTTGACAAATCTTACTTTCTAAAGGAATCTGAAGTTTGCTGTCACAGATAATTCGTATCGGACTTTTCTTTCCTTCGATTCTTGTATTTAACATCGGGTCATCTTTTAAAACGGTTCCGATTCCTGCCATGATTGCAGTATATTGATGCCTCATTTCATGTACGATTTTTCTCGATTGTTCGGAAGTAATCCATTTTGATTTTCCGGTTTTTGTTGCAATTTTTCCGTCCATCGTCATTGCATATTTCATCACAATATAAGGTCTTTTCGTCTGAATAAAATGAAAGAATACCGAATTTAATGCATCACATTCTTCTCTCATAAAATCCTCTTCTACCTCAATTCCCTGCGCTCTTAAAAACCGGGTTCCTTTTCCTGCAACCAAAGGATTCGGGTCTCTTGAACCAATTACTACTTTCTTGATTCCAGCTTCTACAATCGCTTCGGTACAAGGCGGCTGTTTTCCATAATGACAGCATGGTTCAAGCGTTACATATATCGTTGCACCTTCTGCTGATTCTTTTAAATGTTTAATTGCATTGCGCTCTGCATGCAGTTCTCCGTATTTTTCATGATATCCTTCCCCAATGATACGTCCATCTTTCACAATAACCGCGCCCACCAGCGGGTTGGGACTTGTCCATCCAACTCCTTGCTTTGCCAGTTCAATGGCTCTTAGCATATATTCTTTTTTCTGCATTTTCTTTCTCCTAATCGAAAAAAATCCCTGCAAATAAAAAGTTTATCTACAGGGATTTCTCATATTTCTAACTATATATGAAACAAAAAGGCTCTGAAACGGAAATCCATTTCAGAGCCTGATATTCATGATTTTGATTTTTTAATCAGTCATTCATTTCTCTTCTTCCATCCAGACTTTACTGTCGGTATCGGAATTTCACCGAATCATGCCTTTCAAATTTATTTTCCAGGCTCGCAGACTATCACTGCCGGTAAGGAATTTCACCCTGCCCTGAAGATTTTTCTTATTTACTTGATTAAAATTATAGTACAACAATTTAAATTTGTAAAGTGCAAATTTTAAATTTCTTCCAGCACAATTTCAAAAGAGACATCATCTCCAACCGCTCTTTGAAGTAAAACTCCTCCACTCATCAAAGCAACACCTGTGTACACCTCTTCTGTTCCGGCAATCTTATAATTTTTCTTAGCTTCTAAGCCCATCAGACGCAGAGTCTTTCTTAATACATTTGGTTTCGCACGGAACAATACACCCTGAACCAATATGGTTTTCTTATCTTCTGATATCCAGGACCATGCTGACATCCCATCCTCAAATGGATTTGCCAGACGATAATAATCACCGTTATAAATCAAACTTTGATATTCTTTATAATGGGTAACCTGTTTTGCAACAACTGCTTTTTCTTCTTCTGAAAGCTGATTTAAGTCTAATTCATATCCAAAGCTTCCTGCCATTGCAACCACACCTCTGGTTTCAATTGAGGTAATTCGTCCTGTCTGATGGTTTGGCACTGCGGAAACATGAGAACCTACTGTTGAAGTTGGATAGAAGAAACTTGTACCATACTGGATAAAGGTTCTTTCGTGTGCGTCGGTATCATCACTGCACCAAATCTGTGGGCAGTAGTACATCATTCCGGCATCAAATCTTCCGCCTCCGCCACTGCATCCTTCGAACAATACATCCGGAAATTCTGATGTCAGTTTTTCAAGCAATTCATACAGTCCCAGCACATATCTGTGTGGCATTTCCATCTGGCGTCCTCTGGAAAGTGTAGCTGTATACCAGTCACTGATACTGCGGTTCATATCCCATTTCACATATTCAATATGATTTTCTCTTAAAATCGCACTCATTACACCATAAAGATAATCCACCACTTCTGGATTTGACATGTCTAATACTAACTGATAACGGCTTCTCATCGGCTTTCTTCCCGGAATCTGAATCGCCCAGTCTGGATGATTACGGTACAAATCACTGTCCTCGGATACCATTTCCGGTTCAAACCAAAGTCCGAATTTCATACCCATTGCATTGATTTTCTCAACCAGGGCTTTTAATCCGCCATTTAATTTCTTTTCATTGACAAACCAGTCTCCAAGTCCGGAACAATCATCATCTCTCTTTCCAAACCAACCATCATCAAGTACCATCATATCAATTCCAAGCTTAGAAGCCTGTCTTGCAATATTTAAAATCTTTTCTTCGTTAAAGTCAAAGTAAGTTGCCTCCCAGTTATTAATCAAAACCGGACGACTGCTTAACTGGTATGTTCCACGGCAGACATGATTTCGGATGATGTGATGGAAATTCTGAGATAATTTTGCAAATCCTGTTGTAGAACAAGATAAAATCACTTCCGGTGTGTAGAATGCTTCTCCGGCTTCCAATGTCCATTCAAATGTATCCGGGTGGATTCCCATAACCAGCCGAATCTGTTCTAACTGGTCTTTTTCCACCTGTGCCTGAAATCCGCCACTGTACATCAACGCAGCTCCGATGCAATGACCACTTGTCTCTGTACAGTCTTTTTCACAAAGCAGAACAGCCGGATTTTGATGATGACTGGAAGTTCCCCTGCTGCTGCTGCTCTCTGAAATTCCATGTAAAACAGGAACTCGTTCTGCCTGTCTTTCCATTGTATGTCTGCCATAAAAATGCATCCATTCCCAGTCTCCATATGGAATATCCAGACACATACTATGTACTTTATTGATTACAATCGGTGTATTTCCCAAATTCTTTACTTCCACACTTCTTGTAATAATATCTTCTTTTTCAAACACACCATACTTCAAAATCACCTCTGCTTCCGTTGCAGTATCTTTCAAAGTAATTTCTAATGTTTCTGCTTCGTCTTCTTTTGCATACACTGCCGGAAGCCCTGGAATCTCATATTTTCCTTTTTTAATCTGATATTCCCTGACTCTTAAGTCTAAAGCATTACTTCCATCTTCATGAGTAACAGAAATTGCAGAGATTCGAAAATCTCCAACTCCGCTGGTGCTGTATTCCTGTGGCAGAGTATTTAAAGAATAGGTTCTTTCATTTTCTGCTTCATAGATATTTCCGGAAAATCCTGCGTCCGGATAATCCAGAAGATAATCCATACAACAATCTGTTTTTTCTCCATACCAGAGATGATTGAGTACTCCGAAGCGATCCACCTTCATCTGATAAAGTGTGTTTTCTGTTTCCAGGTTAAAAATTTTGTCCTTTACTGTAATTGCCATACGTTTTCCTCCTAAACAAGATTTTTGTTTTCACTGTTTGCTCTCGTATCTTACTTTCTATTTTAACCTTTTACAGCTCCATTTGCTACCCCATTTAAGATTTGTTTCTGACATAATAAGTAGAAAATCAGAATCGGAATTAATGCAAGAATGTAGGATGCAAATGCAAGATTATAATTCGTACCAAACTGGGTCTGGAAATTCAGCTGTGCCAGTGGCAGAGTATTTTTCCCGGTTCCTGACATAATAACAAGTGGAGTCATTACGTCATTCCAGGTTCCAAGTGCCGTTAAAATCGCAACGGTCGCATGCATTGGAGACATCATTGGGAATATAATTTTCCAGAATGTCTGCCAGGTAGTTGCCCCATCGATAGAAGCAGCTTCTTCCAGCGTTTCCGGTATATTTTTTAAATATCCTGTGTATAATAAAATATTCATCGGCATATAGAAAACCAGATAAAGAAGTATGACACCTAAACGGTTTCCAAGTCCCATCTGTGCAGTCTGTTTTACAAGAGGCATCATTAAGATTGCAAATGGAACAAACATACCGCTGACAATGTAAAGATATATAAATCGAAAGGCCTTTTTATGTGCCATACTTCTCCCAATAACGTAACCTGCAATAGAATGAACTAAAATTGCAAGTCCAATTGTCACAAGTGTAATGAGTAAACTATTTCCCAGAGAGTTCCAGAAATCTGTTACTCTCATTGCTTCTTTGAAATTATCCAGACTCCAGCTTGATGGGAATGCCAGTGCACCTGCCACATCATTTGTCATTTCACTTGGCTTTTTAAACGCAATAATCACTGCCATGTACAGTGGAAAAAATACTGTAACGGTTCCCAAAATCAGGATAGCTGTCAAAATACGATTTACTTTTCCTGTTTCTTTCATTATAACTGCTCCTCCTTCTTATTTAAGACTGTCATCTGGAATACAGAAATTGCAACAATCACAATAAAAAATAACACTGCATTTGCACTCTGGAATCCAAACTGTCCGCCATCCATACCATTTTTGTAAATCAAATAAGAAATAGATTCCGTACTCTGTGCCGGACCGCCTTTTGTTAAAGACATAATCTGGTCAAATACCATTAACAGGTTCTTTGTGCTAAGCACCAGATTGATAGTTACAAACGGAATAACAAGCGGAAGGGTTACACTGAAAAACTCTTTCCATTTGCTTGCACCATCTAACATAGATGCCTCATAAACTTCCTGTGGAACTGTCTGAAGCCCTGAAATGTAGATAATCGTATTCATAGCAACTGCCTGCCATACACCAACAACCAGCACACCAATCCATGCATTTTTTTCACTTGCCAAAATACTGTTTTGAAGCCATCCAATATGAAGACTGGTTCCAATTCCCGGAAGGATGTAAGTAAAAATAAAGCTGAAAATATAACCAATTACCAGTCCGCCTAAAATATTCGGAACAAAGTAAATTCCTCTTAAGGCGCTCTTAAAACGAATTTTGCTGTTTAATCCCAGTGCCAGTACCAGACTTAAAAAATTTACCAGTATTGTTCCAACAATCGCATATTTAAAGGTGAACAGATAACTCTTTCCAACACGTGCATCGGTAAATAAATCAATATAGTTACGAAATCCTACATATTCATACGTTCCATAGCCTTTATAATTGGTAAAACTATAGATAAAACCTTTTATCATCGGCAATGTATTAAAGGCAAAGAACAAAATTAAAACCGGAATAATAATTGCCCAGAACGTTTTATCTTTATTTGTCATTTTCTTCTTCATAACAATCTGTCAAACTCCTCTCTTATTTCTGTTTTTCCTGATAGTCCTGCATTTTCCGGATTAAATCACGGTTGTATCTCTGCCAGTCTGTATCAAAACGCTTCAGGAAAGTATCTAATGCATTTTCGCTGTCATCTAACAAATAAGTCTGTACCATCGCATCGACACTCATCTCACTTGGATAATGGTGGTCATGGAAATCCGCCATTCTTCCTTCTTCGATATAGCTTCTCATATCTTCTAATTCCGGTGCCAGTTCAAAATCACCTTCTTTACATGCAATTCCGCCCTGATCATCTAAATAAATCTGAATGGTTTCATCTTCATATAAAAATCTTAATACTTCATAAGCAGCTTCTTTATTTTTACTTTCTTTCAGAACAGAAAACTGTAAATCAATTCCGGAGTTTAACACATTGTCTGCTTCCGAATCATTTGCCGGAAATGTAAACGAACCGATATTCATATCTGGATTTACTGATTTAATCTGAGGAATCGCATAACTTCCAATCGGATACATGGCGGCTTCTCCTCTTGCAAATGCGGTACATGCGTCATTATATCCATATGCATATGGATTCGGTTCCGCATAAGAAACCAGCTCTTTGATTTTTTCTGCTGTCTCTCTATAAGCATCAGAAAAAGTTGCTTCTCCCTTATTAACCTGACTGCAAATATCAGAATCTGTCAGTCCTACTGCCAGAGCATTCCACGGTGCCATACAGGTCCAGGTATCTTTAAAACCTAAATATAATGGCTGTACTCCACTTGCCGAAATTGTCTCACATAAAGTTGTAAATTCGCTCCATGTAGTTGGAATCTTCCAGCCATTTTCTTCAAACATATCTTTATTGTATAAAATACCTGCTGCATTTGCCGCATACGGAAGTGCATAACTTCCCTCTGTCGGAATCAGCTTCAACTCTTCTTCCATATCCAGATAAGCCTGTTTTGTTTCTTTGAGTACATCTAAGTCTGATAAATCCTCAAACAGCCCTGCATCTAAAAAATTAGAATAGTTCATATCTCCACCAATTCCTACAATATCCGGATAGTCTTCACGGATAAATCTGGTTTTTAAAATTGTAACCGCTTCATTTGGTGATTCAATTGTTAAGTGAATATCATCATGCGTTTCATTAAACCGCTCTTCAATTTTTTCAAAGGCTGCCACTGCCTCCGGCTTATAAGAAATCATCTCGACTTCTGTTTTTCCATCGGATGTTTTATTTCCACATCCACTAAGACTGACTGCACCAAGCAATATGCCGCCAAGTACAATAAGCCCTCTTGCCATTTTTTTCTTTGCCATCCTGACTCTCCTCCCTGTTCTTCTCTTTTTTCTTCTTTTATTTTAACATAGCAATATGCTACCTATGAATCGCCCGATTCTGCTATTTTTATACCCAAATGATAGATTTTCTGTTATAATAAAAAAAGCAATATCGCATTTTGATATATATTAAAAAGGAGCAGCTTTTTTATGAGTACCGTATCATTTTCTATCTTTCCAAATGACAATTTTATTGACCTGTGCCTTTACCAGTATGGAAAAGAACAATGCGACCCTGGACATTCTTTTGGACCCGCTACACGAAATCACTATCTCTTTCATTATGTTCTCTCTGGCACAGGCACGCTTATGGCTGATAATTCAAAGGGAATCACACAGACTTATTCCGTGAAAAGCGGTCAGGGATTTCTGATTTTTCCAGGGCAGATCACCACTTATTTTGCAGACCAGGAGCATCCCTGGGAATATGTCTGGCTGGAATTTGATGGACTAAAAGTAAAAGAAGCCTTTCAGACAACTTCTCTTTCTTTGGAACATCCTGTTTATCGGGCAAATTCAAAAGAGCTACGAGAAATTTTAAAAAATGAAATGCTCTATATTGTAGAGCATCGCATGGCATCCAAATTTCATTTAATTGGACATCTTTATCTCTTCCTTGACGCACTGACTCAGTCCACTCATTCTAATGAACTGACTTCCAGCAGTAAAATGAGTGATTATTATATCAAAGAAGCCATTCATTATATCGAGCAAAACTTTCAAAATGACATCAGCATTGAAGAAATCGCCAGGGTCTGTGGAATCAATCGAAGTTATTTTGGAAAAATTTTCAGGAAATCCATTGGAAAGTCACCTCAGGAATTTTTGATGAATTACCGAATGATAAAAGCAACGGAGCTTTTAAGCCTGACTTCTCTTTCTATTTCAGAAATCAGTCAGGCCGTCGGATATGATAATCCGCTTCACTTTTCCAGAGCATTTAAAAATGTTTATGGAATTTCTCCAAGAACCTGGAGAAAAGAAAATAAGTAAAAAAAACGTGGCAAAGTCTCATCTATTCAGACTCTGCCACATTTTTTTATTGATGCGCTGTCTTTGTAATAATAGAATAATATTCCGGTCTTCTATCCCGGAACAGTCCCCATTCAAGCCGTTTTGCCGAAAGCTCATCAAGGTCATATTCTTTCTCTAAAATTTCTTCTTTATCCCTTGATGCGCTTTTAAGAAGCTCTCCTGTCTCATCTGTTAAAAAAGAAGAACCATAAAAGGTTAAGGAAGAGGTCTGTCCTCCATTCTCTTCACTTGGTTCTACCGTTTCCAGACCAATTCGATTTGCAGCAATCACCGGCATAAGATTTGCGGCTGAATGTCCCTGCATACACCTTCTCCAGTGCGGCATACTGTCACATTCCAAAATCGGTTCCGAACCAATTGCTGTCGGATAAAATAAAAGTTCTGCGCCTAAAAGTGCCATGCTTCTTGCAGTTTCCGGAAACCACTGGTCCCAGCAGATTCCAATTCCAATTGTGCCAAATCTGGTTTGAAAGACACGAAACCCGGTATCTCCAGGTGTAAAATAAAATTTTTCCTGATAATAATGGTCATCCGGAATGTGAGTCTTCCGATAAACACCAAGAATCGTCCCATCGGCATCAATACACGCAATAGAATTGTACAGATTATTGACTTCTTTTTCATAAAAACTGATTGGAAGCACAACTCCTAATTCTTTCGCCAGACGCTGTCCCATCAGAACCGCTTCGTTTTCCTCTAACGGTTTAGCATAATGATAAAAATCATAACGACGCTGTTGGCAAAAGTATTCTCTTTCAAACAGTTCCGGAAGCAAAATTATATTTGCTCCATCTCCTGCTGCCTTTCGTATCATTTTTTCTGCTTTTTTTCTGTTTTCTTCTGGATTTTTACTACACTGCATCTGAATTGCAGCCACTTTCACCTGTCTCATTCTTCTACTCTCTTTCTTCCTTCCGGAATCTGCTGTGTAATACAATGAATATTTCCACCACCCGTCAAAATATCTCTTGCATCTACTGCAATGATTTCTCTTTCCGGACAAAGTTTTTTCATTATTTCCTGTGCACGAACATCACTTTCTTTGTTTTCTCCCCCAAATTCCGGCATCACAACTGCTCCATTGGAAAAATAAAAATTCACATAAGAAGCCGCCAGACGTTCCCCTTCCTCTCTGACGTCTTCTCCTTCTTCAAAACAATATCCTTCCAGTTCTTCTTTTGTGACACAAATCGGAACATCCGGTATCGGCAGCTTATGAATGACCAGTTTTCTTCCCTTTGCATCACATTCAGACTCCAGATAATCCAGACATGCTTTTGATAAGACATACTGTGGGTCATCTTCATTATCTGTCCAGGCAAGGATTACCTCACCCGGCTTTAAAAATGCACATACATTGTCCACATGCTCATTGGTTTCATCCAGATAAATCCCTCTTGGAAGCCACAAAATTTTCTCTGCTCCAAGATAAGATTTCAACTTTTCTTCAATCTGCTTTTTACTTAACTCCGGATTTCTTCCTTTGCTTAACAGACAGCTCGCCGTGACCAAAATCGTCCCTTCCCCATCCGAATGAATCGAACCGCCTTCCAGCACAAAAGGAGCTGCGTCATAACATTCATAGCCCTGCCAGGCAGAAAACGCTTTTGCAAATGCATTATCAAGCTTCCACGAAGCATAAAGCCCATCGACTTCTCCGCCCCATGCATTAAATTCCCAGTTAACTGCACGCACCATTCTTTCATTTGCTTTATCTGATACCACAAAAGTAGGACCGATATCTCTTGCCCATGCATCATCTGTTTTAGCTTCAAACACAGTAACCGGATACGGAATCTGCTTTCTTTTTAATTCATTTGCAAAGTTCGTTGCCTCTGCCACATCTTCTTTTCTTGCAGCTAAAAAGACTGCTTCACTCCTTGCAATCGCCTCTATGACCGCTGCAAATGCTTTTTTTGCTTCTCTTGCCTCGTTTCGCCAGGAACCCGGTCTGCTTGGCCATATCAGAATGCAGCCTTTATGTACTTCAAATTCTCCAGGCATAAAAAATCCATCTTGTTTTGGTGTCTGCATCTTAATCTCTCCGTTTTTTTCCTTTCAAGACTGCGTAAAGCGGACATTCGCAATCCGCTTCGCTACTTGCTCATGAACGCAGTCGCTTCGCGATCTGTCAGTGGGAGCTTTCAACTCCCACTGACAGAAGCATCCCCCCTCACCCGCCGCTTAGTGCTCTGCGCACTTGAAGCTGGGGAATGCTTATCTGCATTCAAAATTTTCACGATAAGCGTCCTTTAAAATCTTCATAAGAAAATTCTTTTACTATTTCCACTTCTCCATTTTCTTTTTTTAATGCAATTGCAGGGAGCGGCATCCCATTAAAGGTATTATTTTTTACCATTGAGTAAATTGCCATATCTTCAAAAACCAAACGGTCTCCTACCTGAATCGGTTTTTCAAAGCTATAATCTCCAATCACATCACCTGCCAGACAAGTCATAGAAGAGAGTCGATAGGTATAAGGTTTTTCACCCGGCTGATATCCATTTTGAAGTGGCGGGCGATAAGGCATCTCTAACACATCCGGCATATGGCAGGCTGCAGAAGCATCTAAAATCAAAATCTGTATTTCATTTTTTACAATATCCATCACTTCCGTCACAAGATAACCTGCATTTAAAGCAACCGCTTCTCCCGGTTCCAAATATACTTCTACGTCATATTTTTCTTTTATCGAGCTAATCAGTTTTTTCAAACTGTCAATTTGATAATCCGGTCTGGTAATATGATGTCCACCGCCTAAATTCAACCACTTCATCTGTTTTAAATAACAGCCAAATTTTTCTTCAAATGCTGCAAATGTTCTGACCAGGTCATCTGCATTTTGTTCACATAAAGTATGAAAATGAAGTCCTTCGATTCCATCCAGATATTCTTCTTTAAATTCACTTTTTACTACGCCAAGTCTGGAACCGACTCCGCATGGGTCATAAATTTCATGCCCCTCCTGGGTAGAACACTCCGGATTCACCCGAATGCCTACGCTGACCTTATGTTTTTTACAAATTTCTTTATGTCTTTCATATTGGGAAAAAGAGTTAAAAATAATATGGTCGCAGATTTTTACCAATTCTTGCATATCTTCTGTTTTATACGCAGGTGCAAACACATGATTTTCTTTTCCCATTTCTTCCCAGCCAAGACGTGCCTCATAAAGCCCACTTGCAGTAGTCCCGCTTAAATAGTTTCCAATCATCGGATACAATACAAACATTGAAAACGCTTTTTGCGCCAGTAACACATGTGCGCCGGTTTCCTCTTCCAATGCATGCAGAATCTCAAGATTCTCTCTTAATTTTGCTTCATCCACTACATAGCATGGAGTGGGAATTGCTTCCCACCTCATCGTACCACTTCCGGATTTTCTTCAACTACCCATGGAAGTCCATACTCATTCAACATTTCCATAAATGGGTCCGGATCAAACTCTTCAATGTTGAAGACACCGTCTTTATCCCAAATTTTATTTACAATCATAGCAGCACCTATCATAGCCGGAACACCGGTTGTATAAGAAATTGCCTGAGAGCCGACTTCTTTATAACATTCCTGATGATCACATACATTATAAATATAAATTGTTTTCTCTTTTCCATCTTTTTTACCGGTGAAAATACAGCCAATATTGGTTTTTCCAACCGTACGTGGTCCAAGGGTTGCCGGATCCGGAAGCAACGCTTTTAAAAATTGAATCGGTACGATTTCTTTTCCTTCAAATTCAATTGGTGAAGTAGAGAGCATTCCTACATTTTCCAGACATTTCATGTGAGTCAGGTAACTCTGTCCAAATGTCATAAAGAAACGAATTCTTTTTACTCCCGGAATATTTTTTGCCAGAGATTCAATTTCTTCATGGTGAAGCAGATACATATCTTTTTCTCCTACCTGCGGGAAATTATATTCTCTTTTAATTTCCATCGGTTTTGTCTCTACCCAATGACCATTCTCCCAATAAGAACCGTTTGCAGAGACTTCTCTTAAATTAATTTCCGGATTAAAATTCGTTGCAAACGGATATCCATGGTCTCCGCCATTGCAGTCTAAAATATCAATGGTCTCAATTTCATCAAAATAATGTTTCAGGGCATAAGCAGAAAACACACTGGTTACTCCCGGGTCGAATCCACTTCCTAACAGTGCAGTAATCTTTGCTTCTTTAAATTTTTCCTGATAAGCCCACTGCCAGGAATAATCGAAATATGCCGTAAATCCTGCTTCTTTACAGCGTTTTTCATAAATCTCTCTCCATTCTTTGTCATCCGTATCTTCCGGCTCATAGTTGGCAGTATCAATATAGTCTACTTTACATGCAAGACAGGCATCCATAATTGTTAAATCCTGATATGGAAGTGCCACATTTAAAACAGCATCCGGCTGATATTCTTTTATTAAAGCAATTACCTCTTCTGTCTTATCCGCATCTACCTGCGCAGTTGTAATCACAGTCTCTGTTGTTTTCTGAAGTTTTTCTTTTAAAGCATCACATTTTGACTTTGTACGGCTTGCAACACAGATTTCAGAAAATGTTTTGCTGTTCTGGCAGCATTTTGTAATCGCAACCTGTGCAACTCCACCACATCCGATAATTAATAATTTTCCCATTTTTCTACCTCCTGAGTGTTTTATTGATTAATTTTTTTCTTCCTCTTCTAACATATCTTCCACATATTTCGGAAGCATAAATGCTCCTTTATGCAGATTCGTCGTATAATACCAGGTCTGAATTTTTCGTTCTTTCCATTTTTTTGCATCTAAATGTTCCAACGGATGGTACATTTTAGACGCAAACCCAAACAGCCAATATCCGGAAGAACACGTCGGAATATGTGCCTGATAGACACGACTGATTGGAAAACTATGACTTGCCTTTCGATGCATTACTCGACAAGATTCCTCATCTTCATCATAAAAAGGGCTTCCGTGCTGATACACCATAATACCGTCTTCTCTTAAGGCACGATAACAATTCCCATAAAATTCTTTAGTAAATAGCCCTGCATTATGCCCGAGCGGATCAATGGCATCATTAATAATCAAATCATATTCATTTTGCTTTAAACGCAAAAATTTTAATCCGTCTTCATAAAAGATGCGTACTCTCTTATCCTCAAGTCCACATGCATTATCCGGGAAAAATTTTTTACAAACCTCCACAAAAACCTTGTCCGGCTCTACCACATCAATTTCTTCAATTTCCTGATAGTGCCCTAACTCTCTTGCTACTCCGCCATCTCCTCCACCGATCACCAATACTTTTTTTACGTTTGGATGTACGGCCATTGGCACATGTACGACCATTTCGTCATAGATAAACTCATCTTGCTCTGTAAATACAATGCTTCCATCAGCACTTAAAAATCTTCCAAACTCATCCGATTCAAAGACATCAATTCGCTGAAAATCGGTCTGCTGCTCAAATAACTGTTTCTGTACTTTAACCGACAACTTTACTTTTTCTGTATGATAATCCGAAAACCAAAGCTCCATCTTCTTTTTCTCCATTTCAGTTCGATTTAGACTAATACATTTAAGTACTCTACTTCTGAATCCATGGTTCCTTGCATGGAACAGCCTTTTTCCTTTGCATACATAATATATTCGATAATTTCTTTTGTAATGCGCTCTCCGGGAGCTAAAATCGGAATTCCCGGAGGATAGCACATTACAAACTCACTGCAGATTCTGCCTTCTGTTTTCTGAATCGGAAGCGATTCTTTCTTAGAATAAAATGCAGTCTGCGGAGACATGACAACGGTTGGCTCTATATATTCCATACTTGGCATCTCTTCCGGCTTTTTGGAATACAATCGCTTAATATCCGCAAGTGCTCCGACTAAGCGCTCGATATCCTGAATCCGGTCTCCGATTGAAATATAAGCAAGAATATTTGCGACATCTCCAAGTTCAATTTGAATATCATACTCATCACGAAGCAAATCGTATACTTCAATTCCCGCAAGCCCGATATCTCTTGTATAGATTGATAGCTTTGTCACATCAAAATCATACACACTGCTTCCATTTATCATATCTTTTCCATATGCATAATATCCACCAATGGAATTAATTTCTTCTCTTGCATATTCTGCCATCTGACTTACCTTTGCAAAAGACTCTCGTCCTCTTAGAGCAAGATTCCGTCTTGAAATATCAAGACTTGAAATCAAAAGATAAGACGCACTCGTTGTCTGAGTTAGATTAATTACCTGACTCACATATTCCCAATTCACATTTTTTCCGGTCAAAAGAAGAGAACTCTGTGTCAGGCTTCCCCCTGATTTGTGCATCGAAACAGAAGCCATATCCGCTCCTGCATCCATCGCACAGACAGGAAGATTCTCTCCAAAATAAAGATGCGTTCCATGTGCTTCATCTACTAAAACAAGCATATTATGTGCATGCGCCAGCTTTACAATCGCCCGCAAGTCTGAACAGATTCCATAATAAGTCGGATTATTTACTAAAACCGCAACTGCATCCGGGTTTTCTTTTATCGCTTTTTCTACTTCAAAACGTTCCATTCCAAGAGAAATCCCCAACCGGACATCCCGCTCCGGATTGACGTAAACCGGAATTGCCCCACATAGAACCAATGCATTAATAACACTTTTATGTACATTCCTCGGTAAAATGATTTTATCCCCTGCTTTGCAACAAGAAAGTACCATTCCCTGAACAGAAGAAGTCGTACCTCCTACCATAAAAAATGCATGCTCTGCACGAAATGCCTCCGCTGCAAGTTCTTCCGCTTCTTTTATGACAGAAACAGGATGGCAGAGATTATCTAACGGTTTCATGGAATTCACATCCAAACTGACACATTTTTCTCCTAACAATTCTACCAGTTCCGGATTTCCTCTGCCTCTTTTATGTCCCGGCACATCAAATGGAACGACTCTTTTTCTTTTCAAAGTTTCCAGTGCTTCATACACCGGTGCCCGCATCTGCCGATGCTCTTCTTTGTTATTTCTTCTGTTATATTTCATTTCTCCTCCGATGTTGTGTCATTCCCTCTCCAAAAATAGAACGCAATTTCCTGTAAAGTAAGCAAAAAAAGGACAGGTAATTCCATCACCTGTCCTGTAGTATCATTCTACAAAAGTCATTTTAAGTTTATACACTATGCATCCTTATGCATATTTGCAAAAACCATTTTCTTTCAGAGCTTATCGTTGACGCTTCCGCCAGCAAATATTTGCTAAAACTACTCTTATTGACCGTTTCACAAGTGATATCTCTATCTGAGAGGGTCGCAGGTTACTCTCCTGCACACAACTTATAAAATTTGAGCTTCTAACTCAATCAATAATGCGGTCTTTCACCGCAGTCGGCAGCTGCCCCGCCTGTCCGTATGGGCTTAACCAATTTCTTGGTGGGCAAATATTTGCATGAAAACAATTTTCGCATTCATGTATTTTTTAGTATAACATAGGTTTTTTTTAATTGCAAGAAATCTTTTATCTGGTTAACTTCCGAATCCACTTTCCATAATTAACGATCAAAAACGCCGAAACACATTTAAACCACTGATCCGCATTTAAACAGCACACCACAATTTGCGGTGACGCCTTAAACACAAACGCTGCAAGGAAAGAAATCGGAAGCACAATCCCCCAGATACTGATAATATCAATCTTTGCTACAATCTGAGGACTTCCGCCGCCTCTTATAATTCCATTATTGGTCGGCATCTGATAAGACATTCCTACACAGACGGCACTTAAAATAATAAGAAAACTGTTCGCCATCGCTCTTGTCTCTTCGGATAAATTATAAATTCCAAGAATTGGAATTCGCAAGAAATATAAGGTAACCCCGGAACAAATTCCAATTGCTAAAAACAGCTTTTGGAGTTGCTTGGAATACCGAATCACTTGCACTCCATCTCCCTCTCCAACTGCTTTTCCAATGATAACAGAAGCTGTGGAGCACGCACCGACTGCTGCTGATTTCACTAAAAGAAACAGGTTGGAGGCAACACTGTTGGCCGCAATTGCACGTGCAGTCATATGACCTAAAATTGCAGTTTGAAGTGCAGTATTGATTCCCCAAAGGCTTTGTACCAAGAACATCGGGCGTGTTACTTTTCCATAGTCTGCAAGGATTTCTCGATCCATTTGCTGAAAGTAATCCCGGAATTTCAAATCTAAGATCTTTTCTTTTCTTATACTATAAAAAATAACAATTCCACATTCTAAGATTCGAGCGACCAAAGTTCCAATTGCTGCACCTGTCACACCAAGCCTCGGCGCACCAAACCTTCCGAAAATCAAAGTATAATTAATTCCATAATTAACTACTAACGTAACAATCGATAACATCAAAGCAATTTTTACCACCTGAACGGTACGAAGAGTAGCAAGCAAAATTGTCGTAACTGCAAAAAACAGATACGTAAACCGAATGATGGAAAGATACACACAGCCTTCCTTTACAATTGCAGTCTCTGTTGTAAAAATATGCATTACCGATACTGGCAAAAAGGTCACAATTCCAAACAAAATCAAGGCAATTCCAATCCCAAAACGCATTGCAACATTGCCGATTTTTTTAATTGAACCGGTATCCTTTTTGCCAAAATATTGGCTGCCTAAAATGACGGCACCTTCAGCAAATGCGGATAACATCTGCTGAAATATAAACTGGATTTGATTGACCGCTGTGACACCGGATAATGAGATTTCGCTGTAAGCGCCCAGCATGATATTATCTGTCAAGTTGACACTAAGCGTTAACACATTTTGAAGCACTAATAAAATATAAATTGAAAGAAAATTTTTGTAAAAGCCCCGCTTTTTCATGGTTCTTTCTTCTCCCGAATCTCCTCTTCCCATTTATGTAATTTTCTTGCCGCTTCCGGATTTTGCTTTTCCAGTCTCTTTTCAAGTCTTTCCCTGCTCTTCTTCAAGTGCTCCACAATCTCTGGATGATGAATCAATAACTGCTGCTCAATTTTACGTCTTCGTTTTTCAATCAATTGCAGAATTACTTTGCGATCTCCTCTTAAGTTTTCCGGAAGTTCATCTAAATGCAATTCCATTCTTCTTAATATTTCATCCTCATCAATTGCTCCAAGCGAATGCCAGTTTTTAAGTTTTTCTTCAATTCCAAGCTCTGCAAGGCGCTCCAAATCCGGCAGTTTATGCAGCTGTTCCATCACCTGATGCACTTTCTTTTCAATTTCTTCTACTGCATCATCACCAAAGGCCCAGGCAAATTCTTCTAAGGTATTTTCCTCTTCTGCCGGTATCATTGCCTCATGGACTGCATGCACCTTTTCCGAAATTTCAAGCGGACATGGAGAAGGAATTCCGGCATCATGCAAAGCTGCAAGAATGGTTCGGCGGACTTTTCCTTCTTCAATTAAATGTCCAATTCCAAGGCTTCTCATCTGTTCATTTACATTTTCGGAATGTTCTGTGACATAAAAATGAATTCCCTGTTTGTCAAAGTTTTTTGCTATCATTTCCAGACGATCTGCCGCTGTGATATCTATACTGTTGATTGCTCCTGCATCTACAATGACTACTTTTGTATCTTCTTTGATGCTGCTTTCAATATCGGACTGGAAAATCTTAATGTTTGCAAAAAACAGATTTTCGCTGAATCGATAAATAATTGTATTTTTAATCGGATAAGCATTGCGGTTTCGTTTTAAATCATAATAGGCTTCCTTGCCTGGAATCATACCATAAAAAGCACGAGGCGGATTGGTTGCTCGTAACACAACTGCTATAAAAGAAAGTAACAATCCGATTACAACACCATAAATGGTTCCCAAAAACAAAACACTGATGCACGCTGCTACAAATATATAAAATTCATTCCGACTTACTTTAAATAAGCGAATTGCCAGATGCAATTCCACCACATTCATAAGTGCTGAAATCACAATCGCAGTTAACACCGGCACAGGAAGATAACCGATAAAGCCGGTTGCACAGACTAAAACAACTGCCATCACTGCACCTGCTGTAATTGAAACTGCCTGTGTTTTCCCTTCATACTGCTCATTCATTGAAGTTCTTGAAATACTTCCATTGACCGGACAGCATCCCACACATGCCGATGCAAGATTTCCTGCTGCGCACGCCAGAATTTCTTTATTTTCATTAATTTTATAGCCATTTTTTAAGGCAAAGTTATTTTCTGATAATAAGGTTTCTGACATGATAACCGCAGCTATCATCAGACTTCTCCCTGCCGCCTGCGTCCAGTCAATCCCTGCAAATTGAAACATATGAATTTTTGGAAGGCCACTCTCTACTGCATCAAGCAAAATCACTCCTCGTTCATCCACATGAAACAGCAACGTTACTACTACTCCAACCGCCATAATCACAATTGCCATCGGAAATTTCGGAATCAGTTTCCCAGCCAGCCGAAGAAAAAACAACGCTCCGACTCCAAGTGCAACTGACAACCAGTTAATTTCCTTACAGGTTTCAAAAATATGGTGAGCAAGTTCCGGTAATTCTCCTGAACCCGCCTTACCTCCTAATATCTTTGGTATCTGCATTAAAATAATTGTAAGCGCAATTCCGCTGATAAATCCCCCCATAACCGGTGTTGAAATAAAATCTACAATCCTGCCGGCTTTTAGAAAATAAAACAACAACAGCCATAGTCCGGTTAAAAGCGCAATCACAGGCACATACTGCATTGCCTCTTTGCTTCCACTCTCAATCCCAAGTGAAACAAGTGCGGCTCCCACAATCGCTGCCGGTGCAGCATCTACACCAAAGATAAACTGTTTTGAAGTAGAAAACAGTGCAAAGAATAAAATCGGAAAGACCGAACCATAAAGTCCATAAACTGCCGGAAGTCCTGCAATTTGTGCATATCCCATCGAAATCGGAATCGACACCGCTGCCATAATAATTCCTGAAAAAATATCTTTTTTTAAGTATTCTTTTTTATAATTTTTTAATGTCGGAAATAATAAACCCTTCATACGTTTCATTCCTTATTATTTTGCCATTTCATAGATTGCCAGCATATCTGCCTCATATAATACTTTTGCAGAGCCCTTATGTCCGCCTGTATTTAAACTGCATTTATGTGCCAGTTCTTTTAATTCTTCTTCACTCGGAGTCAGCCCCAGCTCACGAAGATTGGTCGGCATCTTTATTTCACGGAAAAATGCCTCCATTGCTTCAATTCCACGCATCGCCATCTCTTCTGCATCTCCGGTATCTTCAAGTCCCATTACCCGCACTGCAAATTTGTGGAAACGCTCTGGAATTTCTCTATAGACATATCTGGCCCAGCTTCCCCAAAGTGCTGCAAGTCCTGCTCCATGTGCCACATCATACATACCGCCAAGTTCATGTTCCAGTGCATGTGTTGCAAAATCATTTCCACCGTTTCCACATCCGGTTAAGCCGTTATGAGAAAGACTTCCTGCCCACATTACTTCAGCTCTGGCATTGTAATCTTTTGGATTTTCTTTTAAGATCTTTGTATTTTCAATCACTGTACGCATCAATGCTTCGGCAATGCTGTCTGTCAGCTCCATATTTTCCCCTTTGGTAAAATAACGCTCCATTGTATGCATTAAAATGTCGGTGCATCCGCATGCAGTCTGATAATCCGGCAGCGTCATAGTCAGTTCCGGATTCATAATCGCAAACTTCGGACGGCAGTATTCACTGTGATATCCGGTTTTAATCCATCCATCTTCATTTGTGATAACAGAAGAATCACTCATCTCACTTCCTGTTGCTGAAATGGTTAAAATAACACCGATTGGCAGACAGCCTGCCGCACTTCTTTTATGAGAATAAAAATCCCATACATCACCACCATTTGCAACTCCATATCCGATTGCCTTTGCAGAGTCAATGACACTTCCTCCGCCGACTGCCAGGATAAAATCAACACCTTCTTTTTTGCATAGTTCAATTCCTTCCTTTACAAGCGAAAGTCTTGGATTCGGAACCACTCCGCCCAGTTCTGTATATGCAAGGTTTTCTTTTTCCAATGCCTGTTTTACGCGGTCTAACAATCCCGTCCGTTTTACACTTCCACTTCCGTAATGAATCAAAACTTTTTTACAGTTTTGTGCCTTTACAAGTTCTCCTGTCTTTTCTTCTGTGTCTTTTCCAAATACTACCTGTGTGGGTGCATAATAATTAAAGTGAAACATCCTCTGATCCTCCTGTTATTTTCTTACTTTTTGAGTTATTATAAGTATAATACCTGTGTTTTCAGAATACAAGTTGACTTTACATTTCTATTGTGATAATCTTTTTACGATTTAAGTAGAAACAATACGGGAGCTTGTGTGACAGGCTGAGAGGAAGATATTAGCTTCGACCGCACCTGATTTGGATAATACCAGCGTAGGAAATCATAAGAATTTATAATTTTAACCATATCTGCTCCGGATTTCCAAATCCAGGGCATTTTTACTTTATTCAAAAAATTTTTATAAATAAAGAAAGGATACGCTTTATGAAAACAGAACATTCTCACTTACTTCGCATGGTTATGCTTGCCATGTTAGTTGCCATCGGTGTTGTCATCTCTCCGATTCTAAGAATCGAAGGAATGTGTCCGACTGCACATTTTATTAACATTGTCTGCTCCGTGCTTCTTGGACCCTGGTATTCCCTTCTATGCGCAACTTTAATCGGAATCATCCGTATGATGATGATGGGAATTCCTCCGCTTGCCTTAACCGGAGCCGTATTTGGAGCATTTTTATCCGGTGTCTTTTATCGGGCTTCCGGTGGTAAAATCATCTGCGCTGTCTTAGGTGAAATCTTTGGAACCGGAATTATCGGTTCTCTGGTTTCTTACCCTGTTATGGCAATTCTTATGGGAAGAGGCGGTTTAACCGCATTTTACTATACCCCAATGTTTTTAGCTGCTACGACAATGGGCGGAACAGTTGCCTGGTTCTTCTTAAAAACCTTAAGTCAGGCAGGTGTTCTTGCCGAGTTTCAAAGAAATCTTGGAGCAAAAGTTTATGATAAAAAAGTTAGAAAATCTAAAAGAACAAAATCGACTCACTAAACCCCTGATTCACTGCATTACCAATCCAATTTCCATCCATGACTGTGCAAATATTGTTCTTGCCTCCGGCGCACGCCCGATTATGGCAGAACACCCGCTTGAAGTCGCTGAAATTACAAGCACCGCACAGGTTCTTGCTTTAAATCTTGGAAATATTACCGATGCAAGAATGGAAGCCATGCCGATTGCATTAAAGACTGCGGTACAAAAAGAAATTCCGGTGCTTCTTGACCTTGTCGGCACTGCATGCAGTACGCTTCGAAAAAATTTTGCAAAAGAATTACTGGAAATTCATGTTCCTTCTGTTTTAAAGGGAAATATGTCAGAACTGCTTGCCATGATAGAGGAAGAATCCCACGCTGTCGGAATCGACGCCGGAGAAAAAGATTCCATCACCGACGAAAATCGAAATAGACTGACCAAACTCTTTCAGAAAAAAGCCGATGAATGGAATACAGTTTTTCTCATCACCGGAAAAGAAGACATGATTGTATCAAAATATGAGTGTTTCTTTGTCCAAAATGGTTCACCCGCTATGGCAAATATTACTGGAACCGGCTGTATGCTTGGGATGGTCTGTGCTTCCTATCTTGCTTCTGCCTCAAATGCTTTTAACGCTGCTCTGACTTCGACTGTTGAATTTGGAATTGCCGGAGAACTCGCTGCGAAAAAGACAATGGCTCCTGGGTCTTTTCAGGTTCAGCTATTGGATTCCTTCTATCAGTTGACCGAAGCAAAACGAGATTCACTTGCAAAAACAATCGTGTATTAATAAAAAGAGGAGACTTTTGGTCTCCTCGAATAATGATTACAGCTCTATTTTCCGATCTTTGAAATAATATTCCTTGTCATGCTCATTGATTTCTCTTATCACCTTACACGGTATTCCATAAGCAACCACATTTGCCGGAATATCTTTGGTTACTACACTTCCGGCACCAATTACTGTATTGTCTCCAATTGTTACTCCCGGCATTACACAGACACCGCTCCCAAGCCAGCAGTTTCTTCCGATATGAATTGGCATATTATACTGATAAGCCTGCTTGCGAAGTTCCGGTAAAATCGGATGTCCCGCTGTCGCAAGTGTAACATTTGGTCCAAACATGGTATAATCTCCAACATAGATATGGGTGTCATCTACTGCAGTAAAGTTAAAATTTGCATACACATTATTTCCAAAATGAACATGACGACCACCAAAGTTTGCATGAAATGGTGGTTCAATATAACAGTTTTCGCCAAGTTCCGCAAACATCTCTTTTAACATCTGCTGACGTTTTTCTCCCTCTGACGGGCGGGTCTGATTAAACTCATACAAGCGTTCCTGACATTTTTTCTGTTCTTTTAAGATTTCCTCGTCCCCTGGAAGATACAATTCTCCTGTATGCATCTTATCTTTCATTGCCATAAAAAATCTGTCCTTTCGTTTATCTGCTTTTATTATAAGAGAACGGCATACAAAAAACAATTTATTTCTCTTTTATTTTTCTGCTGTTAAAATCTCGCACAGTGCTCCAAACATTGCCGGTTCTAATTCCATTGAAGCTAATGTTGCAATCGCTCCTTTTTGCTGTTCTTTGATAATCTCATACAAATCTGATTTTAAATTATAAGAAATCTGTGCTTTTTCTAAAATCGCATAAGCTTCCTGGGCAAGGTCTGCCAAACTTTCTTCGATTGGATTTTCAAATACTACTTTTATCTCTGCATTTACCGGCACTTCTGTTATTTCTATACACATACCATTTTTCTCTACTGTTGCTTTATATGCCGTCTCTTTTCCATCTACCAGCACGCTTACTGTATTTTCCTTTATTTTTACAAAATCCAGTTTCCAGCATCGTTTTTCTGGAAGTACCTCTGTATTTCCCTGTGGAGTGTGAATGATAAAGCAGTCTTTCCCTTCTTCCTGTGCTTTTTCCAGCTTTGTTTCTACCCAGCTTTCTTCTACACTGTCTCCTTCATCTTCCCATAAAGTAAAACTTCCGGTCTTTCCAGGGAAAATTTTTATTTCCAAAGATTTTGGATTATCCGTGTCATTATCAAATACTTCCATATTTTTCAGTGGAACAATTGCACCTTCTCTTGCCAGTACCGGAATTTCTTCGATTCCACGGAACAATTGAACCATACGTCCACCCTCATATTTTCTTCCATTAAAGAAGTCGTACCAGACTCCGGATGGAAGCCATGTCTTTGCTTTTCCAAGCTGAGTTTTTGTATCTATTTTCTCTGTAATCGGAGAAACCATAAGTTCACTGCCAAAATAATAATTATTCGGTACCTGATAAGCTTCTTCTCTCTCCGGCTCTAAATAATACATTGGCATAACAAGCGGTTTGCCCTCTTTATTGGCACAGTAATTCATGGTATACAGATACGGGACAAGCGCATGTCGCAGTTTTAAGAACGCTTTCATAACAGATTCTACAATCTTATTATATTTCCATGGTTCTTTTCCATTAAATGGATTATCTGTACTATGCAGACGATTAATCGGAGAAAATACACCAAGCTGTACCCATCTTGCGGTCAGTTCATCATCACGATATCCCATCATATGACCTCCGATATCATGACTCCACCAGCCATAACCAATATTGCTCGCATTTGCTGTAAAATACGGCTGAAACTGAAGACTTTCCCAGGTAATCACCGTATCCCCTGAAAATCCAATCGGATAACGGTGGCTTCCAGGTCCTGCATATCTGGAAAATGTCAGCGGTCTTGTGCCTTTCCATTTATTATCCAGATAATGATAATGATTGAGCATCCACAACGGGTCAAGTCCCGGAACTTTTGTTACCGTTCCCTGCTGCCAGTCTACCCACCAGAAATCAACACCCTCTTCTTCCATCGGATGATGTAATTCTTCAAAATATACTTCCATAAATTTCGGGTCTGTCACATCAAACAATACCGGTTCTTTCTTTTCCGGATCCATTCCCATCTTTGTTGCAACTCTCTCATAAGCATCCTCATAAGCACGGATTCCATCTGCCGGATGTACATTTAATGTAATTTTCATGTGATGCTCATGCAGCCATCCCATAAATTCCTTCGGATTTGGGAAAAATTTCTTATTCCAGGTATAGCCTGTCCAGCCACTTCCATAAATCGGGTCTACATCATCTACCAGATGCCAGTCCATATCCACAACCGCCACGGAAAATGGAATTTCTTCTCTTTCAAACCGCTCAATTAAGTCTTTATATTCGGTTTCTGTATAGCGATGATAACGACTCCACCAGTTTCCAAATGTATATCTTGGAAGTAATGGCGTCTCTCCACATAAATAATAGAAATCTTTCAGACATTCCAGATAGCGGTGTCCATATCCAAAGAAATAAATATCTTTCTTATTTCCGACTCTAGGCTCCACTGTTCCATCTGACTTCAATGCCATTGTCTTAGAATCATCAATTAAAGAAAATCCATTTTTTGATAAGATTCCATGTTCTAATGGAATGGCTCCATCTGCTTCATCTAACGTACGAGCAGTTCCAAGCAAATCTCTTGGTGCTTCTCCATAATGCCACACTCTTTCATTGGATTTTCCTCCGGCTACACGAATCATTAAGCCTCCCGGAGTAAACTCTTTCTTATCATAATGAATTTCTAAATCTTTTGTGTAAATATGAAGTTCGCCATTTACATCACTTACTTTAAATTCTGTCGGTGCAAAATCACGATTCACTACCATCTGTGTCGGACGGTCTTCAAATTCTCCATTTTCACTATATTCTAAGCGTACTAACGCAGTGGTCAACATTGAAATTCGATAATGTTCACCGCTTACTACATTTGCCGCACAGCACATTGGATTTCCATTTAATACATATTTTTCCAATCCCATTTTCATTCGCTCCTTATTATTTAAACCTTTTTCGTTTAAGTTTATTATAATGCAATTTTTTTTAAGATGCTTTCAAAAATTTTACTTAAAACTTTACTATTTTGACTTTTTTATTCTATTATATATTTTCCAGTCAACTACTCGTCACCTAAAGGCAGTGAGTTTCCACTTGCAACACGCAAAAAATTTTTTATTTATGAATCAAAAAAGAGATTTATACAAACGAATGTATAAATCCCTTTTCTATCTCTCAATCTATGTATTTTTCTTACTCTACAATACGTCTGACTGCAATGTATGGTCTGTAAAGCGCATTAGATGAATATTTAATTCCGCCCTGTGGATATGGTTTGCTGTTGGAAGCATGTACAATTCCGCCGTCTCCGGTAAGGATTGCTACATGTCCGGAATATACAATGATATCTCCGGCACGGGATTCAGAATAGGTAATTCCTCTTCCTGAACCAGCCTGTGCATCACTGGTACGTGGCAGGCTGTATCCAAAGTGTGCAAATACCTGCTGTACAAATCCAGAACAGTCAATTCCGTTTGTTAAGCTGTTTCCACCATAGACATACGGATTTCCGATAAACTGGCTTGCATAAGAAACGACTGCATCTCCACTTGCACTGGAAGTACTTCCTGAAGAAGTTGTAGTCTCTTCTTCATAAGTTTCATCTACTGTAGTATTTTCTTCCGGTACAATTGTTGTTTCAGTTGTTGTATTAGAAGCACCTGTATTAGAGGACTGGCTTCCAGAAGCACTGCTTGTATTAGAAGAGCTGTTGCTCTTACTTGTACTTGCAGCTTTCTTTGCAGCCTCTGCTTTTGCTGCTGCGGCAGCTTCTGCGGCTTTCTTCTTAGCAGCTTCTTCGGCAGCTTTTGCTTCAGCGGCTTTTCTTGCCTCTTCTGCTTTTCTTGCTTCTTCTTCCTGTATTTTCTTCAGTTCTGCATTCTGCTGTTCAATTAATTTTCTATATTCAGCAGCCTGAGCTTTTACTTCAGAAATCTGATTTTCATAGTCAGAAGCTGTTGCTTTTTTCTTTTCCAGTTCGTTTTCCAGATTTTCCTGCTGCTCTTCCTGAGCCTGTTTCATCTGTTCTAACTCGCCTTTTTCTTCTTCTAACTGATTTCCAAGAGATGTTACCTGTTCTACAACATTTTTCATTTTAGAGAGTTCATCTCTGTCAAACTGATACATCTTTTCTGTGTACTCTGCTTTACTTAATAAGTCTGTGATATTGCTGGACTCTAAAAGCATCTGTGCCCATGCACCACTTCCACCATTCTCATAAAGATACTGAATTCTTTTTTTCATGGCTGCGTACTGTTCATCACGCTCTGCTTCAGATTCTGCAAGTTTTTCTTTTGTTTCTTCTATAGAATCTTCTTTATCTGAAATCTCACCCTTTAAGATTTCAATTTCTGCCAGTGTTTTTACCAGACTCTGGTCAAGAGAATTAATTTCTCCTAATAATTCTTCTTTCTGTTGTTCCAGTTCTGCTTCTTTGCTTTCCGCTGCAGATAATTTACTTTCTGTATTTGCTTTTTCAGTCTGAACTTCCTCTTTTCTGGATGCAGCTACCGGCATAACCTGTGTGACTGCAAGAGCAAAAATAAGACTGAGACAAAGAAATCTTTTTTTCATATATATTATGTACCTCACATTTTCTTTCTGAGACAATATTACCTTGAACATGATATCACAAAATTATTACATTAGCAAGCATAACTTTAAATTTTTGTAACAAATAAGAGGTCCTGTACAATTTTGTACAAGACCCCTTTTGTCTTTTGTTCGCTTTTTAATTCTCTTAAAGTAAGATTACTCTACAATTCTTCTGATTGCTATGTATGGACGATACAGTGCGTTAGATGAATACTTAATTCCACCCTGTGGATATGGTGCACTGTTAGAAGCATGTACAATTCCACCGTCTCCTGTAAGAATTGCTACATGTCCGGAATATACAATGATATCTCCGGCACGGGATTCGGAATAAGAAATTCCTCTTCCTGCTCCTGCCTGAGCATCGCTGACACGTGGTAAACTGTATCCAAAGTGTGCAAATACCTGCTGTACAAATCCAGAACAGTCAATTCCGTTTGTTAAGCTGTTTCCACCATAAACATACGGATTTCCAATAAACTGGCTTGCATAAGCAACGACTGCTTCTCCAGTTGCACTGGAAGTACTGCTTGAACTGTTATCTGTTGTACTGGAGCTGTCATCAGATACATCTTCAGAATAATTGCTGTCATTATCGGATGTATCGTTAGATGCATCATTTGTTGTGTCATTAGATGCATCATCATTTGAAGTATCTTCAGAAACATTGCTGTTATCTGTTGTATCTTCGGAAGCACTGTTACTGCTGTTGTCTGTTGTATCTTCGGAAGCACTGTTACTGCTGTTGTCTGTTGTATCTTCGGAAACATTATTGTTACTGTTATCTGTTGTATCTTCGGATTTTGTACTTGTCTGTTCTGCTTTTGTGCTTTCAGCTGCTGCTTTTTCTTCCGCAGCTTTTGCTTCGGCTGCTGCCTGTTCTTTTGCTGCTTTCTCTTTCGCTGCTTTTTCTGCTGCCGCTTTTTCTGCTGCCGCTTTTTCTGCAGCCTTTCTTGCTTCTTCTGCTGCTTTTGCTTCTTCTTCCTGAATCTTCTTCAGTTCTGCATTCTGCTGTTCAATCAGGTTTTTGTATTCCTGAGCCTGAGCCTGTACATTTGCAATCTGAGTTTCGTAATCGGAAGCTTCTGCTTTCTTCTGATCCATCTGCGTCTGCAGAGAACTCTGCTGTTCTTCCTGAGCCTGTTTCATATCTTCAAGCTCTGCTTTTTCCTGTGTAAGCTGTTCTCCAAGCTGTGTAACTTCTGTTACAACATCTTTCATCTTCTGCAGTTCATCACGGTCATACTGATACATTTTTTCAGTATACTCGGCTTTATCAAACATATCCGTAATACTTCCGGATTCCAGAATCATCTGTGCCCAGGCATTACTGCCACCGTTTTCATACAGATACTGTATTCTTTTCTTCATAGATGCATACTGTTTATCTTTCTCAGCCTGTGCATCCTCTAATTTCTGTTTTGTATCTTCAATTGCAGATTCCTTGTCAGAAATTTCTCCGTTTAAGATTTCAATCTGAGCCATCGTCTGTACCAGACTCTGATCCAGAGAATCAATTTCTCCAAGTAATGCATTTTTTTCTGATTCTAATTCATCGGCCTTACTTTCTGCCGCAGATAATTTACTTTCTGTTGCTGCTTTCTCAGCCTGTACCTCATCTTTTCTTGCTGCTGCAACTGGAAAAGTAAGAGATGCTGACATCGCTAAAACTAAGCTAAGAGCTATAATTCGTTTTTTCACTTCTTTACCTCTCTCCTTTTTTTGTGCTTCACTGTTGTCCATAATAGCACACTTCTTTTAAAGATGCAAGCTTTTTTCATTTTTTATTAATTTTCATGTTATATTTTGTAACATTTTATTAATATTTAACTCCTTTTCTTGTGCTTATTTTTTTAGACAACCTTACTCTTTTTTGTTGTCTTCACAACGTTTTTTATGGTATTATAAACTCATCATAAAAGGGGGGTTCTTGCGTGAACATAAAAAAGAAATTAAATGAAATCATCTACACAATCTCACGCTACACGGAAATATTTCTATCTCTCATTATTCTGACCGTGATTGTTCTACTGATTATTCCCGTCGTATATGATTTTGTACAACATCCTCTGCTTGAAATCACGGCTCACGATTTCACCACATTTCTGGGGAATGTCCTCACCTTACTCATCGGTGTAGAGTTTGTAAAAATGCTTGCAAAACACACTGCCGAAACGCTTCTCGAAGTACTGATGTTCGCTCTTGCACGACAGATGGTCGTCGTCCACGAAACCATGGTGGATACGCTTATCGGAATTGTTGCGCTTGGAGCAATTTTTGCAATTCGTAAGTATTTATTACTGAAAACTCCGGACAAGCAGAAAATCTATGACAAGCTTTAAAAAGAATCTCGCTTGCGAGATTCTCCGCCTGCGGCGGATCGCTTTTGCGACAGATTTCCTCACCGCCGCAGTGCGCTCCCTGCGGAGTGTTTTTATTTCATAGGATGCAATTTCCTATGAAACAAAAAGCCACCCTGCCTTAGGGTGGTTTTTTATTCATAAGCTCTCATTCCCGGAAACAAAACACCATCTCCGTCAGGATGAGATTTTGCCCGCATCTGTCTTTCTGTCAGCATATAATACTGATATCTTCTTCCATTTTCTCCCTCTCTCAAATCCCAGGTAACGTCGCAGAAAAAGTGTTGGTCTCCTAATTTGACTACATTCCATGCATGAGTTTTAGAAGCATAGCCAAAACATTCAATCTGGAGCTGTCTGAGCAAGTAAAGGAATGTTACTGAAATTCCTTCGCAGACACCGACACGATTTAATAATGTTTCCAGCGTGTAAGAAGCATAAGGATAAGAATTACCATTCTGATATTTCTCGTTTGTATAAGTCAGATTTAAAGTAAGAAAATCATAAACCGCACGAACCATCTCTGCTTCCGTCATTCCTTTTGTAATAATCTGCTCCAAAATATCTTTTGCCATTGCCGACATCTGATTCATTTTTCTTCGAATCAAATCCCTGTCGTTATAATGATAACTCATTTCAAAGGAAAAAACTGTTCCGTCTTCATTTTGCTGAACCCGTTTTATTTCATACTGATTCCAATAGAAAAATTCCGGAAAATCTAATGCAATTGCTAAAAAGACGGCCGACCAGTCTCTTTTTGTCATAACGGTGCATGGGATAACCTCTTTTTCTAATCTGGAAATCGATTTTACGAACTGCCAGTAAAGCTCCTGCTGTCTTCCTGTTAACTGATTAACACAGCGCAATGAAGTGCTGTGTTCCATCTTATCAATTTTTACAATTTCCTCTGTCATTTTTTGCTCCTTTCATCCCCTGTTTTTTTAATATACCAAATATGTACTCTCAAAGTCTTTCCTGCATTTCTTTACTCCAAATTCATTTTTTCACTCCAAGTTTAGCTTAAATCCAACATGACATCTACTTTCTGATTCATTCCTTTTTCTAATGCTTTTACCTGAATTTTGTCTGCTGTTTCCATAATCAGTTCCACTTCAATAGTCGTGTATTTTGCAAGTGGTTTTTTACTTCTTAAGAGACAGGTTCCAACTTCCTGTGCCCCTTCCAATTTCATTTTTGTACTGATACTGCCACTTGAATACAGATGCAGTGCAACTTTTGTCTGTTTCTCATAAGCAGTTTTTACGTTTGTTTTAATATGTACCGGAAGCTCCATATTTTTGAAAATCAAGTTTTCGACGTGATAACTTTTTGTTCCTGCACCAGAACCATCTAAAATTCTAAGACCAAGTGTCTCATTCGACACCTGCTTCATTTTCGGGATTTTGGAATGACTACCTGACTGATTTTCTGAATAAATCAAGCCTTTCATAATCCCTTTTTCCAACATGTAAGCATAGACTGCATCCCCAAGTGCTACGGCTTCTTTTGATTTGTAAGAGATACAATTGTTTCCATACATCTTTTTAAATTCATTCACAAAGTATGGATTTACATTACTTCCCCCTACTAAAAGAGTCAGGTCTGCACTCACTCCTTTTTCTTTTTCCACCTTTGCCAGACGTTCCAAGACAGGCATTAATTTTACCTGCATCAATTTTTCACAAAGCTTATGGTAATCTGCTTTTGAGATTCCGATTTCAACCTGTTTATTATATTTTGGAGTGTAAAGAATAATACTATCGTACTCTTTTCCTGGGGCAGACATACGGATTTTACATTCTTCACAACGGTTTCTTAACACCTGAAATGCCTCTTTATCCCCAGAGAGATCGATTCCATTCGCTTTTAACTGTGCTGTAAAATACGCCATCATCAGATAATCGATATCGTCTCCTCCTGCTTTTACTCCGTCCACTGCCAGCACTTTAATCTGACGTTTTGAGGCAGATAACAGAGCCACATCAAATGTACCTGCACCCAAATCAATGATTCTTAAATTGAGCGGTTTCTCAGATAACTTGTCTGGATACAGATATGCAAGTGCACAAGCCTCCGGTTCTGTGATCATACCAGCCACCTTCATTCCTGCACTCTGCGCTGCTCTGCGCACAAATTCCTTTTGTTTTAGATTAAAAGAAGCCGGATAAGAAACAACACATTTATCTGTACGATAATTCAGTTTTCCATCAGGATCCATTCTGGTCTTTGTATTTCTTTTCAAGTACTGAAATAATACTTTATGAGCGTCCAAAATCGAGAAACGTACCCCTTCACGGCTGATTGCAAATCCATTATTTTCCGTGCCAATCAATGATTTCATAGACAAAACAACCGGCTCAAGCATGGCTCTTTCCTTGGCACTGCGTCCCACATCTGAAAATTCTAATGGTTCTCTTAAGAGAACAGCAGAAGGGGTGCTGTTCACTCCCTCTTCATTTTCAATTACTAAAGGTTTTTCAATTTTCGTGTTATAGACTCCTACTACGCTGTTATTTGTACCAAAGTCAATTCCAATCGTTTTCGCTGCGTATTCTTCAAACATCGTCAGTCTCCTCCTGTATATTTATATCCTGCCACCATTTCTTTTAACAAAATCTTTCCATGATATTCATAACCATTTCTAATTGATTTTGCAATTCTGGCATGTTTCTCTTCTTCCTCTGTCTCCACAATATCAATTACTTCATGTATTTTTGAATCAAAAGCAGAATTTTCCTTTGTTATATGAATTTTAACCCCCATCTCTTCGAAAATAGAGTCAAGCCGTTTAAAAATCAGATGACTCTGTTCTTCCTGTTCATTTGCAGTCAGATAAGAGGCTACATCTTCTCTCCATAAGGCAAGCTCTCTTAAAAACTTTTCAAAGTCTTCCCCTTCTCTCTGCTTCGCATTTAAAAGTCCGATAAATTCCTGCAATATTTCACTCTGACTTTCGATTTTACGATTCTGGGAGTCTATTTTTTCATTCATTTTCTTTAACAGATTTTCCATCTGACGATACTGGATTCTTTTATTCATCTTCATCCTCCTCTGTGTTGTCAAACTTAGTCAAGTGGATATTCGCAATCCGCTTCGCTACTTGCTCATAACCAAATAGCTGC
>OLRP01000236.1_pt1 | contig 48815 bp, 39 predicted proteins | sample 1672401 | NCBI WGS metagenome assembly OLRP01 (sample SAMEA3136682, study PRJEB25190) | human gut metagenome | reverse complement strand
GAAACTTCCAGATTGCAAATACCTACATTGATGGAACATACAGTGAAATCTATCCTAATATTTCTCAGGATGTTGAGGGTATGCAGAAGATGTTCAAACAGTTCTCATTCCCATGTGGAGTACCAAGTCACTGTGCACCGGAGACTCCGGGTTCAATTAATGAAGGTGGAGAGCTTGGTTATTCAGTCGCTCATGCGTTTGGTGCCGTATTTGATAACCCGGATTTGATTGCAGTTCCAGTAGTTGGTGACGGTGAATCTGAGACAGGCCCACTGGCAACTTCCTGGCAGTCCAATAAATTCTTAAATCCGATCACAGATGGTGCGGTTCTTCCAATCCTTCATATGAATGGATACAAGATTAGCAATCCTACTGTATTTGCACGTATGTCTCATGAAGAAGTAGAGAATTTCTTCAAGGGATGCGGATGGGATCCGATCTTTGTAGAAGCAAAAGATGAAATGAACGATGGTATCGATCCGGAAGATCATATCGCTATGCACAAGGCTATGTGCGAGGCTATGGACAGCTGTATCGAGAAAATTAAAGCAATTCAGAAACATGCTCGTGAAAATAACGATGCAAAGAGAGTTGCTTGGCCGATGATCGTACTTCGTACTCCGAAGGGATGGACAGGTCCACGAGTAGTAGACGGACAGAAAATCGAAGGTTCTTTCCGTGCACATCAGGTTCCTATGTCAATGGAAAAACCAGAGCATTTGGATCAGTTGAGAGAGTGGCTGCTTAGCTACAAACCGGAAGAACTCTTCAATGAAGACGGAAGTGTAAAACAGGAGATCGTTGATATGGCTCCTAAGGGAAATGCTCGTATGGGTGCTAACCCACATGCAAACGGTGGTCTTCTTTTGAAAGATCTTCGTCTCCCGGATTTCCGTGAGTATGGTGTAAAAGATGTTGTTCCTGGTGAGACTCAGGCACAGGATATGATCGAGCTTGGTGCATATGTGCGTGACATCTTCACATTGAATAAAGAAAATAAAAACTTCCGTATTTTCGGACCGGACGAATCTATGTCTAACCGTCTGTATCACGCATTCGAAGTTGAGAATCGTCCTTGGAATGCAAATATGTACAGTGATGATGACAACCTTGCACTGGATGGACGTATCATGGATGGTATGCTTTCTGAGCATATGTGTGAAGCATGGCTGGAAGCTTATCTTCTTACCGGACGTCATGGTTTCTTTGCTTCTTACGAAGCATTTATCCGTGTTGTAGATTCGATGGCAGCACAGCATGCAAAATGGTTGAAAGTAACAAACCAGCTTTCCTGGAGACAGCCAATTGCATCCTTGAACTTCATTTTGACATCGAATGTATGGCAGCAGGATCACAATGGATTTACACATCAGGATCCAGGTTTCTTAGATCATTTGGCTAACAAGAAGGCAGACGTTGTACGTATGTACCTTCCACCAGATGCAAACTGCTTGCTTTCCTGCTTTGATCATTGTGTAAAGAGCAAGAACTATGTTAATGCAATTGTTGCATCCAAACATCCAAGCAAACAGTGGCTGACAATGGAGCAGGCTGTTAAACACTGTACACAGGGTATCAGTGTTTGGGAATGGGCTAGTAACGACCAGAATGCTGAGCCGGATCTTGTTATGGCATGTTGTGGTGATACACCAACACTTGAGACTCTTGCTGCTACAACAATTCTTCGTGATGCAATGCCTGAATTGAAGATTCGTGTAATTAACGTAGTAGACTTGTTTAAACTTGAGTCTGACAGTAAACATCCACATGGTCTTTCTGACCGTGAGTATGATGCTCTGTTTACAAAGGATACACCGGTTATCTTTGCATTCCACGGATATCCAACACTGATCCACGAACTTACATATGGTCGTCACAACCACAATGTATCTGTTCATGGATATCAGGAAGAGGGTACTATCACTACTCCATTCGATATGCGTGTACAGAACCAGATTGACCGTTTCAACCTTGTAAAAGATGCCATCATGCATCTGCCACAGCTTGGAAACAAAGGTTCTTACTTAATCCAGAAGATGAACGACAAGCTTGTTGAGCACAAACAGTACATCGCTGAATACGGCCAGGATCTTGAAGAAATCAGAAACTGGGAGTGGCATAAATAATCTCTGACCACAGTTTCATTTGCAGATTCGGAGAATGATTTTTGATCATCCGGACAGTGATAAATTCCTTATAATAAAATCAGCCATCAGGGATTCGCATAATATGGATTTCCTGATGGCAATTGTTCAAACGTTCAGACAGGGCAGGTATCTGTGTTTTTCACATGATATCTGCCCTGTCTTTATTTCTTTTATGTCTTTATTTCTCTACGCCTCTGTGCATTCCCTTTCTGCCAGAAACTTCTGAAATGCCTTTGACGCAATACTCTGCGGATATTCTGTGTCATGGATCAGAATAATGCTTCTCTCCGGAAAGGTCTCATTTACATCAATTGCAAAAACTTTCCCTGATGCCAGATCATCTTTTGCAAACTCCTCCGGCAGAAATCCGATTCCCATATTGTAACGTACTGCCGGAAGGATCATGTCCGTAGTCGCCAGCTCTACATCCGGCGAAAACTGTAAGCCATTTTTCGCAAAATACGCATTCAGGAATCTTCTGGTGATTGCCTCAGAAGTCAGGCTGATCCATGGATAGGCAGACAGTTCTTCCAGCGAAGTCTTCCGTCCCTTCAGTTCTGAAAAGCGGCTTCCACTGATCAGAATTTCTTTATACTTTCGCACAACTTTCATCTTCAGTGGCTCTGCCACCTGTAAGGCCGCCGACACAACCGCAAGGTCTACTTTCCCCTCTTTCAATGCATCGACAGAATCCGTCGTACTGTTATTCAGTATCTTAAAGTGGACATTCGGATATTGAATATTAAAGTCTCTGACAGCTTCAAACAGATAACAGTGAAGCGCCGTCTCTGTTGCACTGATATAGATGGTTCCATTTTCCAGACTGATCAGATTATTCAGATTATCTTCCGCTTTAAAAAACTGTGCGCATCCCGCAGCCACATATTCATAAAAAATCCGCCCCTCCGGTGTCAGCTTCATTCCGCTTTTACTTCGGGTAAACAATCTGCATCCCAGGATATTTTCAAGATTATGTATTGTCCTTGTCACCGCAGGCTGACTGGTCTTTAAAACTGATGCCGCTTTCGTCAGATTTTCATACTTGGATACATAATAAAAAACTTTATAATACTCAAAATTCGCGTTCATTTTCTTCTCCGTCTGTCATCATCAAATCCTTTTTTACGCGCATATTCTAACATAAATTTTTCTTCCATACAATCTTCACAATCGTTTTCGCAGGCTTTATAATTACTCTTGGTCATTTGATCATTTTTCTGTTCAGCCATTTTCTGACAGAAGCCAAACAATATTTATATGTAACCCACAATACAAAAAGTGCTGGCTTTACAGCATTTTTTTATTGCACAATTCTTTTTCGGGAGGATATTTTCTTTCTATGTTTTCTATATTGCGTTTTTTTGTACAATACAATATAATAAATTCAGAATTTATTTATGCAAAAAGACGAAATGGAGGAAATATGAAACACACAAAAGACTGGTACAAAGATCTGGTCATTTACCAGATTTACCCTCGAAGTTTTAAAGATGGAAACAATGACGGAATCGGAGATCTGAAGGGAATGATTGAGAAATTAGATTATCTGAAAGAGCTTGGCATCAATGCCGTATGGATGTCCCCTGTCTACGCTTCTCCGAATGTGGATAACGGCTACGATATCTCCGATTATTTCGCGATCATGGAAGAATTCGGAACCATGGAAGACTGGGAAGCTTTCCGCGACGGCGCACATGAACGCGGCATCGCCATTATCATGGATCTGGTTCTGAACCATTCTTCTGACAAACATATCTGGTTCCAGGAATCAAGGAAATCCCGCAATAATCCTTACAGCGATTATTATATCTGGCGTGACCCTGCCCCGGACGGAGGTGCACCGAACTGCTGGATGTCTGTATTCGGCGGAAGTGCCTGGGAATATGTCCCGGAAAGAGGACAGTATTATCTTCACTTCTTTGCCAGAGAACAGCCGGATCTGAACTGGGATAATCCGGAAACCAAAGAGAAAATCTTTGATATCATCCGTTTCTGGAATGAGAAAGGTGTCGACGGCTACCGCATTGACGCCATCAGCTATCTGGACAAAGGTCTGGACGGACGTGCAGATATGAATGAACCGATCGGTACTGTCGCATGTGTAAATCTCGAGGGAACGCACCGCTACATCCGCGAAATGGTTGCTGCAACCATGACTCCGGACAATCTGATGAGTGTCGGAGAAGTCAACATCAATAATGAACAGGATGCCATCAACTATTCCAGTGCTGCAAGCAAAGAATTTAACATGTCAATCCCGTTTGTTCCTCCAATCGTAGAAATCCAGACCTGGTCACCGGAGAAAATGAAACGTGACCTGAAAAAAGACTATGAAACTCTGAAAAAAGACGGCTGGTGGGCAAGATTTTTAAGCAACCATGACAAACCACGTCAGGTTTCCCTCTATGGAAATGATAAAGAGTTCTGGGCAGAATCTGCGAAAATGCTGGCATGCTACCTGCATACACTTCCGGGAACCCCATTTGTTTTCCAGGGTGAAGAATTCGGAATGACTAATGTCGCATTCCCGTCCATCGATGATTATGACGATATTGATACACGCAATTATTATAAAACCATGATTGAAAATGGCTCTTCTCCGGAAGAAGCACTTGCAGAATCCCAGAGCATCAGCCGCGATAACGCAAGAACCCCAATGCAGTGGAATGACAGTTCAAACGGGGGATTTTCCGAGCATACTCCATGGCTTGGTGTCAATCCAAACTATAAGATCATCAATGCAGAAAGCCAGATGAATGATGACTCTTCCGTCTTCAGATTCTATCAGAATCTCATTGCACTGCGCAAAGAACATCCGGTAATGGCTCATGGCGATTTTAAACTCTGCTGCCCGGAAGAAGGACCGGTAATTGCCTATACCAGAAGTTATCAGACCAAAACATGGCTGGCAGTACATAACTTCTCTGCATCCATGCAGAAGTTCGATTATGCCGCCGAAAATATTGAATTACCGTATGACACTCCTGTTATCATCTCCAATTACGGTGAAAACGAAGTGGAATACGGTAATGGAACACTGGTGCTCAAGCCTTACGAAACTGTTGTTTTTCAGCTTCATTAAATGAATCGTTATCATTTCCATAACGTAGAAAAAAGAGTCATTTCTGACTCTTTTTTCCGTTTGCAACAGACTTACTTGATTCGGTTAAAATCAGCAAAAAATAATGATACGATATATTTTTACTCTGTTTCCCGTAATCTTTTTTTAAGTTCGCCTTCCGGGATGAAGTTCTGTCATTTAACTGATAAATACGAAATTCATAAGCATTATACAGGCAGGCAGCAACATATTTTTTCCCTGCACTCAGCTCTGAACAGCTTGTTCCATCACCTTCCAGCCTTCCCACTCTGCATGGCTCTTCTGTAAAATCCAGATATCGTATTATTCTCTCATCCTATTCTTATAATTTCTAGTATTTATTATTTAACTTTCGCCTGAACAGGTATATTAGCTAACACTACCTTGCATTGTTTTTTATAAAACGCAATTCCATATTTTAAAAAGTGTTCTATTCCTTCTTCCACAAATTGTTCTTCATATCGTTTCTCTTCTATTTGCTTCAATGCTTCTGCACAACCAGCTTCCATATTTCCAGTTTCTGCATATTTTATCTCTATTATAATTCCGATTTCTTGATTTTCTGTTTCTATCAAAATATCGCTGTACCCATCTCCGGATTCTCTGTTAGAGGAAACACTCCACTTTTCCTGAAACCCAAGAATCCCCAGCAAAATTCCATGATAAAAGTTTTCTTTCATCTGTTTTTTTACAAATGTATCACGAATACTGATGGTTTTCTTCAAATAATCATTTAGTCTTTTTTCAACTCTTTCTGAATTTCCATCTTTTAATGCGTTGCAAAATTTTTCCAGTGCCTCTCCATTTTCGGAAACATTTTTCTTAAAATATGCCATAATTTGTGTTGTAAATATTTTGCGTATTTCCATATTAGGAATGGCAAGTTGAAAAGTATTTGTGTCTGTCTTTCCCAGTTGAGTGAGATATCCTGTGGTAAATAAAACGCTCCATAAATTTTCAACTGAGGCATACATATCCTGATAAGTCAATTCCTGATGAATTTCTTTCGTTATGCATTCTCCTGCCACCAGTTTCTCAATTTCACGTCGAACAGTTCCTTTATCAGACTGCTGGACAAAGCACTTTACAGCTTCATTACTGCTAGTATTAGACCAGTAATTTTTAGGTTGCGCCTGAGCATTTATCCGTAGTTCATCGCAATAATTAATCACATCCCACGGACAATAAACATCAACATTTCCAAAACGATAACCATCATACCATGTTTTTATCTCATCATAATGATCAGAAAGCTCATAATATTCAAGCATATCTTTTACTTCACTATCCGTAAAACCAAAATATTCATCAAACTGTACATCTGCAATCGATAAAACTTTCAGATTATTCAAACCCGTAAAAATGCTCTCCTTAGAAATCCTCATACATCCGGTTAATACTGCAAATTTTAGGCTATCGTTTGTCTTTAATACATGTTCGAACATATTTCGTATAAATAAAGTCATTGCATCATAATATCCCAATTCAAATGCTTTTGCTAATGGGACATCGTATTCATCAATCAACAGAATAACTTTTTGTCCATGATGTTTTTCCAGAAGTTCTGTAAGAATTCTTAAACTACTGCACAAAACAGCTTCTTTCATATCTGGCTTTAGTAATGCTCTAAATGCATCTTTATCATAAACCGTAAGACAGTCACTTTCTAATAAATACTGAAATCTACGTGCTTCACCATTTATAATCTGTGTTGCCATATCACACGCTTTTGTATAGTTTTCTGCACTAACACTTTTTAGCGACACAAAAACTACCGGAAATTTACCCATATATTTTTCACAAAAAGATTTTTCTCCGAAAATTTTTGTATTTTCAAAACATTTCTTATCACTGTTTATTTCAAAAAATGATTTCAGCATGCTCATATTCAATGTCTTTCCAAATCTTCTCGGTCGTGTAAAAAGATTCACTTCCGCCCAATTATTTAAAAGATCTTTAATAAGCATTGTTTTATCTACATAATAAAAATCTTCTGATTGTAACTTTGAAAAATTTTCTATTCCTATTGGAAGTTTCTTTTTGAATTCCAATTTTTCACACTCCTTATATAATAAGTTTATAAGTAAGAAAAACTCGCAATCTTATTTTTTCTGTTCAGACAGAAAGATAATTATGCATAGTTGCTCTGAAGCGTTCTCCTTATTAATGCTAGTTCATCTCTTTCTCTGTCTATTAATTAATAGTTACTTTATAACCTTACATATATCACATCTTTGCAGTTTATTCGGCGTAATTATCACATTATATCATTGTTTTAAGACTTAACAACAGCAAAATAACCACTTTTTATAGCATATCTTATATTACTCTTTATCGGGATTTTCAAGGGGACAGACCAACACCTGAAACTTTTCAGTACATCCCTTATTACTCTTTACTCGTTTCGCTTTTTCTTCTTTTTTAATATGTTTCAATACATCTCATGTTACTCTTTATCAGCATGGAAGGCGAAAGGTCTTGCATTGCACACAAGTTTCAATACATCTCATATTACTCTTTATCAGACCTCTGGAACTGGCACTGACCGCCGTAAGCAAGTTTCAATACATCTCATGTTACTCTTTATCGATGGAACTTTAATTGGTCATCATACCATTACATTGTTTCAATACATCTCATATTACTCTTTATCGGTAACACTTCCAGACAATTATGGAACGTTTTGGAAGTTTCAATATATCTCATGTTACTCTTTATCGATGTATGAGTCTTATTCAGACCACTTTAAGAAAGAGTTTCAATACATCTCATGTTACTCTTTATCAGAAGATCGCGACAGAAATTGCAAAAAGGTACAAGCGTTTCAATACATCTCATGTTACTCTTTATCCCATTTCCTCATATTTCTCGCAGATAGATCTTTCGTTTCAATACATCTCATGTTACTCTTTATCAGCATCGTATCAGCCATTCCCTCTGCCGCATCCTTGTTTCAATACATCTCATGTTACTCTTTATCTGAATGCAACGCTTCAGCTCATCGTCCTGTAGAGCGTTTCAATACATCTCATGTTACTCTTTATCTTATATCAAAGAAGCTGTTACTGCTGGTGCATATAAGTTTCAATACATCTCATGTTACTCTTTATCCCAAACTCCAGAGGGTATCGTTTCCTCCTACAGTAGTTTCAATACATCTCATGTTACTCTTTATCGGTGAACACTTTAACGGACAGGATGTAACAATTACGTTTCAATACATCTCATGTTACTCTTTATCTCCGGGCTGTCTGGAGCACCACCAGCACCCATGAATGTTTCAATACATCTCATGTTACTCTTTATCTCACAGCGTTCCCGAAATCAGGAACAGCAGCAATGTTTCAATACATCTCATGTTACTCTTTATCGTAAAGGAAACAGTTATACAATACGCCGGAAATAGTTTCAATACATCTCATGTTACTCTTTATCTGGCATTTCTAACATTTCTTTCATACCAGTTACCGTTTCAATACATCTCATGTTACTCTTTATCTTTTCCGTAATCAACATTTTGTACAGCATCTTTCATCGTTTCAATACATCTCATGTTACTCTTTATCGAATCCTTGTCGGCGGATATAAATACAGTTACGCTCGTTTCAATACATCTCATGTTACTCTTTATCCCTCCAGAATCGGCGCAAAGGTCGCTGTCAGATTACGTTTCAATACATCTCATGTTACTCTTTATCTATTTGTTAGTCACAATCAATAAAATTAAAGTAAGTTTCAATACATCTCATGTTACTCTTTATCTAATGTCAGCCTTTCCGTCCCAAGAAGTCCAATTTCGTTTCAATACATCTCATGTTACTCTTTATCTTCTACGCATCAAATTTCAACATGGCTGCGCAAACTCGTTTCAATACATCTCATGTTACTCTTTATCGTCTATATCTTTCTTTGTGAATACATATAACTTCAGTTTCAATACATCTCATGTTACTCTTTATCGGATAGAGAAGCGGAATCTCACAAGGTTCATACCCTGTTTCAATACATCTCATGTTACTCTTTATCCCTCGTTTTTCCAATCTTTTCCCTGCTAACCTTCTTTATAATATCGCAAAACACAAGGGTTTGCAATATTTTTCCCAAGCAGCATAGACTTTTTGAATCTTTTCACAGAAGTACTCCTAAACCTTATATTTTCACTACTTTCCACATTTTCCTTTAAAATCCGCCTGGTAATTTTTATGTTATTACTTATAGATTTCCCTGCCTTCTTTATTCTGAGCGGCAGGGAAACATTCTTTCTACAGAATCAGATTTTCTCCATTATTCTGTTTTCCGTTTCCAAGTACTTCTTCTCCAAATACATTGTCATTCATCAGTTTTATAATACAAACAAAATCTTCTTCCTTATCAATTACCCGGTTTAATTCATTTCGCAATTGTATAAATTTAGAAGGTGTCATATCTCCTCTGAAAACAGATTTCTGAAAATGTGATAAATATTTTTTGCAAATCTTAAATACCTTCTGAACTCTTTTTTCACCAACATCATAGAACAAAAACGCATAATTATAGTTTAACTGTTTTTTCATAAACTTTCCTTTCACTTTCGTATAATTTTTTCTATTCTTTTCCAAACACTAAGCTCATCCACTCCAGTGTTTATTTTTACATTCCTTCTTTAAGTGAGAATGGAACAAATTCTTTTCCTTCAAGTATATTTTTAATCAGTTTATAGCAGTCCAATTTCAATGCCGTTCGATAAGAAACTTTTCTTTTCAGCCCAGGATGAAGAAATACACTTTCCAGGCGGTTTTCGAATGCTTCTATAAATATTTTCCGTCCATCCTCGTTCAGAATACAGTAATTTATTTTTTTCTCAAAATGCTTTTCAACTTGTAACCTTCGATTATTTACCAGATCAAAAATTGTTCTAAAAACAATAACAGGCTTAAACACCTCACTTAAATCCAGACTTAATGAAAACCTTCCTTCTGACGGTTCATGCAAAAAACTGATTCTCTGATCCAGATGTGTCTGGTAAATTGCGGCAATTGTTTTTGTATACAATAAAGTATTTCCAAATGATACCAGAGCATTCATCGGATTATCCGGCGGACGTTTTACTCTTTTGTTCATCACAAAGTCTTCAGGTAAAAAATATTTAAAATCATGATAAAACCGTATCCACACTTCCCCTTCATAAGCCATCAGTTCTTTTACATTTTCTGCATCCATGACCTGTTTTGAAAACACTTTACGAATCCAGTCAAGCGTTTCTTTTACTTCTTTTTTATCATGTTTATAATAATGGTAAAGTACCTCATAGATATTTATGCCAATTCCCCGAACAATCTTTTTCGCTATATCCATACGGTCTGTACTATATTTCTCTGCCTGTTTTACTACCAGCTTTCCGCTTAAATACTGGTCCCGTGGATAGAATGTTCCACTGTATCCACCATAATAATTAAAAAAATGCACCATCACATGATTCTGAGCCAAAAAGTCCAACAGTTTCGTGTTAATACTTACCTCGTTTAAGCAATAAATTTCTCTTGTATTTTCAATAGGGATATATACATTTCTTCCATCTTTCCGAAAACATAAGGAATTATCTTTTCTTGTAAGTTCTCCCATAGACATAATATATCTTGTGCTTCCCATATCTTCACCTTTTCCTTTGTAAACACTTCAAAAGTTTCCTGCCGCTTATATATAACAGTATTCATAATAAGCACATTTCTTACATTTAGGTTTATCCAGACATTCCGGAACTTCTTCCTGATGTACAAGTTCCTCAATTTCCTTTATATATACTTCCAGTTGTCTTTCATTTTCTTCTGTAAGTTCTACATAAATTGTCTTTTTATTTGTCTTATTTTTCTCTACAAACTCCAGTCGTCCTTTTCTTATAATTCCTTTTGTTTTTAATACCTTTAGATAATACAAAATCTGCCAGCGTGCAGCTTCCACATCCGCATCAGATTTTTTTATTTCTGTCAGGTACTCTTTTGTCAGTTTATCCAACCGTATATTATCGATTACAAGTTCTGTATTTTTTCCCTCTGCTGCTTTTTCTTCATGAATCGCTTTTCCAATCTTTACCTGCTCACTGTTATCTTCCAGATTCAGACGATTCCCATGCAAGTAACACTGTCTTTTACAATGAAAATAATAATTCATCAATGTTCCAGTAACTGCCATTTCATCCCTCCCGCCAGATATTGTCACCCAGATATTTGCCATTCTCATATAATTTTCCAGTTCAATCAGAAAAACAGTTCTCCTCCGGTTTCCAGTTTTTCTCTGTTTAAAATGTCATTTTCAAAATATGCCTCTCCATTTCTGATAAAATACATATCTCCAATCTGTTCGTACTCATCCCAGGGAAAAGTGCTTCCTTTTTCAACCTGATAAACAAACATATTCATTCTGCACTTTACATCATGAAGCTTAACACGTTGTTCGCTGTAATCCATTTCCTTATCATGCAATAATTCTTCATATTCCTGCCAGACTTCATCCCCACACACTTCTTCTCCATCTGGTAATGTAAGTATTCTTGAAAGAAACACATTCATCATTTCTCTCTGATCATCTATCAGGCGCATTTTTTCCGATACTTTCGGATAATTAAGCCGCCCTGCCTTTTCTTCAAAAAAGTTTTCCAGATTGTTTTCGTTCTCTTCCTTCGTTCTTCGCTTTCTGATCTTCAGAATCTCTTCATAATAATCAGCAAAATTCTTTGTTCTCAGAATCTCCTGCATATCCGGTTTCAAAACTGTAAAGTCTTCATCAATTCGAATATCTCCATCTCTGTATACCATTCTGGCAGAATCAAGATTAAAGAAATATACAATTCCCTCTCCTTTACAGGAACGGTTGATCCGTCCCATAAACTGTTCTTCACTATCCAGTTTCGAGCAGTCTTTATATCCGATATCCATATCGATATCAACACCTGCTTCTATTACCTGTGTTGCTACCAGAATAACTGATTTTAACTGTAAAAGTCTGTCAATTGTCTGCTGCCGTTCCCAGATACTGCTGTCTCCACTCATAAACAATACTTCACAATCTACTGTGTCAACCAGCATCCTGTAAAAATGCTCTGCACTTTTTTTACTGATAAATTCTATTAATATTCTCTTTTCTTTCAATGCCTGTTTCTGTACATGTTTACACAAAAGTTCCAATGTCATCTTCTGTTTGAGTAAACTATAATCAGGAATCACTCTTTCAGCAAAAACAGGATGTTTAAAATACCTGTCTCTTTCAGGAATTAAACTAACTGCATTTTCTTTATTGTCTGTCAGTACTTCCAGGTTTGGAAGAGTTGCTGACATAATAATTATTTTTATGTTCATTAATTTGGCATACCCTTTTAAGAACGTTATAATTTCACTCCAGAGACTATTTCTATAACTCTGAATCTCATCCAAAACAATTACAGAATTGCACAATTGATGAAATGCAAATATGTCTTCTTTTTCATGTCCAAATAAGGTTTTAAATAATGTCACATGTGTAAACAAAACAATCGGATAATTCAAAAACTGCCTGTCCAGAAGAATCTTCTGGTAACGTTTCTTTACGTCTTCTTCATATTCATCTTTCTCAGCTTTCATTGTTACCAGAGAATTTACTACTGCAATCTGTTCCATAATGTCTTTCTGATCTCCGAAAATCTTTTTCAGATTTTGAATATTCTGATCTACAAGGGTATTAAATGGATAAATATAAAAAATTTTATTTATACTGTTCTTCGATTTTATAATCTGAAAACTTAAGTTCAGAGCTGTATTGCTTTTTCCGCCTCCCGTCGGCTCTTCCAGATAAAAAATGTGATCGTCCAGGTGTTCCTTCAATGTATATTCCGCATCCAGAAACATTTCTGTTCTTAAGTCATTAATAACCTCTGATTTTTTCTTTTTCATTAACACATCATTTTCCTGCGAGTATTTTGTTTTCTGATACTTTCTGATACTTTTCTGTGTTTTTGTTTTTTCATATGCATCTATAATATTCGTTATATCATTCAATTGACCGATTTCTTTCATCTGTATATCGTTCATATATTCTGACGTTGCATAATAATCAGCCGCTACAAGAAGTGAAAATAACAGCCTTGTATATCCAAACAGATACACCTGCCGGAAACTGTCATCCCCTGTCATTCTCTCAAACATGCGCTCTTTTTTCTCTTTTTTCAAATATACCTTTTTTACTTTCTTGCCTTCACTTTCCAGCATCCACTTTTTCAGCCATTGCTGCGCATACCATCCCAAAGCTGTTCCATCTGCATCTTCAGGATCTGCAAAACTGTCCAGATATGTTTTAAACTCAGTAAGTGCGCCATGATGTTTTGCTATTAGAAATGAGTGAATGTACACAAAATCTCTTAAAGTTTTTCGTTCTTCCAGGTTCTCTATTCCAGAAATTTCATTGAGAAAATAATTCAAGTACAGCACTGCTGACAAAATAGAATGTTTCGTTCCAATATTATTATCAGGTCGGGCTTTACCCTTTAATTTTTCTTTCTCTCCCATATTTTTCTCCTGGAACCTTGGATTAACTTTTCCGGCGTCATGAAAGGTAATAACATTGTCTCTCATTCTTTCAAAAAAACATCTTCCATCCTGACTCATTTCCGGAAAATACAATTCTTCAAACTGGTTAAAAACAGATTCTATCTGTTTATCCTGTATCAGTTTTTCATAGTATTTCTGACATAACATGGTATGTTCTATCAGTGTTTCTTTCTGTTTCAGGTTCTCATTTCCCTTTTCATCCGATTTATGTGCATAACAAAGTACCGTTTCTTTTACTACTTCTCTCAAATCAATAAATCCAGCACTCATAAAAATCCCCTTTTTACAACAGAATCCCGCGAAAATGCGGGATTCTGTCTAATAAAATACAAGCTTACGTTTTTCAGTTTTAAAGATTTCCTTCTCTTTTAAAGTTACTTTCATATTTGTATAACAAAAAGTTTCATATTCATACAAATTCAGATGATCATCTATTCCAACCGGAAGTTTTTCTTCATACTTAAATTCAGGCACTTCCTCATTATCATCGTCGTCCTCATCTTCATCCTCATCATTGTCATCAGCAATGCCTAATTTTCCATCTTTTTTCAGATACAGGCACGACAGAACTGTGTTTTCACCTGAATCTGTTTCCAGTTCTACCACTTTAGCATCACCTATATCTGCCAGATGATCGTTTTTCCCCAGATAAGGAATATATACACACCTTCTCTCCAGAATCATGTCTGAAAGCTTATCAGCTTCTTCGCAATCTAAAAGAATATAAATATCCCATACAGGATTTTCCAACCACTGTTCTCGTGTAATCAGATTTCCTCCTTGTTCCTGCGATGCATATCCTACCGTGTTATTAAACATCTGTACTTTTTTCTGTATATATCCCTGAGGATTCCGAGGTACAATAGACAACTTTAACTCTCTCAGTTTCTCATAAAACTCAGGATACTCTCCATCATGTCCATATCCTTTGTAGCCCATAATCGCCCCAAAAATACCAAGAAGTGCTACTCTGTGAATCTGACCATAAGTAAAATAACAATATGCATTTACTTCCGGCTTTTTAAAAAAGGCATTTTTTCCACTGAGAGTAAATTTCAAGGTCCTCATAAATTACACCTCTTTTTGCGTAATGATATTAAATTTTTTCGCCCCTTTGATTTCTCCCTCGAGTTCGGTTGTATATGGATTATAATAAATTTCCACACTCTTAATTCTTGAATCAAGCACCTGCAAAAATTCAGCACACTGTTCCAGATTGATTTTATTCTTCTTTTCTCCTTTATCAAAAGAAATATACTCAGTTAAATTCGGAAGATATAAATCAGGTTCTGTCTCAACAAACAGCGCAAATTCATTTTCGCAGCCCTCTTTTGCATTTGTAGCAAATGCTGTAGCAGATACTAAAGCTGTTCTTTTAAAGTTCTGATAGTCTTCCTCTGTATATCCTTCTGTAACACCAAGTTCTTTAAATTCTTTATATGCCAGAGGGTTAATCACAAAAGGATAAAAATAATGAGCCTCATTGCTTGTGATCTTTGTTCCAAGTGTTGAGTTTTTTGCCTCTTCATCTTTTTTATCATCCTTACTTCCATTTCGGAACGGAGATAGTATCTGCTGTTCTTCTGCTGTCGAATCCTCATACTTATTAAATCCCTGTCCAAACTGAACTGCACCTGTAATAGAAATATTGTTTTTTGCCTCTGCAAAGGTTGCTCCAAAATTTTTCACATCTACTGCTGAAAAAAGATTTTTTAAAGTTCTCTGCGGATCTTTTTCTACTTTTTCGCCAAAGATATATTCATAGCGTTCTCCTAATGATCGTGGAACTAATGCTGTTTCATTAAATTTCATTGATTTAATATACAAAACCTTTTTTCCTTCATTATCCCACATTTTTTTCATCGGATATTTTAAAGCTTTGTCACTGCCAAATACCGTGCCGTCAGAAGTTGTTTTCGGATAGCCTGAAAAATCCGCATTCCAGTTTGCCATAATGGAAGAAATTCCTATTACTCCAAATACTCTTTTATTCATTTCGCCTGATCCTCCTCATCTTTTTTCTCATATAGAATGTTATTGTTAATGTATCCTGCAACCATCGAACTCTGATCTACTTTTTCCGCTTTTGTATAATTGCAGATCATTGCATACAAATGATTAAACCAGCTTCCTGCATAGTTCAACTGATAATCATATTTTACAAAATACTGACGCAGCTTATCTTTCAAAGCCTGGTCATTTCTTATGTTAAAAAACGGATTCGCCAGTGAATGTTTTTTATCTTTTGTTTTACTGAGTGAAATAAAATAATTGACAAGCTGTCCCACTGCATAATAATATTCTTCATCACTCACAATACGTTCCACTTCTTTGCTTTGAATCTTTCTTCTTAATTCTTTTCGGATTGCCTCATAGTCTGTAGTCATTTTCTCTCCTCCTGAAAAATATTCTTCCAATGAGCATTTTAAATTAAACTGTTTCACTGCTTTTGAAATAAAACCATTTTTTATAGAATCTTTAATCAGATTCATACTGACTTTAGATAAGGTTCCCGCAATATTCTGTGTCTCGTTTTTATACAGCCATGCAAAGATAGTGTCTCTTGACCCTATCAGGTTTCGTGCAATTTCACCGGAAATCTGCAATTCATCTACCGGAGTAAAATAATTAGTACTCAGCCATTTCGAAAACAATACCTCATTAAGCAGTTTTTCCATCTGATCAACAGTCGCATAATCCTTATAGAGTTCATCTTCTGTCTCTCTGTCAAATACATTGACATAAGAAAAATGCTTTCGTAAATAATAGCGGTAATCAACAATGACATCCTGATGCATAATCTGTACTTCTTTTCCCTTTTGTATATACAGATAATATCCTGAAAAATCTTTCTGCATCTTTTCTTCCTTTGTAAACGCCCTGATTTCTCCTTTTTCCGGATCAATATAAATGTTTACTTTTCCTGCGGATGCCTGATTATACAAATAGTCAAAAAATTTTCTCTGTAAAACTGCATCTTCTGCCGTTATCATATACGACAGTTCTACTTTTCTGGTCTTATGTGCCATATACGGCTTCTTCTGATTCATCCCAAGATTATCATTCGGAAGTCCCCATATTTTTCCGTCAATTTCCTGATTGTAATCATTTTTATTAAAAATTTTTGTGATCAGATATCTTTGTTCTTCCTGAATATAACGTTCTTCGTCCTCTTCAAAAAATATCTTCAGATAATTCTTTCCGGATAAAGAAATTCCAAGATCCTCAAGCTTAAAAATATTTTCCTTTATCCAGCTTCGACACCACTCCAGCTTTTCCTGATCAATTTCATTAATCTGTGCCGATATATATTCATACATCTGTCTGTCTTTTGACTTGGAATATTTATTTTCAGGATTTTTCAGCACATCAAAATATCTATCAATTGCTTCCTGATTTAATTTGCCGTTACTCAGACTCTCCTGTTTCACCCAAAAGGAAAGATAATTATTTGAGTGAATGACTTTTTTCGGGTCCTGTGGCTTATCCATACTTACAAGGCGGCTGTGATAATCAAAAAAGCACAGCTTATCGTAATGTCGTTCCGCTATTCCCTCCATCTGCTTTGTTTTTTTATTAAATTTCAGTTCCATCTGGCTTGCTATGTTTCCATCTCTGTTTACAATGACGTAGCATCCATCTGCCGGAATATACGAATCCAGAATCAGAGCATCTTCACCCCGGTCTTTTTCTTTTACAAGTTTCATTTTTCTTTCAAACACTTCAAGACAATCTTTTAACACCTGATCACCCTCTCCTGTTTTGTTATCCTTTTGAGCAATTATTATATTGCCTGAACCTGTTTATTGATAATCACTAAGTCAAGCGGATATTCGCAATCCGCTTTGCTACTTGCTCATAACCAAATAACTGCTCCGCAGTTTATCAGAAGGCGCTTGCACGCCTCCTGATACAAGCAAGTCCCCACCCACTACTTATTGCTTTTCGCAATTGAAGCAGGGAACTTACTTGATTTGGTTAAATCCATTGGAAATTACAGAATCCGTTTCCTCTGGAACCTCCCTCTAACAAACCTGTCCCCAACACAAAATAAGCAAGATTCTGGCTCTTCTCATCAGTCGCAATCTGCAAGTTTAACTTATCTCCCAGCAAACTAATATTTTTATATTTGCAGACGATCGGATGTTTATTTAAAAATCGGATATTTGTATACAATGAAAAATCTTCTTCTATCTGTTCCCCTGTAAAGAATTTATATTGTTTCACTGTATTAGCAAATAACCGGTTTTCATATTCGTCAAGACTCATGTAGCTTCTCCAGTACCCTGCATCTGATTTCATAATGACTGGACTAAGTGTATATATTTCACTTATCATTTTCTGCGGAATAATCCGATTCTCCACAACTAAGCCTTTCATTTTTCGCGTATAATGATTTTTTAATACTTCTGAAAAATATCTTGCTAACTGAGGATCGACAGTTCTTAATGTTAAGGTATAAATCTGATCTTTTTTATATACTCCTCCACGCTCTACTGGCCATAAGGTTCCAATACTATAAAATTTATAACGATTTTCTTCATGAAAAGAAATTAATTCCTCATTCTTACATAAAGCAGAATCTACAAAATCCGCCAGAACATTCTGCAATTCTTTAAAAGAAATATCCTGCAACAAGTACATCTTTACTCTTATCTCAAAGACTTTCCATTTCTGTTTCATATTTTCCTCCTGCCGTTTAACATCAACATAAATTTTTGTTATATATTTTACTATATATTAGCACATATGTTCGTTTCTATCAAGCTGAAATTTTTTTATTTTAAAATAAATTTGTTTGCAATATTTATTAAATTATAATAGAATAATTTCGTTAAGACCAACATGTGATGTATTGAAACACATATATTTTTGTTTCTATTGATCAAGTGTAACATGTGATGTAAAATGCAAAAATCCCTTTGGCTATTTTAATTCCTGCCAAAGGGATTTTTCTTCCATCTGTAATATTAATTTTTTAAAATCTTCTTCAGTTTCTTCAAATCCAGCGGTTTCACCAGATATTCTGTAACCCCTGCCTGTTTTGCCTTCGCCACATCCTCCGCAAACGCATTGGCAGACATGGCAATGATCGGGATCGTTGTGGCATCTGGTCTGTTAAGGCGGCGGATTTCTTTTGTTGCGGTCAGTCCGTCCATTACCGGCATCATGATATCCATAAAGATATAGTCAAATTCATTCTGCTCTGACTGTCTAAAGGAATCCAGTACTTCTTTTCCGTTTCTGGCAGAGACTGTTTCTGCACCCCAGTCCTCCAGCATAAACTGAATGATTTCCAGATTCATATCATTGTCTTCGACTATCAGAATCTTCTTTCTTTTCATGCAGTCTGAATGACTGTCCGGTCCTTCTTCCTGCACGTACACTTTTTCCACAAAATTCTTATCAGTTGCAAATGTCAGCGTCCATATAAACTCCGTTCCTACATCTTTCTTACTGTTTACCCGAATTTCTCCGCCCATTTTTTCGACAATCCTTTTTACAATGGCAAGTCCCAGTCCGGTGCCTTTGTATTCGGTTCTGCCGTCTTCGTGTTCCTGGGTAAACTGTTCGAACATGTGCTTCTGAAATTCTTCGCTCATACCGATTCCGGTATCTGCCACTTTAAATCTGCAACTGACATAATCCGCATCCTGTTCTGTGACCTGTGCGGAAATTCTGATCGTACCGCCGGGTTTATTGTATTTGATAGCGTTTCCGATCACATTCAGAAAAATCCCCGTTATCCCGAACTGTTTTTTCTCTTTTTTGCTCCACTCATAATTTTTCTCATCCACTCTCTCAGTCGATCAGGTCATTCTGGAACCTTGACAGATGTTCATATGGCAGAATAAGCCGTCCTCTGTACAGTCCGCAGCCGTCATTGATCAGACTGTTATTGACTGCCGCAAACATATTTACATCCAGTTTTGACAGATCCAGATTCAGAAGCCGGATTCCTCTCTCATATGCATCATCAAAATATCTGCATTCTCCTTTCGGAATTGCATCCCGTCTTGCCCGCTCGCTTTCCTGTTTCTTTTCATATCCCAGATGATTGGCTGCACCAATTTCTGCCACATCATCCATATCTTTGGTACGGATCTGCACTTCCAGAAACGATCTGGAGCTGTTATCATAAAAAGTAATATGTAACGACTGATAATCAGAGTCTTTTTTCTCGGAAATATAGTCCCTGTAATAGGGCTTTGCTGCCTCATCCATTAATTCTGAATGGCTTTCTTTTACTCCATTGGCAGGCTCTGCCGTAAATCCCCGTTCTTCCAGAAATCCCGGAAGTTTATTTGCAATATCATAGAGATATTTCAGTTCTGCGTTTTCTCTGTCCTCCCCCGCTTTCAGATGGCATTTCGGAAGAGAGATCACAATGCGGTATGCGATCAGGTCACGGAAACAGCTCAGTTTATTCTTTAAATCTGCGATTGGCGGATACGTTCCGTGTTTGCTGTAATAATCATAGATGTACTCCACAATATATCCGTTAAATTTCTCCTCCGCGCGGATCAGTGACTTGATCCTTCCTTTTACTGTAAAGGCCAGAAACGGATATTCCTGCGTCATATATTTATAAAATTCTCTGATCTTCTGTGACTGTGCAGTAAGGAAATCGTTGTGTTCCAGCAGTTCTTCAATCTGGATCAGAAAGTTGCAGTGGATCAGATCGATCTCATTGCGATTCTTCTTTGCATCTTTTCTCAGATCCTCTGTATATCTCTGCAATATTTTCAGTACGGTATCTCCGGAATATAAATAGTCATTTAATGTTATCATAAGTGTTTCCCTTGCTTTCCTTATTTTCCATGAACATTCAGTAAAATTTTTTGTTTCTTTCTATTTTATCAGACTTTTTTTGTTTCGCAAGGGATATTCGTTATTTACCCACGTAAAAAACAGACGGCTTTTTCCACCGTCTGTTTTCGTTTCTTCTGTCGCTGTCTTTTATTCACTTACTGATCGTTTCCGCACAATCTCACAGGATCATCCGATTGGTTCGAAATCTACTGCGCCGTGTTTGCAAAGCGGGCAGATGTAATCTTCCGGAAGTTCATCGCCTTCGTAAATGTATCCGCAGACTTTACATACGAAGCCTTTTTTGCCTTCTGTCTCTGGTTTTGGTTTTACATTCTTCTGATAGTAGGTGTAGCTCATTGTTTCCTGGTCGCTTACGACACGGGCTTCTGTCACACTGCAGATGAACATTCCGTGAGTTCCGAGATCTACATACTGCTCTACTTTCAGAGACATAAATGCATTGATATATTTATCCAGGAATACCAGTCCATTGTCAGAACGGTTTACCTTCTGTCCTGCAAATTTATCTGCGCTTCTTCCGCTCTGGAAGCCGAACTGCTCAAATACAGAGAATGGTGCTTCCACAGAGAGGCAGTTAACGTTCATCACACCTGTCTGTTTGATCACATGGTGAGAATAGTTTGTCTTATTGATGTTGACTGCTACGCGGAACGGAGAATCTGTAAGCTGAGTCACTGTATTTACGATCAGACCGTTGTCTTTTTTGCCGTCATTGGAAGTTACTACATATAAACCATATCCGATGCGGAATAATGCTGTCATATCGTTCTTGTTTGCCAGTTCATCATTCTTTGCGATATATTCCTGGCAGAGTTCAGAAGCCATTGCTTCCATCTGATCTTTGTTATCCTGGTTGACCGCGGACATGATCTTTACAGTAGTATCCAGCCAGTTGATCTTTTTGCATTCAGACAGCATATTTTTCATCACTTTCGCTGCCAGAGGTGCCCAGGAGCCATTTTCGATCAGACCTACGGTACGGTTCTGGAAATTGTGCTCCACAAGGCGGGTAATAAAATCATTCATGAACGGATAGATTCCTGCATTGTAAGTGGTAGTCGCAAGAACCAGTTTACTGTAGCGGAACGCATCACTGAGTGCCTGGGACATATCATCTCTTGCCAGATCATAGACAACTACTTTCGGGCAGCCTTTACTCTTTAATTTCTCAACAAACTGGTTGACTGCTGCTTTGGTATGTCCATATACAGAAGTGTAGGCAACAACGATACCCTCTTCCTCTGGTGTGTAGGAAGACCATGTATCATAAAGTCCGATATAATGACCCAGATTCTCTGTCAGTACAGGTCCGTGTAATGGACAGACGATCTGGATATCCAGTGTTGCTGCAACTTTCAGAAGTCTCTGTACCTGTGCACCGTATTTGCCGACAATACCGATGAAATATCTTCTTGCTTCGTCGTCCCAGTCTTCTTCTACGTCCAGAGCGCCGAATTTACCGAATCCATCTGCGGAGAAGAGAACCTTGTCTGTGCTGTCATAAGTCACCATAACTTCCGGCCAGTGTACCATTGGTGCAAATACGAAAGTAAGGTTGTGGTTTCCAAGGCTTAATGTAGAACCGTTCTCAACTTCCAGTTTCTGTCCTTCCAGATCCAGACCGAAGAAATTTTTGATCATAACGAATGTTTTCGCATTGGCTACTACTGTAGTGCCCGGATATACTTCCAGGAAGTTGGCTACGTTTGCCGCATGGTCCGGTTCCATATGCTGTACGATCAGGTAGTCCGGTTTCCGTCCGTCCAGTACCTGCTCCAGGTTGTCCAGCCATTCATGTTTGAAATTCGCATCTACGGTATCCATAACTGCGATCTTCTCATCCAGGATCACATAAGAATTGTATGCCATTCCATTTGGCACTGCATACTGCCCCTCGAATAAATCTACCTGATGATCATTTACTCCGACATACTTGATCGTATCTGTAATCTTCATAGTTTTGCGCCCTCGATTCTTTCTTAATATAATGTATATTGTACGTTTTATAAATGTTTATGTATTGCTGTTTTGTTTATGGTTTTATTCTATACTATTTCAATCCAGTTTTCAAGTCTTTTTTGGGAATTTTTTCATTATTTCCAGAAACAACCAGATCAGGTACTGGCTGCTGCTTATAACTTTGTAATCATTTTATACAATGCCTCCACACTGTACGGCAGTATCCTCTCATCAAGCTGGAATTTCGGATGATGAAGCGGATGGTTTTCTCCCGGGATTCCTGCAAGGAATACAGAAAAAAGTCCTCTGGTTTCTCTGAAATATCTGTATGCATTGTCCCCGGACAAAAACAGCTCATCCTCTCCCTCCAGGACAAATTGATTTCCAAACACTTCTGTCCCTGCCGCCTTTGCGATCTCCACCAGTTCATCATCATTGGCAAATGCATATACCGGACTCTTCGGGAACTCCATGCGGATCTGGGCTCCGGTCTGCTTTTCAATCTCACGCAGGCAGTTTTCCAGTTCTTTTTCCAGTGCTGCATAGGTTTCTTCATGAACTGCCCTGATATTTCCGTTGAGTACCACATGATCCGCAATGATATTTGTATATTCCCCGCCATGGATTGTTCCGGTTCCGATGATATATTTTCCGGCATCCGGATGCTGTTTTTTGAAATTTTCATTCAGGTCATGAATGGCATCCACCACCCGGGCTGCTGCATAGATTGCATCGATTCCTTTCTCTGCTTCACACCAGTGGCTGGATTTTCCATGGACGTGGATCTGCATACTGTTGATCATGGAAGACGCCTGCCCCTGATGAACCGCCATCCCAAGAGTCATGTCCGCTGCATAATGGAACATGAGAAATGCATCCGCTTTCGGATTCTGCAAAGCTCCTGCCTGGAGCATCCTTCTGGCACCTTCTCCGATTTCTTCTGCCGGTTCAAAAAGGAAGCGAATCCTTACCGGGAATCTTTCTTTTTTCTTCTGCGTTTCATATTCCTTCTGTCCTTCGCAGCTTTTCTTTTCCTCATTCTCTTCCTCTGCTATGATCTTCGCGAAGATCAGTGCTGCCGCCAGAATAAAATCATGTCCGCAGGCATGCATACATCCCTGATTCACGGATGCATATGGCAGTCCCGTCTGCTCCTGTATCGGCAGGGCATCCATCTCCGCCCGGAGAACCACCAGTTTCTCTCTGTCCTTCAAACCGGGAAGTTCTGCGATCAGCCCGGTAGGTTCCACAGGAGTGATCTCATAGCCCAGCTTCTCCAGATATCTGCGGATATATGCCGAAGTTTCCACTTCCTGAAGTGCCAGCTCCGGATGCTGGTGAAAATGGTGTCTCAGACTGATCAGTTCCTCTGTGTAATCTCGTATATTCATATATCCTCCCATCTGTATTTTCAGTTATTTGGTTATGCGCAGGCAGCGAAGCGGATTGATTGCGAATATCCGCCTGACTAATCTATTCCGTCTTTATTTTCTTCCGGCATGCTCAAAACAGCTTCCGGGCGCGCTGAAGTAAATTCCTGTATTTCTTTCAGAAATCTCTGCCCGTATTTTTTCAATTTATTTTCTCCAACACCGGATACATTCAACATCTCTTCTTCATCCGTCGGCTTTTTCACACACATATCAATCAGCGTCTTGTCACTGAATACAATATACGGCGGCATGGACTCTTCCTTTGCAATCTCCAGGCGAAGTTTCCGCAGGATTTCAAACAGGTCATATCCTGCAGAGGTAAGTGCATCCGTACTGCGTTTTCTGACCGTTTTTGATGTCTTTTTCTTTTTATCCGGTTCTTTTTCTTCGTAGGTCTGCATGACCACATGCGTATTTTCATCCTTCAAAGGTGCAATATTTCCCAGTTTCAGAACACTATAGCGTTCCTGCGTCTGATATAAATATCCCATTTCTGTCATCTGACTGATCAGATTTCTGAGTTCTGTCTCACTGTGCCCGCTTAATGCTCCATATGTTTTATACTTATCTGTTCCCAGTTCCCTCAGACGTGCTCTCTTTGCCCCCATCAGGGTACCAAGTACGATCGTCAGTCCATAGCGTCCTCTTGTCTCAGCCACACAGTTGACGATCTGCTTCGCTTCTGCTGTCATATCTGTTTCATGGTAATCCCTGTGACAGTTTCCACAATTTTCACACGGACCGGAAGTCTTTTCTCCGAAATATTCCAGAATATAATTGCGCAGACATCCTGTTGTCCTGCAGTATCCTTCCATGATCTGAAGCCGCCGGATATCCCTCTGCCGGATCAGATATTCATCCTCTCCATCCACATCCGAAAAATCTTTGCTGTCCAGAAGCATACGGTTTATCATGGTGTCCTGTGGGGAAAAGAGCAGAATACACCGGGAATTTTCCCCGTCACGGCCTGCACGTCCTGCTTCCTGATAATAGTTCTCCATGCTCTGCGGCATATTGTAATGAATCACATAACGCACGTTAGACTTATCAATTCCCATTCCAAAAGCATTGGTCGCCACGATCACGGGCGTTCTGTCGTAGATAAAATCATCCTGATTTTTCTTTCTGGTTTCATTATCAAGGCCTGCATGATATCTGGTGACCGGAACGCCTTTTTTGAAAAGTTCCTCAAACAGATTGTCTACATTTTTCCTTGTTGCACAGTAGATAATTCCGCTTTCTGTCGGATGTCTGTCTATGTATTCCATCACAAACTCATCTTTCCGGCGGATATTTTCCACACTGTAATATAAATTCTTTCTGTCAAATCCGGTTACTACTACGACAGGATTGATCAGATTTAAGGTACATAAAATATCATTTTTTACTTCTTTTGTTGCTGTCGCTGTAAAAGCACTGACAATTGGTCTTATGGAAAGGTTACGGACAAATTCTACAATTTTAAGATAGCTCGGGCGGAAATCCTGTCCCCACTGCGAAATACAGTGTGCTTCGTCCACCGTTACCATAGAGATCTCCACATGTCTGGCAAATTCCAGAAACTCATAATTTTCCAGACGTTCGGGAGCAACATAGATGATTTTATATCTTCCCCCTGCTGCCAGATACAGTGCTTTGCTGATCTGGTTCTCAGTAAGGGAAGAATTGATAAAAGCTGCATGGATTCCCGCCTCATTCAGGGCTTTTACCTGATCCTGCATCAGCGAGATCAGAGGGGATATCACAAGAGTGATCCCCGGCAGCATCAGTGCCGGGATCTGATAGCAGATGGATTTTCCTGCTCCTGTCGGCATGATTGCGAGCACATCCCGGTGTTCCAGGATGGACTCCACAATACTCTCCTGCCCTTCTCTGAATGTATCATATCCAAAATAAGTTTTTAAGGTTTGTAATGCATTCACCTTTTTTCACCTTCCATTCAGTTAAGTTTTATATCAGTTAAATTTTATATCTTCCACATGCTTCTTCTTTTTCTGCTTTTTAATGCGTCAGGTCTTTTACCCATTTGTATTTGCGAAAATGATGCAGTACCCACGGCAGTTTTCCAACTTCATCGATGCAGGTGCATGCATACACCAGTACCACCGGCCAGTGGAAAAAGTAAGTTCCGGCTGCTGCCAGCGGAATTGCCAGACACCACATACACACGGCAAGGCTGTACATATCAAACATCGTATCGCCGCCTGCACCGAAAATTCCATTGATCGTCACATCATTCACTGCACGTCCGATCATATAAAACGCAATCACTGCGAACATTCCTTTCAGATATGCCGTCGCCTGCGGCGTCAATCTGACAAAGTGCAGAATAACCGGTGCGGATATGCACATCAGAAGTGCTACACTGATCCCGCATACAAAAGAAATCTTCAGCAAACGAATACCGTAGGCCTTTCCTTTTTCCAGATTTCCGGCTCCCAGCTCGTTTCCGACCATGATTCCGGCTGCACTGGAGATTCCGGCACTGAAACAACAGATCACATCCCTTACAACCGCAGCCACAGAGTTGGCTGCCGCCGCATCTACTCCGAGATGTCCCATAAAAGAAGAATAGGAAGTAAATCCGATTCCCCAGAAAAGGCAGGCTCCCAGAAGCGGAAGTGCACATTTTCTGAAATCCTGTGAAAGCTGCTTATTCCGCTGAAACAGTTGTCCCATATTCGGGTGAATGTAGCCTTTTCTGTAAGATACTGCTATAGAGCATGTAAGCTCAATGATTCGTGCGATCAGTGTTGCCATTGCCGCACCTCGCACTCCCATCGGTGCGATTCCAAACGCGCCGTAGATAAATACTGCATTCAGGACAATATTGATGCATACTGTTGCTGAACTGATCACTGCGGTTGTCTTTGCATGTTCACTGGTCTTCATGATTACGAGGTAACACTGGGAAATTCCTGTAAGCAGATAAGAAAATCCTGCGATTCTCAGGTAACTGATACCATAATCGATCAGTACACTCTCATTTGTAAAAATAAGCATCAGGTATTTTCCGAAGAAAACACAGCCTGCAAAAAATATCACAGACACCAGCCCGCATAAGCGAAGTGCCATGCAGAAGATGGCATCCAGCGTTCGGATATCTCCTTTCCCCCAGTACTGTGCACCCAGGATTCCAAGACTTGCCGTTGCTGCTGACAGAAACATATTCTGAATAAACTGGATCTGTGTTGCCAGGGAAACGGCAGACATATAGTTCTGATCCATTCCTCCCAGCATGAATGCGTCTGCTACAGCAACCAGGGCAAGCATCAGGTTCTGCAGCACGATAGGAATCATCAGACTCCATAATTTACTGTAAAATGCATGGTCTTTTTCTTTTTTCATCATTTGCTCTTTCTGTGCAGGGTATTTTACCTCAGACGGTAATGTTACAGTTCATATGACATATCATGCCATTCTTCGCCGCCCCATACAGATGCGGAAATTCCCAGATCTTTATATCCCATTTTTCTGTACATTTGTACTTTTCCTTCCAGACAGGTAAGAAAGACTTTCTTTCTTCCATTTTCCCTTTCTCTGTTCAGATACTGAAACATCAGCTCTGTGGCAAGTCCCTGTCTCCGGTGTTCCGGCAGTACATCCAGCCCCAGGAGCATAATGTTTTCTCCTTTTGGGTCATTTAATGTAATATCTGTAAAAAATTCGTCCCGGAAAACCTCTTCATCTGTGGCTATTCCATTCAGGAAACCTGCTATCTTTCCTGTTTTTCTGTCCTCTGCGACCAGGAACAGTTCTGGTGCTTTTAATATTCTCTCTTTCATGTCCTTGTCTGAACACGCCTCATTTGGTGGAAAACAGATCTTTTCAATCATAATTGCCTGATCAGTCTCCTCCGGTCTGATATTACGGAATTCATATTTTTCCATAATTGTCTCACTGATAAATTCTTTCATTTCTTTTTTCCTCATCCAAAAATCATTTTCATACACCCTTTTTCATCCGGACGCGGAATCTCAGAGAAACACCCGTTTCCTTCAGAGGCGTATTCATTCTATTATACTGTAAAGAATCTGATTTCTCAATGAATATTATCTTTATAAACAAATAAAATTTATCGCACCTATTTTATCATTTCTGCAAATTCTGCCGGTCTGTCCAAATTTCGTTTACCTGTTATTTTTACCTGAATATATTCTTCCTGAAAATGCCACATGCGGAAGTTCATAAAAGATGCTGTCCTTTGGACATACCGGACGGTACAGAGGGTCTGCCACGATGATTCTGGCATCTTTCAACGCCTCTTCCATTGCTTCTTCTCCAAACACTGCTTTGTCTTTTTTGCCAAGCAATGTTTCGCATCCTTTCAACGGACAGAATACGCGGGCCGAATGTCCGTATTTTTTTTCGATACCGGCTGCTAATGAACCCATCGTGACAGGTTCACCGATCAGAGTGATCTCTGCTTCCTGCTGCATGCGGTTCTTCAGATAGAAAGCCGCAGGATCTGACTGCTGTGTTACTGCAGCGTATCGCGTGATTGCTGTCTCCAGTGCATTAGAAATATCTTCTGCCAGCCACTGGTTTGGAGTTCCGATCACATAGGGTATTTTGTATGTTTCCCGGAGAACCTCTGCCGCCAGCAGTCCCACAGCAGATACCACCAGACTGACAGTTGCTTCCCCTGCTTTTTGCAGAGTTTCCAGGTCATCTCCCATCGCCCATGTAGATAAAACGTTCCATCCGTATTCTTTCAGATTTTCTTTTAATGTCTCTACGTTTTCCTGTGGTCCGAAATCCAGTGGTGTCACGCCTAACAGATTTACACTGCGCACAGGAAAGCGGTCTTTCTTCTGCCTGTCAGGTTCTTTTACAAACCTCCGGGCGATCTGTTCCAGTGCAATTCCTGCTCCATAGATATAATCATTCATGCCATTTGTCGGCACAGAAAATGTCGGAATTCCGGTTTCTGTCTCGATCACGCGCGCAATTGCCGGAAAATCCGTTCCATTCATAAATGGGATTGGTGAACCTGCCAGTGCGATAAATTTCGGATGCAGTTCACGGGCTGCATGTTCGATATCATCAATAAATTTCCGGTCATTTCCCATGATCGCATCGATTTCTGTAAGTCCGGAAATAAAAATCAGACTGTCCTGGTCGTACCAGCGGATCTCATCGTGGGTATTGTAAGTAGAATTGCATCCGGAAGGGTCATGCATCACTGTCATTCCGCCAAGTTCATACAATGCGGAACAGACACCGGACACATCCGCCGTATAAATCGGTATCATTCGATAAGACTGTCTCATAAGCAGCACTCACACCCCCATCCTTTTTGCACTACAAGTTTCTCAGTATCCTTTTCTTCCCGGTACGCATCCATCATCAGCTCTGCTGTTCTTCTGATCCCGTCAAATCCGTACAGTCCTTCTCCCTGTACCAGATTAACAAAGTGACGGCTTCGGCTGAAATAGGCGGCTTTCTGTCCGATGGCAAGCACTTCTTTGCTGCCGCCTCTTGGCAGTACACGCATCTTCACCTGAATCGTTGCGATCAGCTCAAGTTCCGGTGCATGCTTCTGCAGCCAGAGAAACTCCTCCTTTTCCTCCGGGCTGATACCATCCAGATAAACTGCTTTCACACAAAAACCATGCGTCAGAAGCAGTTTTGCCAGCCCCAGAGGTCTTGGGTGATACAGATAATCCAAAGTGATGGGCATATCTTTGATCAGAGTTTTAGCTTTTGCCAGCGCTTCCTCACAGGATTCCCGGTCGCGCGCCAGTTCCTCTCCCGTCAGTTCCGGCAGACCGAGAATATCTGTGAGTTGTTTTAACTGCTTTTCGATTTCATCATAATCAAAACTGCCCGGTAAGTACAGGTGTTTACGTCCCAGACGCTCCGCCTGCGCTTCCATTCCGTATTTCCCTGCCGGATAGCAGTCAATAAACAGACTGCCTTTGCTCATATCCAGCAGATCCTGCCATGTTTTACAGGCTGGCAGTTCTTTTACGGTATACTCATATCGTTTTAATAAACGCCTGATATCACTGCTCTCATCCAGCGCAAAATCACTGCCAAATATCGATACTGTTTTCCTGTCCGGTTCGCAGGCCGGAAGTGGATCATACATTGCTTTGCGCAGTTTCTGATCCGGAGTTAATCCATGCTTCTGCATGATCGGATCCATATAACAGCGGATAAAACAGATGTCCGGGAAACGATGCCCCAGTTCACTGTAAATGTAGTCCAGATTACTTCCCACAAAATGATGCAGACAGACTGTAAACAACAGAACTGCTTTCGGATGGTCCCCGCGTTTGTTCAGCACATCTGTCACACCCTCAATGGTAATATCTTCCAGGTTGCTGTTTAAGAGATCCTGTTCTTCCAGAATCACAAAGGAAAAACGGTCTGCTGCATTCATTTCTGCCGCTGTCAGCACAACGCCACGCATACAGTTATCTGCACAGACATAAATCTGAATGGATTCCGGGACCTGCATCCCTGTATGTACGATATTCCAGCTGCCATGCACCGGAGAATTATATTCCAGTTCCGAAGCAAATGGTGCCGGGAAGGAAGCATCTTTTATTTTTACCACTGCACCTTTCGGATCAATCGTTTCACCCACGCGACGTAACATTACACATCCTCCTGTGTCTGTCCATTCATATATTTATCCCTTACAGCATCGTTTTCATTCTCCAGAACACCACCGCATATACGGTACATCTGAACCGCAAGCGCACGATATTCCTCTGCCATTTCACTTTCAGGATAACACTCCATCAATGTTTTCTGCTGTTCTTCTGCCAGTGCTACCTGACTGCTGTGTGATAACGTACCGATGACTGCTGTCTGGAAATCATCTGCCAGTTCTGACACTTTTTCTTCTTCTCTCGGAACATCCCTGCGGTTCAAAATCAGTCCGCCAAGCCCTGCATATCCACGATTTTTAAAATTCTGCACTGCCATGGCGATATTTGCCGCCGCATGGATTGCCATATTTTCTCCGGATGTAAGGATAAATACTTTGTCAGCGTAACCATTTCGCATCGGCATGGAAAATCCACCGCAGACCACATCTCCAAGTACATCATATAAAACCACATCCGGTTTATATCTCTCATAGGCTCCCAGTTCTTTCAGCTTTTCCAGCGCCGTGATGATTCCGCGGCCTGCACAGCCAAGCCCCGGTGTCGGACCGCCGGCTTCCACACAGATGACACCGTTATAGCCGATGCGGATCATATCCTCCAACTGTAATGACTGCTTTTTCTCATTATATAAGTCAAGCACTGCCGGAACTGCCTCCCCATGGCGGAGTAAAATCGTAGAATCCGCTTTCGGATCGCATCCGATCTGCATCACCTTAAGCCCCATCTCTGCCAATGCTGCCGCTACATTGGAAACAGTCGTGGATTTTCCGATCCCGCCCTTTCCATATACTGCTATCCTGATCAATGCTCTGTTCCTCCTTCCGCCGGAGTAATAACCTTTGAATATGCTGTTTTTGCAGATACTCCCTTTAAATGTCCGATTTTTCCGGAAAGTGCGCTGATCTTATCCTGCGGTGCATCAATCGCAATGCTGATAATACTAATCCCCTTCGAGCGGTATGGAATCCCCATTCTGCCGATAATATACTGACGTGCCTCATGAAGCAGGGTGTTTAATTCTTCGATTGCATCTTCCTGTTCTACAATAATTGAAATAACTGCCACTCTGGTGTCCATGCCCTGATTCCTCCTGTTTAACAGATTCTTGGCAACAGCTCTCCTCCCGGCTGAGGAAGCAGTGCCTGTGTGCCGATCTCAGTCTCCATGATAACTCTTCCCGCTTCCTCCGCGATCACCTCACCGATGATCGCTGCATTTTCGGAATATGGACATTTTCGTAATGTTTCCACAATGCCTTCTGCTTCTTCCTTCGGTGCCATGATAACAAGTCTTCCTTCGCATGCCAGATATAAAGGTTCCAGTCCAAGCATTCCGCAGACCCCTTTTACTTCCGGCTGTACCGGAACTGCTGCCGCATTCAGGCGAATGCCTACATTGCTCTGACCTGCGATCTCATACAGGACAGTTCCGACGCCTCCTCTGGTCGCATCACGGATCACATGCAGATTGTGTGTGGTATCCATAACCGCCTTTATCGTATTCCATAAAGGTGCACAGTCACTGGTCACGTCCACGTCGATTCCGAAATCTTCTCTCGCTAACAGGATCGTACATCCATGGCGTCCGATATCACCGGTTACAATGATCGCATCCCCCGGTTTCGCCAGTTCTCCGCCAACGTTTACTCCTTCTTCGATCTCACCCATTCCGGTTGTGGTGATAAAGACTCCATCCACCTGTCCTTTTCCGGCAACCTTTGTATCTCCTGATACAATATGTACGCCTGCCTCTTTTGCTGTTTTCTCCATGGCAGCAGCGATTTCCTCCAGTTTTTCCATCGGAAATCCCTCTTCAATTACAAATGCGCAGGTCAGGTACAGTGGTTTTGCGCCCATACAGGCAAGGTCATTGACAGTTCCGCAGATAGACAATTTGCCGATATTTCCTCCCGGAAAGAATGCCGGAGATACAATGAAACCATCGGTAGATACTGCCATCTTACCTGTCGGCGGAACTAATACCGCAGCATCATCTGCTGTCAGATCCTTGTTTGCAAAATGTGCTTTAAACACCTGGTCGATCAGTTCAGATGTCTGTTTTCCACCGGCACCATGTGCCATTGTTACTGTTTTATTTTCCATGATGATTTCCTTCTTTCTCATTAAGATAACTCTCATCGCCAACGGCGATTTTCAATGGATTTTTGCTTATAACTGTGAATGTGCTGAACAGCTATGAATACTGATAGTATGCTGAACAGGCACCTTCCCCGGATACCATACAGGCTCCGACCGGATGCTGCGGTGTACAGCCTTTTCCGAATACTTTACAGTCAGATGGTTTGCATTTCCCCTGTAACACATCCCCGCAGCGACAGGCCGGATTCGGTTTTCCTTCTATTTTCGGCATCTGATATTTGATACGTGCATCGAAATTCTGCCATTCCTGTCTTAATTTCATGCCGGATGCAGGAATCACACCCAGACCTCTCCATTCACAGTCACAGGCTTCCATCATCTCGTCTACAAGCATCTGTGCTTCCCTGCTTCCATCCTGTGTCACCACACGCGGATAACAGTTTACAAAAAATGGCTTTCCTTCCTGAAATTTCACCAGCACAACTGCCAGCGCTGTCATCAGTTCTTTTGCCGTAAAGCCAGCCACAACACCGCTGACTCCTTCCTCTGCCAGGGCTTCGCACAGACGTGTTCCCGTGATCGCATTGACATGTCCCGGATATAAAAAGACATCCGCACTGCCCTTTAACGCCTCATAAGCCTGAGGCATGGTTTTGTTGGCAGTTAATATCGAGTAATTATCCAGCCCGTTTTCTTTTGCAGCTTTCACTGAAAGGCAGCTTGCCGGTGTCGTTGTTTCAAATCCGACAGACAGAAATGTCACCTGCTTGTCCGGATGTTCTCCGGCATATTTTTCCGCATCTGCCGGAGAATATACCACATGAATATCTGCCCCCTGTTCGCGGGCTCCCGCAAGGCTCATTTTTGTTCCCGGCACACGTACCAGATCGCCAAATGTACAAATGGTAACTCCTTTTTCCAGTGCCAGATAAATCGCTTCGTCAATAAAGCTGACCGGAGTTACACATACCGGACATCCCGGTCCGGAGATCAGTTCCACCTGCTCAGGCAGCAATTTGCGGATTCCCAGCCGGAAAATCTCATGGGTGTGCGTGCCGCATACTTCCATGATCCGCACCTTTGGGCCATCATAATTTTCAATGATCTCTCTGGCGGTTTTCCTTTCGGTTTTCTCTTCGCTCTTCTTTTCACATTTCTCGTCTGCCATTATAAAAATTCCTCCATGAGCTGATCTGTTTCACTGTCATCTTCATCGGTGATCTTTGCAATTGCCACACCTGCGTGAACCATAACATAATCTCCAGGCTCCAGATCTTCCAGAAGCTGAGAAGAAACCTCTCTTTTGGCACCGCCTGCGTCAATGAGTGCTGTGCCGTTACTGATTTTTACTACTTTTGCTGATAAACCTACACACATTTTTTATATCCTCCTGTCCTGTAATCCATGATTGTTCAAGCGCCACATTCCATATGCGGCCTGTCCGATCGCGATTCCTCCATCATTTGGCGGGATCATGTGATGTCGTAATACTTCAAAACCTTCCTGTTCCAGTTGTTCTTCCGTCAGGCGCAGCAGTAACCGGTTCTGAAAGACGCCGCCGCTCAGTGCGACTTTCTTTCTGCCGCTGTTGCTGCAGGCTTCGATACAGGCTGCTGTAATCTGCTCTGCCAGTACCTGATGGAACAGATATGCCAGCCTGCCGCTGTCTGCACCTTGCATTTTTTCTTCTACGATCTGCTGCACCAGCATTCTGGTATTTAAAATGAAACGTTCTTCTTTTTCATATACCAGTCTATCCGGTTTCTCGTCTCGTCCCTGTATAATATTTTGCTGTTCATATGCTTCTGCTGCAAACTCAAGTGCCATCGATGCTTCACCTTCAAAACTTGACTGGCGCCGGATTCCGAGTATCGCACTGACTGCATCAAAAAGCCTTCCCACACTGGTTGAAATCACTGCGTTAATCTTCCGGTCTGCCATGGTAAACTGCACTTTGCTTTCCTGTTCGTTGCAAAGGCCAAGCTTTTCAATGATCTTCCATGCCAGTTCGCGGTCTTTCGTATATCCATAAATCATAGATACCGCAATACGCCAGCCCTCTTTCGCAGAAGCATCACCGCCAATCTGTAAAAACGGGGTAATACTTCCAAATCTTGTGAAATTCTCATAATCTGCCAGCAGAATCTCTCCGCCCCAGATCGTACCGTCCGTTCCATATCCGGTTCCGTCAAAAGCAACTCCGATGACCGGATCATGACAGTCATTTTCTGTCATGCAGGATAAGATATGCGCATAATGATGTTGCACCTGGAGCATCGGATAACCAAGTTCCTTCGCTACAACTGTGGAATTGTACTTCGGATGCATATCACAGACCACCACCTGCGGTTTTACCTCCAGTAATGTCTGAAACCGGTGAATTGTTTCCTGCAATGCTTTTACAGTTCTCAGGTCTTCCAGATCTCCCACATACGGAGACGGATAAAACCGACTGTCCACACCGATACAGAAAGTATTTTTCAGTTCTCCGCCAACCGCGAGTACCTGTCCTTTCCAGTCCGTTGATGTCATAAACGGAAGCGGCGCATAACCTCTGGACCGCCGGATCATGTACGGTTCATTCTTATAAAAATCCATCACTGTATCATCTGCCCGGATTCTGATTTTTCGATTATGTGAAAGCATCGCATCGCACAAATGTGACAATTCTGCAACCGCTTCCTCATCTTCCCGGCAAATCGGAGCACCGGATGTGTTTCCGCTGGTCATCACGAGAAGATCCGGCATTTTAATTCCATCATCATACTGAAAAATCAGCAATTGTACCGGTGCATAAGGAAGCATCACGCCAACTTTCGGATTTCCCGGAGCTACAGAAGCCGCCAGTCTGCCACTGTTTTTTCTGTCCAGGAGCAGGATTGGTTTCTGATGTCCGGTAAGGATTTCCTCCTGCTCCGGTGTCACAACACATTCCCGTTTCACTGCCGCTTCGTCCTTTGCCATCACTGCAAAAGGCTTGGCAGGACGTTTTTTTAATGTACGCAGGCGTTCAACCGCTTCTTCATTTGTCGCGTCACAGCAGAGATGAAATCCTCCGATTCCTTTGATCGCTACAATTTTTCCTTCACTGATCATCCTTCGGGTATATGTAATTGCCTCCCGGCCCCTCTCGGACCTGCCGATCAGATACACCTCCGGTCCACATTCATTGCAGCAAACCGGCTGTGCATCATATCGTCTTGTTTTCTCATCGAAATATTCCTTCGCACAGTCCGGGCACATCGGAAACTCTTTCATACTTGTACGTTCCCTGTCATATGGCAGAGAATCCAGAATCGTAAGCCTCGGTCCGCAGCAGGTACAGTTGATAAATGGATGCAGATACCGCCGGTTCTTCGAATCAAACATTTCTTCCTTACATTCTTCACAGATTGCAATATCCGGGGAAACGAAGATCTCTCCCTTTGTTTTCTCACTTTCGATGATATCAAATGCCTCAAAATGTACTGCTGTCTCAGCAGTAATATCTTTTGTATTTATTTTTAAAATAGCCGCACGTTTCGGCGGATGTTCTTTCAGTTCATTCAGGAATCCGTCAATCTGCTCTTTTGCACCCTGCGCAAAAATTTCCACATATGGTCCTTTATTACAGACAGTTCCGCGAATCCCGTGGGTCATCGCATGGCGGCTTACTGTTGGCCGAAATCCAACTCCCTGAACGATACCGTATACCCGGATACGCCAGGTTATCTCCTCTTTATTCATACACTTCTCCCACCGGACTCATACGATGGTCCTTTTGCTTCTTTCGCTGCTTCCACTGTTACAAGTTTCCCTGACACAGCAAAATGTACCGTATCCACAAATACTCCCTCAAACTTCGGTGTCATTCTCGCCATACATGGGTCTGCGTAAATCACATCATACGCTCCGGTTTCCACCAGCTTAATATAATCTTCCTCATCCCGCAGGTGCAGATCTTCGTCCCTGCGAAGCTCCGGTTTCATCATAAACCAGCTTGCCACTGTTACCTGTGCATCCGGTGCTTTCTTTAATATTTCCTCACGGATAGCATTTCCGATCACCTGCTGCTGTACGACCAGCACCTTTTTTCCATGATAATCCATATCACGGACCAGTTCATCCACCAGCGGATAGTGAATTTCATACGGTGTCCCAAATGTCTTTTCCAGATACTTTGCTGTCATTAGTGCCGCCGGCGAAACAACGATATTTCTACTTACTGAGGAGGCTTCTCTTATCTCTTCCAGTCCGTCTCCCATGCAGTAACAGACTGCCTGTTTGCCATATTTCTGCTGATATAGATCACGTATTTTGTCTGCCGCGTCAAGGTCACTGACATCCTGCGGTGTCATCCCCAGAATACCAATTCTGTCTTCTTCCGCCTGATATTTTTCTATCGCAAAAATCTTAAAAAGCTCCAGAAAAGCTTTCTCTTCGCCTTTGTCATAGAGTTCCATTCCGTCTGTATCTACTGTCAGGATTGGCAGTTTTATCTTTTTTTCACTCATGCGTTTAAGCGCAAGATAGTCTGTTGCGATAACTGCTGGAACCGGAGTTCCAATCACTGCTACAAACGTTGCATCTATCTTCTGCACCACATCAGCAAGCTTCGCCACCAGGCGGTCATCACGTCCCAGGATTGCATCCATATCTCGAAGTCCGGCGCTGAAAATTGCACTTTTCTGTTCAAACCACCGTGGCTCATCAAATCCACAGACATTGCCGGTGCATCCTCCGGCATCGCAGATCACCACAATACCTCCCAGTTCAAAAAGTACTGACACCGCACCTGACTGATCTGGTGCGAACGGCGTCAGGTATTTCCGAAGTCCTCTCATCCAGCCACCTCCTTTAACGCCTCAAACAGCCTTCTCACCCCGGCGAATCCATACGGCTGTTCGTCCTGGTTCCACATCAGTCCAGGACAGTCCTGATGGTAATAAAGGGCATCCTTGCCTATGGTGATATTCACTCCGCTCTGTGCCGGATCGTAATAGATCATGGTTGGTTCCATATTGGAAAACACCCTCGTTTCCGGGCTTAAGAGTGCAAGCTGTTTCATATACACAAAGTTCTCTGCCGTAATCGTTCCATAAATCTCAGGTACTTTGAATCCATATTTCAGAAGAGCCAGTGCCAGTTCAAACGGATCCCCGTTCATGCATTCCCCGACTGCAAATGATGCATCCGGACAGACTTTTCGGAAATCCTCGATTCCCTGTTCTGCTGCTTCTCGATACTCGTCCAGCTCGAAGGAAATGCCCAGTACAGACGCAAGTGCCTGATACTGATTCTGTATCTTATCCGTCTGATATAAACGTCGTAACTCAATAAATGGAATCTTCAGTCTGTCATTAAAATTCTCCGCCGCATAACGTGATTCCTGATGCAAAACCAGATTGAAATTCGCCTCCGCCATCGTCTTATATTCTTCAAAATCTCTGCATCTGGATATCTCGTGGATTGTCTTAATTCCTGCACTGTGAAGGAGATCATACAGCTCACAGTCATCCACAAGCGGTGAGAAAAATCCCAGAAGATTAACGACATTTCCCTTCTTTTTTGTCGGCTCTAGCAGGGAATATAAGGACTGTCGTACATGTACCATCGGTGGTTTTCGTCCTTCTCTGGTCAGTGCATACATGTAGCACGGCCGCACCGGAAGCCCCGCTTTTTCTTCTGCTTTTCGGCACACACGCTCCATATCTGTGCCAAGAAGTGCATCTACACAGGTGATGCAGATCATCACAACAGAAGGCTTCTTCTCAAGACCTTCACAGATTTCTGCCACTGCCTTTGGGATTTTCTTCAGATGACGGCCAGTCACAATATCTGTCTCATCCATCATCAAATAAAAAAAGCGATTGTCATATTCGCGCATGGAACTGATCAGAGACGTATTTCGCCCACAGCATCCCGGAGCCACGATCAGCATAATAGAACCCGGAACCGCCAGACCCGCACGTTTAACGCCAAATCCTTCCGCTCCCGGGGAGTTGAATGCCAGCGTTGCCGGGGAACTGTAGATCAGATGCGTATGAGAAATGAGCTGCTGCGGAATATTCTCTTTTCCAAGGCTGTTCAGTTCTTCTATCGTACAAAAATATGCTTCCTGTCTCATATATTTTCCTCTTCTTTCCATAAGTCAGAATACTTGCTGCCTTATGCATTTTCCTCTTCTTTTAGTAATAATTCCGCCAGATCAAAGAAACATTTGCTGATTTCAGAATCCGGATTTCCTTCGATCACTGTTTTTCCCTGATCTTCCCAGCGGATAATTTCATCGCTTCGCGGCACTTCGCCCACAATCGGCACATCGATTTTTTCAGAAAATGCCTGCACTTTTTCCATCTCATTCTCCACATTCCGGTGATTCAGTACAATGCCAAACACCCGGGCATAACTGCGGTCTTCAAAATTGCGCACCGCACTAGAAATATTGTTTGCCGCATACAGCGCCATCTTTTCTCCGGACGTAACGATCAGAACTTTCTCTGCATACCCCTCTCGGATCGGTGCTGCAAAACCGCCACAGACCACGTCACCCAGCACATCATACAACACCACATCCGGCTTGTAATGTGCAAACAGATCCATGTCTTCCAGAAGCTGGAATGTCGCAATGATACCGCGGCCTGCACAGCCAAGTCCCGGTGTCGGTCCACCAGTCTCGATACAGAGGATCCCGCCGTAACCTTCCTTTGAAATCTGCGCCAGCTCATCCGGCTCCTCGTCCTCTTCCCTCATAAAATTCATCACCGGGCGAAGCGGTTCTCCTCCCAGTAAATTAATGGTGGAATCCGCTTTCGGATCACAGCCGATCTGAATGACACGTTTTCCCATATTTGCAAAAGCGGCTGCCAGATTGGAAGTCACTGTAGACTTTCCGATGCCGCCCTTTCCGTAAATCGCTACCTTTAACATAATCTCCTCCTGAACCAAAAAAAACCATTTTTCCGGCAATCCGTCGGAAAAATGGTTCTGTAAATCCAATCCTATCAGATCTTACTTCTATCTGATCAGAACGACTAACCTGAATAAAAAATATATGTTTCTGCAAAGACAAATATCACCTTATAACAGGTATCATCAACCTGCCCTTCAGCAAAAACGTTATATTTTATAATTTTACCTGTATTAACCAACTATTCCCGCTCGGATCTTCCTTGCCGTCAGAGTTTTCTTCATTATACTTATTATACTTTAACTACAATGTTAACATGTTATTTCGCATTCAGATAGATAAAATCACTCCGTCTGCATTTTTCAACTCAGTAGACATATTGTACTTGTTTTAATGCAAGTTAGTCAATTGCAATTCTACCGGATATTCCTGAAAATAAACCGGCGATGTGATACAGTCTGATTCCACAACCGTAAACTTCGCATGTTTCGCAAAATACTCCGGATACAATTCTGCCGCCCTCATAATACTTTTCGGCGGACAACGCAGACAATCATAAGTTCCTGCGGGTATGCATTTATACTCCGCCAGTTCCTCGCAATTTTCATACACTTCCACATATACAAAATAAGTAAACGTCCCATCTTCCACATCCAGCATCATTCCGGACGGATAATTTGCCGACAACTGATGCTTCTGTGCCAGTTCAAACAGTTCACTCAGCTTTTTGTGAAATTCCACAGAAGACAGACCTTCTTTGATTTCTCTTCTTAAAATATTCCGTTCCGGTATCTCTCTCCTGTAAAATCCATCACAATCCCGGTATTTTTCCGTATCCTGAATGCCCCGTTCCGCCAGCTGCAGCCGTTTCAGGCAGCTCTGCAATTCGCCGATTTTTTCATAGGCACGGATCTGTCCATCCCGCAGTAACCCCTTCAGGTCAAACTCGCCTGTCGGTTCCACATACTGATTCCAGTTTTTCAGTGGGATATCCAGAATCTGTAAAAATTTAATCATGTCAATGGCCAGCATCTGCTCATTTTTATAATAGCGATACCCCGTATCCGGATCACAATATGCCGGTTTCAGAATTCCGATTTTCTCATAATAACGCAGGGCCTTTATGGAAATCTGTTTTACCTTCGCCACTTCCCCGATCGTCATATATCCATCCATGTATACCTCCACATTTTCATCTCAGTCGAGAAGACTCCCACAATTCTACATCATAATTTTTGTATACATTTTCTTTTTCCTTGACTCTGCCCTTAGGGCAAGGTTTACAATTATTTTATCAAAAACAGACAGCTTCTGCAAGAAACTCCCATTTTCTATGAAGAATATGTCAAGTCTGCACTGAGCCGAATCACACACCCGGTCCCACATGTGTTCGACTTGAGCTGGTCTTCCGTTATAACTGGATTTTTGCAGAGTAAAACATCATTTATGGAGGTATTTCTAATGGCAGTAATGAACAAAACACTGATCATCCACCACATTAACGACATCGACAACATTCCGGCAATGGAGCGCTGGTTCGTACACCATCATTGTCCGGAAGTAATGGCTCAGGAACCATGGCTGACACGTTACGTTATGTACCGTGTAATGCCGCCGGCAAAAGGCATGGAAACCATGGGATTCTTCAATTACCGTGTACATGAGAATCTCGGACTTGACGTAGAAGGCAGAAGAAGCCTGCGCGGACTTCTTGGTATGACACCGGAACCAGTAGAAAACGCTATGACAGTTGCGATTGCAAATATTCCGGCTGAGCCGACAGAGGATTTCTTTGGTCAGACAATGAATCACGCCGGAAAAACATTCATCCGTTTTGTATACATGATGTCCTATCCGAAGGGCGTTTCCCGCGAAGAGGGCGAAGACTGGTTCTTAAATCATTTTGCACCGGAAGCCTGCAAACTGCCGGGACTGCTTCGTTTCTTTTCACACAAAGCATATGACAAACAGTATTCTCCGATTCCGCTTCCGGAAGGCGACGGTACTCCGGAATTCGTAGATGTCAGCGAGGACAATATCTTCTTCCATCGCTGGGATCGTGTCTGCGAGCTCTGGTTTGAGAACAACTCTGCATGGACAAATGCATTTATCAACAATCCACCGGCATGGACGGTTCCATCCTGGGCAACACGCGATACTTTCCCATTCGTAGAGCCGATGAAAGATTTCGTATGCACAAGCCTTCTGGAACGGCCGGATCAGAATATGCTGAAACACTATGATGGCTGCATTTTCTAATGTGCCTGACGGAACTGATTTTGGCATAATTTAATTTTTTATATTTAATACGAAAAGGAAGAATCCTTTCTTAAATTTCATTAATAATTTACTGTTGCCCGCATTTTGTGATAAAATGAATAGCATATCGTTTAATCATACACAAAGGAGAGTAACATTCATGAAAAAACAGCAACTTGCAGCATTATGTTTGGCTGCCGGACTTGCTTTAACAGGAATTACATCTCCGGTGTCAGCAGCACAGACTGGCACCGGTATTTCCATGTCAGCAAATTCCACTGATACAACTATTTTCCCGGAACAGGCGGTTCAAACTACTCAGATAAGGTCTGAAGACCCGACCGATACAACAAATCCGACGGAGCCTTCTGAACCGACAGACCCAACAGACCCAACAGAGCCGACAGAGCCATCCAATCCGGAAAAACCGGATACCACGGTAAAAAACGGGGTCTGCTATGATGAAGATACCGATACCTGGAACATTTACAAAGACGGCGAACTGGCTGAACCATGCAACGGTCTGTATGACACAGAAGAAGGCTGGCTTTATATCGTGGACGGCAAATTTCAAAAAGACTACACCGGTCTTGCCCCAAATGGTGCCGGATGGTGGCGTATCGTTGACGGAAAAGTTGATTTTTCCTGCAACGGTCTTGTAGACAGTGAATATGGTTGGTGGTATCTGCGCGGCGGACGGATTGATTTCGAGTACACCGGCCTCGCAGGAAACGAGTACGGATGGTGGTATATCGAAAACGGCGGTCTGTATTTCAATGCTACCGGTCTTGCTCAAAATGAATATGGATGGTGGTACGTCCGCGACAGTAAAGTAGATTTTGGTTTTACCGGTCTTGCAAACAATGAAGTGGGCTGGTGGTATGTCCGTAACGGTCAGATTGATTTTTCCTATAATGGGCTGATGTGTTACTTTGATACCTGGTGGAAGATCACCGGCGGAAAAGTTGACTTTGATTACACAGGAATTGCACCAAATGAATATGGCTGGTGGCGTGTGAAAAATGGTCAGATTGACTTCAGTTTTAACAGCATTGCATCCAACGAGCATGGATGGTTCTACCTGAACGGCGGAAAAGTTGACTTTGGCTTTACCGGTGTTGCTGAAAATGAAAACGGATGGTGGTATATCCAGAACGGATTTCTTGATTTTTCTATTACCGGAAACTATGTGGATGGCATCCGCACTTACAATGTTTCCAACGGCAGAGTCATCGGCTGCAACTTCTACCTGCCACAGACATCCATCATTCTGCCGGACGGCGGTTACAACCTGTCCACCGCAAATATCGGACTGAAAGTTATCAAAGTAAATCAGGCCGTATGTGGAAACAGCAGCGAGCGTTATACTTCTTCCACCGCATCTGCTGTAAAGACATTCCAGCGTACACACGGGCTTGGTGTCACCGGAATTGTAGACATCACCACATGGAAAGCAATGGGTTACTCCGAATATGACTGGTACAACCTCGGCACTTACCGCACACCGATCAAAGTATTCAACGGTGCCACCCGTGAATACCGCATCAATGCGATGCTCCAGACTGCTGGCGAATATGCATCTGCCGGCACAAAATACAAAGTTGGCTGTTCCGGAACACCGGGAACCTATGTAGATTGCTCCGGTCTGATCTACCAGTGTCTGTACGCGGCAGGTATCAACCCGGCTTCCAACATTGTAGATCACGCCCTTGCCATCTACGAATATACATCCGCAAACCTTGCTGCCGATAACAGACTCGGCATTGAAGTTGCATCTTACGATCTACAACCGGGCGATCTTGTATTTTATGCCAAAAATGGTAAAAGCAGCGTGTGCCACATTGCTATTTATGCCGGAAACGGATGCATCTATGATTCTTGGCCGGGCATCGGTGTTTCCTACCGCTCCTTAAATATCAGCGGTTACCATACCGTAAAAATCAGACGTGCCTTCTAAATACCGGCATAGGTATATTATTCATCAAATTTAACACAATGATTTTCTATCCCCTGTTTCTGCTCAGTCTGAATGAAAGCTTCTGCTTCTGTCAGTACCGGGTAAGAACAGGGGATCTTTTTATCTCAGTCAAAAACAGACTCCTACTTCCTGCTTCTTACTATTTTACGTAGTAGAAACAGGTGGTCTGACTTTCTTTGCTAAATCTCGATAAATCGATACCAGTAGCCAAACTCTCCCGTTTTCTGCCGGGTCATCTGTTTTGTCCGGAATTCCGGAAATCCGAAAATCCCTGCCATCAGTTGTTCCTGATTGGAAAACACGCCCGGAACCCCAAGAAACCACTGCCGCTGCTCCGCCTCCATATATCCGAACAGCACCATTTTATAGTTAAAATAACCATGCAGCAGAAAGCTGTTATTTGCCAGATACTGATATTCCTTTGGCAAAATTTTAAAATCCTGCATCTGCAGCTTCACGGCGTACACATTCCCATCCTCATCAAAAGGACAGCATAACGGATGTGCTGCACAGAAACATTCCCACTGCTTTTCCCAGGCGCCGACCGCCGGACAGAGATTCTTCTCCTGTGTCCGCGGAAACGGTCGGTTTTTCTGATATAACGCATCTCGGTTTTCTTCCGGTATGGATATCTCCTCTGCCGTCTGGGTTGCATGAAGTTCCCCGGTTAACTGATTTTTCTGTTCCTGCACAGGTTCCCTAGAGTCTCCTTGTCCCTCTTCTTCTGTATCCGCTTTCTCTGTGTCAGCTTCCTTCTGTCCACCGATCGGATCTATCTGATTCGTCATTTCTTCTTTTTCCACATCGTTTTCCACAGAATCTTCTTCCGCGCGATTTTCTGCTTCTGACTCTGTTCCTTTCTGCAATTTCAAATTCCGCCACACCGTTCCGACATCATCCCACTGACTGGCAACGAATCTGCCCGGTTCTTCCTGCTGACAGATATAGAGACCTCGCATTTCCTGCATGGAATGTGTCGTCTCCCCGACATGATCCGCATCGCACAGGAAAAACTGGCGGGCAATTCCCTCCTGAATCCGCAATTTTCCCAGATAAATGCCCACCGGAACATACGCATCCTTAGACAGGAAATAAACTTCCGCTTCGCTCCCTTTCATTCCCGTAATCTGAATCTGCACCCGGCAGTGGCCCTGCCTGATCTCTATTTTGGCAAATCCGCAATTCTCCTGCTTTTTCTCATCTTTGTACCGAAACATGTATGTAACAAACCTCTGATATCCGGGCATACGTTCACTCCTCATATAACACACTCTTTCTATAATGTATGAACTTCTTTTTCAATTATTCAGAAATATCCCGCTTATTCTTATCCGGTGCACTGAATCATTGCAATTTTTTTCGAAAATTTCTGATAATTCTGTTGACAAACGGGATGTCACATGCTATATTAATTTCAACAACAATAATCATTATCATTTTCGAAAGGGAGATAGATGTTAAAACACAGCAAACAACGAGATGCCATTGAACAATTTCTGGCTACCAGATACGATCATCCCACCGCAGAAACCGTTTACCTGAATCTGCGGGAAGACTATCCAAAGATCAGCCTGGCAACTGTTTACCGCAATCTGTCGTTGCTTGCCGAATTAGGTAATATTCAGAAAATACCTACCGGAAACGGTCCGGACCGCTTCGACGGCCGACCGGAACCTCACAACCATTTTCTGTGTGATGAATGCGGCAGCATGATAGATTTACAAATGAACAGTATTGATCATGTAGATGAGATCGCCGCCCAGACATTTGACGGATTGATCAAAGGACATTCCATTTTATTCTATGGCATTTGCCCGGAATGTCTGAAAAAAGAACAACAATAAATGAATAAACCAGCCGAAAACGACTGATTTTAATAAAAATGATATTTAAACTTATTTCAAAAGAAAGGAAATGAATTATTATGAAAAAATTTGTATGTACAGTATGTGGTTATGTTTATGAAGGCGAGAAAGCTCCGGAAGTCTGTCCAATCTGTAAAGCTCCTGCTGAGAAATTCAAAGAGCAGACCGGCGAGAAAGTATGGGCTGCTGAGCATGTAGTAGGTGTTGCACAGGGCGTTAGCGAAGATATCCTTGCAGACTTAAGAGCAAACTTCGAAGGCGAGTGCTCTGAGGTTGGTATGTATCTGGCAATGGCAAGAGTTGCTCACAGAGAAGGATATCCGGAAATCGGATTATACTGGGAGAAAGCAGCTTACGAAGAAGCTGAGCATGCTGCAAAATTCGCAGAATTACTTGGTGAAGTTGTAACAGACAGCACAAAGAAAAACCTTGAAATGCGTGTAGATGCTGAGCACGGCGCAACAGAAGGAAAATTTGACCTTGCAAAACGTGCAAAAGCTGCAAACTTAGATGCAATCCATGATACCGTTCATGAGATGGCAAGAGACGAAGCAAGACACGGAAAAGCATTCGAAGGACTGCTTAAGAGATACTTTGGCTAAGCTACAAGCCATGCAATAGAAAAGGAGATATCACATCGGGGGAGCTTGCTCACCAAGATGTGATATCTTCTTTTTTATTATACGGCGACAGCCGTCCATGAGGAAGTAGCGTCAGCGGATTCCGAATGGCGCATGGCTTATTTTTAGACGTGTTGGGCGACAGCCCTCCATTCATAGCCCGCAAGGGCTATGAATGGCTCGGCGCAGCCTTATTTTAACTCCATCGCCACTTCCACATCATTCCCCACAGAAGTCACCTTTGCATAGCTTCCACAGATCAGCGGCATCGCCGGTGGAATATGCCCGATATCCAGATCCATAATGATCGGGACATTATATTTTCCAAGAATTCCTGTCACAGCCTCATACTGATCCAGCCCTAAGAATTCCTCTCCGTTACAATATGGACGGCCGATCAGAAATCCTTTGACATGGTCAAACCATCCGGCCTGCTCCATCTGCCATAATGCACGGCGGATTCCCATGACATTCAGATCACAGGCTTCGATAAACCAGATGATTCCGTCCTCTTTGTAGCGCTCGGTAAACGCCTGTACTTTATCGTATTTTGTACCAAGAAGCAGTGTCAGTACATCGAGACAGCCGCCGATCAGACGTCCTTCTATTTTGATATCTGTATCCGGTACTTTTTTACGGATGCATGGCTCTGTCACATTATAAGGTAGTAATGGATTTTCCTCATCCTTTAATCCTTCTTTTTCATACAGATCATAACCTTTGATCGTCAGTTTTTCTCCGGTCAGCACGTCAAATGCATCCTGAATCGCCGAATGCCACGGCTCCATGCCAAATGCTGCCGCACACGGTCCATAGACAGATGCCACATCACAGAGTGTGGTCAGTAAAAATGTCATGTTCGTATTGTCCGAATATCCCAGATACCATTTCGGTTTTGCCATTCTGATTTTTTCAAAATCCACATAGGGCAGATCTTCACACATCAGTTCCCCGCCACCGCAGGAAATCAAAACGTCACTGGTATCATTACAATAATACTCCATCAGTTCCTGTCCGCACTTCTCCGGCGTGTTGCTAATACCGATGCCACATCCTTCGTAACAGTTTGGTCCCAGCTCCGTGCGGTAACCCATTTTTTCAAATTTATCCAACGCATGTCCAAAAGCTGTTTTGTACGGTTCAATATTGCATCCAAAAGATGGTGCTACAAAGCCGATACAGCCATTCTTTTTTAAAAATTCCGGATATCTCATAATTTTTACTTTCCTTTCTACTATTGCCTAAATCTAAATTTATTTAAACATTGTCAAACAAATCATCCAAAACAATTACATTTGAAAATGCACTGCTATATTCATTATAATTCAGACCGAAAGTTGTTATCAATGTACTGTGGATTGCAAATTTAGGTGAAATCCTTTCAGCCAATATTGCTTGTCGTCTTAAAATTTTTTCGTAATAACTTTTGGTCACTCTAAACTCTCCACTGTAATACTTTATTTCACACATATTGATAACATTATCGTTTCTGCAGATCAGCAAATCTATTTGTGCTCCTTCCGTATCATCTTCTTTTTTTGACCATGCACTTGTCTCTGTAATCACTCCAGATATTCCAAGAGACCGCTTAATCTGTTCTATATGATTGAAGCATACATTTTCAAATGCAAAACCTCTCCATATAGAAACAGGTGCTGATGTAGTATTTTGCTGCCAAAATTTTTCACTTATTTTCTTTTGTTTCCAGATAAAATGCAAATAAAAAATACAAAATGGATCCACAAGTTTATAGTGTTCTTCTCGCTTTCCATACCCAAACGGAACATACTTCATAATAAAATCACTGGATATTAATGCATTTAGATTCCTGGATAATCTCCCACCATCAGTTATTTCAAGTTTTTCAACAATTTCTTTTCTGGTGAATCCTGCATTTCGCGTATACAATAATTGTACAATATTCTTAACCATATCCGGATTTACAAACACAGATGCAAACAGTCGATTATATTCATCTCTTAAAACAGCATTTTTCCCAAAAAATAATTTGTCTACATTCTGCGCCAAACTCATTTCCGGATTCACGTAACCCATATAATATGGTATCCCACCAAATATCATATAACTTTGTGCAATATCATATCGAGACATCAATACCCACCAACCTTTCAATCGGAAGCGGGGGAAGGGTAGGCTCAATCCCGTCTTCTCCGTAAACGCTAAGCGCGTCGCACCGCATTAATAACTTTCTTCGCCGCTTTCTTCGCAACTCTGAATCGATGCGAATCCTCAAGCGATCCAACCGGATTCATTTTCGAGGGGTCAAAGTGAACCGAGCGAGCCTCCCTCACAGCTGGGTACATTTTCCCAACCTTATCATATATGCCCTTATCACATTTCCGGAGAAAGGCGTCAAAGTCCGAAGCCCTCGAAAAACCCCTCTCCCTATCGTCATCCCAAACCAGCGATAAGAGGTAATGCGAATTCAACAGG
>OLRP01000226.1_pt1 | contig 49492 bp, 77 predicted proteins | sample 1672401 | NCBI WGS metagenome assembly OLRP01 (sample SAMEA3136682, study PRJEB25190) | human gut metagenome | reverse complement strand
AAATTTAATACCGATGTTGAACTTCAACCTAATAAACAGTTTGTAATCCATTTTACGCCGCAATAGTTATAAGCCATTATTTATTGGCTATGCTATCTTGTTGGTTGTTTTGCTTGTGTTGATTGGTTTTATTGCGTAAAGGAGATATAAATGAATAAAAAGATTTTGAAAAAGTTGTCGTCGTTGTATGACGATATTTACTCGCCTATTCCGTATCATCAGAATAAAACAAAAATGGTTTCGTTTGTTGTTTATAAAAACAAGATTCTTTGTTTTGGAGTCAATAGCGAAAGAACTTCGCCTATTCAACATTATTATAGAGTTAGGACAAAAGATGCCAATAAAGATTATATTTATGATAAGCTCCATGCTGAAATTGATTGTATTGGTAAACTACCACGCGGTTTCAACGATTTCAAAAAAGCAGAATTGGTTATTGTGTCCAAAATGAAGAATGGAAACTTTAGACTAGCTAAACCTTGTCCTATTTGTAGAACAATGATTGAGCAATATGGGTTTAAAAATATTTATTATACCACTTATGAAAATAAGTTTGTAAAGGAGATTGATATTTAATGCTGATAGATGCGAGAACTTGTGCTAAAGAATTAATTGACTTATTTAAAACTCATGCTGACGATGATGATATGTATTATTTCACGGCGGACAGAGATGAGAAGGAATTTAATTATATTGGTGCTGGTGCCAATCTTTGTAAAAATCGTCAATATGCCATTTATGATGGTGATAGAATAATAGGTTATTTCTCTTACTGTTATGATAATTCTAGAGTAGGATTAGAGTTATTCGATTTTGGTCTTTACTCTTTTGATAAAAATAATCCTATTATTGGCTTAGATATTTATAAAGAAATGCAAAGACTTCGTAAAGAGTATGGTTGTTGTTATGTTTCTTTTTATATGATTAAAGGTAACCCAGTTGAAAAACATTACGACAAAATTATTAAACATTTTCATGGACAGAAAGAAGTTTACGAGAATTCAGTGGATAAAAATATTAAAGATATTCAATATAGCTTTATTATGAAGCGAGAATGATTAAAAGTAAGCAATTTACATCGCCATTAAAATAGCGGAAGGATATTCCAATTAAAATTTATGGTAAAAATTTTCCTTGATTTTCCCTATAAACTGTGATATAATTATTATAGTAAATGAGAGAAATGAAAGGATTTTTTTTATGACTAATTTTGAAGAAAAGATTTATAATGCATTTCCGACCTGTACTGTTAATAAGACATCTACAGCAGCAACTTTAATGAGTTTTTTAGATTTGGACTCAGATTTGAAAAGCTGGCTTCTTCAAAAATTTACTGATAAAGACGGTAAACTTAATGCTTATATGTTAAGCGAGTATGTAAAAGAATATAGACTTCCGACTAATGAATGGAATATCAGATTGCTTGAAGCGCGGCATTCTGAAAAAGGCTATATTAAGCTTTTAACGAAGGTAGTCGTAGAATTTGATTATGCAAATGACATGATTTGCTATTCTTTGCCTGAATATTCTTTTCCTAAAAAGAAGAAAGAAGCACAAGTAGACTGGTCTACTGTTTCTAAACATAAGAAACATTTGCTTACGCCAGACGGTTGTTGGGGCCTTGTCACTCTTATTTATGATTGCGGCATTGTTGTTCTTGATGATTTTGAACCGATTTGTCCTTATACTTATGATTTGAATGAATATCGTGAAGCGGCAAGACAATTTACAACAGAAGAATGGATTGATGTTATTCTTAGCGGCTTGAATTTTAATCCGGGAGGATTTACAAAAGAAGAAAAACTTACTATTATTCAGAGATTTTTGCCTTTTGTTGAAAAGCGCTTGAATACAATTGAATTAGCTATTAAGGGTTCTGCAAAATCTTATTGCTACTCTCAATTATCGCCGCATAATTGGCTTGTTAGTGGCAATATTTCTCGTGCAAGTGCATTCTATAATCTAACCACTAAGAAAGGAGGGTATTTTACAAAGTATTCTCAGATTGCTTTTGATGAAGTTCAGTCTATTAAAACAAATAATGCAGAAGAAATGTCTAATGCTCTTAAAACTTATCTTGAAAGCGGCGAAATTCGTGTTGGTGACTTTTGTACAACAGCAGATGCTGGACTAAGTTTGATTGGTAATATTGACATCAATAGAATGGATTCAACAAAGTACAATATGTTTAAGTCTTTGCCAAAGTGGATGGGTGAATCTGCTTTTATTGATAGATTTGCAATGATTATTGATGGTAAAAAGATTGGCAGATTTAATGAAAGCCGCAAGATGAATGGCTGGGGTATTTCTACTAATTATTTAGTTGAACTTCTTCATTCTTTGAGAGATGAATTTTATTATCGTTGTATTATTGATGAATTGCTTATTCCAGAGAAAGGGGCAGATACTCGTAATGTTGAGGCAGTAAAAAGAATTGCAACTGCATATTTAAAATTGCTTTTTCCTTATGTAACTTCTGTTGAAGATATTGATGTAGAAAAGTTTAAAAAGTATTGCCTAGAGCCGGCGATTGCTGGGCGTGGGGCGGTTCTTTCTCAACTTCAGATCATTGATGAAGAATATGGAGATAAGAAAATGCCAGAATTTACAATTAGTATTGATTAAAAAGGAGAGATATTACAATGGGATTTAATTATAAATTTAAATTTAATAAGCCAGAGTTTGTTATTACTGATAAAGAGATAACTTGTAAACTTACTTTAATTGATGGGCCAATAGATATTCTTTATATTAACCACATTTCTTGGTTCCAAGAGGGTGTTGCTAATAGATGGGATCCACTAAATAAGAAATATATTGGACTTCTTAAAAAGACTTATATTGGAGTAGCCAGAAAATATTCTGGAGATACTGATAATGTAGAAATGGCAAAAGAAGTTGCTTGCAAGAAGGCGCGGCGGCAATTTTTAAAGGAAATAAATAACTTTTATACTGAACTACTAGGTCAAATGTATTATGTTTTTAATGGTATTGATGCTTCTCGCGAAAAGAATCTAAAAGAACTTGATGAAATTCAGAATAGAATTTTATATTTAACTGATCGTTATTATGATGACGAATGGGATTTCCCAATTCTTAGTCGAGATGGTAATAGTATTGGTTTAACCAAAAATGGTAGATGGTTTATTATTATTCCTACTCAAAATAGAAATGATTTTAATGCTGTTTTTAATGACGGAGATTATATGCGAGTAGTGAGCAATGGAAGAGGACTGGGTTGCAATTGGATTAATTTAAGAACTGGAGAAATAATTAATCAAATGGCTAATAAAGTAATGGATAAAATTATTTATATTGAGAGTAATAAAAAGCAATCTACTTATGAACTTGCAGAACAAACTTTTTGTGGAACTTTAAAAAATAAGATTGTTAAACCAAATCAATGGTTTTGCTATAAGACTCTTGAACGTTACGATTGTTATTGCTCTTGTTTTTAATTCCTAATATTACCAATACCGCCAATAAAAATTTGTTTGATTTTTACTATGAAGTATGATATAATTATTATAGTAAAGGAAAGGGCTAAATGAAAGAATATGTGCTAGTATCTCAGGGGATTGAGATTTACAGAACAAAAGACAAAGAAAAAGCAGAGAATATAATGAAACGTGAAAATGAAAGCTTCTATAACTATATACAGGAATGTCTGGATAATAGCGAGCCTTATGCAGATAATGAAATTGAAATTTATGAGGAGGATAAGTAAATGGTAGTAAAAGGCTATAAAGTTTTTAATTCTGATTGGACTTGTAGAGATAAACGATATACTTGTCCGGGCGAATTTGAGGAAGATGTAGAACTTGATGTCTGTCATTGTGGATTACATTTTTGTAAAAAGGCAGTGGATTGTTTTAATTATTATAGTTTTGATTCAAGTAATCGTGTTGCAGAAGTAATTGCTTATGGAGAGGTAAAAGAAAAAGGTAATAAATGCTGTACAAATAAATTAAAAATTGTAAGAGAGCTGTCATGGTATGAAGTTCTAGATGTCGTAAATACTGGAGAAAATTGTACTGGTAAGGGTAATAGCGGCAATTGGAACACCGGTGATTATAATGATGGCTATCGTAATAGTGGTGATAAGAATGGCGGAGATTGGAACAGTGGCAGTTGCAACAGTGGTCATTGTAACAGTGGTAATCACAACAGTGGTGATTATAACATTGGTAATTGGAACAGTGGTGATTGGAACAAAATAAATTATTCTAATGGATGTTTTAATACAATTGAACCTAAAATTAAATTTTTTAATAAAGAATCTAATCTGACCTATAGAGATTGGCTTTTAAGTGATGCAAAAAAAATACTAAAAAAGATTCCAACAGAAGATGTTAAATATACTCAGGTTTGGTGGAATAGACTAGAAGATACAGATAAGCAGATTATTTTAAACATCCCTAATTTCGATAGAGAAATTTTTAAAGAAATTACTGGAATTGATGTTAATAAAGCTTAATATAATGGGTTTTAATAAGAAAATTTATAAAGCATTTATAATATCTCTGTTTAAAACATATTATAATTATGATAGAAAAGGAGAAGTTGAATGAGAAAATATAAAATGACTTCTAATGTAAAAGAACTTCTTGGACATAAACTATTTCAAATTAAGGCACTTAAAGACTTTGGCGATGTCAAAGCCGGAGATTTGGGAGGCTATATCGAAAAGGAAGAAAATTTGTCGCATAATGGCAATGCTTGGGTTTACGACAATGTAAAAGTTTATGACAACGCAAAAGTTTTTCGTGATGCACAGGTTCATGGTAATGCATTAATTTATAGTAATGCACGAGTTTTTGGTAAAGCAAAAGTTTATGGTAACACATGGGTTTGCGGTAACGCATTAATTTATGACAATGCACAAATTTATGATGTTGTGCAAATTTATGACAACGTGCAAATTTATGGTGATGCACAAATTTATGATAATGCATCTGTTTCTGGCAATGCAAGAGTTTTTGGTGATGCACAGGTTCTTGGCAATGCACGGGTTTGTGGTAACGCACAAATTTACAATGATGCACTGATTTGTGATAGTGCAGATTATATTTGCTTCCAAGGATTTGGTAGTAAGAGCAGAAATACAACTATATTTAGAACTAGAAACGAAAATATTATGGTCAAATGTGGATGTTTTACAGGCAATCTAAAAGAATTTTCAGAGAAGATAAAAGAAACACATGGCAACACTAAATATGCAAAAGAATATTTGGCATGTATTGAAGTTGCTAAGATTCATTTTGGGACTGACGAATAGTTTTTATAAATAACTATATTCTTTTAGCAAAATAATTGATTCTTATTATAGAGTATGCTATAATTATTATAGTAAATGAGAAAAGGAGTTTTTAAATATGGCAAAAGATTTTAGATTTAAGAAACCCGAATATGAAATTATCAACGGTGGTAAGAATGTTCAGTGTTATATTCCAGTTGTAGCAAATGATATGAGATTTTTTATTAATCTATATTATACCGGTGGTGGTATTGCTACTTGTACTGAAATTAAAAAAGCTTATGACAATGTTTGTCGCGGCGGCTATGGTAATGCTATATATGTTACTGGCGATAATATGGATGTGGAGTTTGCAAAGAAGCTTGCTTATCGAAAGGCTGTAAGAAATCTACATAAGAAGATTGCTTACTTTTATAATATTCTTCAAGCCCATATTGGTTTTATTTACAAGAAGATGAAGAATACTGCCCTTGATTATTATGATAATATTGATGAAGATAATGATGTAATTGAAAGATTCATTTGTGAGAATGAAGAAAAGATTAGAAAAATGCCAGAGCCACAGAACGGTTGGATTGGTAGAACTAATTCTGGTATGTGGTTTGTTATTATTCGTGAGCCGGATAATGATGAATATTATACAATGGTTTATGAAACTGGTGGTTTTGATAGAGGTACACTAAAGGAATCTTGTACGCATAGTGATTTTGACATTAATGGTATTAGCAAAACTGATGATGATTCAATTGATCTTTTTGTAAAATCAAGATGTTTTCTAAATGCAAAAACATTTGCATCTCGTGATGAAAATATTATTTGGAGAAGAAGATTCGAAGAAATGGAGGAATCAAATGAAAAGAATTAAAATTATTTGCGAATATATAGGCGAAGATTTTTATTTAGAAACTCCCGTATTGTCAGAGGGTTTAATTGGTGTAACTAATCGCGGCGAATGGTTTAAGGTTTGGAAGGGGAGTAATGATGAGTTAATTATGATTTATGAATCTGGCTGTTCGCAGACCTGTAAATCTCTTAACGATCTTTCTAGCGGAATAGAAATTATTGCTCTTATTAAGAATGAAGTTACATTTAAACGCGCAAAAAGACTATTTAAGTATCAAATTGATGGCATTATTAATAGTGGTAATGTCTGGTTAAAGTATGATACAAATTTCTATGACGCTAGATTTTTTAATTCTTGATTTTTCCTATAAACTATAGTATAATTATTATAGTAAATGAAAGAGAGGTAATATTAAATGGGCTTGGATATGTTTTTAACAGTAAGAAAGAAGTCTAATCCAGTTTGGGACTGGGAAGATGAAGAAGATGTATACTGGAGAAAAGCAAATCAAATTAGAAAGTGGTTTGTTGAAAATCTTGAATATGAACAAGATCCCCGATCAGATAGCCTAGAAAATGTTCGTGTTCCAAAAGAAAAGCTTGAAGAACTTCTGGATACAGTTACTACAGTTCTTAATAATCCTTATCTAGCAGATGAATTGCTCCCAACAGAAGCCGGATTCTTTTTTGGTTCTTGCAATTATGATAGTTGGTATTTTAATCAGCTAGAATCTACTAAGTGTCAACTAGAAGAAATTCTTTCGACTACTAATTTTGAAACAGAAGACGTTTACTATGATGAATCGTGGTAATTAAAAATATTGATTTTAATTATAGAGTATGATATAATTATTATAGTAAATGAAGAGAGAAGGGAAATAAAATGAAGTGGAGAGAATTCGCAAATGCAATTATGAGGGAATACGATACAATTGCCTATATTGATAGTGATGAAGATGATAATTGTATTTATTGTCCTGAATGCGGAGAACCAATTTACGAATGTGACTATCCAGAAATTGAAACTGATAAGGATGGGAATCTAATTTGTCCAATATGTGAATGTATTTTTGATTAAAAAGGAGAAATATTTATGATGGATTATACTGTTACTACTGAAATGACAATGACAAAGGTTAAGGCGGCAATGAAGGCTACCGTAATGGAAGATGTAATTTCCTTTCTGAGGGAAAAGTATGGTGATGATAATGTCGCAATGGTTCGTGATAAGAAAAAGAATACAATCGGTGTAAGAATTGGAAACATTAAGGATGGTACGGGTGAGCATGAAGGCTGCGTTACACTTGATGTTTCCGCTAAGGAATATACAAACCGTAAGACAGCATCTAAGTCTTATGAAATGTTTGATTTTGATAAGACAAAGAAGGAATATGATGATTATCTTGTAGAAAAGAACACTAAGACTAAGAAGTCTAATTAAAAGAAAGGATTGTAAGGGTTAAGTTTTTTAAGAAAAAATTTAGCCCTTTTTCTATTATTGAGAGGAGAATTAAATGAATTATAAAGAGTTTGAAAATTTTGAAAGAGTCGTTATTGCCGCAAGAGAAGCTTATAAAGGAATGGAAGAAATGTGGTATAGTTACAAGGAACTCTATAAAAATGGCAATTCTTCTGATGAATCTTTTGTCGATAGAGTAATTATTGATGCCGCTGAATTTGCTGAAATACATGGCAATAAAATTGAAGAAACCTTTTTCGGAAAGAGGTTTGGTATTATCAAGCAAGTTATTGGAAATAAGCATATTCATTTTTGGTATCATAATGAAGAATATCTTTGTGATTCTATTTGGCATTTTTATAATGATCTTATTGTTATTAAGGAGACGACAGAATGAGTTATCGAAAGTTTGAGAATTTTGCTAAAATTATGCGTGCAGTAAGAATTTCCTATTATGAAATGGAAGGGCTGGTTGATAGTTGGCTTTCGCTTTATGAAAGTAAAACTGACCGACCAAAGCAAGATAGAGTTCAAGAAATCTTAAATCTAATGGATTCTTTTGTGGATAAACAAACTTCTTCTATTGAAGAAACTTTCTTTGGTCGTAAGTTTAAATGCGATGTTTTGGGTGACTATATTCGTGGCAATGATGATTATTATTTTATGTACGAAGGCACAAAATTTTATTATAATAATCTACTTGAACTCTATAATCAGTTGAATGAAATTGTTGAACAAGAGGAGGAGGCAGCGGCAGAATGAGGTTCTATGAGTTCCATATGCTAATTAATCAGTTGCGGCACGATTATTTTGAAAACGAGAATAGTAATTATAATGATTATAAGTTTACCGCCCTAGATATTGCTCGTCAGATTAGAGATGAGGTTGGCGGTTATACTCTTACAAGTGATTTTAATAATCCGCTACTCGATGTAATAACAAAGAAGGAACCATTTCCAATCATTGATATTAACGGAGTTTTTACAAACCTAAAAGACATTTGGGAATATTTAAGACAGGAGGATTATTAATGGGAGAAATTTTTTATGTTCAAGAGATTTATCCAAAGGAATTTCAGTTCTGGAAGGAAACGGGTATTTTAGATTTAGATGACTATACTCCAATGATTAATAGTTTTGGACACGTACTCTTTACTTTAAGTGATGATGATTATTCTGGCGATACTTTTGTCCTTTATTATACTGGCGGCGAATGGGGTTATCTTGAATTTGGCTGGGGTTCTTGTAGTGCTTGTGATGCTTTAAAAGGTTGTTCCACATGGGAAGAAGTTGAAGAACTTTATACAGCACTACAAAATAAAATTCTTCGTTTCTACAAAACAAAAGATATTCTTAACTATTTTATGAACCATGACTGGCACGGCGAATGGCTTAGTTCAACAAAGAAACTCTTTATCAATTGCGTTATGAAAATCTTAATTGAATTTGAAAAGGAAGAGGAAAAAAGAAAGGCTTGATTTTCGCTATAAAATATAGTATAATTATTATAGAAAGTGAGAAAGGGGCTCTAAGAAAATGGAAGCAATTCTTGTTAAAGTAATTTTTAATCCGGCAGATAATACAGTTAATCGAACTGAGGAACGAACTTGGTATGAGTTTGCCGCCGCAGAGCTATTAAAGAAGTTAGGTGAACATTGGGAAGACCGAATTACTATTAGCGATAATGATATTGCAAGCGGTGTTTATCAAGAAGATGGTAAATTAATCTCAATTGAAGTTATTCCTTATGGCCCAAAAGACGATGATGACGATGAGGAGGAAGAAGATAATGAGTTGGATTAATGTTAATGATTGCTGCGGCTGTGAACACTGTATTGGTTGTGGTAGAAACAATAGAAAGGTTCTCGTTTGTGATGAATGCCAAGAAGAAAAAGACCAGTACTATACCAATGGAGAAGAAATAGTTTGCGGTAACTGTTTAAAGGAGCGATTTATCAATTATGCTTTCAATATAGATTATCTTATAATAAATGAACTTGTATATGAAGAACATTTGTTTTCTATCTCAAAAATTTTTAACTTTGATTTAGTTAAATTTGCTCCAAATAAATACTCGTTTATTACAAACAGAGAAGTTTTTGACAGAGAAGATTGGTATGAGAAAGACGAAGTATTCGATGTAATGAAGGAGATGGCAGAAGATTTTTCTACTGATGAATTAGTTAAGTTAGAAGAGTTCAACAATTGGAGTAAGTTTAATTATTAAAGGAGATAATATAAATGAAATGTAATTATTGTAATGTTAAGCTAATTAAAATCAATTGCGATAAACCTACTTATAGCTTTAAGTATTATTACCAATGCCCAAAATGCAAAGTAATTGTTGCGCCGGCATGGAAAGTAAAGAAGGGTGATTAAATGGAAGTTGACAAGATTATTTCTTGTAATTTAATTTTTAAAGATGGTTCAAAAATGGAAATTAAGCCGGCGAATGGTCTAGTTTTAGAATGAGAAAAATTGGAGAAAAGGAGAATAAGAATGGATAAAATTGTAAAAGGTTATAAAGTTTTTAATAGTGACTGGACTTGTAGAGATAAGCAATATACTTGTCCGGGGACATTTGAAGAAAATGTAAGTTTAGATATTTGTTATCAAGGAATGCACTTTTGTAGAAAAGCAATAGATTGTTTTTGTTATTATACTTTTGATCCTAGCAACCATGTAGCAGAAGTAATTGCTTATGGCAATATTAAGGAAAGAGATAATAAATGCTGTACAGATAAGTTAAAAATCGTGAGAGAGCTGTCATGGCATGAAGTTCTGGATGTTGTAAATATTGGAAAAAATTGTACGGGTATGAAGAATACTGGTAATCGGAACTCTGGTAATCATAATGCTGGTAATTGGAATAGTGGTAGCTGTAATACTGGTAATCAGAACAGTGGCAATTGGAACACAGGTGATTTAAACAGTGGTAGCTGGAATACTGGTGATCTAAATATTGGTGCCGCCAATAGTGGTAGCAGAAATAGTGGTAACTGGAATACTGGTATGTATAATTCTGGTGATAAGAATATTGGTAATCGAAATAGTGGCTGTGGAAACAGTGGTAACTGGAATAGTGGTAACTGGAATAGTGGTGATTGGAATAAGACAAATTATTCTAGCGGCTGTTTTAATACAATCGAACCAAGGATTACATTCTTTAATAAGGAATCTAGTTGGACTTATGGCGATTGGTTAGCAAGCGACGCAAAGTCCTTGCTTGACAAAATCCCAACAGAAAATTTCGGATGGGTAAATTTTGAAAATATGACCAAAGAGAAAAAAGAAGCAAATCCAAAAGCTGAAACTACTGACGGCTATTTAAAAGTAATAAAACCAAAAGTGAGTGTCCAAGAATGGTGGGAGAATCTATATCCTACAAATAAGGATGCTATTTTAAGTATTCCAAATTTCAACAGAAAAATCTTTAAAGAAATCACTGGTATTGATGTTGGAGAAATTGAAAGCTACAACGCTAAAAAGGAGTGATTGAATGGTTATTGATGTTTTAATGTTTTTGGTTTTTGTTGGGTTTTGTGTTCTTGTTTATAGGAATATTTAAGGAGGTTAAATAAGATTGGAAAATAGCTCTTTCGATGTTGAAGCAATTGAAATCCCTACTCCAATATCTATAACTTTTGAGAATAGATGTTATAATTGTAAGAAAAAATTTGTCAGTACTGATTATTCTTATAATTATTGTCCTTATTGCGGCGCAAGCACAGTATCAACGAAACGATACCAAGAATTTTTAAAATCAATTATAGAAGAAACAATTAAAGATAATATTTCTACTCTATCCTCAGCGCCGCCTATGACATTTGGTTATCCTTGTTATAATTGTAAAAAAGTGCTTCGCCCAGAGGATTTTAAAGATAAACACTGTCCTTATTGTGGTGTTTCTATTTAAGTATTATGGAGTGGATAAAATGGAAGTTAAGAAAATTATTTCTTGTAATCTAATTTTTGAAGATGGTTCAAAAATGGAGATTGAACCGCCAGCAAGTGGTATAGTCTTAGAACGGGAAGACTATTGTGGTAATTGTGGGAAGCATGTTCCATTACAATTCTGGATTTATTGTCCTTATTGTGGCGAAAAAAAGATTCATGATACAGAATTTATTTTTACAATTCCAGAAGAAACATCAAGAGAAGTGAAAGATAAGAATGAGTAAAATTGTAGGAGGATATGAGTTTTAAATGGTTCTATTGATGTGGATTGTTAGTATTGTGACAGCCAGTGGAGTGCTTATATTATTATATAATATTCTTGAATATTTTATGTGGGATAATTCTTTTACAATAACGCTAATATCTATTATTTCCATTATTGTTTCATTAGTTGTTGGTGGTTTATTTTGGGGTATTAAAGAAACTTATGAAGTAGTTGATGTTAAGGATAGCGGTTTTTATAATCAGGAAATTCTCATAGAAGATGATGACAGCACTTATCTTTTAAAAGACATTTCGGGAGAATATGAAGTAGGTAATGAAATTAAATTATCTGTAATTTATGTTGAACTAAATGGTGATAAAATTAATTAAGGAGAGAATTAAATGGTAATAGAAGGTTATAAAATTTTTAATAGCGATTGGACTTGCCGCGATAAACAATATTCATGTCCCGGCTACTTTGAAGAAGATGTTGTTCCGAAAGTGTGTATCAGAGGAATGCATTTTACTACAGACATTGAATATTACCTTAGATTTTATGACTTAAAAGAAAATATTCATATCGCAAAAGTTATTGCAGTTGGTGATATAGATAAAGGTTTGTTTGCAAATTGCTGTACAAATAAAATTTTTATCGTTGAAGAAATTCCTTTTAAAAGTATAATGGGAAAACTGAATCCCGGCGGTGGAACCAACAGAGGGCTAATGAATATTGGCGAAAGAAATCGCGGCAATAATAATATTGGGGATAATAATTGCGGCAACAATAATATTGGTAGTAACAACTGTGGAAATTATAATGGCGGCAATGACAATATTGGTTATTATAATGTTGGGAGTTTAAATTTGGGAAATTACAACTCTGGTGCTTGTAATAATGGTTGCAATAATACTGGTAATTATAATACTGGAGATAACAACACAGGCAGTTATAATAAGATTTCCTATTCAACTGGATTTTTTAATACAAAAGAACAACCAATTTATATGTTTAATAAGCCAACAAAATTTAAATTTTCTACGATTCTTAGTTTATTAGACGGTATGGAGTTAGTACATCGACTGATGGCTCTCTATGATATAGATTTTTATTATAATAAGAATCCTATTGACTCATCTTATTGTAAAAAGCTTCGTAATAAGACTTGGCATTGTTGTCTTACCGACAAGCAAAAAGAAGCAGTTTTATCTCTTCCTAATTTCGATGCTGGGATCTTTAAAGAAATTACTGGTATTGATGTTGATATGGAGGTTCAAGACGTTTGGAACTTAATTTAATGCCTTGTCCTATTTGCCGCCGCACTCCAAAATTATATTATTGGCGCGATGCACGCGGCTCATGGGTTCGTTTGAAGTGCCGGCACTATAATTTATTAGAAGGAAAGGCAGAATTATCATGGTGTTTTAAGCAGGCGGCACTTCACTGGAATGAATGGGTTAATACTATTTGGATTTCGTTTTAAAATTAAGTATTGTCTTTTTACTTAGACTATGGTATAATTATTATAGTAAATAAGAAAAGGAGAAAATAAATGAAAAAATATGAATTGACTACAAATACGAAAATGTGCTTTGGACGGAAATTGTATCAAATTAAGGCACTTAAAGACTTTGGCGATGTCAAAGCCGGAGATTTAGGAGGCTATATCGAAAAAGAAGAAAACTTATCACAAGATGGTATTGCGTGGGTTTTTGGTAACGCGTATGTTTATGGTAATGCACGAGTTTATGACGATGCATATGTTTATGGTAATACATTGATTTCCGGTAACGCACAGGTTTTTGGTAATGCGTATGTTTATGACAATGCACAGGTTTTTGGCAATGCATGTGTTTTTGGCGATGCAAAAGTTTTTGGTAATGCGTGTGTTTATGATAATGCGGAAGTTTTCGATAACGCACAAGTTTTTGGCGATGCAAAAGTTTTTGGTAATACATGTGTTTTCGATTATGCATGCGTTTATGGCAATGCATGCGTCTATGACACAACATGGATTCATTGCGACGCACAAATTTCCAGTAATGCAGATTACATTTGCTTTAAAGGATTTGGTAGTAAGAACAGAAATACAACCATGTTCAGAACTAAAAATGGAGATGTTTATGTGTCTTGCGGCTGTTTCACTGGAAGCCTAAGAGCATTTACGGATAAGGTAAAAGAAACACACGGCAATACTAAATATGCAAAAGAGTATCTGGCATGTATAAAAGTTGCAAAAATTCATTTTGAAATTGATGAATAGTTTTTATAAATAGCTATGTTCTCTTAGTAAAATAATTGATTTTTACTATAGACTATGGTATAATTATTATAGTAAATGAGAAAGGAATTAAAAATGAAAGAAAAATGTTATTGTGTTTATCGTAAAGATGCTTATGGTAAAAATAAACTTCTTTATGTTTTTAAAAAGAAAGAAGATGCTAAATGGTATGCTTATACGATGAATAATGATACTGACGTAGAAGCCGAACAATATCAATACTTTATTATTGAACTCGATCTTATTTCTTCTTTGGAGGTTAAAAATGTTAAAACACGTAACAACTAAGAAAAAATGTTATATTATTCTTTTTCGTGGAACCTATAGCTTAGATAGAATTATTGGCGCTTTTCAAAAGAAAGAAGATGCGGAATGCTTTATTGATACAATGAATAGTGAAATGACATCAGAAGAACGGTGGCAAGGGCAATATTTAATACATGAAACAGAAATGATTACAGATTGGAGATTGGAGAATAGATGAAATTATATCAATATACAACTCTTGTTGACAGATTAAAGAAATACTATTCTAAACAGATGTCTATGATTATTGATCTAAATGAGAAAATTCTTCTTGCAGAAGAAACCTATAATATGGCAGAGTTTATCGAGAAGGAATTATCATCTAATAATACCGGTTATATCACTTTTCAATTTGTTATAGGTAATCTTATTTTTCCTTATAAAATGGATAACGGAAAAGAAGTTAATTCGGTTGAAGAAATGTTCTTTGCACTTTGTGAAGGAGAATAATAAATGTGGTTTAAAATTCAAAATGAGTTAATTAATTTAAGTAGTATTAGTAATTTTACTTTTGATGATAATGCTCTTCAACTTAAAATTACTTATATTGGCGGAGAAAAGAAAACTTTCAAGTATAGTACTTGGCCAGATTTTAATTCTACAAAAAATAATATACTTAATAGTTGCGGCTTAAAGTCATTAAAAAATGGCAAGCTATTTCCGGAAGACGATCGAAGGTTGATTAGTTATGATTAATGCCGCGGCTTAAATAGGGAGGAAATAATAAAATGTGGTTTAAAATTCAAAATGATTTAATCAATTTAAATGGTGTTGGTAGTTTTACTTATGATGCAACAACTCTTCAAATTAAAATTACTTTTATTAGTGGTGAAAAGAGAACTTATAACTATAATAGCTGGCCAGAATTTAATTCTATGAACAATAGTATTGATGAAATGCTTGATAAGCATATGTTTGAAGCAGATGAAAATAGAAAAGCTTTAGAGGAAGAACAAAAAATTCAAGAGATGCTTGAAACATTACAAAAAGTTTATAGAGTTGGGGAAGATAGTACGACAAATGATATACTTAATGGTCGCGGATTAAAGAAAATATTGGGATAAAGATAGTAAGTTAGTTACAAAAGATTATTGAAATCTGATTAATGCCGCGATTTAAAACGTTTGAAAAAAACAATGCGGAGAATACTTTATATTTGATTTAAGAGTAGTTGAAATTCAATTACTCTTTTTTTTAATACGTAGTTACGAACGCAGTGAGTAATGCAGTAGCTTTTTACGAGCAGCGCGAGTAAAAAGGAGAGTGTAGACAAATGAAAAACTATGTAACAGTCTAGGAGATGCGGCAAAAGAAAAAGCAACAATAGATTGATATTAAAAACAAAATAGATACGGAAGTAGGTAAGGCGGCAAGAGGTTTATTAGAAATAAAATTTTCTAATGGTAGCTGTCATAAAATGTTTACACAGGATTGCCGTGCCGCGGCATAGCTGATATTAAAAGAAAGTTTAAGAACATATGGCTTAACAGTATCATAGACATGGTTAGCCGCGATACGTTAGTTATATAAAAGAGAAATAGATTTGAATGAAATTTAGTTTACTGTTCTTTTTTTTGAAAGTGAGTATGAAAAAATTTGAAAAAAACAAAATAAACAATACTTTATATTTGATTTAAGAGTAGCTGGAAATAGTTGCTCTTATTTTTTTTCTTAAAAGGTGGCGACTTTACGAGCGATAGCGAGTAAATAAGCCGCGACAGGGAAAGCAACGCAGTTGCGGGGAGCTGAGCTACGCTCCCTAACGTAGTTACGAGCGATAGCGAGTAATGGAGTAACCTTTTTACGAACGTAGCGAGTAAAAAGAGGAGAGAATGAAAAAGAAAACTTGAAAATAATAGTGGCTTGTTCTCTAATAATAATAGAAAGAAAAAAGATTTGCTCCTTTAATTAAAAGCAAAGATTAAAAGGGAAGAGATTATTATTAAAAAAAGAAAAAATAAAAAAGGAAAGCTTTGTATGGGGGATAGACCTATTTTTACTATGAATCAAAATGATAGCAAAATTTCATGCAACAAAATTTTCATTTCTTAACATTTTCTAAATATTGAATTTAGTTTTAAAATTTTATGATATGTTATAACTTTTTAGATTAGTCTATTCGCCGTGAAGTTTAATTATGATACTTTGTTACAGATAATATAAAGATAATTATTCGATTTTTTTGAAATAACCATTCGAGAAAATTGAAATAACCATTCGAGAAAATTGAAATAACCATTAGATTTTTTTGAAGGACGATTCGAAAATTTTGAAGGACGATTCGAAAATTTTGAAATTTTGTTTTCAAAAATGAAAAAATTGAAAAACTTAATAAAAGAAGATACATTAAAATTGAAGGAGGTGAGAATATAAAAAAATATTCAAGACAATTACCTGCCGCAAAAGCAGAAGATAAAATCAATTTTAAAAAATTGACAAGCAAGCAGCTTGCTATCTATTACTGGTTTGTTTCTAAATCTTATTGGAACAGTTTTAAAAAAGAAGGACATTACTATATATATTATTCTGATATAAATTATTCTCAAATAGCTCGTGAATTGGGAATCGGCTCTACTAATACTGTCCGATCAGCAATTAGTAAATTACTTGAAAAAGATTTGTTATGGAAAGATGATGATAAAGAATGCTATTAGATTCCAATTAAAAGCTGTAGTACCTATATGGACATATGTTTAATTAGATTTCTTTTATCTTATTCTACTGTATTGGGTGGTGAAATTATTCTATTTTATAGCGTTCTAAAAAAATGTTTTGAATCAAGCAATGGTAATTATCGTTTTAGTATTACTGAAATGGTAAGAGGTTTAGGTCATAATAAAACTGATGATGATTGTTATAAGTTATTTAGAATTTATCTCAGCTTTTTTAAAGAATTTGACTTAATTGAAGTCAAGGAACAAACAGCAATCAAACAAGGTAATACTTATGTTCAATACGTGTTGTGTCGCATTAATGATGGTATTAGTAAAAAATGCAGCTATATTGATGATGATACTATGCCAGAGGTTGACAAAAATATTTTAGATAAAGTTACTAAAGATATTTATTAACGCCGCCCTTCCAAATTTTACCATTAAAAATAACCAAAAAGAGCAGGTCGCCAGCCTGCTCTTATTTTTTAAAAATTTTTTCAATTTTACAGCTTCTTTTAGATTAATCTATTGGCCGCGAAGTTAAGGCTTGAAGTTTGACTAAGTTATTTTCTGGACTTCCCTCTAAGATAATGTAGGAAATTTCTGTAATACTTTGGGGCATTTCCTGTAATACTTTGGGGAAATTTCTGTAATACTTTCGGGAAAAGCGGGTAATTTTAATTTTGAAGTAGAATATATTAATTTAATTCAAGTTAATTTCTATATTGATCCAGCTAATATAAGTATTGATAATTCAGATTGTGAATTAATATCTTTACAGGACAAGGAAGAGATTATTAAAATAAGTTTAGGATAGGAATGACTTGACTTTTTTTATTATTTATGATATAATGAATATAGAAAATAAAAGGAGGTAGCAGCTGATATGGATGAAGTAAAAATTTATAAAATTACAAATTAGATTACTAAAAAAGTTTATATAGGACAAACTACAAAAGAAAATTTAGAGGAAAGATTATCATAGCATAGTAGTTCATCTGATTGTCCAAAACTACATAACGCAATTAAACTATATGGAAAAGAAAGTTTTAAAATTGAATTACTAGATACCTGCTCAAAAGAACAGGCTAATTATATTGAATCATTTTTTATTAATAAATATCATTCTATTGAAAATGGATATAATTCTATTTATTCAAGTGGAGAATTTCAGTCGGAACAGCCAAGAAAAAGAATTGGTAAAATAAAAGTAAGTGATAATAAAAACTATTACTATCTTAACTTCGAAGATTTTGATCAAGCTTTAGATTATTTTTCAGAACATCAAGAAGAAATATTAAATACAGATAAATTATACAAGAAGAGAGGTCGTAATGGCTCAGCTTATAATAATTCACAGCTATTTAATATAAATTTAATGTCGATTATTAATGATTGGATGAAGCCTAAAGCAGAAATAAAAGATATTTTTCAATACGATTTAGATTTAAATTTTGTAGCTAAATATAGTAGTTGTTTAGAAGCAGTAACAAATTTACAATTAGAAAAAATCAATTCTGCAAGACAATTTATATCTGAGGTAGCTAGAGGAAGAAAAAGAATTGGATATGGATATATATGGTCTTATCTTAATCCGTAGCATTTAAAAATTTTATACAATATTTTAAATGATTATTTAACAAATGAATAATAATAGCACCCTTGACTTTAAAGTTAAGGGTTTCTTTTTTAAAATTTTTTCCAAGATTTACCAGCTTTTTTGGAAAATTTTTCCAATTTGTAGCTTTTTGCAGGACACAGCTGATATGACAAACCGAGCTCAAGAGCACTTTAATATAAGTCAACCTCTTGACAAACAACCTAAAGTAAGAGCAATTTCTTGTCAAGCACTTGACAATTTTAATTACCATTCGGCGGCGAATCGTTTACACTTTATTCACATTTTGGGATTAAGTTAAATTTTTTAACTTATTCATATTTAGCGGCAATTGTTAAAAGAAAAATTTATTTAATACTTTGTTCATAATTTGGCGGCTTCAATTGTTAATAAGAGATTAAGAAGAGTCAATCTATTTACTTTTTATTCATAAAGTGATCCGGCGTTGTCTATGAATAAGATGTGAATGCCTTAAATATTTAACTAAATAAAAAGAAAAATGCCCAGAAATTTGACTTTCTGGACATAATTTGCTTAATTATTCACTAATATTTTTAAGAATTTCATAGAAAATATTGTAAATTCTTTCATCTTTTACACCAATATCACGCAAATTACTAATAATTTCTTCATATTTATAAAAATTATCAACTAAATTCTTTGCAATTGTTCTTAAATTGTCCATATTTTCTTCTTTTCTTTCTTTATTTTCTTTAATTTTTCCATTAGAATTTTTTGATTCTTTAATAAGAACTTTAATAAAATTTTGTTCTAAGCAATAAATATAAAAATCTTCAATAAAGAAAACACTAATATAACAACACATATGGCAGTCATCGCAATGGCAACATTCTAACTGATTAAAAATTGATAGTGTATTTCTATCAAAATTTTCTTTATCTTCATTTTCGTTTTCATTATTCCATTCTACATCAGAATATGCTTTTCTTTCTAAATCAACTCTTTCGCTTTGATTTCCAAAAATTGTGTATATCGCATTATCCTTTGAAACATTTGTTATACTAATATCTTTACATGAAAAATACGTTTGAAGATTATAAAAAACTTCTCTTAAATCACTATATCTCAAATATTGAGAATAATGGTAAGCTTTAAAGAATCCTTCTGCAAGTCTTTCTAGTGTTTCATGGTCTACTTGTGACAATACCTTAATAACTATTTCATACTTATTCATTATTATTTAACCCCTTTTCAATAATAGTCAAAACAAAATCATAAAATTCCTCAATAAGAAAAACGCTTCTATGCGGGCAACCTTCTCGACGTATTCTATTTTTGTGACAATAAAGACAATCATCGGTACAAGTTAAAACTGAAAAAGTTTTCCACTCGAAATGATTATTAATAAAAATATCTGTTGTTTCTGTATACCATTTTTTCAAATTTGTTTCACAATAAATTTTTCCAAAAATTGAATAATATTCTTCGCCTTTTCTTTTAAAATTATAAATAGCACCATTAGGAAAATACCTTTTTAAATATAAGAAAACTTTTACTATATTATCATATCCCATAAAGTGTAAAAAATCGTGATAATTAATATTGCAAAACTCTTCTCCAATGCGTTCTATTGAATCTCTATCTAACTGAGATAAAAAGCCAATAACTTTTTTATATTTATTCACTTTATTAACTCCTTTCCTTTACTGCACTTATATTATACCATATCTAATAATAAATGTCAATAAATTTTTTTTAAATTCTTTATTGAAATTTTATGAATGGGACAAATACCCATTCCTACAGTTAGATAAAATTTTTCTGAACCATTTGTAAATACATTTATGCAATCTGTTGAATATTCTATGAATGTAGAAATATCTTTTGCTGTCCATCTTTTATCAGAATTGCAAATAAGTTCTAACATTTCATTATAATATTTTTTATATACTTTTATGGCTTCAATTTTATTTTTAACTACTGTTGATTCATTAAGTGGATAACAATAAACTTTATACATTTTATTCTCCTTTCCTTTACTGTACTTATATTATACCATAACCAAGAAAATTTGTCAATGACTTTTTTGTAAACATTTTATTGCGACGGCATCATTGTTTATTAAAAGTTTATTCATAATTTATTCCGGCGGCAATTATGAATAAAAAATGAACAATTTAAAATATTTAACTAAATAAAAACCAAAAAGTGGTAAGAAAATCCTTACCACTTCTTTCATATCTACTTAATAAATTTTACTTTTCCTTTTTCTTTGCCGCCTCACGCTTCGCCTTTTCAGCGGCTTTCTTTTCTTCCTTTTCCTTAACTTCCATTGCGTACAGTTCGCCGGCTGTCACTCTGTCGAATGCTTCAACAACCTTTTTGCTCCGCGTGGTGTCCTCATAGTTCTTTGCTGTCGGCTTGACATCAAGCACCATATCAAAAGTACCGTGCTTGTTTTCAACAGTACCGAAAACAAAAGCGTATTCGTTAGTACCTACCAACGTAACATTTTCTTCACCGAACTTTTCAACGAGGAATTCATGGAGCATTTCAGAGAATGCAACGCGTGCTTCGTTCTGGTTCTTTACCATAGAATCATTCTTAAAAGTCATCATAATATACTCTCTTTCTCCGGTTTTTAATGAGTTCCGGCTCTCTATCTTATGTATTTATTATACCATATTTTCGAATAAATGTCAATTGATTTTTCTTAAACTTTTTGTTAAGACTTTATGAACTACGTCCATGTCATTTTTCTTTCCCTCACTTTCTATATTTATTATACCATATTTTTTGGAATTTGTCAAGTAAACTTTTTGTGAATTAGTTACCAGTTTTTTGTAATCTTATCCATGAAGGCTTGACGTTTTTCAGCTTTGCGAATCTTACAGCACCGCAAAAGAATTTTTTTCATTTCTTCTTTAGTCACCATAGTAGAAACGCCGTTTTTTGTGTACTTAATCAATATTACCAACCTCACTTTCTATATTTATTATACCACATTTAGCCGCGAATGTCAATTGATTTTTCTTAAACTTTTTATTAAGATTTTGTGAACGGACAGATACCCATTCCAACTGGATTTAAATGGAATTCGTTAATTCTTTCGTTCATAAAATCATTTACAAAATACATTGCATTTACAACAAATTCTGCAATATCCTTTACTTTCCATTCTTTGGAATTTTGAATAAATTCCAACATTTCAAGATAATATTCCTTAAATGTTTTCACGGCTTCTGCTTTACTTGCAACTATTTTTGAATAATTGAACGAATGGCAATAAACTTTATACATTTCTTTTCGTTCTCCTTTCCTTTACTGTAATTATATTATACCACACTTCAGCGAAAATGTCAAGTAAATATTTTGTGAACAAAGTCAAGCAAAAAACTTATTCATCTTTTATTCATAGTTCGCTCCGGAAACTTATTAACATCTTATTCATAATTTAAGACGGCGGCAATTGTGAATAAAATGTTAATAATATAAATAGAAAAATATCTGGAGTTAAAACTCCAGACATAACTTTATTTAATTGTTAAAATGGTTTTCAAGAATTATTGAAATTGTTTTAATAATTTGGTCATTACTTGCTCCTAAATCAGTCATACTTAAAATCATATTATTTAACATATCCATACTATCTAGTAAAACTTTTGCCACAGTATCGCAAAATTTATTTACAGAAACACTTGCTTTCTTTTCGTCTTTCTCCTTTTCAAGAATCTGTTCAATTTTTTCAACGGAAGGAGAAGGTTTAATGTTATTTAGAACTTCTTCACAATATTCATAAAATTCTTTGAAAAATAATGGAACAAGCCAGATTTGACAATCATTATAACATTCTTTTATAAGAATATGAAAATCTCCGTCATCAGAATCTTTTATATAAACTGTCTTATTTTGATAATTATCCATTTCATCTTTCGTAAAAATAGTTTTTTGTAAATAATAATAAGTTGTAAATTCTTTTTTGTCTATCTGATATTCTGTAGGTTGTTCTTTAGCCAAAAAAGAAATTATTTCTTCAAAATTGCTGGTTGGAATAATAGTTAAAGTAGTATATTTTTCTATTTCGTTGAAGAATTCGCAATACGAATTTTCTATATTTTCTACTTTCAGAATCTGCTTCAAGGTTTTTACATAATCCATCATAATACTAACTTCTTTCTATGTTTTTAAGAGTTTATCATCTCTCTTTTCTTTTACTGTACTTATATTATATCATATTCTAAGAAATTTGTCAATGAAAATTCTATGAACTTTTCTTTAATCTTAAAAAATATTTTGTTAATATTTTATTCATAATTTGTTCCGGCACGAATTGTGAATAAAATATTAACAAGTTAATCTATTGCGGCGAATGTGAATAAGGAATGAACAAATCAAAAGATTTAATTATTAAGAAACAATGAAAAGACTGACAGAAAATTCTATCAGTCCATTCACACTCTATTCAATTCTTTATGAACAAATTAAATACTATTTTCTTCGCAAAAATCACGCAATCTTTTCCACGGTACGACTACTTCGCCGCGAATCTTTTTCCTAGTCTTGTACGCATTAACAAGAATTTCCTTTTCAATCATGACATCAGCAAGACCTGTATGTTCTTCAACAAATTCTACATTTCCTGTTAAATATTTATACACAACTTCTGCTTTAGTCTGAATGTTGCCTTTTTCTGTCACAAAACCATTTTTCCGGCAGAATTTAACATACTTTTTTGTTAGCAATTTCGTAAAGAGAATTGCTGTCATAATGTCAAGCCATTCAAATTTTTCTGTAAAATTTTCGTCACAATCCAGAAACAGTCTTTTCATTGCTCCCTTGTCAAAAGTGCAATTGTACGCCCAAATTGTTTTAATACCAAATTTTTCCATATCGTTCATAAATACCTTACGGAATTCTTCAATAGAAAAGAAATGTTCATATTTCCGCATGCAATCGGATTCTACTTCAGAAATATTTTTATGTGTCATTTCTTCGCAGCCAACAAGAGCCTTTCGCTGAAGATTTTCCATAACGCAAGGGTGAATTGCCACGCTTCTGGAGTGGTAAATATTACCGTGCTTATCCGTTACCACATAACCTACATTATAAGGGCGGCAGACAGAAGCTCCTTCAACGTCCAATACAACAAACTTTTTCATAATAATTTTCCTTTCTGGTAAGAGTGTTAATTTTCTATTTTTCTCTTACCCTCTAATAATATTATATCACACTTTCAGTGATTTGTCAAGTAAACATTTTGTGAATGATTTTTCTTTTCGTTCTTTTCTCTGTTCCCTTGACTGTATATATATTATAGCATATTGCTGGCTAGATAGCAATAGATTTTCTATAAATTAATTGTATTTGATTTATGAACAAGATGGAAGTTATTACCTTGACATTCGCCGCCAACTTGTTAATAGAACATTCATATTTCTCGGCGTAGATTATGAATAAAAGATTGCGGTGAATAGAAATTTATTAATATTTTATTCATAATTCGCGGCGGCACCAATTGTGAATAAGATGTTAATAAAAAAGAGTATTGTAATAAATACAATACTCCTTAATATTTTCTTAAAGTTTAATAACTACAGTGTCAGAATAAAAAGCGGCAAGTTTTTCCAACTTTTCACCAGTTGCACAAAAGCATTTATCAATAGATTCAAAATTATATCTTCCAACAAAAGTATAAGTTTCTTTAAAGTCTTTATTATTGACAATAATAAACTTATCCCCAGTTTTCAAAGTTTTAAGTCTTACTGTTTTATATTCCATTGGAATTTCCTCACCTTTTAATCTCGCCCATGCAACGCCAACGCCAATAATAGAAGAAAGCTCATCATCTTCTTTGCACCGTGCTGTACCTGTTTTTCCTGTTTCCATATCAAGAATAATAGTTTTATTTCCATAAGAATGCCAATGATAACGCCAATCTATATCGCCCATACCACTTTTAATATAAGCCGTCTTTCTTTTTTCCTCAAATTCAGAACATTCGTTCATTGCCCAGACCTTAAAATTATTAACAAATTTCATAATAAACCTCTTTCTCCGTTTTTATGAGTTCGGCTCTCTTTCCTTTACTGTACTTATATTATATCATATTCTAAGAAATTTGTCAATGAATGTTTTGTAAATACTCTATGAAATTAAAAAAATATTTTGTTAATATCTTATTCATAATTTGTTCCGGCTTGAATTGTGAATAAAATATGAACAAGTTAAAATTTTTAATTAAAAAGAAAAAATAAAACAATGGGAATTTCTTCCCATTGCCTTAATCCTTTCTTAATATTTAATCTTACTTTTCTTTCTTTTTAGCCTCACGTTCCGCCTTACGCTGTTCACGTTCTCTTTGCTTAATCGTAAGATTTTCGTTATATTCTTCATATGCCGCATCAAGATTATACTCTTCAATTTCATCTCCATTCTTTTTTACCACATAATCCCAAGAACAACATTTCGGGGCAATCTCAACGCATGCGTCCATTGTTGTTCCTGCCTTGTTTGTAACCTCACCAACGGCGGCGGCAATAGTATTTTTCATGCGGCGTACATTTTCTGCCCCGAATTCCTCAATCATTGCCTTTTCAATGACTGTTGCAATGCGTTCGCGGATTGCATTCTTTCTTGCGGTATCGTTCTTCATTTCCATCAAATTAGTGTAGTATGCCATAATTTACCTCTTTCTGTGTTTTACCGACTTTCTCACCTGTCAATCTCTTTTCCTTACAATATTATTATATCACATTTTCGGTGAATTGTCAAGTTAATTTTCTATTAACTTTCTCTATTATCATTCAAATAAATTACATATTTATATAATAGTGTATCTGCAATTTCAAAATGAATTATTTCTAAACCAATAAGAAAAATGCTACCAAAGGCAAGATATGTATTATCTAAAATTATCGCCACAATTAGACAAAATACACCCATTAAGAAAATTGCCGTTCCTATAATTGCATTTATCAATGCTTTCTTTTTTCTTGAATTTTTCATAAGGTTCAACCTTCTTTCTATATTTATATTATATCATACTTTAGGGAAAATGTCAAGTTAATTTTCTATGAACATTTTCCAATTTTTGTTAGCGGCACGATTCTTTTTCTTCTGAACTTTTTTCAAAGTCTTTTTGTTGTAAATATCCTCTACATATTTACCCATATCATTTTTCTTGTAGTTGCAATTTTTCATTTGTTGCACCTTCCTTTCCTTTACTGTACTTATATTATACCACATTCCAGAAAGTTTGTCAATGAATTTTTTATGAACTTTATTATAATTCTTTTTGAAGTAAATAGAATTTATTGGTTTACCTATTGCCGCCAGTCCGTTAATAGAATAGAAATATTTAAGTATGAAAACTTATTAATATTTTATTCATATTTTGCGTCGGCGTTAATTGTGAATAAGAAATGAATAAAAATGTCTGGAGTATTAATATTCCAGACATTCTTTTTTTAATATTTACTTAAAAAGTCGTTCAAAAAGTGTCGCTAAAATTGTAATGTCGGTTTCATCATCTTCTGAAATTTCATTCAGACTGTTTAAAATATTTTCATAAGATTCATAATTCTGCAACAAATCTGCTGCAATTGTTCTACAAATTTCTTTTGTATTAGAAGTATTTTCACAATCATATTCCATTTCTGTTTCCATTTCATTCATATTTTCTTCACCTTCGTTTTCGTTTCTATTTTCATTCTTTTGTTCATTCAAATCATTTAAAAATTTTTCATAAAATTCCCAAAATTCCTTAATAAGAAAGATTGGAATCCAGTCATCTTGCGTTTCAATAGAATTGTCATTTTCATCACAATATAAAATTTTGAATGCTTTATTTGAAATTTCTTTTAAATCGCAATCTTCATAATCACAACATTGGAAAACATATATATTTTTAGTGTCATGACCACTATGATAACAAAATCCTTCATCAGTATTTTCCAATATCTTACAGATTTCAAGCATATCTTCATAGCTTAAAGTATGAACTACTTTGTTTAAATATTCTATTCCAAAAGTATTTACACGATATGGAAGGCTATTCTTCTCTATCATTTTATTAATTAATTTAGCATAATTCATAATAAACCTCTTTCTATGTTTTAAGAGTTTATCATCTCTCTTTATCTTACATTTATATTATACTATATTTGACTAGAAAAGTCAATAGATATTGTAAGAATCTTTTATGAACTTTCTTTTAATCTTAAAAAATATTTCTTTAACATCTTATTCATAAATTGGGACGGCGGCGATTGTGAATAAAATATTAACAAGTTAAAACTTTTAATCAAAAAGAAAAAACGAAAAGGACTGGACATATTTGCCCAATCCTTCTCTTTTATGTGACTAATCTATGAATTAGTCTGCATTCTTGGCGGCTTCCTTTTCCGCCTTACGCTTTGCCCGCATTTCGTTATCCTTTGCAATCTTTTCTGCCTTTTTCCGTGCGACTTCTGCCTTCTTTTCTGCCTGCTCTGCGATCTTGTCAGAAAATGCCTGCACTGCCTTTTCGCCGTCATACGCCGTGAAGGTTTTCTTCGTTGCCTTGTAAGTCCGGAAGTCCTTGACAGTCGGGGCAAAAGTTACATACTGCTTTGCTCCTGTTTCGTCATCAATGCCAACGCAAACGCAGATTTCACTTGCACCTACCTTGCCAGTGATTGCAGCTTCGCCATAGGCAGCGGTCAGTGCATTGCTCAGAGTTTCAACAGCAGCGGTGCGGATTTCGTTCTTGATAGTTGTGTAAGTCTTGTTAGCCATAATAAGCCTCTTTCTCCGTTTTTACGAGTGCGGCTCTCAATGTTTTGTTTTCTTTACCTTACATATATATTATATCATATTGTAAGCAATTTGTCAATGGATTTTTTGTAAATCCTTTTTTAAGAATTTATGAACTAGATTCATGACATTCTTTTTTTGTTTTGTTCTTTCCTTTTCTCTATATCTATTATACCATAGATTTGAGATTTTGTCAAGTAAACTTTTTGTGAACAGATTTGAATTTTTCTTTTTTTCATTCGCTCCTTTCCTTTACTGTACTTATATTATAGCATATCCTAGAGAAAATAGCAATAGATTTTTCTTTAATGAAAAAATAAGTTTTTGTGAACAACTGGGAATTATTACCCTACCTATTGCCGCCAATTCGTTAATAGAATAGAAATATTTTAATTAAGTTAAAAAAATGAATTTATTAATACCTTGTTCATAATTTGCGGCGGCACTAATTGTGAATAAAAAAAATTAACAAAAATGTCTGGAATATTAGATTCCAGACACGATTATTACTTAATAAAGTTTTTTAACTATTGCTTCAAGAATTTCACAAATTTCATTATAATGGAGATTCAAATTTTCCAAACTGGAACGAATATGTTGCAATTCTGTTGCATTGTCAAGAATATTACATATCTTTATTGAAGTATTCTGTCCATTATTTGTTTCTTCTTTTATTTCTTTTTTATTTCCCGCTTTGTAAACAGAATAAAAATCCCAAAATTCCTTAATAAAAATAATTGGAATCCAGTCACCATCTTCCTCATAATCATATTTCAAATGAACACACAATTCATCTGTATCAATATCATTAATATAATAACATTCTCTAAAATTTAGAAAATTGCCAACGCTGTCAAGATTATATGCCGTACCGAAAATATAATAAAGCCCCTCACTGCAAGACCTACTACCAATAATTTTTCCAACTTTTTTAATTGCTTCTTTGTCTAAACCTGTTACTTCAGAAGTATTTGAAACAAAATTATTAAATACATTTTGCATATCGCTGTCATCTGAAAATTTCTTTGCCAATTCTGTAATTTCAAACATAATCAAACCTCTTTCTATGTTTTAAGAGTTTATCATCTCTCTTTATCTTACAATATTATTATACTACTTTTCATAGAAAATGTCAATGAATTTTTTGTAACTACTAAATGAACTTTAGAAAATAATTTCTTAATATTTTATTCATATTTCGCGACGGCTTCAATTATGAATAAAAAGTAAACGAAAAAGCGGATTCATTAACAAATCCGCTATTTTTTATTAAAATTTTAGTCTAAACTCTGTAATGCCGCCATAACATCAAAATGTTCATTAACATTAATAGATTTCCTCATTTTGGAAGTATCCCATGCCTTGCAAACTTCTATATTATCATCAATCAAAACCATAGTTTTTGCTTTTTTCTGAATGCAGTTTTGCTTTGGTATTCCATAAGGAACAATATTTATTTCCTTAACAAAAGGTAAATATTTCTTAATCCATTCCATTTTTTCCTTTCTGCACTGTTCTTCATACTCTGGGCTTGCACTCATAGGAAGCCAAGTGATAACACCAAACTCCCAACCGTTAGCCATGCACCGCATAGTTTCGCCAATGAAATCCTCTTCATTTACCATAAGTTCACCTTTGGTAAAGATTCCCTCTTTTTCATTTTCCAGATAATCTAACCAATCCGGAATATTATAGAGGTTGTAAAGTGTGCCGTCCAAATCAAACCAACATTTTTTACTCATACGGTATTACCGCCTTTCTTTATCTTATGTATATATTATACCATAACTAGAGCAGGAAGTCAATTAAGTTTTTGTAAATAAAATGTATTTATTTTATGAACGATATTCTAGTGTTAAATATGAATATAAAATTAAATTTAATATTTTTCTTCATAAATTGTGTCGGCGGCAATTGTGAATAAGATGTTAATAAAAATGTCTGGAATTTAATATTCCAGACACAATTATTTAACCAATTTTTTTAATTATGCTTGTAATAATTTCAAAAATTTCTTCATTATTGAATCCAATATCTTCCAATTCATCACAAATGTGAATAATTTTATCAGAATGTTCTGCTATATTATAAATATTTTCAAGTGAAAAGGTTTCCTCTTTTATCTCTGTAATTTTGTTATTTATATTTTCTTTATTTTTATTTTCTTTTTTTATAGTATTATTAATTCCTTCACAAAAAACATAAAATTCTTTAAAGAAAATAGGGAGAAACCAAGCCTTAAAAATATTATCTTCTGAAATAATTAAAATTTGAGAATCTTCATCGTTACAGTTTTCTATTTCATAGGTATAATTTTGAATTCTTCTCATTTTCTCATTTGAGTACAAGTATTTGTTAAATTTTGTGATAATTGTAGTTGTCTTGTCGTTTTCATCAACTGAATAGAATCCACTTTCTTCTTTATTAAGCATTTCTGCAACTTCATGGAATTGCTCTTTAGAAATACAGTCAAAACTGGAATAAAGATAAACAATATTTAAAAATTCCTTAAAAAGATTTTCCAAGGTGGTATGCGTTAGTGCGTTTTTCAAAATCTCTGCACAATTCATAATATCAAACCTCTTTCTATTATGATTTTTCTTTATCTTATGTATATATTATACCATATTTCCAACTAGTTGTCAATAAACATTCTGTGAACTTTCTGTTATAATTGAAATCAAATTCCACGCTGCCGGATTTTGGTAGTTTCTGGAAAATGGATCGTTTGCAGTATTGAAATTAATAAACGAAATCAGAAACCAGATAAAAAAGACAACAGACAAACCAACGAAAGCATTATAAATTTTTTTCATTTTTTGCTTTCTCCTTTCCTTTACTGTACTTATATTATACCATATTCAGTAGTAAATGTCAATGAACTTTATGTAAACACTATATGAATTTTAGAAAATATTTCGTTAATGGTTTATTCATAATTCGCCCCGCCGTAATTTATGAATAAAATATTAATTAATTCTATTGACGGCAGAAGACATAATTTCTTAATAATTAGTCGGCGGCAATTATGAATAAAATATTAATAAAAAAGTGCTACATTTCTGTAATACTCTCTTAATAATCACTTAATCATCAAACCAAATTCTTTCAACAATATATCCAAGAAATGTAAAAGTAACGCCGTCCAGACTTGTTTCATTATCACGGAAAATTTCAAAATCCTTCATATATTCTTCTACATTTGCCTGAAGTTCATTAACCTTATTTCTCACAAAATCCTCAACGGATTCCGTGCCCTAGAAATGCTTTACAAACATATCATCTCCACAAGTATCATAAATTTCATAAAAATACTTCATATTAACCTCTTTCTATGTTTTTAAGAGTTTATCATCTCTCTTTATCTTATAATATTATTATACTACTTTTCGCGAAGAATGTCAATGTATATTTTGTAAACAATATGTGAATTTTATAACTACCACCTTTCATTAGTTTATATAAATAATTACTTCGGTATTATCTGTTTCTAAATTTGATAAATGAATTTTATCAATACTATATCCATCGTTGAATATATCCCAATATCTAGCAGAAACTGGAAGATTTTCGCTTTTATTTTCCTTCGCCCATTCATACAATTCCTTAATAGTCATTATAATTACCGCCTTTCTTTTACTATAACTATTATACCATATCTCATTAGAAAAGTCAATTAAAAATTTGTAAAAATTTTAAGAACAAAATACGTATTCATTGCCAAAAATGTGCTATTAATAATTATTCCACTTTTTGTCTTATTCTTAATAGAATCAATCAATCCTATTAACGAAGTATAAACAAATACCCTTGAACCCCAATTACTACCAATAACTGTAAAAATTGCCGCCAACACCAAAAAATAACAATTCAATTCAACAATTAAGGAATAAATTTTTGCTTTCATTCCCTCGCCGCCTTTCCTTTACCTTATGTATTTATTATACTACTTTTTGCGGTGAATGTCAATGTATATTTTATGAACTTTTAAGGAGCAGGTAGAAATTTCTTGTTAATACTTTATTCATAAATTAGGGCGGCACTAATTGTGAACAAAATATTAACAAAAATTATCAAATTCTTCATCAGTTAGTTGTTCGATTAAATCTTTTGCAAAATTTATTAAATTTTTAATTTTAAACTTATAAATATCATCATTCTCAATTTCTTTTAACTTAGCCGCAACGGTTTCATCACATAATTTTTTATAAAGTTCAATATTTTCTCTTTTTAATATATTTGCTAATTTTTTTAATTCTTCTTTTAATTTTTCTTTTGTTTCTTTAAAAGCGGCATCAGCACTAAAATGTACTTTGTTATTATTACCCTCTTTTAAATATCCTTTTCTAATTAGTTCTTCTTTTGCATTTCTATATGTTCTATCTACAATATTAAAAGTTTGACAAAAATCTTTTGAACTAAAATAAAATTCATATCCATCTTTATTTTTTGCTAAATACATATATAATTTTAATGCAGAGGGAGAAAGTTCCTCTGCCGCCATACAAAAATCATTCCATTTTAACATAATAAAAATATCACCTTCTTCAATTTTTTTATTTATAATAAATAGTTTTTGATTTGGATAACTAATCATTAAGTCACCTCCTTATTTTCTTAACAAATGGAGAAAATTTTCCAAGTTTTAAGAAAATTTTTTCTCTCTGTTATACTTTATGTGTTTTATTGGAAAAATTTTTCAAATATTTTAATACATTTTTTCAATGTCCCTGAAAATTTTTTCCGGACGGAAAGGTTCATCAGGGTTCGTAATTTTTCCGACACATAGGAACAAAATTGCAGGAGGAAACGGAAATTCCTTTCCAAAAGGCGGAATAAATTTAGTAGAGAAATATAAAATATATAAAATAATATAAATAAAAATAAGCGTCCAAGTTAATACCTTATTTACATTTCGCGGCGGCACTAATTGTGAATAAGATATTAACAAAAAGTCTGGAATATTAATATTCCAGACATTCTTTTTTAATTTTTAAGTATTTCTTAATTAAGTTAAAAATTAATTTTTGTATTGCCATAAACCTTTGTACTATCGTCAACACATGCTGTACCATAAATTCGTGCATTACCATAAACCCATGCATCATCATAAATTCTTGCATAGTCGTAAACACATGCAGTGCCGCAAATGCAGGCATTACCATAAATTTCCGCATCGCCATAAATTTCCGCATTATCATAAACACAGGCATTACCATAAATACATGCACGCCCACTAATCCACGCATCATCATAAATTTTTACTTTACCAAAAACTTTTGCATTGTCGCAAACCCATGCATTTCCAAAAACTTGTGCATTATTATAAATTTTCGCATTGCCACAAATTTGTGCATTACCATAAGCACATGCATCATCATAAACCCATGCATTTCCATCATGTGACAGATTTCCTTCTTTTTCGATATATCCACCTAGCTCTCCAGCTTTTATATTTCCAAAGTTTACCAGAGCCTTAATTTGGAACAATGTTTTTCCGCATACATTTTTTGTATTTGCAGTCAATTCATACTTTTTCATAGCAACTACCTCTTTCTATGTTTTTAAGAGTTTATCATCTCTCTTTATCTTATGTATTTATTATACTACTTTTCGCGGTGAATGTCAATGACTTTTTTGTAAATACTAAATGAACTTTAAAAAATATTTCGTTAATACCTTATTCATAATTCACAACGGCACGATTTGTGAATAAGATATTAACAACTTAAAATTTTTAACTAATTAAATAACAAAAGAGGAGAACTTAATCTCCTCTTAACAATTTATTCAACATAATAGTCATAAATCGTAATTTCTACATCAACTTCGTCATAAAATGTATTAAAATCAACAATTAGTGCACAGTCGTATTTATTTTGTAAATTCTTAATCATTTTGTAAAAATCAGTTGAAGAAATAGTCTTAATTTCTTCATAATTTGAGTCAGATGCCTTTGTAATAATATATTTAATCATAATTAACAACCTTTCTATATTTTAATAATATTTTACTTGTGTAAAATCTTCAACTTTTTTACATTTATAGCACCACATAGTTTTTACATGATTCGCGGCAGTTCTCCTACTACTTTTTTTATAAGCAATAGTAACACTTCCACAAACTGGACACTTAAAAACTCTTTCAGTAACATTTTTTCTCATTTTAATCAATTCCTTTCATAGCTTATTTTGTAAAGATTTTATAAATGAAAATTGTTCTCCAATTCTCAAATCCATACTTTTTAATAACATAATCACAAATTTTCTTTTTCATTGTATCAATTCCTTTCCTTTACTGTACTTATATTATACCATAGATTTAAGAATTTGTCAAGTAAACTTTTTATGAACAAGTTTTATTTTTAATTCATATTTTTCTTTACTCTCTCAACCCTTCTATTATATTATACTCTTTTTATAGATAAAAGTCAATGGATAGAATATTAACATTTATCTTTTTAAAAGAAATATTTTTTATTGTTTATTCATAATTAAATATAGAAACTTATTAACGTCTTATTCATATTTCGCGGCGGCACCAATTGTGAATAACAAATTAATAAATAGAAATATTGAATTTATTAAAAAAGAAAATACTTGACAATATACTATAATTATGATATACTATAATAGTAGAAAGGAGATGAAACAATATGAAAAATAATTTATATAAAAGAGATTATCCAGAAGATAAATTTGCTAGAAAATATTATTGCAGTCATGCTAGATTAGGTCAATTAAGAAATGATAAAAAGCAGAGCAGGCGGAAAACAAGAAATAAAGGAAAAGAATTTTGTAGAAATTATGAAAAATATTATTCATAAAATTTTGGCAGTAGGAAAATACTGCCATTTTCTTTTATTAAATTTATTCATAAAATATTAACATTTTCTCCAGTATGAATTATGAATAAAAATTGATTTTATTTATAACTTATGCTAAAATATTATTAGAATCAAAAAAAGAAATAGTTTATTCATATTTTCGGCGGCTCCAATTGTGAATAAGATGTTAATAAAAACAGCGGCAGAAACAAATCTACCGCCAGTCAACTTAATATTACAGTATTGAAATATAAATAGAATCTTCACATTTCCAAATAGTATATACTTTCTCATTTCTGCCGTGCAAAGCATCTTCAATTTCTTTTTTGAAAAAGTTTTTATAATTTTCCTTATTCAATTCAACCGCATTGTTATCTTCCAGTAAAGCAATTTGCCTGTTAATCGGCATTTCTTCTGTATGCGGTTCAAACCGTCCGCTTCTAAAAATAACATAGCTTGCACTGTTAAAAATTCTAACTAAATTCTTATAACTCCGATCATAGCAGAAAACCAGCTGCTCAGGCTCTACAGCTACAGCCTTTTCACCCATTGCTTTCCCCAAGTCCAGAGCAAACAGAACCAGAGCACTCAGATCAGGCTTTTTTGCATTTGTAAAAGACTGAGCTTTCACTTCGTTATCTGCAACGGCGTTAATTGCCAACACTCCATTTGTTTCGTAAAAAGTAAAGAACATAAATACAACCTCTTTCTTTTATTTTGTGACTTCTCTCAATCACTGTATATATTATAGCACATTTCAGAACGAAATGCAATGAAATTTTTGTGAACTTTCTTCTTTTTAGAAGAAATATTTTTCATAGTTTCTTAATATTTATCCCTGTGTAGTTTATGAATAAAAGATTAATAAATATAATTTAATAACTTATTAACGTTTTATTCATAATTTATGCCGGCGGCGATTATGAATAAAAAATGAATAAATAAGCTAAAGAAACTCTTTAATTTTTTGTTAATATTTGTTCCGGCGTAAATTGTGAATAAAGAATAAATAAATAAAGCGGTGAAAATCAATCCACCGCCAATTATTTTAATTTAATTTACTAATTACATCATTGCAATATATACTGAGCCATTATGTTTATAAAACAAATACATAGCATTATCAGAGCCATATAAAACATCTTTAACATCTTCTTGAAAGAAATCTTCATAAATCATTTTATTTAATTTTATTGTGTCTTCATCTTCCAGTAAAGCGATCTTTCTAGCTGACATTTCTTCTTCATACGGTTCAAACCGTCCAGCACGAACGATGAAATATTCTGCATTTGTAAGAACACTTATAACGTTTTCATAGCTCTGTTCATAGCAGAAAACGAGCTGTTCCGGTTCTACGAGGTCAGCGTCCATTGCCTCACCCAAATTTAGAGCGAACAGGGCAAAAGTTCCGAGGTCTACAGGTCTAGTGGGATTTGTGAAAGATTTTGCTTTCACTTCTCCGTTGTCTGTTCTCGCGTCAATTGTTACAAGGTTATCATTAACCTTTTTGAATGTAAAATACATATAAAGCACACCCTTTTTCAAATTATCGCCCGATTCATGACTGATAGCACACAACTTCTTCCAGCTTATTTGTTTATCTGTTTCTCACTAATAACAGTAGCACCCGTGAATTTACATTGAATTTCAATGCCTTTTTTGGTGGTTACATCTCCAGCTAAATAGTAAGGCGTATTGTTCAATACATAGCAATCTCCAAAAAAGTCTGCAACCAGCTTTTCAAAATAGTGCCCTCTGTTCAGCTTATTATTTTCTTCATCTTCTTCTTCTGTCTGTTCACCCGCCCAATTTCTCCAGTCACTTTCAAACTGTTCACAGCTAATAGTAAACAGCTTTTTGCAGCCAAATAAATGACCGCATTTGTTCAGCCATTCGCAGAAGCCCTTCGTGGGTGCAAATTGCAGAATAGTCCAACGCTCTTCAGGCTTTTCGCAGTCCTTCGACTTTTTCTGGCTCGCTGTAGTGATACGACAGCCCCACGGAAAAACTACGTGAGGAATAATCCACGCTTCGACTTCTTTAGTTTCGAGGTTACGGAAACCGACAGCCTCCACGTGTGCAGCGTTATTTGCTGCATAGAAAGTGGAAAACTGCTTGTGTTTTTCCGTGAATCTTTCTTCGCTGTCGTTCCAGATTTCCAGCGGTACGCCTGCCTTTCGTGCGGCGATAGCCTTCAAACGCTCCGTATTGAGTTTTGCTTGTCTTGCCATAATAAACACGACCTTTCTTTTTTTACTATAATTATTATAGCATATTTTTTGCGGCTTGTCAAGTGAATTTTTTGAAAATTAAATATGAACGCCAATTCATTTTTTTAATTTTCGTATCCTCTTGACATTATTTATTATACCATATCTGAAACTTGAAAGAATCTGTTTTTTGTAAATCATTTTTTAAGATTTTATGAATTTTACAATTTTCTTTTTTTCAAGTTCCTTTGTTTAAGTACAAATATATTATACTGTATTATACCATAAATGTCAATACTATTTTAGCACTTTCTACGAATTGCACAAAAATTTTTTTCTTTTTTGTGCAAGTTGCTACTGTTATCAAGTTGTTACTAAATACTATAAAGTCAGTTATAAAGTATTATCAATTTATGAATCATCACTAAAAATTTCCACATGAACAAATCATGTAAAGTATGAATAAACTATGAAAAATATGAATAAGCATAAACTTTAGGCAAGTTGGTAAATATGAATAAACTATGTAAAATATGAGCAAATTGTTAACAGATTAAAATATTACGAAATTGTGAAAAATATGAATAAATTATTAACAAATTAAAATATTACGAAAATATTAACGGGGGTGGTGAAAAAATTAAAAATATATTGATAATATATGAACACGGGGGCCTGACAACAAATGTTCAGAGGTGAATTTTAAAAAGGTAGTAATTTTTAAACTTAACTTCTTGACTTTTGTCTGAATTTGTTGTATACTTAATATCAAAAGGAGGTGAGAAAATTTGCCATATAATCTTAATTTCGACATATATTATTCAAAAGATCGTTGCGATTATATTAAATCTCAAGATTTAACAGGTCTATCAAAAAAAGAATTGGAAGCTATTTCTAATTATATTCTCTATGGTAAAGATGAAGATGATAGAAGTCAATTTGATAAAGGTTTAATATCTAAGGTTGATACTAAATTTTCTTCTTATAAAAAGAATCAACCTGTTTCTTTAGAGGCCTTATTGGAATCTCCAACTTTTAATGAAAATCAGTTAATTCAAGGTAAATATATTTATAAAAAGACTAAGCCGGAAATTAACAGAGATAAAGTAAAAGATGTTAAGGGCATGAAAGAATTATGGGAAGAAATTGATTATCTGTAGAATATTTATGATTAGAACACTGGTGCTAAGGATAAAGAAGACTCTACTCCAACTTTAACACCAAAAGGTATTTATTTTTTAAAACATGAGTTAATTGAGATGAAAAGAAAGCAATATCCCTTAATGGATAGTGCTTTTCCAACAATTCCCCATTCTTTAAATAAAGCACAATATTTTACTCCAGATTCAGAATATCATTTAAATTATTGCGTTTATCCTCGCGGCTTGATGAATGGAGAGCATGACTATGATTTTATGAATCCTAGATAGGATAGAAGAATTGCGGCCGCACTTCCAGATAAAAAACCACATTATTATATAGACTTTACTAATGTAGACCATGTTTATCAGTTAGTTCTTAATTATTGGGATTTAAAACTATTTGTTGAAAAAATTCCAGATTCCTTAATTAATAATCTACTTTGGACTCTTGATTTTTATATTGATAAAGCGAATTTGAGTGAGCAGCAAAAGCTAATTGTTGAAGATAAAAAACTTCGGCTTTCTAATTAGACTATTTCTAATCACTTACAAGAATCATTAGGAATATATCATCAAGAGAATTATGTTAGTACTATTTGGAATAAGTGCTGCGAACTTATTGCCGCTGCCGCTGAACTTAATTATGATGAGTTTTTATGTAAGGACTATGATAAAGCTTGGAAAATTTGTTCTTCTTGCTAGAAAGAATTATTAAGAGATCCAAGAAACTTTGTTAGAAAAGCACGTTCTATTGATGGACTTACTGGCCGCTGTAAGAAATGTGATAAAATGATTAGAGAAAAGAAAAAGGAGGAGGAGAAAGCTAATGGAAGAAAAACTAATTAAGTATTTGACTACTTTTCAACTTTCGGATTTAATTGGCTTTGCCGCAATACTTCAAGTCCAAGAAGAGGGAGATTTTAATGAATACATTGTTAATATTGTTGAAGCTTTCGCCGCAAAAAATAGAGAGATTAGGAAAAAACTTTTAAAATTGGCAAAGGATATTAGCTTAAATAATAGAGATTTTGATAAAGGTGATAAAAATGGCAAAGAAAATTTGCAGTAAATGCAAGGAAGAAAAAACTATTGCTAATTTTATTGCTACTAACTCTCCAATGTTTGAAGGAACCTTACCTATTTGCCGCGACTGTTTAAATTAGATGATTGCGGCCGCGCCTTTAGATGATTAGTGGAATATTGTTGATTAGATTTGCTAGTGGGCGGATATTCCTTTTATACCGGGGGAGTGGTGCAAAGTTAAAGAGCGCGGCAAGGATGCTTTAAGTATCTATATGGCTATGTTTAGAGCTTCTTAGTATAGTGATTTAAATTGGCGGCAATATAATAAAATATATGAGTAGCTTTAGGAATAGAACTAGCTTGAAAACGCAATTCCAGAAATTAGAGAAGATAAGATTTAGAAACTTCATGCTAAATGGGGCCGCGAATATGATGATGAGTAGTTAGAATATTTAGAGAACTTACACAAGGGATTGCTTAATTCCCAAAATGTTGTTGGTGCATTAAACGAAGACCAAGCAATGAAGTTGTGTATGATTTCTCTTTTAATTGAGGAAAAAGTAAGAGCAGGCGATCCTGACATTGCTAAATTTTTAAAAGCATATGATGACTTAACTAAAATTTCTAATTTTACTCCTAAAGATGTAAAAGATGCTGATGAATTTGATTCTTCTGGTGAAGTCTATGCTTACCTTGAAAAGACAGGCTTTAAACCTAAAATTTATTAGGCAGTTAGGGATGAAGTTGATTAGACAGAAAAGAATATGCAATAGTTTGTTCGTTATCTATATGTTAATGAAACTGGTATTGCCGAGGAGATTGAGCAACGCATTCAAAACTTGAAGGTTGCCGCTGAACTTGAAGGCGATGACTTTAATGAGAAAGAGTTCAGAGAATATATGGATGAACAAAATAAAAAACAATTAGAAGAAGAATTTAAAATTGATATTTAATGAGGTGATTATATGGAAGCGATACCATCACCATCTATAATTTATGAAGTAGCAAGTTCGGTTGTAAGAACTGTTTAGACAAAGTTTTTCAGAGACGGAATTGAAATGGAGAAAGGCGCGGTCATAACTAAAAAACGTATTGAAGAAAATAGAGAACTTTATGAACAATGGTGTGAATATTTTATTAATTATCCAGATATATATTTAGATATTATTAAAAGAAAAGATTCTTAGTTTAATTTGTTCTATTATTAGAGATTGTTTTTAAGACTTTGTATGCGGTTTGGACGGTTATTAGTTATCGCACCCAGAGCATAAACTTTGTGCTCTATAAAAAACTTTAATTGACGGGGAAGTCCTTAGAGCTTTAATAACTAAATTATAGTAGTGATATTATAATGGCAAATTGTAATGAATTTGGTATAGTAAAATAATTAAAGATTGGATAATCCGCAGCCAAGATTCTTTATAGGAGGTGAAACAGTGTTTAAAAATATTATTATAGATAATGTAAAAACTTTTTATTATATAAATGAATATGGAGAAATTAAAAATGAGAAAACTAATAATAATTTAAAAGGCAGTTTAACAAGAGAAGGTTATCATTATTATCGGTTGTCTGTAAATGGAAAGAAATACAGATATTATACTCATAGATTAGTTGCAGAATATTTTTTAAATTTTGATAGGAATGATAAAACAAAAATCATAAATCATTTAGATGGAAATAAAAGCAATAATTTCTATAAAAATTTAGAGATATGTACACATTCTGATAATACTAATCACGCACATAAAAATAATTTAATTGCTAAAAGAACAAAATAGAATGAACCTTTATTTTTAGAGGGAGAAATATGGAAAAATGTTATAAACTTTGAAGAATATTAGGTTTCTAATTTTGGAAGAATAAAAAGTTTAAAAAGTAAAGAAAAGATATTAAAACCTTCTATAGTAAATAGCTATAAATAGGTTGCTTTGTCTAAAGAAGGAAAGACTCATAATTTTTTATTGCATAGATTAGTTTATTAGACTTTTTATAATGAGGATATAACAGGTTATTTTATAGATCATATTGATAATAATCCACAAAATAACAGACTAGATAATTTACAAAAAATAACAAATCAAGATAACATTTTAAAAGAATTGTAGAAAGGAAAAATACTAAAAAAGGTTCTAGCATTTAAAAATGAAAAATTAATTGGAAAATATTATTCTTGCGCCGAAGCTGCGAGACAGTTAAACTGTGATTCAAGTGCGGTTTCTAAAGTTTGTAGAGGAGTTTATGCACAAACGCACGGTTTCACCTTTAAATATGAAGAATAAGGTTCAACGACTATAGTCTTCAAAGTGAAGTAATAGGTTTGTAAATGATATAGTCTCAACTTCTATAGAAATATAGAGAAGTTCATTAGAGAACTGCAATAATGTCACGTATTATTGTGAAGATATTTGTTAGTAAATCTTTTATTTCAATTCTTGCTTTATATCTTGCTTGCATTTTTAGGCCGGGAATTAAACTTTTTATTTGTGCACCCGGAAAGGCTTAGTCAGCCAAGATCGCTCGCGAGAAAATAATAGAAATTTGGGATTTATTTCCATTACTTAAAAAAGAAATTATAGGGGAAGGTAATTTCGGTGGGGATTATGTTAAATTAACATTTAGAAATGGAAGTATTTTTGACGTTGTAAGTGCTCTTAATTCTCAACGTGGCGGTCGCCGTGCTATGGGATTAATTGATGAGGTTAGAGATCATAATCCCGATGATATTAATGATATTGTCCTACCTCTTTTAAACGTATCAAGAAAAACAAAAATGGGTGACTTAAACCCATACGAACCTCATCAAGTTCAACTGTGGATGTCATCTGCTAGTGATAAAAATACTTATTGTTATGATAAAACAATCGAAATGCTTGAATTATCAATAATTAACCCAAAAAAGGCTTTTATTTTCGGCTGCGATTATAGAATACCTGTAATGCATGGTCTTCTACCAAAAGACTTTTTAAATGAGATTAAAACATCTCCAACATTTAGCGAGAGTTCTTTTGCTAAAGAATATATGAGCCGCTTTGTTGGTAGTTCTAATGAAGCTTGGTTTGATTATGATAAATTTTTAAAGCATAGATACATCGTTAATCCCGAAACACATGAAAATATTAGAGAAGGAACTGATGCATTCTACATTTTTGGAGTGGATATTGCTCGTGTAGGATGCCAAACTGTTTGTGTAGTACTAAAAGTCTATCCAACAGGAGATAACTGGCACTGTACATTAGTTAATCTTTATATTCTAGGTATAACAAGTGAACAAAAAACTTTTGATGTTCAAGTAGTAGAATTAAAACGTTTAATTGAAAAATTTAATCCAAGAGAAGTGGTTATTGATATTAATGGTATCGGTCAACCTTTTGGTGACGATATGGTAAAAGAAACTTGGGATAATGAACGCGGCATTATGTTGCCGGCATATGGATTCCAGAATTATGATGATTTATTTACTCATCAACCAAAAAATTGTTCTAAAATTCTTTTTGGTATTAAGGCAAATGGTGCGCTAAATAGTGAAATGCATTCTAATTTATATTCAAAAGTTTATTCTGGTAGTATTAATTTCTTAATTTCAGAGCAAGATGCTAAGGTTAAGCTTTTATCTACTAAAAAAGGTCAAAGATTGCGGCCTGAACAAAGAATTCAAAGATTAATGCCACACGAATTAACATCTATTTTAATTAATGAAATAATGAATTTAAAACAAAAACCTACTGGTGTCAATAACTAGATAGCAGTAGAACAAATAAATAAAAGAATGGGAAAAGATAAGTTTTCTGCCCTCGAAATGGCTATTTATAGAGTTGTTCAAATGGAAACTGAATATCTTTCTCATAGAAGAAACAGGGGGCTAAATAGAAAATTATCATTTTTTAGAAAAGGAGGTGCATGATAAATGGAACAAGTCGATAAAAGAGATATTACTGTTTTTAAAAAAGCTTTTAAAGATATGATTGCATCTTCAAATGCGGCCTATGTTAAGAGTGATGCAAGAGAAGTTCGTCGTAGAAATCATAGATATTCTAAAGATGAAATAATTAGAATTGTTGAATGTGGCGATGCCGTTCAAAGAGCAGAATTATCTGAATTTTTCTTTTCTGTTAGTGGTCTTTATAAAAGAATTATTCTACACTACGCAACTTTCTTAACTTATTCATGGGTACTATCGCCGCATTTAAAAAATGCTAATGATTCAATTAAAGATAAAAAGAATGCTGCGGTTTATTATAAGGCATCCAATTTTTGTTCTGATTTTCAAATTGAAAAGCGTTGTGGATTATTTGCTAGAGATATTCTTGTTAAAGGAGCATATTATGGTTTAATTTATAATGAGAATGACAGAGTAGCAATTCAAGACTTACCTTTTGAATATTGTCGAAGTCGTTATAAGAATCGAGATGAAGTAGATATTGTAGAATTTAACATGAAATTTTTTGATACTATTACTGATGATGAATTAAGAAAAGAAATTTTAAGAACTTATCCTAAAGTTGTCCAAAAAGGATATTATGATTACAGACATAAAAATAAAGATTGCTGGATTTTTCTTCCGGCAGAAATAGGTGTTTATTTTAAGTTCTTTGATGAAAAGCCTTTTTTCTTAGACTTAATTCCGCTGCTTGATGATTTAGACGACTATAAAGAGATAGATAAAAAGAGAAATTTACAAGCTTTAAAGCGAATCTTAGTCCAAAAAATCCCTCATGATGGAATGAAATTGGTTTTTGAACCAGATGAAGCAGAAGAAATGCATGCCGGTGCAATAGAAATGCTACAAGATAATCGAGATGTTGATATTTTAACAACTTATGCAGATGTTAATTTACTTGATTTGAGCAGCGACGATGACGAAAAAACAGAAGTTGAAGATGTTCAAGATTTAATTTATGAATCTGCCGGAGTATCCAAAGAATTATTTAGTGCCACAACTGATTCTGGTTTAGATTTTTCTTTGAAAAACGACTTATCATTGATGATGATTTTGGGAAATAAATTTGCAAGTTTCTTTACTGCAATTATTAACTATACTTATTCGAATAAAAAAGTCAAATTTAAATTAACTATTCTTCCTATTAGTCATTATAATAGTGATGAATATACTACTAAACAAAAAGATTTGGCGGCGTTTGGTTATTGCTTCTTAACGCCAGTATTATCTACAGGTTTAGACCAAAATAGTTTAATTGACTTAAAGAATCTTGAAAATGACTTACTATCTCTTGAAAAAGTCTTAAAGCCGCTACAATCTGCATATACTCAGTCTGGAAAGACAGCAAAAGATTCTAGCGCATCTTCCCAAACGTCATCTATTACAACGATAACGGCAAAGCGGGAGGTGGAAAATAATAATGAGTCAAACGATTCAAACACAACTTCCAGCAAATCTTCTGAAACTTGATGTTACAACTTATGGAACAATAGAAAAAGTTAATGATGTGCTTTCTAAATGCAGAGTCCGAATTTTTTATAAGGGTATGAACAGAAACCGCACTTTTATTACAGAAGACTTTGCAAATCAATTAATTCAATCTCTTCCTTATACGCCGATTAAAGGTATTTTTGATTACGCACAGGAAGACTATGAGGATCATGGAAATGATAATTCCGATGGTAGAATTTATGGTATAGTACCTGAATCTCCTAATTTTAGTTGGGAAAAACATTTGGATAATGACGGAGTAGAAAGAGAATATGCTTGTTGCGATGTATACTTGTTTACTTCTCTTTATTCAGAAGCGAAATTAATTCCAACAAAAAGTCAATCAATGGAAATTTATCGTAATACTCTTAAAGGAGAATGGCGAATTTCTCCAGATGATGGGCAACCATATTATCACTTCTTAAAAGGTAGTCTACTAGGGCTACAGGTTCTTGGAGATACTACAGAGCCGTGTTTTGAAGGCTCTGCATTTTATAGCCTATGTAAAGGCGCGAATGAATTACTTGATTATATTAAAAATTTTAGTAAGAAGGAGGAGAAAAAGATGGAAATGAATAAAGAACTATTCAGACTTTCTGATAGTGAAAAGTGGGATTGCATTTTTAGTGCACTAAATCCTAATTGCAATGAAGAAGGCGAATGGAAAATTGATTATAGTATTCTCGATATTTACGATGATTATGCTCTTTGTTATAATAGAGAGTCTGGTAAATATAATCGAGTTTATTATACAAAGGAAGATGATTCTGTTACTATCGGTGAAAAAGTAGATGTTTATATTGTAGATGTAACCGAGACTGAATATAATGCTCTTGAAGCTATGAAGTCTATTGGCACTTATGAAGCTGTTAATGAAAAAATTACTGAAATGACTACTGCGGCGGAAACTTATGCGGCTGAAAAAACAGAGTTTGAATCCACTATTGCAGATAAGGATGCCAAGATTGCTGAAATGGAATCTACTATTAGTACATATTCTACTGAAAAAGCAGACCTCGAAGCTAAGATTAGTGAAAAAGAGAACGAAATTTCTACATTTTCTGCTGAAATTGAAACTCTAAAATCTGAAAAGTCTGTATTAGAAACTGAAAAAACAGACATTATTACTGAACGCGATAGTCTTGCGGAATTTAAAAAGACTATTGAGAATGAAAAGAAGGAAGCAATTCTTTCTGAGTTCTCTATTCATCTAAACGATGAGCAGATTAAATCCTTTAAGGAATCTTTTGATAAGTATAGTGTGGAAGATTTTGAGAAGGAAGTTTGTACTACAGCATATAAGTCAGACTCCACTATGTTCTCTAAGAAGAGTTCTGAGCCTGATTATATTTATAAAAATGATTCTCAGACTTCTAAGAGTAATACCGGAATGATGAGACTATTAGAGAATTATAAGAATGGAGGTAATAAGTAATGGCAATTAAGTTTTTTGATTGTAAGGGTTTTGGCCAGCTAGAGCCAAACCAAGTATGGTTCACTCGTGCTGGTATGATTGAAGCACAGTGCTTCCTAGATGATAAGAAATTTGCTTCCCATTTTCCGATGACTCCTGCTGAAGCAGAGGAAAAGAAGATTTATGGCGAAGTTGGTGCATTTTTAACTGTAGATAAGGCTAATCATATCGTTACTGTTCCGACCAAGGCACTAAGTGATAAGGGTTATCCAATGGGTATTAACTACTCTACTGAAAAAAATTACAACCAGTTTACTCCCGGTCGTAGAAATTTTTGCATGATTTGTGGTGAATTTCTACCTCGTATTGGCTTTGTAGAGCCGGGCATGAGATTTACTACCAATACTGTTGGTTGGGAGACTACTGCTTCTACAGTATTTACTACTGCAAATCCAAAGTTTGATTCTGATATTATGTATGCAGATGTTAAGAAGGCTCTAGAGGCTGGTACTGATGTTTATGCTTATGTAGTAGAAGGTTCTGATGGTAAGCTAGTTCTAGGTGCAGCAGTAGCAGATGCACTAGGCGAAGTTTATACTCGTGTAGTAAAGGCTTATACAAACGCAGATGGCACTAAGTCCTTCATGTTTGAAGTAATTAATAAGCCAACAAAGTAATTAAGGGAGGTTGATAAATATGGCATTTGATAGAGACTCTATTAAGAATCTAGTAGTTTGTGCGTTTAAAAAGACCACACCAGATCCTACTAAGTATTCTGTAAGTGACGTTAAGGGTGCGGCTTCTCAGGCTTTACATGAACTAGCAAGCGATTATAACTCTTATCGTAGAAATAAATATGATATTTTTGAAATTATGCAGGAATCTTATGATGAAGTTCTACCAAAGTATATAGAAGACTTTATGGGTTCTTTTGCTGAAATTAAGACTGTGGCTAATGGCCAGAAGGCACAGTTCGTTCGTAAGCGTGGTAGACAGCGGGCTAAGCAGTTTATTACCCAAGTTGGTCTAAGCGGCGCATACGAATCCTTCAGACTAGATAAGGATACTTTTGAAGTTGGCGGTAGTGCAATTGGCGGTGCTGCTTATATTGACTTTGAGCGCTATATTTGCGGTGACGAAGATATTTCTGAATCTGCTGAAATTCTACTAGAAGGCCTACAGGAAGCAATTATGGGTGAAATCCAGAAAGCTCTAATTGCATCTGTTAATGCAGAAGATCGTCCTACTAAGAATGTATATGTTGGCGCAGGCTTCGATGCAGATGCAATGCAAGAACTATGTGCAATTGCTCGTTCTTATGGCGGTGGTGCAACAATCTTTGCTACTCCAGAGTTCGTAGCAGCTATGGGTCCAGACGCAATTGGTCTACCAATCTTTAATGGCACTCCCGGTTATGCAGGTGCAACTCCAGTTTATAATCCAAGTGATATTGAGTCTATTGCAAGAACTGGCTATATTACTTCTTTCCGTGGTAATCCAATCGTTTAGATTCCACAATCTTATACTGACGAAACTAATGAAGTAACTCAGATGAATCCTGCTCTAGCTTATGTTTTCCCGACTGGCGGCGAAAAGGTTGTTAAGATTGTATTTGAAGGCCCAACTCAGGTTGATGACTTCAAAGGCCGTGACCGCAATATGGAAATTGAAGCATATAGGAAGGTTGGTGCAGCTATTCTAACAAATCACAACTGGTGTGTATATGAGAATACTACTCTTGCAGATACTACTAATTATCCAACTAAGTATCCAATTGGCGACTAATTGAGATAATTTAAATATAGATAAAAGTTACAATGGAAAAAGGGTGAGTGAGTTTAACTCACTTACCTTTTTTTGAGTTAAAAGGAGGAATTTAATTATGGCAACAAGAATGGTAAATTTACAAAATATGGTTAATAAGACAATTGGTTTAAACAAGCCAGAATATGGAATTAAAAGAAAGTGGACAAAAAAAGGACAGATTATTCCACTTCCTTTTGATACTGTTCAACAAATGATTTATGATGAGGGCTTTAGTAAGATGCTAGAACGTGGTTATCTTTATATTGATAGTATGTAGGATAAGATTGATCTTGGTCTTGAACCATATGGGGCAACCGAGCCGGAAAATATTATGGTTTTAACAGATGATAAGATTAAAGATATGTTAATTAAGTATCCGATTACTACCTTTAAGGGTGAATTAAAGAAATATAATGATGCTCAGATTAATGCTCTCGTTAATTATGCTATTGCGAATGAAGTCCTAGATGCTGAAAAATGTACCCTACTAAAAGATATTACTGGAATTGATATTCTAAAGGCAGTAGCATTAAATAGAGATTTAGCGAAGGTAGATAGAAAAGATTGAGGTGATAATAAATGGTTGAATTAATGACTGTTTATGATGCTTTTCTAGCAAAAGTTAATGAGGATGATTGGGCGCATTGTTATAATGAAGATGACTTAAAATGGTTCATTCAAGATTGGAGAAGTTTCCTAAATGCCTCCATAGTTTATTTTAAATTCCCGCGTTGCGGGCTTGATATAGATGAAGAGAAGCAATGTTTTAAAGATGAATCTTTTTCTAACGAAGAAGTTCAGGTATTAGCTACTTATATGAAATGGGAATGGTTGAAAAGAACAATTGATTCTTGGGAAAATATTAAAACACAATATGACGAATCTGATTTTTCCCAAGCTAAACTATTATCAACTTTTATTGAACTTAGAAAACAAGTTCAAACAGAAGCGGAAGAACTTCAAGCTATTTATTATCGTTCTGTTGCCAAGCGGCCCTTTCATTATCGTAATCTTGCTGGAAAGCATAACAGATGGCGGCGATAATATGGATAGTGTAAAGGAAGCTTATAAAGAAAAAATGAAAAAGCGGCTTTATGGTTTATTAAGAGAAAGAGAAAAAGATGGAGAATGGGAAAAATTTCTTGATACTATTTTAATTGAGCTTCTGGGGTATCAAGATGAGTCAAAGACTATCGAGTATTACACTCTTTTAAATAAACTTAATGCTTGCCGCTATCTTTCATTTAAATATTATAGAAAAACAATATTTGAATGTATGAATTTATTTGATAGAGTTGATGTGTGATGAGTTATTTTACAGAAGTCTACTTAAAGAGAATGAATATTGATGGACATAATCAACAGGAAAGAATTAAAACTCGAAAAGAAAAAGAGTTTGATGAGTTATTCTTAAAGAAGACGATGTACCAATCACAAATTTATCAAATAAATGAAGAGCCGGTACAATTAATTGGCTCATTATAGCCAAATAAATGGAATGAAAGTGAATTAATTTCTAATTTGTTGATTTCTACAAAGACTAAAAAATTGAATACTGGAGATATATTATGTATTTATTAGAAAATTAAAAAAGAAGAATTGAATAAGAAATGGTTAGTACTTTTTGTTGAGGATAATCTTTCAAATGGTTATTATACTTATAAGGTCGTTTGTTTAGATAGTGAAATAAATATTACAAATGAATATGGAGATACACAATTTGTAGTACCCGTTAAATTTGTTAATTCAACATCTCAACTTGTTGTTGATTATTTTAAATTTGGAACTAATGATTATAGAGAACCAAATAAGAGCGGAATCTTTATAACTAGAGATTTTGATTTTCTAAAAAAAGATGTATATTTTAATTATAAAAATAGAGGATGGGAGATTCAAGGTAAAGATAATGTTAGTATTAAAAATGTTTCTTATACTACTATATCTGAAAGATTAACTCATGCCGCGGAACCCACCTCTTCAAAGGATATTCCAGTAAGTGAAGAAGATAATTTCTTCTTAATAAATCGGTGAGGTGAATACAATGGATTCTAGTGTAAAATATGGATAGGAACATGGCAGAAACCTTGTAAAGATTTGTAAGAAATTATTTAAAAATGAAAATCTTTGTAGGCTATTAGTAAATACAGATTTAGATCCGTTAAATAAAGATAAACATCCAGAATAGATAAATGGAATAGAGTTATTTCAAAAAAATATTAGAGTAGTTCCACTATTAAGAGATGATGAGCAGACTACTGAAAGTAAAATAATTCTTTTTGCCGGCCGCGATCTGCGTCACGGCGATGCCGA
>OLRP01000223.1_pt1 | contig 49748 bp, 47 predicted proteins | sample 1672401 | NCBI WGS metagenome assembly OLRP01 (sample SAMEA3136682, study PRJEB25190) | human gut metagenome | reverse complement strand
TGCATATTGACTTTGTTCCTTATGTGACCAACTGGAAGGGAAAAGGAATGGATACTAGAGTTTCACTGAAGCAGGCATTAAAAAGTCTTGGATTTCAAGGCGGAAATAAGCACGACACAGAACTGAATCAGTGGATAAACCATGAAAAAGAAGTGTTAGCAGAAATTGCAAAGCAACATGGAATTGAATGGGAACAGAAAGGAACACATGAAGAGCATCTGGATGTTTACAATTTCAAGAAAAAAGAACGCAAAAAAGAAGTGCAGGAACTGGAACAGAAAAAAGAATATCTGACAGCGGAGAATGAAGGTCTGGTTTTTCAGGTTGCAGAAGCGAGAGCAGACATTAAGCTGCTGGAAGAAGAAAAAAATCAGTTACAGAAAGATAAAGAAACAGCAGAAAAAAGTGCGGAGAAAGCAGAAATGGAATTGAAAAAACTGGAGGACAGAAGAGAATTCCTACAACCTGTGATGGATAATGTCAGTAAGGAAATAAAAGAATATGGAATGATCAAAACATTTCTGCCGGAAGCTACAGCATTGGAACGTGCGGTAACTTACCGGGATAAGAAAATAAAACCATTATTCATTGAAATGAAAAACAAAATTGGTGCGATGGCTGCACAGGTGAAAGAACTCACAAGAGAAAGAGATAGTTGGAAAAGTAAGTTTCAGAAGAAAAAGCAAGAGCATGAAAAAACAAAAAAGGAACTGGCAGAAGTTCAGAAAGATTATCAGAAATTGTCTGGTGAGAAAGAAATACTACAGGGGCTTGCGGACAGATATAATCGACTTTTACGCATGCTAGGGAAAGATATGGTAGAAAGGCTGGTACAGGACGATATCCGGATACAGGAGGAACTTGAAGCGAAAAAGAGGAAAGAGCAAATGCCGAAAAAAATAGGTGACCGCATACAATGGGCAAGAGAACGAAGTGAAGAACACAATGCACAGATAAAGAAGAACAAAACAAAATACAGAGGAATGGAGTTGTAAGAATATGAAGAAACAGATTTATGATGAAAAGAACGGACTGAGCTATACATTGCATGGAGATTATTATCTGCCAGACCTGGGAATCAATGAGGAAGAATCCACATATGGGAAATATGGAATAATGCGAAAGCAGTTTCTGAAGGAGCATCGAAGTGCCAGGTATCAGTATCTGGTATTGACTGGGAAACTGACGGAGCATCTGAATCAGGTTGATAAAGAAGTAAGAGAAAAAGTCGAGATACTGGTGGAGCAGATGGCTGAACAGTGGGGCGTGACAAAAGAACTGAAGATGCAGGATCAGATGGAATGGGTTAGGAAAATGAATAATATTCGTAGCAGAGCAGTAGAGATTATAGATGTAGAATTGATTTGTGTTTAGGAGGACAAAGTGGCAGATATAATGTTAAAAGTAATTGCGTGCGCACGCATATTGTATTATAATACTGGTGGTTAGGAGGAATATATCTATGAAACTATTAAAATGGCTTTCAGTAACAGACCGATTTTACAAAATCTATTTAGATAAACAGCTTGCCCCCTTTGGAATCAACAACAGCCAATATATGTTTTTGATTAAAATCTGTCGTTCGCCTGGCATTTTACAGGATTCTTTAATGGATATGTTTTATGTTCATCCGAGCAATATTGTACGGACAGTTGCGGCATTAGAAAAGCAGGGAATGATTATGCGTTCCCCAAATGATAAGGATAAGCGGACGTGTAAGCTGTATCCTACGGAACGTGCGCTGTCTGTAATTGATGAGGTACAGACGGTATGTGAAAAGACAGAAGCTCTTTTATTGCAAGGCTTCAGGGAATCTGATAAAAACCTCTTTATTGATTTGCTGATTCAGGCAGGTGAAAATATTACAGCGGAACTCCGTATAGAAAGAAAGGGGGATGAATTTAATGACTGAGAATCCCCTAGGCTATGAAAAAATTTCAAAGCTGTTGAAAAATTTTGCTGTTCCCAGTATTGTGGCGTCTCTTATCGGCTCAATCTACAATATTGTGGATCAGATTTTTATTGGTCAAGGGGTCGGTTATTTGGGAAATGCAGCAACCAATGTTGCCTACCCGTTTTCTACCATCTGCCTTGCCATTGCACTACTGGTCGGAATTGGCAGTGCTTCCAGTGTCTCCCTCTGTCTTGGACGCAAAGAGCCGAAAGCTGCCGCCAAAGCAGCGGGAAATGGTATTGTTCTGATGGGAATTTTCGGAATTATTTATTTGCTGGTTGGAGAAACTTTTCTGTCTTTGCTCCTAAAGGCATTTGGGGCAACGACAGATGTATTTCCATATGCAAAGCAGTATGCCAGCATAACATTGATTGGAATGCCGTTTCTTATTGTAACGAATGGTATGAGCAATTTGATTCGAGCAGATGGAAAACCAAAGTATTCAATGGTTTGCATGGTTATGGGAGCTATTATCAATACCATTCTTGACCCTATTTTTATTTTTGCTTGCGATTGGGGGATTGCCGGCGCAGCTTGGGCAACAGTTATTGGGCAAATTTTTTCCTTCATACTCGCACTCCGTTATCTATGGCGTTTCCAAACAATCCATTTTGAAAAAGAGTCGTTTTTATTGGACATCAAAGAAAGCATGAAAATTTGCAGCATGGGAATCAGCAGCAGCTCAAACCAGATTGCAGTTACCGTGATTCAAATCATTCAGTACAATTCGTTGACTTATTACGGCGCATTAACAAAATATGGAACAGATATTCCATTAGCTGCTTGCGGAATCGTTATGAAAACAAATGCCATAATCCTTGCGATTGTTGTAGGAATCTCGCAGGGAACACAGCCGATTATCGGCTTCAACTATGGGGCAAGGCAATACCATCGTGTACGGGAGGCTTACCTGCTTGCGGTAAAATGGAACCTTGTTGTTTCCACAATTGCTTTCATCGCATTTCAATTTTTCCCGCAATCTATCATTTCGCTATTCGGAGATGGGGACGAGCTGTATTTTGAATTTGCTGTTTTGTTCATGCGTACCTATCTTTTCATGGTGTTGGTAAATGGTGTGCAGTTGCTTTCTTCCAGTTTTTTTACCGCAATAGGAAAATCGTTAAAAGGTGCTCTGTTGGCATTAACAAGGCAGACCTTTGTGTTGATTCCGCTTACCCTGCTGCTCCCGCTTCGTTTCGGAATTATGGGAGTATTGCTTGCGGGACCTGTTGCTGATTTTTCAGCGTTTATGCTATCTGTTGTGCTGGTGGGTATAGAATTAAAAAAACAAAAAAATAACATGTAAACAACAGCCCTATGTGAAAACATTCTTTTTCCGCCGTTAAGTAATCAAGAAGCAAAAACTTAAAAACCGTTGCGATAAATTTTATAAATTTAGTAGGATAATATTTAGAAGTAAGGATTGAGAAAAATATGGAAACTATAAAATGGGTTCTATGTCCTATCTGTGGAAATAAAACCCGAACGATAATGCAAGAAGATACCGAATTAAAGAACTTTCCACTCTACTGTCCGAAGTGTAAACAGCAAACACTTAACTGATCTTGCAAAACGGAGAAAAACAGTAATTATAGCAACACATAATGCTAATATTGCAGTTGGCACACTTCCGTATATTAGTATACTAAGAACTCATGAGAATGGAGTATATAAAACGTATATTGGTAATCCTTTTTATGATGAACTTAGAAATATAAATGATGAAACAGACACTAAAAACTGGACTCAAGAAAGTATGCATACTTTTGAGGGCGGTAAAAATGCATTTTATGATAGGAAGGATATTTATGAATCAGGAAAGCAAAGTGATTAATGTACATTTGGAGAAAAGAGAAAATAAAGATTATTTAGTATTTGGCTTTGAAGAAGTTGCAGAAGTATGTCTTAATGATGATGAGAGTCAAAATAATTTGAAAAGTATATTTGTAAAGTTACTTACGGAGATTACAAAGTATCCAATTGAATTACAGTTTTTGGAAAAACCAGAATATAAAACAGGATTATATATAGATGTGTGTAAAGAATATATAAAAGATTTAAATAAAGAGATTACGAATGTAAGAAAAAATATGCCAGAAAAACTAAAAATACAGTGATAACACCATGATAACAAAAATTCCGGAAAACCACACGGACACAACGGAAAATCCGGATTTTTCCACACAAATCACATAAAAAATCACTATTCGTATACCGCAATACACCGGTCTGATATCGTGAAGGTGGACGTACTGTAGGATCAGGACGTGTTGCTACAATCATCGAGTAATCACTGACTAATATATATTGAGTACCGCAAGGTACATTGTGTCCAAACGTAAGATACCCCGGAACCGTAAGGTTTCCGGGGTTTTTCTGTTGGGCGGAAAGTAAAATCACCTATGAATTTTCAATGCGGAGATTAAAGGAAATTTATCAATAAGACTAAGTAAAGATAAATTTAAAATTGAAAAATAAGACCAGCGGTGCCAAAACGGTGCAAAAAAAACTCCTGCGAATGTTTGCTATTCACAGGAGTGATTTTTTTACCAGCCTTTGATTTGTTTGATCTGTTCAGCACGTTTCGGATCACGATGATATTGTAGTTTCAGACGGATTGTTTCCACAACTTCCGGTCTGATTTCATCATTAAGCTGATAGAATATTGAATGGGAACAGAAAGGTACTCATGAGGAACATCTGGATGTCTATAACTTCAAGAAAAAAGAACGGAAAAAGGAAGTACAGGAATTGGAGTAGGAGAAAGAGTATCTAACTGCAGAAAAAGAAGAATTAACAGCACAAATTGCAGAATCTAGGGAAGATATTCAGATTTTAAAGGAACAGAATCAGATGAAGTGGATCAGATTAATGAATAATATAAAAGCCAGTGCAGAAGAAATTGTATTGAAAAACATGGTATATGTGTAATTGTGATGGACGGTTGATAAGATCGCTCTTTTACATTTTTAACATTTTTTGTATAGATTAGAATAGCACTTTAGAAAGCACTATGGTAAAATAAAGTGAAGGTGAATCGAAAGTTACCGAATTAAGTTAATCGTGCCGTATGGCTTGATTATCAAAACAAAGATAAAAACGCAACGTACATCTTTGATGTGCTAGAGCCGGTAGGTAGCCCGGCCGTCCTATATAAATAGGGTAAGTAACCTGCCCCTCCGGGTTGTCCATTCTTTGTTCAATAAATTTTAGGAGGGGCTCAAATCGTCCAGTGGACGATTGCTCTGAGCCGACCGGAACGGAGTGGAGAAATTATGGACAAAGTAAATGGAAGATTGACGGTATATTTTGAAGAACCATTTTGGGTAGGCATATTTGAGCATATTGAAGATGGTAAATTATCTGTGGCAAAGGTAACATTTGGCGTAGAAACAAAAGATTATGAAGTGCAGGAATATATTCAAAAATACTATTTCGGTTTGAAATTCAGTCCAGCTGTTGAAGCTATTGTAAAGAATATAAAAAGAAATCCGAAACGGATGCAGCGTGCAGCAAAAAAACAGATACTGGAAACTGGCATTGGAACAAAATCTCAACAGGCATTGAAATTACAGCAGGAACAGAACAAGCAGGAGCGTAAAGAGAGAAGCCGAAAGAAAAAAGAGGCGGAAGAACAGCGAATGTTTGAACTGAAACAGCGAAAGAAAAGAGAAAAGCATAAGGGGCATTAAAACTCCTTGGGCTTTTTCTTAAATCGGGCTTTATTGATGTGATTGATTTTGGTCTTAATGAAATATGCGTGAGGTAAGAATATGGGAATTATAAAAAATGCTATACCAATATTGGAGTTTGATACAGAACAGACAGCTGTCATAAGTCCTGTACATGAAAATTTACAACTCAATCTTCCGAAAAAGTGTGTATTCGCATTTCTTGGTAATTGTATAGATGAGTATGCGGACAAATCTGATACTAAACAAGTATCTTCTTTTATCAGTGTAACAAAGAGTTACCCTATTTATGTAACAAAATATAAAGGAGAGAAAATTGTTCTTTGTCAGGCACCTGTCGGTGCGGCTGCTGCTACGCAAATCCTTGATTGGCTAATTGGTTATGGTGTTTGTGAGATTATCTCAGCCGGTAGTTGTGGTGCACTTGAATATTTTGAAGAAGGTACATTTCTTGTGCCAGCCAAAGCATTGCGTGATGAAGGGACTTCATATCATTATGCTCCTCCATCCCGTTTTATGGAAACCAACGAAAGAGCCAGAATGGCTATTGAGAAAACGTTAGTTCAACACAACATGAAATATCAAGAGGTTATTACATGGTCGACAGACGGTTTCTTTCGTGAAACAAAAGAAAAAGTTGAATATCGTAAAAAAGAAGGCTGTGCTGTTGTGGAAATGGAGTGTTCAGCACTTTCAGCGTGTGCAGCTTTCAGAAAAGTAATATGGGGAATGATACTGTATACTGCAGATAGTCTAGCGGATGTTGAAAGATATGATGAACGACATTGGGGTGGTAATGCAGATGAGTATGCCCTTACATTATGTCTTGACGCTGTATTAGAAATATAGCTTCTAGTGGAATTTGGAGGGAGTAAATTCATGGCATTAAAATTAGTTAAAGGTAGTTTGCAATACAAAAATCAAATTATAATGCACAGAATATAGTAGAGACAGAACAACTCGTAGAAATGTTGAAGCAAAATGGAATAGCAGTTTTTTCGCAGGAATCAGGTGCTAATGTTGCAATGCATGGGGCTGAAATATATGGTGTGGATATATTCGTGAAAACCGATGATGTAGAGAAGGCAGTAAAGTTGATCAAGGAGATTAATAACCAAGAGAAAGAAGAAAATTTTTGACATTTCCACAGATGCGTGCTAATATAATTATAGAAAAAGAGTGTTACCGATAGACGCTTAGTCCGATATATGTTTTGACAAAAATTGCCGCTTAGTTTACCAGACCAGGGCGGCTATTTTTGTGGTTTATTATTATCCTTGCCAAAGGTATATCCAAGACCAAAGCAGGTTAAGCCGAAGCTCACTACTGCTATAAAATCAACAATACTCATGGCTTAGCCCTCCTTTCCAGTGGATTCTCTTTCGAGTTTCTATGTAATCAGAGGGTCACAGGTCTCCGTTTCACTTCGGTCGTTGCAAAACGAGTGCCATTGGCACTCTGCAACCATCTGGAGAAGGACTAACCGCCTACCGTTATGGTAACACCCATGTTTCGATTATAAAAGTCAGGACAGGAATCTGCAACCGGAAAGTTGACAGCTCATGAAAATCTGGCTGTGATACCGTTTTGATACTAAAAAATGAAGAGAACAGAAATATAGCGTAGAAATCCTATAACACAGGACAATAAAGACACGAAAATCACAGAAAATAATGAGATTTTAAGAACCTCACAAACGTGAAGGTGGACGTATTGTAGGAGCAGGTCGTGTTGCTATAATCATCGAGTAATTAGGCAGAGAACTTAACGAAAGCAAGTCATAAGACGCAGTTTGAGTTTAGTCGACTACTGAATATAGATCTGTTATCGCAAGATAATGTTGTGCCCAAACGTAAGATACTCCGGAACCATAAGGTTTCCGGGGTTTTTCTGTTGGGTATTATTTTGAGGATTCGAGTTTTGATTATTGGAGGAACAAAGAAGCTATGAAAGAAAAATTAAATTACAAAAATCTCATAAAAGAAATCATCATTTTAACCTGGGCAGTTGCCATTATTGCAGCAGCGGTTTATTTCTTTTTAGTGCCAAGTCACACCTCAGTGAGTAGTATTTCCGGTCTTGGAATTGTAATATCAAACTTTGTGCCATTGCCGTTATCTGCCATTACAATGATTTTAAATGTAGTGCTCTTGATAATTGGCTTTTTCACTTGTGGTCGAGAATTTGGAGCAAAGACGGTTTATACCAGTGTTGTCTTACCGCTGTTTATTGGCTTGTTTGAAAAAATTGCGCCAAATTTCGGTTCGATGACCAATAGTCAGGAATTAGATGTCCTTTGTTATATTTTAGTGGTAAGCATAGGACTTAGCATTTTATTTAATCGAAATGCCTCTTCCGGTGGACTTGATATTGTAGCAAAAATTATGAATAAGTATCTGAATATGGAACTTGGAAGGGCAATGTCTTTATCCGGAATGTGCGTAGCACTTTCAGCTGCGTTAGTGTATGATAAAAAAACAGTAGTTTTAAGTATTCTGGGAACTTATTTTAATGGAATGGTGTTAGATCATTTTATCTTTGATCATAATATCAAGCGTCGAGTTTGTGTGATTACAAACAAAGAAGAAGAGTTACGTAGATTTATTATTGAAGATTTGCATAGTGGAGCAACTATCTACGAGGCGACCGGTGCATATAAGATGCAAAAAAGAAATGAAATTATCACAATTGTAGATAAGACAGAATATCAAAAATTGATGAACTTTATTAATCGAGAAGATCCAAAAGCATTTGTGACGGTATATAATGTATCGAATATGAGATATCAGCCGAAAATGTAGATTATTAGTGTGTTGTAACTAAAAAAGGTTGATTGGGCAAAATACCTAGTTCAAAAAATAAAATACTGAAACTGAGTTTTCGTAAAAAAAGCCCTGACTTTTTCTAAAAGAAAATATTGCAATCAGTTAAATAAGAAGTTATAATTTAAGTTAAGAAAAAACAACAAAATATTTTTAGGCGAAGAGTACAAGATGCGATTAAGAAAAACAGTTGAGGAAACTGTTTGTTAATCGCATCTTTTTATTTGTGCAAGATAAAAGGAGAACAAGTATGGAATATTGGAAAATGTTAAGAGATAAAGTAGGGAACATGCCAATTATGTTAATGGCAGCAGGTGTAATTATACAGAATAAAGCAGGAGAAATTTTATTGCAAAAAAGATCAGATTCAAATAAATGGGGAATACCTGGGGGAATGTTAGATTACGGAGAGTCTGCTGAAGAGGCGGCAATCAGAGAAGTACATGAAGAAACAGGAGTAGATGTTGCTATTATAGATATGCTAGGAGTTTACAGCAAATATTTTCATAAATACGAAAATGGTGATACTATTCAGATGTGTAGTATTTTTTTTAGAGGAAAGATGGTTGGCGGAGAAGTGAAAATAGATCAAGAAGAAACCGTAGAGGTGAAATTTTTTGACGAAAGAAATCTGCCCGAAATTTTTCATCCACAACATGAGCAGGCAATTCAAGATTTTTTTGAAAAAACGATAGGAGTGTGGAGATAATCATTCAAATTTATCTAAAGCTATCTGTAATAAATGCTAAATGTAAAATTAGAAAAATGTGAAATGTTCACAAAAAAAATAAATAAATAAAGAATAATTGACTAATATGAAATAAAATGGTATTATCTGTACATAATCATAATAGAGTTGTAAAACTCTACAACAACAAAATAATAAATTGTATGGTGAATGGAATGCGATTAAAGAATTATAGTGAAAACTATAGTTTTTTAGTCGCATATTTTTTTGCTTAAAAAAAGAAGTCTGGCCAACTTATTCCATGAACCCTGATTCTGAACATACTCCTGATGAATCAGAAGAACAGGAGCTTTTTATTATTAAAGAAGGCTTTTCTGGAATTACAACTAGCTGTGTAGACTTGTGGGGCTATCGTCCTAAATGAACCTCTTGACAAACAAATATTTAAATGTGATAATAACGCCAGAGATAGTATTTGAACTCAAAACTATACTCTGGCTGAAATCACTGGAATCTTATATAGAATTTATAATTTATAATTTATGACGTAAATGTCAAAAGTATAAAAAGATAAGAGCCTGTATTGTGTATTTAAGGAAAACAGGACTCGGATATACAGGAAATCAATCAGAAGTGTTTGGGGTCGGAGTGCGTCCTTAAATGCTTTTTTTATTTCCTTATGGGAAAGGATTATATAAGATGACAATAGAAATGTTAAAAGGAAAAATCCACAGAGCAACCGTTGTTCAGGCGGAACTGGACTATGTAGGAAGTATTACTGTGGATGAAGAACTGCTTGAAGCTGCAAACATACTGGAATATGAAAAAGTCCAGATTGTAGATGTAAACAATGGCAGCAGATTCGAGACATACACCATAAGCGGGGAACGCGGGAGCGGTATGATCTGTCTGAATGGAGCAGCAGCAAGATGTGTAAGTACAGGTGATAAGATTATTATCATGGCATATGCACAGTATGAGCCGGAAGAGGCACGTACACATAAACCTGCAGTTGTATTTGTAAATGAAGAGAATAAAATCAGTAGAGTAACCAACTATGAAAAACATGGCTTATTAAAAGACATGGAAGAGTAAGGCTGAGAAGTCAGCAGAAGCAATAGGATTAACAGTATTGCAAGTAAGAGGAAAGTGAATTTCAGAAAAGAGGCTATCTCTGAGTTTATAAAATCAGGACATCAGTGGAATGTAACTGAAGAAAGAGGAGCAAACTATGCAGGTAACAAAAACAGTAGAAGAAACAAGAAAACAAATTAAAGCATGGAAAAAAGAAGGAAAGACTGTGGGACTTGTTCCGACAATGGGATTTCTTCATGAGGGACATGCAAGTCTGATTAAAAAATGCAGAGAAGAAAATGATATCGTAGTTGTATCAGATTTTGTAAATCCAACCCAGTTTGGACCGACAGAAGATTTAGAGGCATATCCAAGAGATTTTGAGCGTGACAGCAAACTCTGTGAAAGCCTTGGTGCAGATATGATTTTCTGTCCGGAACCATCAGAAATGTACCATGACCCGCATGCTTTTGTAAGTATCGATACATTATCTGAAACCCTTTGTGGAAAAACCAGACCGATTCATTTTAAAGGTGTTTGCACGGTTGTGTCTAAGTTATTTCATATCGTAGCACCGGACAAGGCATATTTCGGACAGAAAGATGCACAGCAGCTGGCAATTATCCGCAAAATGGTAGAAGATTTAAATTTTGACATTGAAATTGTGGGATGCCCGATCATCCGTGAAGAGGATGGACTTGCAAAATCTTCCAGAAATACTTATTTAAGTAAAGAGGAAAGAAAAGCAGCTCTTTGCCTGTCGAGAGCAGTAAAAGCAGGACAGGAAATCATTCAGACAGGAATGATGGCAGAAGAACTTCTTGGAAAAATGCGTGCAGTAATCGAAGCAGAACCACTTTCAAAAATTGACTATGTTTCTGTTGTAGATGCACTGACAATGCAGCCGGTAGAAAAAATTGACAAAAATGTACTCGTAGCAATGGCAGTATATATTGGAAAAACCAGATTGATTGACAACTTCAGCTACGAGGTATAATGCATGAAAAATATTTTAAATAAAATCGGAAAAGTCAGTAGTTTTGCATCCAGATATATTGGAATTATTATTATTGCATTTTCCTGCCTTGCATTTTTCTGGCGGGATGGATTTGCATGGATGACAAATTATACATCAGTATTTTTAGGCGTCATTATGTTTGGAATGGGTCTTACGATACGGATGAATGATTTCAAAGTGGTATTTTCCAGACCAAAAGAAGTGATTATTGGTGCGGTAGCGCAGTATACAATTATGCCATTGGCTGCATGGGTGCTTTGCAAAGTGATGCATCTTCCGGCAGATTTGGCATTGGGAGTAATTTTGGTGGGCTGCTGCCCGGGCGGAACAGCAAGCAATGTCATTACCTATATTGCAGGGGGAGATGTGGCACTTTCTGTGGGAATGACGATTGTGTCCACTCTGGCAGCACCGCTTATGACACCATTTCTGGTCTATGTACTGGCAGGAGCATGGGTAGAAGTTTCTTTCTGGGCAATGGTATTGTCCGTGATTAAAGTTATTCTTGTGCCGGTATTGCTTGGAATTTTACTGAGAAGTCTTGCAGGGGAGCATGTAGATAAGGTGTCTGATGTTATGCCGCTTATTTCTGTTATCGCTATTGTAATGATTATTGGAGGAATCGTAGCGGTAAATGCAGAGAAAATTTTAAGTTGTGGAGTGCTTGTACTTGTTGTAGTGGCAATTCATAATTTCTTTGGAATGATGCTTGGACTTCTTGTCGCAAAGATTTTTCATGTGGAATATTCCAGGACAACTGCGATTGCAATTGAAGTGGGAATGCAGAACAGTGGACTTGCAGTGTCACTTGCTGCTGCAAATTTTGCAGGAAATCCACTGGCAACACTTCCGGGAGCAATTTTCAGCGTATGGCATAATATTTCCGGTTCGATTTTTGCAAGTATCAGACGTTCAGGTGCAGAGAGAAGAGAGAAAGCAGTAGGGAGTAGAAAAATAGATTTTGTATAAATTTGGAAAACCTGTAGAATTTTTGTTCTATGGGTTTTTCTTTTTTTTGAAGCTGTTGTAGTTGGAATATAGCAGAGTTTATTGTATAATAATGGCTTAAGATAATTAGATATTTTAGGGATGAAGATAAAGCACAGTTTTTGTAGCAAAAATTCTGTCCCTGTGATAATTGTGATAATAAAGATGAAAAAGAACATGGAATTTAATACTTTTTAGACTGAGAAATTGTGGCATCTTATGTACTTAAATATAGAAGAAAAATATCTGGAACAAAGAGGGAAAACTTTGGATTCAACGCAGGTGCGTCTGCAGATGATGATGCAGTACATCCATGAAAATTATAAGGAGAAGATTTCGCTGGAAGACATCTCAAATCATGGAATGGTTAGTAAAAGTACCGCGCTCAATCTGTTTCGGAGATATCTGAATGATACGCCAATCCACTATCTGCTTCGATATCGTCTGCAGGAGGCTGCAAAATTACTTGTTACGACGGAAAAGAAAATAGCAGTGATTTCGGAATGTAGTGGATTTGATAATGTATAATATTTTTGTAAGATGTTTAAAAAATATTATAAGATGACTCCAACAAAATATCGGAGAAAAAAAGCAGGAGAGTAGGGTTATGAAAAAACAGTTAAATTACGCAGACATTCTAAAAGAAGTGATAATTCTGACTTGGGCTGTAGCAATTATTGGAGCGGCAGTTTATTTCTTTTTAGTGCCAAGTCATACGTCTGTAAGTAGTATTTCGGGTCTTGGTATTGTGTTATCTAATTTTGTGCCATTACCGTTATCTGCCATTACGATGATTTTAAATGTGGTACTTCTGATTATTGGATTTTTTACCTGTGGACGAGAATTTGGTGCGAAGACAATATATACTAGTATTATGTTACCATTATTTATTGGTTTGTTTGAAAAAATTGCACCGAATTTTAAATCATTGACAAACAGTCAGGAATTAGATGTGCTTTGCTATATTTTAGTAGTCAGCGTAGGACTCAGTATTCTTTTTAATAGAAATGCTTCTTCTGGCGGGCTTGACATTGTGGCAAAGATTATGAATAAGTATTTGAATATGGAACTTGGAAAGGCAATGTCGCTTTCTGGAATGTGTGTGGCACTTTCGGCAGCATTAGTGTATGACAAAAAGACGGTAGTTTTAAGTATTCTTGGAACTTATTTTAATGGAATTGTATTGGACCATTTTATTTTTGACTATAATATTAAACGGCGTGTCTGTGTCATTACAGAAAAAGAAGAAGAACTGCGTAAATTCATCATCGAAGATTTACATAGTGGAGCAACCATTTATGAAGCAACCGGTGCTTATAACATGAAAAAACGAAATGAGATTATTACCATTGTGGATAAAACAGAATATCAGAAATTGATGAGTTATATCAGTCATCAAGACCCAAAAGCATTTGTAACGGTCTATAATGTATCAAATATGCGGTATCAGCCAAAGCGGTAGAACTATATGTTTAAATAGAATAAAAAGGGGTTGTTTCATTAATTTTTCGATTAATGAGATAACCCCTTATTCTATATCATCTTCATCCTCAATAGAGTAATTATTAAGCTCAGGAAAATCAAGAAATTCGCTTAAAGTCATATTAAAAACATTTGCGATTTTATTTTTTTAGTTAAAGATAGGAATGGTAGTTTGAAGTATGGTATGTTAGAATAAAATTATATTAAAATCAAGAAGGAGAAGTTGGATGAAAAAAGGAAAAGGAATTGCGTTATTGCCAATCGGTGTATTTCTTGTATTATATCTCGGTCTTGGAATTTCATTTGAATATGTGATGAAAATTCCAATGGGATTTTATAATGTGCCGATTGTAGTTGCATTTCTTGCTGCAATTCTTGTAGCATGTCTGCAAAATCGGGAGTTGAGTTTTGATAAGAAACTGGAAGTTATGGCACAGGGAGTCGGAGATAAAAATATTATCACGATGCTTTTGATTTTTCTGGCAGCAGGTTCTTTTGTCGGTGTTGTCGGAAGAAGCAGTGCGGAGAGTGTGGCATATTTTATGTTGAGTCTGATTCCGGCAAGGTTCTCAGTAGCCGTATTATTTGTAGTTGCCTGTTTTGTATCAGTGGCAATGGGAACTTCGGTTGGAACGATTACTTTGTTGACTCCGATTGCGGCAGCAGTTTCGCAGGCGTCAGGATTTAATCTGGCATTTTGTGTGGCGTCCGTTATGGGAGGAGCAATGTTTGGAGACAATCTTTCATTTATTTCCGATACAACGATTGCCGCCTGTAATGGACAGGGCTGTGAAATGAAAGATAAATTCCGTGAAAATTTCTGGATTGCATTTCCGGCAGCAGTAGCAACACTGATTTTGATTTTGGTTTTATCTTTTCAGACAGAAATTCAGGGGCATGTCAGCCAGTCTTATCATCTGGTTCAGGTATTGCCTTATGTACTGGTATTAATTGGAGGAATTATTGGAATTAATGTATTTGTCGTGCTTTTGACAGGTATTGTTTCCGGGGCATTTATTATGCTGATAGGCGGACATACGACGCCGGTTGATTTACTTACCAACATGGGTTCTGGAGTATCCGGAATGTTTGAAACCTGCATGGTAGCGATTTTAGTGGCTGCAATGTGTGCGTTAATTCGAGAATATGGCGGATTTGATGCTCTGCTTAGCTGGATTCATAAAATTTTCCGAGGAAAAAAAGGCGGTCAGATTGGAATGGGACTTTTGGTTGGAACGATGGATATTGCAACGGCAAATAATACCGTAGCGATTGTTATGGCAAATCCAATCGCAAAAGAGATGGCAGAGGAATATGGAATTACTCCAAGAAAGACAGCTTCGATTCTGGATACGTTTTCCTGTATTTTTCAGGGAGTCATTCCTTACGGTGCGCAGATGCTGGTAGCAATTTCAGCGGTAAATGAACTGGGTGGAGAAATTTCTGCATTTCAGATTATGCCGAAATTGTTTTATCCGATGTTACTTCTGCTTAGTTCTATTTTTGCAATTATGAGAAGTAAAAAAGTGTGAAGTAAAATGTGAAACCGCATAGATTTCTAAGTGTACGCTGACTGGAATGTTTTATTTTTCAAAATTTTCTCAAAAAATACTTGACCTTCCACCTTATGGAAGTCGTATAAACAAGGTACAGACAAAGAAACAACGCAGACAGATTTTCAAAAAATGTCGGAAGAGAAGGGACGGAATAAAAATGAAAATCAAACAGGTGGAAGAACTGGTAGGGATTACAAAAAAGAATATTCGTTTTTATGAATCACAGGGACTTCTTGATGTGGAACGTGCAGAAAACGGATATCGGGAATATCACAAAGAAGATATTGCCAGACTTCAGGAAATTAAGTTATTTCGGAAAATGGATCTCTCTATTGAAGAAATGAAAGCTCTTTTTGAAAAGAAGAAAAGCCTGCAGATTTGCCTTGAACGGCATTTAAAAGAACTGGAATATCGCAAAGAAGGACTTACGAAAATGCAGGATATCTGTGAACGCCTCATCTCGGAACATCAATCTTTGGAAACTCTGAATGCGGAAGAATGTCTGGAAGAAATTGAGCAGATGGAGAAAGAGGGTGCAAAGTTTATGAGCGTAAACAAAATGGATGTTCATAAGAAAAAAAGAAAAGGTGCAATCATTGGGGCAGTGGTTATGACTGTACTTATGGCACTTACCATTGGATTTATGCTGTGGGGAAATTCGCAGGACCCAATACCATTTGGGCTTCTGGTATTTTTAATTGCAATACCTGTGGCATTGATAATTGGACTTTGGATTGCACTTGCAGGCAGAATGAAAGAGATTGAAGGAGGAGAAGAAGATGAAGCTTCTAAGTATTGAATATATTCCGGGAGTGGAATTTGAAGCGCTGGGAATCGTAAAAGGAACGGTTGTACAGACAAAAAATGTGGGAAGAGATTTTATGGCAGGAATGAAAACTCTTGTCGGTGGAGAAATCGTAGGTTATACGGAAATGCTCAACGAAGCAAGACAGATTGCAACGAAGCGTATGGTGGATGAAGCAAAAGAGATGGATGCCGATGCGGTTATCGGTGTGAAATATGGTTCTTCACAGGTTATGGCTGGAGCAGCAGAAGTGATTGCTTATGGAACGGCTGTGAAATATAAATAAATAGTGCAATTAAAATAATAAATTAATTGACACCATATATGATATCACCTATGATGATGCTGTGTTTTTTAAGTAAAAAGAAATCCCTGAAGAGAAAGAATAGCATTTCTCTTTAGGGATTTTTTGAAAATTTAATACCATCTTGTCATTGGCAAATCATTATTCACATCATTGGTAAATAAAATCTGGCTCAAATCAATAATGCCATTTTGGAAAGTAGCAGCGCAGGCGCATAAATACAATTCCCACATACGGGCAAATTTTTCATCGAACATTTCTACAACTTCTGCTCTATGAGCCTGGAAGTTTTTATTCCATTCAAGAAGCGTCTTATTATAGTGTCTGCGGAGACTTTCTACATCAATTGTATAAAAACGCATGTCACCGGCAATCTGAATAATTTCACGAAGACTTGGAATAACTCCGCCCGGGAAAATGTATTTTTTGATCCATGCATCTCCAGGATGTTCCTGCAGGGCACTGATATAGTGGAGAAGGAATAATCCGCCCGGTTTTAAAACACTTTTTACACAGGACATAAATTCTTCGTAGTTGCCACGTCCAACGTGTTCCAGCATACCGACGCTGACAATTCGGTCAAATTTTCTTTTAGATTTTGGAAGATCACGATAGTCAAGTAAATGAACTTCCAGCAGATTTTCTAAATGTTCTTCATGAATTCGTTCCTCAAATTTTTTCTTTTGTTCCTGGCTCAATGTGATTCCCACACCGTGAACATGGTATTTTTTGGCGGCTTCAATTAATAAGAAGCCCCATCCACATCCAATATCACAGAGCGTCATTCCTTCTTTTAAATATAATTTCTCCAAAATTCGGTCAACTTTGTTGCACTGCGCATCGTATAAAGTATCTGTATCTTTGGAAAAATATCCACAGGAATAACTCAAAGTGTCGTCGAGCCATAATTTATAAAAGTCATTTCCGATATCGTAGTGGGAAGAAACTTCTTCTTTTTGTGTTTTTTTAGAAAGAGAAGGAAAAATAAGGCGTTTTAATTTTTTAGAGTCAGTTGAAAATTTTCCAAGCTGACCTAAGAACATATTTAGGGCATTATATAAATCACCCTCGATTTCAATATCACCGTTCATATACGCTTCGCCTAAGGCAATAGAAGTGCTGGTAAGCAAATCAGACATGCTTGGCACTTTGTGAAAGAAAACAGAAAATGTAGGCTCTCCTTTTCCAATTTGATAGGTGTGATCTTGTGTTTTGATTGTAAAAGGTACAGAGTCAAATTTTTCCATGAAGTTAATAAATTGTTGTTCAAACATTCTAAAAAGTCTCCTATCTATGTTTTGCTGTTTTATAAATGATAAGGGAATATCGTATGGTATATGTCGCAGACAGCATATAGGATATGAGGTTCCTTTATTTTTTATGTATTCTACCACTGGTAATACCAAAAAGTCAAATGGTAATGTCAAAAAAAGAGTAAAAAAATCCGTGTGTCTCCTAAAAAAGAGGCACACGGATTTTGATATGGTGTAAAAAGCTTAATGCATTGAAGAAAGAAAAGATTGCATTCAATTTACAAAATGCAATCCTTTTTTTGTACATTCCAATATGGGACTATTTTAAAATATGAATCAATACAAACTTATATTTACATTCCAAAATGTAACACATATATTGTAACCGAAAAAATAAAAAAAAGAAAGTCTTTTTTAATCACTCATTTTTTAATCCTATAAGATTGTATTGTTTTGAGTGAATTATTGACTTTTTACAAACCTAGTGATATTATGAAGAAAAAAATAATAGTCCTTTCGGAAAAAAGAAAAGAGGAAAACAACTATGACCGAATTAAATCTAGAGTTTGAAGTTGAAAATCCAGAACTTCCATTGGAAATGGACCGTACAGGTTTGAGTTTTTTCAAAGCTTCTGTCAAAAATTATTCATCCGAGTGGTTTGAGGAGCTTTATACGAAAAAGAAATCTGTAATCAAAACCTACAGTTGGTCGTTTTTTTTACCAGAAGCCAGATTTGGAACTGAAACAATCCGAATAAGGGGAAATAAATTTTTTATATCGTTTTCGGATGCGAATATGGCGGAGCTGTTAAAGTTTTATAATGCATTTAGTTTGATGAAGAATAAATCACACCCGATGAATAAAAATTCTATGAAATTAGTAGCAATAAAAGCGCAAAATCTTCAAGAAATTAAAGATACTGAAATTATTATAAAAATGCAGAGTTCTTTGATTGTGAGAAAACACAATTCAGAGGATAACACAGATATTTATTATACTTGTGAAGATGCAGAGTTTCCTTCTATGGTGAAGGAAAATTTAAGAGTGTTTTTAGAAAAGCTGAATATTAATATGGATATCAGCAATTTTTCTATTACTCCGTTAAAAGGGAAGAAGGTGGTTTCAAAAGTAATGTCACGTTATACGGATCAAAGCATAGGAATTTATAAGTTAACTGGAAATCCGGAACTGTTAAATTTATTATATGCAGCAGGACTGGGAAGCAGACGAAGTGAGGCACATGGAAAATTTTCTGTTTTATTCTAAATTTTCTTAATTCAGAAAGGGGATGGTTTGGTGGAACGCTATGTAATTACAATGGGCGATTTTTTGAAGAACGCAGGAATTGTAGGGATGAAGTACCTGTTGGAAACAGCAGGTGCTCGAAGAGATGTGGATTATGGAATCACAGAAGATGCACAGGGATTATGGCTTAATCGTAAATTCGCAGAAGATGCAAAGTGGACGGATATGGCTTTTAAGGCATTTGTTGAATGTTTTGGTTTGTCTACGGTGTATCAGGGAGTAATAGACAGAATAGACCGATGCTCGGGGAAAATTACTCTGGGAAAGTGGAGTCCAGAAAAAGCAGAGAAAGAAGATTTAAAATTTATCAATGATAAACTGCTTTCGAATAGTTATCAGGCTGGGTTTGAAAACATCAAAGATAAGATTGAAGCACCAGATGTTTATTTAAAATTAAAGAAAGAAAAGTTGAGTGATAAACTGCCAGTAGAAGAACTTCAGAAGCGTTTGAGCGAATTAAAGGAATTTCTCAAACAGCCAAAATGTAAGGAAACTTTTATTATGAAAAGTGTAGTGTATACGTATATCAATCGCTTTTGGGATGGAAAATGTTTTTTACTGCGGGCAAATGCAAAAAAAGATATGTGGGAACTATTTGAAAAAGATTTTTCAGAACCATTTCGGAGTTATTTGAAAGCGGACCATAAAAAAGCAAAAGATTTATGCATAGACTGTGGTGAGCCAATGAATACAAAAGAAAAGGTTTCTATCGCATTTATGAATGAAATAGGAGATGATTTTACAAGAAAACGTTCTGCTTTTTGGAATTGTAAAGCGGATGCGTTTCTTTGTCCTGCCTGTGCTTTTGTTTATGCATTGAGTCCATTAGGATTCCGCTTGTTTGCAAATAAATTTGTGTTTGTAAATATAAATAACAATATTAATGCCTTGATAGATGCAAATTCAAAATCAAGAAAATCCAGTATGGATGGTGAAAAAAAGGAAAATGAAAGATATTCTGCGTGGTTTGCAGAGTCCATTAATATTTTATTGAAAGAAAAACTGCAGGGATTTTCTAATATACAAGTAATTTTACGTGGAATAAAGGCGGAAGATAAGTATTTTCTAAGTATTGTAAATAAACGTATGCTAAAAACAATAAGTAGACCAAGTGTAGCGACAGCATTACAATGGCTTGCAAAATCTCCAAATGCAAAAGTTAAAAATGAATTTTTGAATGTACATGAAGCGGTGATAGCAAATTTGTTTCAACAGCGTAATCAGTATCAGCTATTAAATCGATTATTAAGAGAAAGTATTGAAAATGAGTCTTTCAGTTTTTATGTTAATTGTATTTACGAAATCCAGTTGTGGTATGGAATAGTAGATAAAAATGAAAAAAGAAAGGAGATTATTATGAACTGTGGAATTATGAAAAAAAGCGGAGCAGATTTAAGAAAAGTAATTATGCAGGCTAAGGGAACAAGTTCTGGAGATTGTTTAAGAGGAACAGTATATCAATTATTAAATGCTTTGTATGTAAATAATGTGTGGAGGTTTTTGGATATTGTATTAAGATTATATAACTCTTATGGTTCAAGAAAGAATGAGAACGGACCAGAACTTTTAATACCGACAGGTATGGTAGAAGTGTTGGAGGATAAGGGAAAATTCAGAGATTATGGATATGCATTTATAATTGGATTAGATGGCTGTTATGAGGGCAAAAAGGAGGAAAACTAAATGAAGAGAGATGGATTTACAATTACAATGGTTTTTTTAGCAGAAAGTGCAAACTATGGAGAAGGAATTGGAAACGTTTCTTCTTTAAAGAAAATGACAAGAGGGAATGATTGGCAATATTCTTATATTTCCAGACAGGCATTGCGTTACAACATTGTACAGCAGGCAGAGTGGGATAATACACCGGTCGATGGCAAGAGTGGGGTAGTCCAATTTGCGCCGTCGGCTACGATTGAAGATTATCCGGAAATTGACTTGTTTGGTTATATGAAAACAACATCAAAGAGTGAAGGAAAAGAAAAGGGGAAAGATGCTGATAACAAAGGTGGAGCAACGACCAGAAGTGCGGTTGTAAGATTGAGTAATGCAATTGCGTTAGAACCGTTTCAGGGAAATTTGGAATTTCTTACAAATGCAGGTCTTGCTGTAAGACAAAATCTGGAAAATGGAATCGCACAGAGTGAAATTCATCGTTCCTATTATGCGTATACTGTGTCAATTGATTTGGACAGAGTGGGAGTAGATGGAGAGATTGATATTCCAAGTCAGGAAAAAGCAGAACGAATAAAAGTATTGTTAGATTCTCTGCATTATTTATATAGAGATATTAAAGGCAGAAGAGAAAACTTAAGCCCATTATTCATTATTGGCGGAAGATATCAAAGAAAGAATCCATTCTTTGAGAACAGAATTAAATTAGAGGGTAATAAAATTAATGTGGAAACGTTATTAGAACTGATTGAAGACAATGAGATAGAAGAAAACACAGTTGTTGGAATTACATCTGGAATTTTCGATAATGAAATTGAAATCAAAGCAGAGTTAAAAGCGGAATCTGTGGGAACTGTATTCAAACATTTAAAGAAAGAAGTGGATAGTTACTATGGAGAGAGCAATTAGATTACAGTGTTTTCAAAATCTTGTGAATTATAGAAAACCAAGTAGTTTTATCATAAAAGAGACATTTCCATTACCTCCATATTCGACTGTTCTTGGAATGATTCATGCTGCATGCGGTTATACAGAATTTCATCCGATGAAACTTTGTATTCAAGGAACAAACAGCGGAATGATTTCGGAACTTTATACGAGATATGCTTTTTCAGCAGGAGCAAAATTTGAGGAAGGCAGACATAATATCTGCATTGAAGATAATGGAACAAAATATGGAGCGTTTAAGGGAATCGCAAATGTGGAACTCATTTGTGAGAATCATTTGGTGATTCATATTGTTCCAAGTGAAGAAGATTTTATGACAGTCTATCATGCATTAAAAAATCCACCTCAATATTTGTCATTGGGCCGTTATGAAGATTTACTGGATATTGAACGAGTTGATATTGTAGAAATTCATCGAGAGGACGAAGTAGATTTAAAACGGGACATGTATATACCAGTAGAATGGGAATGGAAAAACAGTGAGGATAAAATTGAACTTCCAAATAAACAAATGACCGTATATAACTTGACCCGTGAATATGAAATTACAAAACAGGGACTTCGACGCTGGAAAAAAGAAGGGGGAAGAGTGAAAGTATATTATTGTCCAAAAGGGACTACGTTAGAAACAGGCGCATATACGGACAATTATGCAGAAATTAGAGAAGCAGAAAATGAAAAAGATGGAAATAAAAAAAGTAAAGATGCAGAACATGAAAAAGATGCAGCAATAGTTTTATATTAATCATTTAAGGAACAGTACTATTGAAAATAGTGCTGTTCCAGAAAAGAGTGGAACTATGGAATATTATGCAAAATCAAAAAAAAGGCAGTTATCTCAAGGAGAGAAAGACAAGTTAAAAGAAGATTTAGAGAAGATTAAGGAAAAACTTCAAGATGAACTTGATGAGACAGAGATAAATATTATAAATCATGCAATAGACGATTTAGGTAAAGATTTAGAAGAAGAACAAAAAACTTTAAAAGAACATGAAGAAGAAATTGTCAGATGTGCGGAAGTATTTTTTAAGCAGTATGGAGCATATTTTTCAGACAAAGAAAAACTGTTGATTTTAGAAGCATGTAAAAGGCACGATTTGGGAAAAGCGAATCTTCTATTTCAAGCACTGATGTGCAATCGGGAATTGGATGAAGAAACAAAGTTAGACAGCAGAAAGCTAGAGCAGATTCCGCATGGATTTTTAAGTGCAGTTACCATTTCAAAAAGTGAGTTTTTAAAATTATCAGAAGAGTTTTCAGAAGAAGATTTTAGTCCATTTATTACAGCCATTTATTATCATCACGACAGGGAAGATGATTACGATGGAGAGAAAATCAGAGAATATGGAAGAAAATATTATATGCAGCAGGTAAGCGAATATTTAAATAAAGATATTAGCAAATTGTACTGTAGCAATATCTATAAACTCTTATTTCGGAACAACCTTTACAGCAGTAAAATAGTGGAATACCAGTACGAAAATTGGTCAAAAATCTGGAATGAATATCTGCTTATAAAAGGTATGCTGAATAAATTTGATTATACCGTAAGTGCAGGTTATGAAGAGGCAGAAATAGCGGTAGATTTGCAGGAACAGAAATTAAAGAAAAGTATAGAAAAATGTTTAGAGCAATATGAACTGAAACCGGCACAGCAATTCATGATGGAACATAAAGATGAGAGTTTGGTTGTGGTAGCCCCTACTGGTTCTGGAAAGACAGAGGCAGCTTTACTTTGGCTGAACGGAGAAAAAGGATTTTATACTCTTCCGTTAAAGGTTTCATCGAATGCGATTTATAATCGAGTAAAAGAAAAATACTCTTATGAAGATGTAGCATTGCTTCATTCAGACAGTATGGCGAAATATTTAAAAGAATACAAACAGGAAGAAGCCGGAATCTGCGAAAAATATGACCGTGCGAAAATGCTGTCACAGCCGTTGACTGTATGCACGGTAGACCAGTTATTTAAATTTGTTTATCGGGCACTTGGAACGGAAATATTTGCGGCAACATTAAAATATTCAAAGCTAATTATAGATGAAATACAGGCGTATGAACCACGAGTTATTGCAACAATTGTCTATGGATTATCAATAATTCAAAAAATGGGTGGAAAATTTGCCATTATCACAGCTACATTTTCACCGGTTCTTCAGCATTTCATGAAAGAATGTGGACTAGAATACTCTTTTGAAGATTTTACAGATATAGGGGAAGAAGAAATTAACTCCAGACACAGAGTAAAAATTCATGATTCTGATATTGATAAGAGTGTGTGTAATGAAATCTTGGAACAGGGAAAACATAAAAAAGTATTAGTCATTTGTAATACTGTTTTAAAAGCACAACAACTTTATAAGATGTTAAAAGATGAAAATGTATGGCTTCTTCATTCAAGATATTTAAGACGAGACAGAGCGTTGCTGGAAAAAAATATTATGGAGTTTTCAGAATCGGATAAAACAGGTGTCTGGATTACAACGCAAATAGTAGAAGCAAGTCTGGATATAGATTTTGATATTTTATATACAGAAATGTCTACAGCAGATAGTCTCTTACAGAGAATGGGAAGATGTAATCGAAAAGGAAGATATTGTCCGGAAGAAGCAAATATTCATGTATATGCTAGTGAAAATGGGGTTGGAAAAAACAGTGTATACGAAAATGATTTATATGAGCGGGCACTAGAATGTCTGAAAAAACATTTGGAAGCCCATAAGGGTAAGCCATTTACTGAAAAGATGAAAACAGATTATATGAATAAAGTGTATAACATTGAAGAAATTAAAGGAACACAATATTTTCGAGAAATAAAAGAATATTTAAAACTCTTTAAGAATATTCATCCTACGGAATATCTGGCAAAAGAAGCAGAAGTAAGAAATATTAACAGTATTACGATTGTTCCTGAACGAATTTATCAAGAAAAAAAAGAAGTATTTGATGTAGGAATAGAATTTTTGAGTAAACCAAACATTGGAAGAGAAACGAGAAGTCTAATAAAATCAAAACTCCAGGATTTAACACTCAGTCTGCCAATTTATCAAAAATTCCCTGAAAAAGTTGATAAAAAAATAATTGGTAATGGAAGAAAACGAAAAGTTATGGATATCCATAGGGCAACATACAAATATGAGTTTGAGTTTGAAACAGGAAAAGGCATGGGGCTTATTATGCAAGAAGAATTGGAAACAGATGGAGAATTCATATAGAAAGAAAATTGTCGACCTGTGATAAGGTAAAAAAGGCGGGGAGTCGACAATTGACGCTTTGTAGGAAAAATGCAGAGTTTAGGAAAGAAAGAGAAGATTTTATTGAAAAAACAGAAGATAATGACAGGGTCGACAAAAGATGGTAAAATAGTAGTGGAATTATAAAGGGCTACATTGGACGGGAAATAATAGAAACATATTGGAATGTAAATTGACAAGATCAAGGACGAGCGTGGCGACTACATTTTGAAATAATAGAAACATATTGGAATGTAAATTAGTACCGATGGAGTAGCTATGCAAGATGATTCTTTAGAAATAATAGAAACATATTGGAATGTAAATACGGAAGACGGATTCTTGCAGAAGATTGACTGGAACGAAATAATAGAAACATATTGGAATGTAAATACTATATAGTTCTTCCGGGCAACCGTTTCCTTTACAGAAATAATAGAAACATATTGGAATGTAAATTAAAATCACCGCTTGGAATGTTCCCGGCTTATGCAATGAAATAATAGAAACATATTGGAATGTAAATATACTGGAAGGTATCAAGAATACATTCACAACTGTAGAAATAATAGAAACATATTGGAATGTAAATACAGGAGCAACGATCGACATGGCATCACCGAACGGAAGGAAATAATAGAAACATATTGGAATGTAAATTTTGTAAAGCCAATTTGAGTCGATAACGCTAGTAGGAGAAATAATAGAAACATATTGGAATGTAAATGTTGCAGGTTCTTTCGGTTATTCGGTTGAGGATGTTGAAATAATAGAAACATATTGGAATGTAAATGAATCTTCTTCGGAACTGGAAGAGGTCTGATGAAAAGAAATAATAGAAACATATTGGAATGTAAATAATCCCTCCGAATAACTCAAGGATTTGTATTGTCTCGAAATAATAGAAACATATTGGAATGTAAATTCGCTCAAAATCTTTACACAAATGGATTCGGGGAGAGAAATAATAGAAACATATTGGAATGTAAATACATCCTCGCAGGCTACGCCATCGCAGACGCAGCCGGAAATAATAGAAACATATTGGAATGTAAATAATGATGAACTTGAACCTGATTTATAAGGAAGAATAGAAATAATAGAAACATATTGGAATGTAAATAAGTTCGCACAAATGGGACTTTCAGCTTCGGATATGTGGAAATAATAGAAACATATTGGAATGTAAATTTGGGAGAAGAACTGGGACCGGTTGCGAAAGAAACAGAAATAATAGAAACATATTGGAATGTAAATGACAGATTGACAGAATAGTATTCGTCCATCCACTCGGAAATAATAGAAACATATTGGAATGTAAATTCAGACCCGCATTCTCCACGATGCTGATAGCCTCAGAAATAATAGAAACATATTGGAATGTAAATTGTGATTTCCAGATAATTCTTTACGTCATTCAAGAGAAATAATAGAAACATATTGGAATGTAAATTTGTTTCACCTCTTTTCTACGTTTCTTCTATATCTTCGAAATAATAGAAACATATTGGAATGTAAATTGCTATATTGTTGGTGAATCTGACATGTCAAAAGAAGAAATAATAGAAACATATTGGAATGTAAATCCCGTTTTCCCTCCTTATCCCAGCTTCGCGTTCAGGAAATAATAGAAACATATTGGAATGTAAATTGCTTGGGTTCGAATTTCGTTTCCGGAATTGTCTACGAAATAATAGAAACATATTGGAATGTAAATGAGGAAGGTCGCAGAAGAGATTGCCCTTTGAAGGAAGAAATAATAGAAACATATTGGAATGTAAATTGAATCAGTGAAGCAGCAAATGACGTTGCTGTATTCATGAAATAATAGAAACATATTGGAATGTAAATGTTCAAACGCTTCTGTACAGAGTGCATTCGGTAAAGAAATAATAGAAACATATTGGAATGTAAATGTTAAAATATACACCAGATGCTATATGCTATATACCGAAATAATAGAAACATATTGGAATGTAAATAAGGACAGAAAATTTCAGTAAGGCAAAAGGTGATGGAAATAATAGAAACATATTGGAATGTAAATGAAGTTGCAGAAGAACCTGCGCAGGAAGAGCAACCTGGAAATAATAGAAACATATTGGAATGTAAATAAAATTCAGAGAATGAAATTTATAGTGCTTTCCGGAAATAATAGAAACATATTGGAATGTAAATTGTGAAGAACTTTTTCCAGATGATAAAAAGAGGGGGGAAATAATAGAAACATATTGGAATGTAAATCCTTTTGCTTTACTATGACTTGTACAATTCGGAGATGAAATAATAGAAACATATTGGAATGTAAATCTTTCCTGCTGTAATAATTCCTTTCGAAATCTTATCGAAATAATAGAAACATATTGGAATGTAAATAATTCATTAGATACAGCATTTGATGTAATGGGAGAATAGAAATAATAGAAACATATTGGAATGTAAATGTCCGTTTCACCTATCTCTCGTAGTTCCTTACAAGAAATAATAGAAACATATTGGAATGTAAATGACTGATTATTTCCAACAATCATCACCCAGATATCGAAATAATAGAAACATATTGGAATGTAAATTTTGTTGTAGCCGGAGGCGGTGGAGGAGGTGCGACTGGAAATAATAGAAACATATTGGAATGTAAATTATGTTGCTAAAAAGACAAAAGGATGGGAAATTGACCCAAAATAATAGAAACATATTGGAATGTAAATGAAAGCAAGATTCGACAGAAAGCGTTTTTTAGGATCGAAATAATAGAAACATATTGGAATGTAAATTACGTTCTGAAAATGGCTGATCTAGGTCAGGTCATGAAATAATAGAAACATATTGGAATGTAAATGGAATGATGTCAGACCGTTCCAGTTGCTTGAAATCTTGAAATAATAGAAACATATTGGAATGTAAATTAAAAGTAGCGTAGTCTGCTTCAAAGATGGTAAATGCGAAATAATAGAAACATATTGGAATGTAAATGATACAGATTGCTTATGCTGCTATTATTCGAGCGCAGAGAAATAATAGAAACATATTGGAATGTAAATTGTCGTGACTAAAGCAATGACTGAGTATCTAGCTGAGAAATAATAGCAACATATTGGAACATATTGAAATGTAAATAACAAATAGCTTTTCCTTACAATTTATGTTATCATATAAACTATAGAAAAAATATCAGAATTATATGAGAACGAAAGGAATACAAACAATGAAAATCGCAGTAACTTATGATAACGGAGAAGTATTTCAGCATTTTGGCAAAACAGAAAACTTTAAAGTATACGAAGTAGAAGACAACAAAATCATTTCCAGTGAAGTAATCAGTTCTAACGGAAGTGGTCATGGTGCCTTAGCGGGTGTATTAGCTGACCAGGGTGTAGATGTTTTAATTTGCGGAGGTCTTGGAGGTGGAGCGCAGACCGCTCTTGCCGAAGCAGGAATTGAAGTGTGTGCAGGTGCAGCAGGTGACACAGATAAAGCAGTTCAGGATTATTTAGATGGAACTCTGGAAGATGCCGGTGTAACTTGTGACCATCATCATGAAGAAGGTCACAGCTGTGGAGACCATGAAGAAGGTCATAGCTGTGGTGGAGATTGCGGTGGCGGATGCCATGGATGTGGAACTCCACAGATTATTTTAGAGGGAAAAAATGCAGGAAAAACAGTAAGAGTACATTACACAGGTACTTTTAATGATGGAACAAAATTTGATTCTTCTTATGACCGTGGTGAACCGCTTGAATTTATCAGCGGAGCTGGAATGATGATTAAAGGATTTGATAAAGCGGTTGTAGATATGGAAGTTGGCGATGTCGTAGACATTCATTTAATGCCGGAAGAGGCTTATGGAATGGCAAACCCGGATGCAGTTTTCAGTGTTCAGATTAGTGAACTTCCAGGTTCTGAAGAATTAGAAGCAGGCCAGCAGGTTTATCTTCAGAACGCAATGGGACAGCCATTCCCGGTTAAAGTTGTTTCAAAAGAAAATGGTGTGATTACTTTTGATGCAAACCATGAAATGGCAGGAAAAGAATTAAACTTTAAGATTGAATTAGTAGAAATCTGCTAAGAAAAAAATTGGTGAATTAATTTACAGTCTCTTACAGAGAGCTTGTAAAAATAAAGCAGAGCAGTTCAGAATGAATTTTCTGAACTGCTCTTGCTTTGTGTGAAAAATGAAAAATCAGTTAAAAGAAGCAGGGCTTGGGTATTTATCTTCTGAAATGCAGTAACCATTCTGGTATTTTACAGTTAAATAAAGAGTCTTTTCTTTGCCTTTAATTTTCACATAGCAGATTTTATCATTATCAAATTTATCGGTGATTTCGATTTTTTGATTTTCGTAATAAACCCAGACACTTCCATCTTCTTCGTATTCTACTTCAGGCATATTAATCTGTTCCATGATTTCATCTTCTGTAAGCGGGCGTTCTGTTCCGTCGGCATCAAATGCGACTCCGCCACCACCCTGCTCTACTGTATTTCCATTTTCATCAGAATAATTCAAGTTATAAGAGCCGTCTTCTTTTACATCGAGTGTGGCATCAGTCTGGTCTCCGTGAATCCAGAGCTGAATGGTACGCTGGATTCCGCCAACATTTGCTGCGTATACAGTTCCGGTGCTTCCGACCAAAATGAATGCGGTAAGGATTGCAGCAGCGACTTGAAATTTGTGTTTCTTTTGCATTTTTACCATTTGTTCTACCTCCAGAGAAATTGGTTCTAAGGGATGCAATCCAGAAAAAGCCTGTTTATATTTTTCTTTATTCGTCATAATTCCATTCCCCCTTTAATGATTCTTTGAGCAGTGCTCTTGCGCGTGATAAACGAACTTTTACGTTGCTTTGTGATAACTTTAAAATTTCTGCGATTTCCTTAACGGAATAATCCTCATAATAAAATAAATGAATGACGATTCGGTATTTTTTTGGAAGCTTCATGACTTCCTCGAAAAGATTTTCTGATTCCGGTGTTTCAAAAGTTAAAGTTTCCATGTATTCTTCCAAAGAAACTTTATGCTGATGCCAGAAAGTAAGAGTCATATTTTTCGCTTTATTAATTGCAACACGAATCAGCCATGCTCGCAGATGTTGTTCGTCTTCAAATTCTTTTTTGCTTGTATAATATTGAATGAACGTATCTTGAACGACATCCTGCGCATCGGATGGATTTTTGCAGATGTTAAATGCAATTGCATAAAGATTATTCTGATAACGTTCAATCAATTCCTGAACGGATTGTCTCATGAGTTTTTTACTCCTATTATATTTTGAAAGGTCCTTTCATTTATAACACAAATGAGAAAGGAAAAAGGTTACAAAATAAAAAAATAATAGAATAAAAGGGATATTTTCTTTTCATAAACGTCTAATCTATGTAAGAAAACATTGCATTCAAATTTATCTCAGTCGATAAGACTACGACTGAGATAAACACTCTGTGGGGCGCACATTGTCCAATGGACAATGGTTCTGCGCGGACCGTAACGAAGTGTAGACCGCAGCGATTCTAAGAAGAATTTGTCAGCTTGTGCTGACTGGAATCGCGCGCCAAGTCTCACGAGTGTTCGACTTGAAATCAAACAGCCGGCGAGAAAAGGGTGGTGATATTTTGACGAAAGAAAATTTAGGAGAGTTGATTTTAAATTCAGAAAATCAATTATATGCTACTGCAAAAATCATTCTTGGAAATGATGAGGATTGTGCAGATGCAATTTCAGAAACCATTGTGAAGGCATTTGAAAAGAGGGAAACGCTGAAAAAAGAAAACTATGCGAAAACCTGGCTGATTCGGATTTTAATTAATGAATGTTATAGTCTGCTTCGCAGGCAGAAAAAATATGTAACGATGGAAACGACAGAGATACCGGAGCGAAAACAGCCGGAAAAAACAGATTACAGTGAATTGTATCAGGCGGTTTCTGAACTAAAGGATGAGTTAAAACTTCCGGTTATTTTATATTATGCGGAAGATTTTAGTATCAGAGAAATTGCAGAGATTTTAGAAATAACAGAAGGTGCAGTGCAAAAGCGTCTGGCAAGAGCCCGTGGAAAGTTAAAAAAAGCATTTGAACATAAGGAGGTGTTCGTATGAAATTAGAAGATATCAAGAAAGAAATGCCAAAAACTCCGGAAATGATTCATAATCGGATTCAGGATGAAATAAAAAAACAGATGGAAAATGAGCAGATTGCGGTATTTCCAACAAAAAATGCTAAGAAAACAAAATGGAGAAGAACTCGTGTGGCAGCAGTCGCCGCAGTTTGTATTTTAGGCGTATCGACAAGTGTTTATGCCGGTTCCAAATGGTATGCGATGCATTTGGAAAAACAGGGAACTTATCAGGTGGCAACAAAGATTTCAGCCAATGAACAGAGCAAGATGACCGCAATTCCGGATGAGATTCCAGACGTAAAAATTCAGGCAGACTACCTTCCGGATGGGATGGAAGAGGTAGAAGAAGGAAAATTTTCTAATTTGGAAACACCGTATCAGGGTGGGGTTTCAATGAGTCTGATGCTATTGGATAAACAGGATTTTGAAAGCGTATTAACGGACAATCATGTGGTAGAAAGTGAAGAAAGGAATTTTGGGAAATACGAGGGTGTTTATCTTCGGTATCAGGATTTGGAGCAGAGTGGTTCGTATAACCAGAGGATTTATCTGATGTGTCCGGATGAATACCGGATGGCAGTCATTTATGTGGGAGATGATATGTCAAAGGAGGAAGCGGTAAAATTTGCTGAAAATATTTCTCTTGTTAAAACAGATAAGATGGTTGCGACAAAAGATATGTACAGCTGGAGTGATTTTGTATCAACGGAGCCGGAAACAGAAACCAGAGAAATGGTAACGAGTGTGTCATCGGATGAATTGAAACTCTGGAAAACAGGAGAAGAATTTAAGATTTCCCCAGACGTTTCTGCAGAAGATGAAAATGGCAATTCAATCGAATCGGCAGATGTATCGGTAAAAGTGGATTCGGTTCAGATTTCAGATGATTTAAGTTTATTAGATGAAAATAAGATTCCGGAAGAATGGAAAAAGGCAGTTGGCGAGGATGGAAAATTAGTAGAAAATCAGCTTTCTTATATAAAGACCGGAGATGGTGTGGAAGCACTGGATGAAGTTGTGAAAACCGAAAATGTGAAACAAAAACTGGTATTTGTGACGGCAACTTATAAGAATAATTCAGAAGTTACATTGAATCATATATTATATCTCGGAAATTTGATGTTGCTGAAAGCAAAAGATGATACTTATCAATTGTATATCGAAAATGAGCAATCGGGAGATAATTATGATTGTATTCATTCGAGCAGTGTAGCGAAAGCATTTGAAATGGATTATTACAGTGTACAGGAAGCTTATGGAAATGGTGGAAACTATATTTCAGCTTTAAAACCGGGAGAGAGTATTCAGGTAGAAATGGCATGGATTGTGGATGAAAATCAACTTTCGAACATGTACCTTAATTTATCCGGAAATGGAAGCAGCAGCGAGTTTGTGGATAGTACACTGGAAACAGGCATTGTGGATATTCGTCAGTGATGAGTTAAGAGGGGTGTGAACAAAGCTATTTTTCACGCCCCTCTTGGTATTTTTTATAATCACTCGTTAGCAAGTTCTCGATCGTTTCCGATAAAGAAAAGTGCAATTGTATCAGGTCCTACATGGCTTCCTGTACAGAAGTCATAGGAAGTGTTGATAAAATCACGGACTTTAATCCGTTCTTGTATCTTGTCCATCACATACAGAGAATCTTCATAAGCATCTGCGTGAGCGATACCTATAATCTGTTTTTCAGGCTCTACGATATTATTGCAAACCAGATCGACCAGTGTATTTAAAGCGGCTTTACGGCCACGTACCTTTTTATAAGTGACAATATAGCCATCTTTATCTCCCTTTAAAATCGGTTTGATCTTAAGCATATTTCCGATTGCTGCTACGCTTCCCTTGATGCGTCCGGTGCGGGAGAGATATTTCAGATCGCCAACTGTGAAGACACCGTTCATCTTTCCTACGCAAGTCTCCAAAAAATCGGCAACTTCGTCAATCTCCATCCCTTTTTCTCTCATGATACTGGCGTAGATTGCAAGGATTCCCTGCGCAAGAGACGCATTGAGAGAGTCAATTAAGCGTATTTTGCGGCCGTTTGTATGTTTACTTAACACTTCTTCTGCAGCTAAGCGTGCAGAGTTAAAGTTTCCACTGATATTTTTGCTTAAAGAAAAATATAAAACATCTTGGTCTTCTTCAAATGCCTTTTGGAATTGCTCCTCAAATGTTGCGGTGCTGATCAGCCCTGTTTTAATTTCACAGCCTTTGCGCATGGCATTATAATATTCGGTACCCTTTTGGCGTTCTTCTTCTAAAGAAAGGTCTGGATTGTAGCAGGTGACTTCCTTTCCGTCAACTAGATTAATAAAAGAGATGACATTGATGTTATATTGTTTTGCTATTACAGCCGGAAGATTGGCAGCAGAGTCTACAAAAATCTGAAACATAGTATATCTATCCTTCCTGTTTGAATATGATTATCTTTCGACTATTATATCACAGATAAGTATAATTGGTAGACAGTTGTTCGGCTTTTGGCGAATAAAATTCCGAGTTCTGAGTAACTTATCCCCCTGTATGGCTTGTTAGAGAACAAGAGATTTGATAAAATAAAAATATTATTGGAGTGATGCGAAAGGGGATCCACTGATGAATGTAAATATTGTTCTTTATGATGAGTTTGAAACGTTAGACGCCTTAGGAATTGCTAATATTTTTGGAATGGCACCGGAACATTTTTATATTAATTATTTGTCGGTAAACGGAGGACTGGTTAGCAGTAAACAAGGTGTGAAGGTTTGGACGGAACTATTGATTCCGGAAGAAGTGGAGGATATATTGGTGCTTCCGGGAGGGCGTACCGCAACGAAGCTGCTTTGTCTTGAACCGAAAAAATTGGAAATTATAAAAGCGGCAGCAAAGGAGGCAGATATCTGTATGATGATTGCAAATGCTTCTTCTATATTAGCACAGACCGGGCTTTTGTATCATAGACAGATTGCAGATTATCCGGGAGATCAGAACTGGAAACGAATGTTTACTGCTGAAATTAGACGAGCAGAGGGTGTGAACTGGATATCCGATGGAAAATTTTATTCCTGCAGTTCAACGATGGCTGGATTTGATATGGCATTAGGTGTGATTAGCGATATGGTAGACATCGAATTGGCAGTTCGTATTGCAGAAATGTTGGGATATGAATGGAATCAGGAGATAATTTTCTAAAAAAAGCAATTAAAAAAAGTTTTCCGGAGGGGAAAATATGCTTACAATATAGTATAAATGAAATCTATGGATTTCGAAAATTAGGAAAATTCCATGAAGCAAAACAGAAGTACAATGAAATTTATCATATCTATGGAGAATTGACAGAAGAAGGAAATGTTGACCCTGAATGTAGTGAATGCAGTTCAGAAAGTAATGAAGAAAATTAATTGGAAGGGAAGAAAATAAAAAGTCGGTCAGTCTCAAGGTGAATTTGGCAATTTCTAAGAAATGCTGTTGTTGCACATTACCTATAAGGGATTGAAATTTATGATATACCATCATTAAATCTTAAAATGTTATTTTTCTATCAAAACATAAAATCAAATTTTGACATGAGGTAAATGTATGAATAAACAATTATTGGAAAATCCACTTTTACTTGTAATTGACATGCAAAATGTATATTCAAATGGACAAAAATGGGAGTGTTCTAATTTTAATCGCTCTCTTAATCAGATAAAAAAATTATTAGAATCAAACACAGAAGAAAAAATAATTTTCACAAAATACATCGCATCCGATGAACCTCAGGGAATTTGGAAAAATTATAATATTGAAAATTCAGATGTTAATTTAGATAAATGGCTAAATGAACTTGTGGATGATTTTAAAGAGTTACAGAAAAAATATAAATGTTATTCAAAATCCGTGTATTCATCTTATAGCATAGAACAAATAAGAAAAGCTGCATCCGATGCCTCTTGCGTTGTTGTAACAGGAGTAGTTGCTGAATGTTGTGTATTATCGACGGTTATGAGCTTGATAGATGCTGGAGTCTATGTAATTTACCTTAAAGATGCAGTTGCCGGTGTAAATAATGAAACAGAAGAAGCCACAATAAAAGTCTTAGAGGGATTAGCATCGTTGCATTTAAGTATTATGACAACAGAAGAATATTTGCAAATAAAATTGAACTAGAGAACAGTATTTCCACGGTGAATTAAACTATTAGTTGATTTTTTTCATAAAAATTCATGCTATAATAAACTCAACAAAACAACGTAATGAAAAGAGAAAATAAATGGAGGGCTATTATGGCAAACAGACCAGTTTTTGTAGCGAGAGAATCCGCACCGTTTTACAGAACAATGACAATTGATTTTGACTGGAATAGTGGCTTTGCAAAGGTACAGAAACAGAAGAATATTACTGCAATGCATAATGAGTTTTTAAGAAGAAAACCGGATAAAAAAATTTTAGAAATTTCAAGTAAATCCATGCAGGAATATGGAAATGATTTGAGTGCCTTTTTCCTCCAGAAATATGTTCCGGAACTCGGAAAGAAAGTACCGGTAGAATGTGTATTTCAGTCAGCAAAAACATTCCAAAAAGGTGGACCATATAAAGATATTTTGGAAGTTTCTCCAAGAGAAGCAAAACGAGATGGAAGATTAGTTACCAGTGGTATGCTGACTGGATTTACATTTGAAAACAGAGTTTATCCACTTGAACCAAAGACAATTTTTTATGATTATATCTACATAAATGCATTATTGGAAAATGAAAAACTTGTGGAAGAAATTTTAAAATATGATGCATTTACAGATATTGAGTTTAATCCATCCAAAAGTATTAACTGTCAGGCAAAGGCAGCAGCATGTTTTGTAGGATTGTATCGAGCAGGTCTGGTAGAAAAAGTAAAAGATTTTGATACTTTTGCAGAGTTGTTTGGAGTAAATTCAAAAGGACAGCCAGTACAGACATCTCCTAAAAAAGAAGAATCCAAAATTTCTGAAGTTATCAAAGAAGGAAATTGGATTAAACATAAAATTTATGGAAAAGGAAAAATCGTTAAAGTTGAGAAAACTTCATTGATGGTTGATTTTAGAATGGTCGGAAAGAAGAAAATTGGAATGGAGTGGTGCTTGAAAAATTGTGAAGTATTGAAATAGTTAAGAGGAAACAGCAGATTATCTGGTGAAAAAAAATAGAATTTGGAGCATAAGAATGTACGAAAAAAAGGGTCGTTCCGTCTCAGAAAATGATTGAGGCGGAACGACCTTGTTTAAATCTTTGAATATCTGAATCATACCTACGATCCGGCCTTCGCCGTACAATCCGTGCCCTTCACTTATATTCTGCCACCAGGAAGATAAGTCTGAGCTTCGGGGAGCGACCCCTAACTTCTTACCCTTGGCTTACGCCACAAGCCTGCACAGGATTGGCTACCTGTAAATTTCACCGTCCATTCAGATTAATAAACGAGTTTTTGTCAATCTGCCATATGGCTACTTTCACCGGCGACTTCTGTTATAGGCGGATTTCTCCGTCATCAAGGCAGAATGCATTGTTGGCTTTACCTCTGTCATATCAGTTGCCACACTGATACCCCTTAGGCTTACTCCTACACCGTAGGCGTCTATTGCTGCATCCAGAAGTTCCGTGCTTTTAAATGCGGGCATTTCTGCGATATGTGTTTCCGTTGACGGTTTCCGTCTTCCCGGGATTTATCACTAAACCCCGGCAGCCTTCCAAAAGAAGTATCCTTGATTTGGTTGACTGGGCGCCCCTCACCCGTTTCCGGGTCTATTGGATTTACCACACACCTCGAAGTACTGGCGTACTTTATTCATCGAGTTGATCGCAGGTATGATTCAAATATTCAATTTGTTTTTTTGTAATCTCTCTTGCTGACAATACTTAGTATAGAGTAAAAAGAAAGATTTGTCATTAAACTGCTGGTTTAAAAAAGCGTAAAAAATGCCCCCATATCTTCTATGGAGGCATTAATAAATGTGTTAGCTCACTTTTGGCAGTGCTTTATTTTCTCTCTTTTCTTTTTTTATAACTCACGGTGCCTAAAGCTCCCGCAGATACCAGAAGCATCAAAAGCGTAACGCCAAGTGGTAACTCATCTCCGGTCTTAACGGATTTGCCGGCAGAAGTAGCGTTGCCACTTCCTGCTGCCGTTGCGCCTGGAGATTTCTTTGTGTTACCGTTTCCAACGGTAGTTTTCTTGTTTCCACTGGTAGTTTTCTTGTTTCCGTTTTGTGTTCTAGCGACATCCGTTATCACACCAATGCTGCCAAGGCTGTTGATTTCTACGGAAAGCACTTTATCTTTTACTGTGCCTTTTAAAGACTCTACTTTTCCGTTTACACAATGTAAAAGGGTCATTTCTTTTCCTTCATATTCTTTTCCGACCGAAACAGAAAGTGTTGCTTTCTTCGGGAGACGAATCTCTTTTCCGTTCTTCAGAAGTTTCACTTCATATAAGCAGAATAAAGATTTGTTTGCCGGAAGTTCTTTTTTCATCAGAGCAACATCTTCGTGGTCATTTTTAATCGGTTTTACAGAAAGTTCCATATCATCTGTCAGACCTTCACCTTTTAAGGAAATACCATACTCTTTATTTGACAGCAGAGTAACGGATGTTTGCTGGTCGTCAGGTTTTTCTGATTCACCCGGTTTTTCCGATTCGCCCGGTTTTTCAGGAGTGTCCGGCTTTTCTTGCTCACTCGGTTTTTCTTCTCCTTGTGCTTCTACAAGGAAGGTATAAGTTCTGCGGTCAGTTCCTCGCACATTCTTTTCAGAAACCAGCTGAATCTGTGTTCCGACTTCAACCGGAATCTGTTGAGATACACCATACGCAACACCGTCGGCTTCAATGCTTGCAACACTGTAGCGATTGAAAAATTCAGGTGTGAAAGAAATTTCATCCTGGTTTGTGAGCAGAGTATACTCATAACGGTCTCTCTCAAAGGTTTCTTTTAAATTACCGCCCTGTAAGCCCAGTGTTTTTAATTCAGCATTTGCTTCCAAATCTTCACCAAGATTTTCGGTGTACTCTACAGTAATCACAGAGTGATCTTTTACTTCCCCGTTTTGTACGGTACATTGAGCAAAACTCTTATTTGGGAAGACGCCATCTAAGGTACCTTTCCAACCACTTCCCGAGCCTCGGTCAAATTCGGACAGTCCGTCGATTCGTTCGATATAAGTGCCCTGGAATCGAAGGGAAATATCGATTTCATTTTCTTCACAAGCGCGCTGAATAATGCTCATCATAGAGTCCTGTGCGTAGATTGGAACCTGCACATCGAGAATAGTGCCTCTGACGGTGGCTGGATCTTCTGTTGCACTCAGTGCCTGAGTGTCTGCCTGGATTCCATCCATGATAGTGAGAGAAACGGTTCCTTTTTGGTCACCAAGGTCTTTTAGTGCTTCAATTCTCTTTCGTGCAGCTTCCAATACATCGAGGTTTGTTACTTTTTGTTTTTCTTCCTCACTAAGCTGCTGATACAAGTCTTCGATAGCCTGTACGGTTGCTTCGTCTTCTAAAGTCAGCTCGTTCAGTTCAGGAAGTTGATTAATAGCCTGAATTACGGTTGCAGCGGTAACATCTTTTGTATCTTCCGATAAATCCCAATAGAATTTTCCACCATTTTTATAGTGCACGTAAGCACTTAATGCCTGGAAAGCCTGCACGCTGGCCATGTCATTGCGTTTTTTGCTGGTTTTGTCGTGACAGAAACCGGTTGCACCTGTGGTATCGCAGTAGTAATCCATTAAGCCTGTAATACTATTGCTATAAGAGGTACCAAAATCGGAATTTAATGGATCAATCTGCAGCGCAATCAGTGTTAATAATAATTGGGAAGTGCTTTCTGCAGTTCCCATATCATAGGAATCGGACATTGCACTTTTTAAATATGCAAGACCGGCATCGATTGCATTTTTAGCTGCTTCATTGGTCTGTCTGTATGGTGCCAGTGCCTGTAATGCCATGGCGGTTGTATCAACACCCGCAGTTTTGTTATCGGTTAATCCAAAGCCTCCGTTGTCCGGATTCTGGAAAGTCAGCAGTGCGGAAATTATTTGTTCTCTATTCCATTTCGCATCGGATGGAATCGGTGTTTTCTTGGCATCCAGTGCTAAGAGTGCCCAGGCTGTTTCATTAGAACCACTGTTTAAATTCGGATGATTATAAATCATTTCTGCGAGATTGACACCGCCTACATCGGTAATATCTTTGTTCATTACAGATAAGACGAGGGCAACTCGCTCAATTTCGGTAGGTTTCTTATTTGCTTTCCAGCCTTTCACGGTTTTTACTACAGAATCATAATATTGAGTTTGTTTTTCTTCCGGAATGGCGATTCCGGCACGAAGAAGGTCATAAACAATCCAGTCGTGCTCAATACATTCATAATTCTGTTCTGGGCTGATTGCCTGTAAATGTGCTTTTGCGCCAAGCAGACCTTTCTGCACCAGTTCGTCGATATTAATTTGTGGAGTTTCACCGCCTGCAACTTCAATTGTAATCTGAATCGGAGCGACGGAGTTTGTGTTGTCAAGAGGAGTGCCGGTTGCGACAACCGTTCCTTCTTTTAATGCTTTTACATAATATTGATCATTTGTGACAACCGAATTGAAATCCGGTGCGCCTTCCCATTCTGTGCCTTTTTTCCACAGAATCGGTTCTTTTTTATAAATCTTAACGATACCTTTTTTATCAAAGGTCCATTTCAGGTCTGGATAAGTAACACTCCAGCCGGCATCGGATTTTTCACCTTTGAAGGTTAATTCCAGTGGCTGTTCCGTGAAATTTTCCATGCTTACTTTATCTTGTACTGCAGTTACTTCAGTAAGTGGATTTTCATATACATAAGTCACATCAGAGGTACCGGATACGGTAGATTCTTTCTTGGTTTCCGGATTAGTCTGTGTAAGGGTCGCGCGATAAGTAACGGTACCTGCTTTGTATGGTACATATCCTTTTACCATACTTTCTACATATTCAGCGATGGAGGTATCGCTGCTTGTTACCTTCCAATTATCTGCATAACTTGCATTTTGTGGAGAGACAATTACGCCACTGTAATCCGGGAGGAAAGCATACTGATCTGGGTCATTGGCATTTCTTCCATGAATGACTTTGTTTCCGGAAATTGCAGGTTTTACAGAGGTTGCCGGTACATAAGTAGAAGTTACTTCCACCTCTGCGGTAATAGCATTGTTTACTTTTGAGGTCACAATCATTTTTGCGGTACCAGGTTTTTTAAAGGAAAAGCTGCTCGAATCGTTGTAGTTTTTAATGAGTGAGTCATCGCTGGTTTTGTAAGCAAAACGAGTTGAGTTTGCAGGCACAAAAGCATCGCTGCCCTGATATTTGGCTTTAACTTCGATTTTCTTTTCTTCTGAGCCGGCAACTTGGCAGGTCTGATTGGTTACATCCTGTCCGTCGATAAACAGCTTGATCTCTTCTAATTTTTGCGCTTTTGAAATGACTTTAACCCAGGCTACGGCTTCGCTGCTTCCATCTGCCTTTGTTTCCGTCGCAGTAACGGTAGCGGATCCTTCTTTGTCGATACGAAGGTCGCCGTTGTCGGATCCAATCATTAAGGAACCTTCTGGTTTTACTTCTGAAATGCCCCATGAAATTGTGCTGGTTTCCGGCACGTTTTTTAACTGGAAGTTTCCTACAATTCCAAATGCATTTACTTCGTCCGGTGAAACAGTAAAGGTCTGGTTTTCGATGGCAAGTGTTTCGCCTGCTTCAGTTACCATAACCATTTCATATTTGTTTTCCGGAAGATTTGGTTTGTCCGGATTATAAGTTTTATCTTCTCCGAAATAAGGATAGCCGTTGCTGTTTTGCCCCCATTTGGTGCCATTTGCTCCTCTGTTTTGATTTAACAGCGTTACAAAATCTTTGGTTTTCAGCTGTTCTTCTGATTTTGCAGAAGAGTTGTTTAAAGCAGCAGCCGGAATTTCAGCCGGATTGGCAAGTCCTTCCTGCCAGTAAGTATTTTTCAGGGTGCCTTCTTTATACTGATTAAATAAAACACCTTTTTTGCCCTCACTGATGGAATAGCTGTTGATAATACTTCCGCCTTGCAGACGTTTTGCAAAACCGCAGGCTAAACTTCCTTTTACATCTGAAAAACAGTTAATGATAGTTCCTTTTAAATTTTGTCCGATTGGTCCATTTCCACTTTGTTCCCAGGTATCAATGGTACCGGTAAAATACAGATTCTGTAAAACGCCTTCTTCCCCTAAATGCTGGAACATCCAGTTTGCATTTTCAAAGATAATGGCATGTCCCTGTCCATCTAAAATGCCATTGAATTCCGTCATAGAGAAGTAAGAATCTTTTATGGTAATATCTTGATCCAGTACATAGTACTGATCGGAACTGGAATTAATCTTACTTAAATCATTTTCAGTTGAGATATGCTGAATCTGACTTGCGTCAGCAGGAGGAGCCACCGGCTCTGTCGGTCGTTCTTTTTTCAGACCGTCTTTTGCTGCCTGCAGTGTTGCAGTTGCGGTTGTAACCTCTTCAAGTGTAGCATCTTCATTTTTTAAAACGTTCTGTGCGTTTGCAAGTGCATCTTCAAGTTTACTCCAGCTGTCTTTAGTATAGCCTTCTTTATTAAGGGCACTGCAAGTGTCTGCCAGTTTTTGTAAGTTTGTTTTATCCGGTTTCTGTGCTTCGGTAGAACCGCCCTTTACGAGAATCGGAAATCCCTGGTTGCTGCCATCTGTCGGAGTTGCCCAGGAAAATCCGGTCTCCGGAAGATTAGTATTTAAAATGCTGTTTGCTGCGCCGGATTTAAAATCTTCTAAGGATTTTTGCTGTACGTTTTCCGGTGTGATTTTGTTGCCACCCATACTTACAGCACCGTTCATACTTCCAGGTCCGTAGCAGCTATTTTTAAGTTTGGTATCATTTGAGGTGTTGACACCGATTAAAGCGCCATAAAAGCCGGAAAGCGTTCCGGTTACGGTACCTGCAAAATAAGAGTTCTGGATAGTACCTCCGTTTGCAGTACCTACTAATCCGCCCGGTTCATCCCAGCCGCTCATATTTAACTTAGCGGTAGAGAAACAATTTTGAATGGTTCCGCTAAAAGTCATTGCCATGCTTCCGAAAGTATCGTCGCGTTCAATTACTTTTTCACTTGTTACACCCAGATTTTGAATCGTTCCGGTTACCTTGTTTGCCAGTGGCTTATCGGTCAGGGTAATGGTATGTCCTGCGCCGTCTAAGGTTCCCTCAATACTTTCAAACCACTGACCGCTTTCCATTGTCACATCTTCAGACAAGGTATAAGTTTCGCCTGCCGGAATTGTGGATGGAAGCGTGTTGGCATAAGCTTGTACTTCCTGTTGGGATTCTTGGGCTTCTTCAGTTTGTGTTTCGTTTTGCGTTACATCTTGTGCATCATTTTGTGTATCATTTTGTGATGCATCGGTTGGTTCCTGGTTCTCAATTGCTGAAGCATTTTGGGTCGGAAGTGCGGAAGCTGATACGGACATCGGCAGCGTACTTCCTAAAAGTGTTAGAACCAGAAGAATACTAAGCATTCGCTTAAATTCTTTTTTCATGCTCCTTCTCCTTTTAAAGTATTCTACTTTCTATATACACTTCTCTTTTTTGGAAAAATTTTTTTATACACAAAAAAGAGCCTTTCTCCATTTCTGAATCAAAGCTCTTTTATACACTACTTGATTAAAATTATGAAATGCTGTTACTGCGTATAAAAGATTCTTTTCTTCAAAAATCTTGAACGAAGTAACAGCAAGCCTTCTGACTTAACGACCTGCAAAAATATGCTACTGAAGTTCCTCCGGTGTGCATATTTGGGGGCGTGTCTCACAGTAGAATCATCTGTATCAGATTTGCACTGATTTTCTTTTTAACTCAAAACATTACTGTTTCTGATGACTGTCACAGGTATATAGTTTGTTAATATTTTACCTTAGATTTCCTGCTGCTGTCAATCGGTTATTTAACTTCTAAGCATTTTGGCATTTGGGAGGATATAGTCAATTAGGGCGTGTTGTGATAAAATAAAAATAATATTTTGAACGCAGATAAGCATTCCCCCGCTTCAAGTGCGCAGAGCACTAAGCGGCGGGTGAGGGGGATGCTTCTGTCAGTGGGAGTTGAAAGCTCCCACTGACAGATCGCAAAGCGACTGCGTTCATGAGCAAGTAGCGAAGCGGATTGCAAATGTTCGCTTTACTTAATGAAAGGGGAATGACTTATGAAAGAAAAATTTAAAGTATTGATTTTAAATGGAAGTCCGCGCAAAGACGGAAATACAACCGTTGCAGTAAAAGAAATGGAAAAGGTATTTGCCGAAAATGGAGTGGAATATGAAACGATTCAGATTGGAAACAAAGCCATTCGTGGATGCATTGCCTGCAATTATTGCTATAAGAACGGGAAATGTTCTATTAATGATGATATCGTAAATGAGCTGGCATCGAAGTTTGAAGAAGCGGATGGTCTTGTGGTAGCAAGTCCGGTTTATTATGCTTCCGCAAATGCAACTTTGATTGCGTGTCTTGACCGACTGTTTTACAGTACACCATTTGATAAAACCATGAAGGTGGGTGCAAGTGTGGTCTGCGCAAGACGTGGTGGATGTTCAGCGACGTTTGATGAGCTGAATAAATATTTTACTATTTCCAACATGCCGATTGCTTCCAGTCAGTATTGGAACAGTATTCACGGAAGAAAAGTGGGTGAAGCTGAGATGGATGAAGAGGGAAAACAGACCATGCGTACACTTGCAAGAAATATGACATTTTTAATGAAGAGTATTGCACTTGGAAAAGAAACATTTGGTCTGCCGGAAACAGAAAAACGAGTAGCAACCCATTTTATTCATTAAGTTCAAATCGAATGTAAGCTGACAAACTGTTCTGCAAAAAAATAGATAGAGAGACAAAGAAAAATGAAGCATTTAAGCATAAGAGAATATATACCGGTTTTGCTCTATACAATCATGGGTGTTCTGATTGGAATTATCGTTGGAGCAGTAGATGCGATATTTGGAAGGGTACTTTTAGGCATTACGGCATTTCGAGGAGAACACGTTACCGTTCTTGTTCCATTTTTGGCGCTTGCCGGTGTGGCAATTTTATTATTATATCAAAAAATCAGCCCGAAATCGCAAAAGGGAATGGGGCTCATTTTCGAAACCGGTTTTGAGGAAAATGAAGAAATTCCGAAGGCATTGATTCCAATTATTATGGTTTCTACCTGGCTTACGCATTTATTTGGAGGAAGTGCCGGAAGGGAGGGTGTTGCAGTTCAGATAGGTGCAGCGGTCTCTCATACAATCGGAAAGAAATTTGAAGTGATTTCCGGAAAGACGGAAAAAAATGGAAAAATCTTTTTGATTATGGGTATGGCAGCGGGTTTTGGCGGGTTGTTCCAGACACCGCTTGCAGCCACTTTTTTTGCACTTGAAGTATTAGTTGTCGGGGCATTATTTTATGAGGCGATGCTTCCGGCAATGAGTGCAGCATTTACTGCAAGTTTTACGTCTCATTTATTGGGACTGGAAAAATTTTCGGTTTCTTTTTCGGATACGTTTTCTGTGAATCCGCAGACCATTGCCAAATTGATTTTGATTGCGATTGTGTTTGGAATTACAGGCGGAGCCTTTTCGTATTTTCTGGCATTTGCAAAAGAAAAATTGGCGAAATTTATAAAAAATCCTTACCGGAGGATTTTCTTTACAGGCATCATCCTTTCAATTTTGTTTTTACTTTTATGGAAAGGACGTTACTGTGGACTTGGAACGAATCTGATTTCTGCAAGTTTTGCAGGAGAAAAGGTCTATGTGTTTGATTTTTTATTAAAAGCAGTATTCACGATTGTGACACTTGCAGCAGGATTTCAGGGGGGAGAAGTCACTCCGCTTTTCTCAATCGGTGCGACACTTGGGGTCATTCTGGCTTCTGCTTTGGGTCTGCCTGTTTTATTGGTGGCAGGACTCGGTTACGCAGCCGTTTTTGGAAGTGCAACAAATACCCTGATTGCGCCAATTTTAATTGGAGTTGAAGTATTTGGTCCGGAACATGTGGTGTGGTTTGCAATTATATGCATGATTGCATTTGCCTGTAATGGAAATAAAACAATTTATGGAAAACAAAGACTGTCGAAAATGTCGGATTTTAACCGAATCAAGTAACGAAGAAGAAAAAAGTAAGATAGGATAAGATAGGAATTATTATCAATGGTTTCAGATATTGCCGAAAAATGTAAATCAACAGGAATGGCAGATTATGAGGCAGGAACTCGAAGAAGAAATACAGGGATTATCGGCAGATATGCTTAAGAAAAGCATTTCCATTGGAGCGAGTGGAACGGCTTCGTCATCGAATCAGGAATTATATCATTTCTTTGTGATGAGAAAGTACATTAACCAGATATTGGCGGCATTTTTGGATTTAAAAGAGAAACCGAATTATAAAATGGAGAATTAATATAAAAAAATAGATGAGGGAAAGATGAGAAAAAAATCAAAAAAAAGAAACAAAATGATTGGTGTAGCACTGGTCATTATCGTTTTGTTATTCGGAATCATAACAGTTAAATTTATCCAGTATAAAAAAATAATTGAGGATACGGAAAGGACATGGCTGATTACACAATATGGTCCAAGAGATGTAAATTCTATGTTTTATACATTGTATGGTGGAAAGGGGCAATTAATTGTTGTAGATGGTGGCTGGACAGAAGATGCAGATTTTGTGCGTCAGACGATTAAAGAGATGGGCGGAAAAGTAGATGCATGGATTTTGACCCATCCACATCAAGATCATATTGGAGCGTTTAATGCAATTTATTCAGATTTGCAGGGAATTGAAATCAAGGAAGTTTATACGGTAGATATGCCGTCACCGAAATTGTGTCAGGAACGTGCACATTGGGATAGTGTGGATACTTATAATGATTTTTTGGATTTGAATGTAAAAAATTTAAAATACGTTTATCCGGGAGATGAACTGAATATCTGCGGGCTTAAAGTTGATATTTATAATGCCTATGATGAACATGTAAAGGAATTATCACAGGATTATTTAAATGATGGTTCTATGATGTTTAAGGTGCAGGGAGAAAAATCCAGTATGTTGTTTTGTGCAGATGTTGGAAAAGCGATGAGTGATTATCTGCTTGATACATGGGGAGAAAAGTTAAAAGCAGATTATATTCAGATGGGACATCATGGAAATGGCGGGCTTCTAAAAGATTTTTATGAGGAGGTTTCCCCAAAACTTGCATTTTTTGATGCACCGGACTGGCTGATGTATGATGAAACGGGAAAATATACAACACCTGAAAATGCAAAAGAAATGGAGTCGTTGGGAAGTGAGGTAGTAAGTTTTCATACCCAGCCTAATACCGTAAGCATAGAGTAAAAACCCAGGTACTTTCAACACTGGAGATTGAAAGTACCTGGGTTTTATCTTAGATTTGTTAAGGTTAGATAAAGCAGTAATTATCTTTTAAAGTTAATAGTATCACTTGCAACAGCATGTTCATCGAGAAGCTGTTTAAACGTCTTTGTTTTGGCTTTTTCCTGATAATCCTCTGAGAAATAATATCCCTTTAGTTCATCCATATATTCATCATAATCGCATAAATAAACGGAGATAGAAGAGACATCGCTGTCCTGAACAGCAACCGTATATGCAGAGCCGGAAGTGCCATTGGCTGACAGTAAATTTCCATCTGCATCAAGCACAATAGCAAAATATTTAAATTCAGGGTCTGTTACATCAAGAGAAATTTCGAAAGGTGTTTTGGTAACGGAAAGTATTCCATTTCCATCGGAATCAACTGCCTTTGTTTCCTTTGTAATCGAGTCAGAGGTATTTTTCTCAACATCAACTGAGAAGTTCCAGTCTCCTTCTAAAGTCCAGGTGTTATAATGATTCAGACCTTCTGTGGCATCCGGATAACGTTCATAGTACCGGTTCCACATTTCTGTAAAAAGCCGGTGTTCGATTTCTTGCTGTTCTTCTGTAAAATTTTTATAATTAGCTTCATTTAAACCATTTTCGGCCATGGCCTGCTGATAGGCATCTTTTAAGTCCTGTGGCATTTCAGGAGCGGAATCGTCCGGTTTATAACCGCAGATGTTTTTTACATTAAGCTGGATATTAAAGTTGTCTGGAATGGATTCGTTTTCACTAGTCAAAATATCTTCTTTATTCAGGCGCAGAACACCGAAATAAGTATGGGAGTCAATCTGTTTTCCATCTAAATACGAATTTAAGAGTGCATCATCTTCAGAAGCATCTTTGAAACTATAATCTAAAGTAGAATCCATGCCGAATAAAATAATCGGTTTTTGCTCCTGATTAAAAAAACAGTCTGGAAATTCATTTTCAGTCTGAATGGTCATAGATAAATAAAGTGCGCTGTCATTGCAGTATACTTCGGATAAAGTCAGGGTTGTTCCATTTTGTGTCTGGCTGTAAAGAGAATCAGATGTGGTGTTATTTTCGCCAGAAGAAGCTGAAGTATCGGAATCAGCAGAAGTATCTGCATCTGTGGAACTGCCGGTGTCGAGTGGTTTGGCGTAATGTTTAAAGTCACCGTAGAATCCAAGAGATTTTCCAAGTGTCTGGAACACGCTTCCTACCACCGGAATATTATCAGCCAGAGCTGGATTTGCGGTGCATATAATGGAAAAAATGGCAGCAGAAGCAGCTATCGCAGCAAATCCTTTGTAAAAGTTCTGTTTGTAACTGGATTTTGAAGTCTTGTGAGCAAAATCTGGTTTGGGAATAAAATCTGTTTCAGAAGTAGAAGAAATAGTAGAAGAAACTTCTGTTTCTGCTGCTTCTGAGTCTTTAGATGCCTTTATTTTTGCAAAAGCTTCTTCCTTTGCCTGATTGACTTGTTTCGGAAGTTGAAAATTAGTAGTTAACGTTGTTTTGAGTTTCTTGTTATCAATCATATTATTTACCCCTTTCTTGTCTGAATAGAAACTGTTTGCGCAAGAGTGTCGTTTTGTGAAGTCGGTGAAAGATATTCTTTTTTTGCCTGTTGTCGTCCACGTGAAAGTCTGGTTTTTACGGTATTTTTATTTAAATCCAGAATTTCGGCAATTTCGGAGATACGAAAGCCCTCTACATAGTAAAGCAGTAAAATAATGCGGTAAGGCGCATCAATACGTCCGAGCATTTCTTTAAATTCAAATTCGGCAATAGACATATCCATTTGTCCGATGAGAGGAATTTCTTCATCCCAGTTGAATTTCTTATAATGACTTAAAATCTTATTACATTCATTAATTAAAATCCGAATCATCCAGGTTTTGAAATAGCGGGGCTTTTTTAGCGTATTAAGCTTTTCAAAACAAGTCAGGATAGTATTTTGGATAGCGTCTGCAACATCGTCATCATTTCCAAGGATTCCTTTTGCAACTTTATACATTGCCAGTGAATTGACGTCCATCAATTCAAGAAAAGCATCGGTATCGCCGTAAATTGCTTTTTTAATTAAATCAGTCAACTTTTTAAACCTCCTTTCGGTTAGATATGTTTTTCTTTATCTTACACTTATTAGACAGATTAGAAGAGAAAATAGTTTCAAAAAGTTTTGTTTTTGTGATAAAATGATGTACGAAGAAAAAAACAAAGCAGAAAGTGAAGCGGACAGAGGTAAGAGAGCGGGATAAAAAAATGAACTCAAATTTTGAATATTATAGAATTTTTTATTATGTTGCAAAATATGGAAATCTGACAAAGGCTGCATCAGCACTTCAGACGAGTCAGCCTGCTGTGACAAGAACGATCCATAAATTGGAGGCGGAGTTAGGATGCCGTCTTTTTATTAGAAGCAAAAGTGGAATGGAATTAACACCGGAGGGGAAAACTTTCTATGAATATGTCTCAGCAGGATGTGCACAGTTTTTCCGTGGAGAACAAAAAATTACAAATTTAATGTCGGTAGATGAAGGGTCTATTACAATCAGTGCAACTGAAACAGCACTTCATTGTTGTCTGTTTCAGGCAATTGAGGCATTTCGGAAAGTTCATCCAAAGGTAAGATTTAAGATTTTAAATAATAGTTCCCAAAAATCAATAGAAGTATTGAAAAAAGGCCAGGTTGATATGGCAATGATTTCCTCTATTCCATTTGCGATAGAAGACCCTCTTATAAAACATACCGTTCATTCTTATACAGATATTTTAATTGCGGGCAGAAAATATCGAAATCTAAAGGGGCGTATGATGACATTAGGTGAATTGTGTCATTATCCCTGGGTGAGTCTGACCTCTGATACGATTACTCGTATTTTTCTGGATTCTTATTTCGCAAAGCGCGGACTACCGTTTGAACCCGCAGTGGAATTTGCAACAACAGATTTACTGCTTCCGGCAATTGAACATAATCTTGGAATCGGCTTTTTGCCACCGGAGTTTGTAAAAGAGGCAATGATGAGCGGAAATGTATTTCAGATAGAAATATTAGATGAAATGCCGGACAGAAGTGTATCATTAGTATACGATTTAGAGTATCCTCAAAGTATTGCATCTACTGCATTTCGTAAGTTTGTTCTTGGACGCTGTACACTAGGAGAAAACAGAACTCAATAGATGTATCAATTGTAGATTTTTCCATGAATGAAAAAATATTAAAAAAAGTTAGAAAAAGTGTTGACAATTAAAAAAAGGTGTGCTATTCTAATATAGCTGTCGCGGAAACGACAACAACGACGAATAGTCAAAACAAAAAAATTTTGAAAAAGTTAAAAAAGTTCTTGACAAACAAAAACAGCTTTGATATAATATAAAAGCTGTCGCTGATAAAAAGAACGACAGGAACCTTGATAACTGAACAGTGAAACACATGAAAACGAAAA